>JGI24025J20009_10000570_pt1 | contig 28588 bp, 23 predicted proteins | sample Cruoilmetagenom3_FD_20009 | JGI IMG/M metagenome (IMG submission 20009) | reverse complement strand
TTTGATTCCTGACTGCCCTGCCTACCGGTAGGCAGGCGTCAGGCAAGTTGTCAATTTAATATTTAAATTTTTATATTTAATATTACCTCTGTGACCTCTGTAGTTTTTTCCATACGGATTCTGCGAACATATTCTTTTCCATGTCCATACGGATGCTGTGCACGGATCCTTCGGACATATTCTATTTGACACTACCAGATGTGACTAAACATATAAAGAGACAAAGCCCTGTTTGTTGACATCAACAATTCCCCTATCTGTGATTCTTATTGCTGGAATGACGGGGAGCTGAACAAACGAGAGGGTCATAAATGGGTCTCTTTCGATTCCGAGGAGCATCGAACTTCTATTGATCTCGTTAACAGCACTGACAACCTCCTCGAGGGGTTTATCGGACATCAAACCCGCTATTGGGAGGGGCAATCTTGAAAGGAGTTTCCCATTATTTACGACAACGAGACCCCCGCCCATCTTTCTCACTTCTCCAAGGGCAAAGACAATGTCCGAATCGTTTCCCCCGGCGATGGCAATATTGTGTGAGTCATGTCCAACGCTCGTACCAATGGCTCCTCGTTTAATGCCGAGGCCTTTTATGAATCCCACGGTAAAATTTTCTCCCCGGTACCTATCGATCACGACGAGTTTCATAATATCTCTATCGGGATCGGCAACGACCAAACCACCCTTTACCGTGGGTTCGGTGATTAACTCCTTTGTTATAAGGGTGTCGTAAAAGACCTCCATTACCCTTATCTTTTTACCGGTATCTTTTATCACAATATCCTTTTCCTCTATTCTTTTTGGATTCATTGGACCCAGTCTTCCTTTTGCCTCGGGGAATATGCCCTCTATTCTCACCCTTAATTTGCCTTCCTCAACGACGACTTTCGAATCTTTTATTACGGAGTGAATGTGGAAATCCTTGAGGTTGTTAATAACGAGCATATCAGCCTTATAGCCCGGTGCTATTGCTCCCATACTTCTCAGATTGAAGTATCTTGCCGTGTTAATGGTCGCCATTCTGATTGCGTTAACGGGGGTAATACCCTTCTTAACCGCGGACCTCACCATAAAATCGATATGGCCTTCGTTCATTATATCTACGGGATTTCTGTCATCTGTGCAGAAAGAAAAATATGGGAAATTTCTGCTGTTGACGGCATCAATAAGTGTATTGAAGTTCTTTGCAGCACTTCCCTCCCTTATGAAGACCTGCATGCCTCGCTTTACCTTTTCAAGCGCTTCGTTTTTTTCTGTGCTTTCGTGGTCTGAGCGGATGAATGCGGTTATATATGCATTCAATTTTTTCCCCGTCAGTGAAGGTGCGTGACCGTCTATTTTTTTATATCTGTGTCTTAGAAGTTCGATCTTTGCTATGAGTTCGGTATCTCTGTTTAAAACACCCGGGTAGTTCATAACCTCTCCCAATGCGAGTATTCGCGGGTGTTTTTCGAGAAATCCTATCATATCCTCCACGCCCAGCCTTGCGCCGGATGTTTCGAGGTTGGTTGCGGGCACTGCGGAGGGAAGGGTTACATACACATTCAATGGAATGCCTTCCGTGGCGCGAATCATATATTCAACTCCATCGAGTCCTATGACATTGGCAATTTCGTGGGGGTCGGCAATGACCGTTGTCGTACCTCTTAAGAGGACGACCTTTGCAAATTCCCTCGGCGAGAGCATGGAACTTTCTATGTGAAGATGAGCGTCGATCAGACCGGGAACGACATACATTCCCTTGAGGTCCATAACCCTTTTTCCCCGCTTATAATCTCCCACACCGGCGATCCTCTTTCTAAACAATGCTATATTATTTTTTTCGATGGTGCCGGAGAAAACATTTACAATCCGGGCGTTTTTTATCAGGACATCTGCCGGCTCTTCACCGAGAGCAACGGGGATAATATCTTTTATATTCATACCTCACTCCTGGTATAATATTGTGTATTGTCAAATATTAACCGCCCATATCTATACGGTTCCTGAGGACGGGTCTCATGACAGAGGACACAGAGTTTTACAATTAGTCCTTCCTCGCCTGCCTACCGTCAGGCAGGAAGAACACGGAAATCATATAATAAATCCTCCCACGAAGGACACAAAGAACACGGAAATCATTTATTTCTTACCTTCCTATGGAGTGAAGTTGTTTGCCACTGCAGGAATATTCTTGACATTGACTTTTACGAGACTTGCACGAGAGTTTTAAAGATATCCATTGCCGAGGTAACAAAGGTCTTTGGTCTATTGTCTGCGGTCTGATGTCTTTTGTCTTTTATCTGATGTCTGTTGTCTTCGGTCTGTCAATTATACTATAAAAGACGGGAAAAGTCAAGGAGAAAAAGTTCTTGACATTTTATAAAATTGGTGGTAAAATTGTAAAAAGCAAAAAAAAACGCCCTCAGGAAAGGAGAAAATGAGGAGAACTTTATACCACATAATAATAAACGGCACAAGTTGTAGAGGGGAAAACGGGGTTAAAGATTCCTGATTCCAATATACCCCCCACCTTCCCCAAAAAATTGGTTAAATCTCTGAATTAGACCCACCCCATAAATTCCTACCAGAACGGTGTTCACAGTTCTCTATAAACAAACGTAAAAAAATACTTGACAAATTTAAAGATTTGTGTTATAATATAAGTATTAATTTATTTTTACTTATCTAATATTTTCAAAATTTAATAGCTTTTACAAGGATAATTTATGATAAGGCAGAAATGGTTAGATGAAAGATATAAAATTCTCTGGAAAAGTTTCGGGGAAAACTCTTTTAGTTTTGATAATGTTGTTAAGGTTTTAAAAGATAGTATACATCATGATCCTCCGGAACAGGTTAATGTTATCTTATCTGAACTCAGGAAAGGTGGATTATTGAATGTTCAATTTGACCCTGTAGATGCTCGAAAGAGAATCTATACCTTGAAGAGCAAAATAGAGATGATTTCAGAAACGCTTACCATAGAAAAGGGACTTTTAACCAGAGGCGACCTCGAAGCACTGTTAAAAAAGGCCGCAGACCTCATTCGGACAAGAGTTGACTATACTTTCATCCTTGTTCTTCTTTTTTACAAGAGGATATGCGACAAATGGGAGGTAGAATTTGAAAATGCCTATAGAGATGCACTCAGGGATGGCTTCAGAAATGAAGAGGCAAAAAAAGAGGCGAAGCGATCTATGTTTCACGATTTTCAAATACCTGAAGAATATCTCTGGGAAAATCTTAGAAAAAACCCGGCTCGACTCCCGGAGAATTTTTCTATGGCAATGAAGACACTCGCGGAGCGAAATCCAGAGTTGAGAGATGTTTTTGAAAATGTGGATTTTGTACAATTCACCAATAACAGGGAGAATGCGGAAATTCTGAGGCAGCTCGTTGAATTATTCAGTGCCCGGTCGTTACATCAGGTGTCGCCAGATATACTCGGTGACGCTTACGAGTGGATTTTAAGATACTTTGCCCCTCAAAAGGCGAAAGAGGGAGAGGTTTATACCCCAAGAGAAGTAATAAATCTTCTTGTCGGCATACTCGAGCCAAAACCGGGTGAAAGTGTTTATGACCCCGCTTCGGGCTCCGCAGGCATGCTTATTTTATCATATCAGCATCTCGACAAAAAAGATGCAGATAAGCTATTTCTTTTCGGACAGGAGGCAAATTATAAAACCCTTGCCCTTGCCAAGATGAATCTTTATATCCACGACATCAGAAATGCACAGCTACTTCTTGGTGATACCCTGCTTTATCCAAAATTTAAAGAAGGTGAAAGATTAAAGAAGTTTGATATTGTAATTGCAAATCCTCCCTGGAATCAAGATGGCTATTATGAGGAGGTTTTGAAAAAGGGCGAATTCTGGCGCGAGAGATTCAAGTACGGATTTACTACAAAGCAATCGGCAGATTGGGCATGGATTCAACATATGTTATCCTCAGCTAATGATGAAAAAGGAAGGGTTGGAATTGTGATAGACAATGGTTGTCTGTTCAGAGGCGGAAGGGAGAAGGCAACAAGGATGGGGGTCCTAAAAGATGACCTGCTTGAAACAGTTATCCTTTTACCAGAGAAACTTTTTTACAACACCGGTGCACCAGGTGCGATATTGATTTTTAACAAAAATAAGATAGAAAGTAAAAAGGGGAAAGTTTTATTTATCAATGCAAGCAAAGAGTATAGGCAACATCCAGAGGTTCGAAAACTGAATCGCTTAAGCGCTGAAAACCAGAGTAAGATAGCGACAGTTTATAAAAAGTTCAAAGAGATAAAAGGATTTTCAAGAATTGTTGACATCGATGAAATAGAGAAAAACGATTTCAACCTCAATGTCACGCTGTATGTATTTCCAGAAGAAGAGATAGAGCAAATAGATATTGCAAAAGAGTGGGAAGAACTTGAGAATCTCGATAAAGAAATCGGCGAAGTCAGCGCCAAAATAGCGAGTTATTTGGAGGAATTGGAAAGGGTAAATAAAAATGTTTAAACCAAATTTCCGATACACACATAAAATAGTGCGGTTACTCGCAAGAATTTCTGCGGCAAGAGAGGTGATTCTAAACTCACCCTTAATTCCCAAATGGGAGGTAGCATTGAGAAGAGAGGCGATAATCCGTAGTGCCCATTCATCCACGAGCATTGAAGGAAATAGACTGTCCTTAGAACAGGTTAGCGAGCTCGCACAAGGGAGGGAAGTAATGGCTACACGAAAAGATAAAAAGGAGGTTTTGAATTATCTTGATGTTCTGAAAAAGGTTGGAGAGTTGGTAAAAGAGGATTCTATAAATGAAAAAGATATTTTAAATATACACAGTATGTTGACAAAGGATACTCTGGATAATCCTAATGATTGTGGTGTTTATCGAAACCGCTACGTCGTGGTAGCTAATAGGCTTACAGGAGAGGTATTTTTTAGGCCGCCCCAGAATGAGGAGGTGCCAGGATTAATAAAGAATTTGGTTGAATGGATAAGTTCGGACGAAACAAAAGAACTTGACCCCATTATTGAAGCAGGTATAGTCCATTATGAATTCGTAAGAATACATCCTTTTGTTGACGGAAACGGCAGAACTGCAAGAGTTCTGGCAACCTTGATTCTTTACAAGAGAGGCTTTGATACCAAACAGTTTTTTTGCCTTGATGATTATTACGATTCTGATAGACAGGCATACTACAGAGCATTACAAAGCGTTGACCAAAAGACTCTGGATCTAACCAATTGGTTGGAATATTTTGTTGAGGGTGTAAACATAAGTATCGATGCAGTAAAGGGAAGGATTATAAGATTGAGTAGCGAAAGATTGAGAAAAACAAAAAGAGGACAAATTGCTTTAACTGAAAGACAGATGAGGATTGTAGAACATATTAACTTGCACGGTAAAATAACTAATAGAGAAGTAAGGAAAATGTTCAAACTTTCAAATCGAGCGGCATTGGATGAAATAAATAAACTTGTAGAATCACAGGTATTGAAATCCAAGGGTAAGGGAAGGAACGTACACTATGTGTTGGAATAAGTCTTCACGATTAACTTCACAATTAGGTTCACGATTGTGTTTTCATTTTGGATGTTTTCTGTATGCACTAATTGCGTTCCTTTATTCCAAATCATTGTGTGGGGTATAGCCTCCTGTCATTGCGAGGCATGTCCCGAGCCGAAGCCCCGAACGAAGTGAGGGGACAAGCGAGGGAACTGCCGAAGCAATCTCATCCTCAACAAGGTTATAAATTGTGACCCTAAAGGAGTTAAATTATGGAAGAACCGATTCCTCAAGAAACCATTGAACGAAGGATCTTTTTAATAAGGGGATATAAAGTTATGATAGACAGGGACCTTGCTGAATTGTATGGAGTTGAGACAAAGTATTTAAACAGACAAGTAAAGCGCAATATTCTGAGGTTCCCAGAGGAATTCATGTTCAAACTAACTAGGGAGGAAAAAAATGAACTGGTGACAATTTGTCACCGGTTCGGGACAATGAAACATTCAAGTACTTTGCCATACGCATTTACAGAACATGGCGTGGCAATGCTTGCGAGTGTCTTAAAAAGTGAAAGAGCGATAAAAATAAGCATCATTATTATCAAAACATTTGTTAAATTACGCGAAATCATATCTACTCATAAAGAGCTTGCATATAAATTAGGTGAACTTGAAAGAAAAATAGAAAAACATGACGAGGAGATAAAGGCGATCTTTGAGGCAATCCGTCAACTTATGGCACCGCCTGCAAAATCGCAAAGGAGAATTGGATTTTATAAAGAAAAAAATAATGCAAAAGCGAAGTAAGATTAAAAAAACAAAGTTGGCAATAATGTAAAAACAAAGGCAGAGGAAAGCAATTGAGTATGTAAAAGAACACAGTAAAATAACAAACAGGGAGCACAGAGAATTGTGCAAAGTAGGCTGGGATACAGCTCATAGAGATTTGCAGATGTTGGTGAATAGAAAAATTCTTAAACGCGAGGGTTTAGGAAGGTCTACTTATTATCGGATGATTATCGGACGATTAAACTAAGAAGATGAAAAGAGAAAAAGGTTATGTTAGATAGAGATTTAGCTGAACTCTATGGCGTTCCCACTAAAAGATTGAATGAGCAAGTTAAAAGGAATAAGAAGCGATTTCCTAAAGATTTCATGTTTCAATTGAACAAAGAAGAATTTGACATCTTGAAGTCGCATTTTGCGACTTCAAGTTGGGTAGGAGTGAGAAAACTACCTAATGCATTTACTGAAAATGGTGTGGCAATGCTTTCAAGTGTATTAAATAGTGATACTGCTATACAAGTAAATATACAAATTATGCGTGTGTTTAATAAGATGCGCGAGATGGCTATTGGATATGCAGAATTAAAAAGAAGAATAGATCAATTAGAGGAGAGATATGACAAACATTTCAAGATAATTTTTGACGCTATCAAAAAGCTCATATCACCCCCCAAGAAACCAATAAAAAAAATCGGATTTTTATCAGAAAGAAAATAATGAAGGCAAAAAACAATTATAGGGAAACAGAGACTGGAAAAATTCCACAAAGGTGGGATGTAGTGAGAGTGGCTGATTTATTTAAAGTTGAGACAGGAACCACTCCTTCAACCAAGAAAGACGAATATTGGAAGGAAGGCTTCATAAATTGGATAACTCCCACTGATTTAAGCGGGCTGAAGGGAAAGATTTATATACAAAAAAGTGAAAGGAAGATAACAGAAAAAGCACTTAAACAAGTTGGATTGACTTTGTTGCCAAAACATTCTCTAATACTCTCGACTAGAGCTCCCGTTGGATATATAGCTATTCTTTTAGATAACGCTACCTTTAATCAAGGTTGTAAAGGCCTTATTCCCAAAAACTTCACAACAATATATCCTGAATTTTATTGCTACTATTTGGACAATAAAAAGCATAACCTTAAAATGTTAAGTGCAGGTAGCACTTTTAAGGAACTGTCTAAAGAGAGAATAGAGAATTTTAAAATCCTCTTCCCCCCTCTCCCCGAGCAGCAAAAGATTGCGGAGGTTTTGAGCACGGTGGATGAGGCGATTGAGAAGATTGAGCAAGCAATAGAAAAGAGCGAGAGAGTTAAAAAAGGATTGATGCAGGAACTTCTGACTAAAGGGATAGGACATAAGGAATTTAAGGATACCGAAATTGGCAGAATACCTAAGGAATGGGGGGTCGTGAAATTAGGTGAAATTGGCGCGCTACAGTATGGATTTACAGCATCGAGTGAAAAGACGGACACAGGCATTAAATTTTTAAGAATTACTGATATAAAAGAAGATGGATCTATAGGTTGGGATGAAGTTCCGTATTGCACAATAAACGATAGTGGTTTTAAAAAATATAAATTAAATGAAAGTAACATTTTGTTTGCAAGAATAGGCTCTACTACTGGAAAAACCTGTTACGTTGGCAGAGACATTAAAGGAGTGTTTGCGTCATATTTGATAAGACTTCTACCCACAAAAAATATAAATACAAAATTTTTATATTTCTTCACACAGTCTTCGATCTACTGGGCTCAAGTTAACAGAAGGAAAGAAGGACAGTTAAAAAAGGGGCTAAATGCTGCAGTTCTATCGCAGTTGGAAATTCCACTTCCTCAACTTTTAGAACAACAGAAAATTGCAGAAATTCTTGATACTGTGGATAAACGGCTGGGATTATTGAAAGATAAAAAGCAAAAATTTGAAAGGATAAAAAAGGGATTGATGAATGATTTGTTAACGGGGAAAAGAAGGGTGAAAGTATGAGATTGCCACGCTCCCGTCTATACAGATCCTGTGGATTGGTCGCTCGCAATGACGGAAAGGAAACACAATGAAATTCACTGAAAAATCAATCGTTGAAGACCATATAGTCCAGCAGTTACAGGCTAAGGGCTGGCAGTTTGTGCCTGCTGATGAGCTGGAACGTGAGGGTTTTGAAGAACCTCTTCTGATACCGAACCTCATCAGGGCAATACAGCGGATAAATAAAGGACTTGATGTTGGCGATGAGGAGATAAATAAGGTTTTGAATGAGTTGAAACTGACGGTCGGTGGAATTGAGGGAGCAAAGCGAATCTTGAATTTTTATAAGTTTGGTGTCCCGATAAAGTTTGAAAAGGAACGGGTGGTAAAGTATGTGCAACTTTTTGACTATGGAAAGGATGGGATTGCCACGCCTTCGGCTCGCAATGACATCGTTGGAGAGGAGATTGCTTCGCATAAGCTCGCGATGACAGGGAATAATGAATTTATTGTAAGCCGACAGGTTTATTATAACGGCAAGGATAAGATCAGGACCGACATAATGCTCTATATCAATGGTATCCCCCTGGTTAATATTGAATGCAAAAATCCTACAGAAATCGGCGTGAGCTGGTATGATGCCTATAGACAGATAAAAGATTATGAAAATACTGTCCCGGAACTATATAAGTATGTGCAGATTGGTATCGCCGCCGAAAGTAAAGCAAAATATTTCCCGGTAGTTCCCTGGCAGGATACAGTGTATACGGGTGAATGGAGAGAAAATTCCAAAAATTCTATCGAGTCTTTGATTGAAATGCTTTCAAAAGAGAAATTGCTTGATATAATTAAGAATTACCTCTTCTTCCGAATTGAATTTGGAAATGCAGAAAAAGTTATCACAAGATATATGCAGTATCGAGCAGCTAACAAGATGGTAGACAGGGTTATCAGAAATCTCTGTGGCGAAGGGAAAAAGAATAAAGGTCTGGTGTGGCACTGGCAGGGGAGTGGAAAGACTCTGACAATGATATTTGCGGCTAATAAGTTATATTACCTAAATGAAATGGAGAACCCGACGATATTTTTTATTGTCGACAGATTAGAACTGAAAGAACAGCTTTCTGATGAATTTTATTCAATGGACATCCTGAAACCTGAGGTTATCGGGTCAGCTAATGAACTTAAAGAAGTATTAAGCTACGACGATTACAGAGGTAAAAGAGGTGTATTCATCACCCTAATCCATAAATTCAGGCCTGACGAGCTCAGCGATTTACAGAAAGAATTAGAAAGGGTATCCGAGAACAAGCAAACCATAATGAACCGAAGAAATGTTATTGCCTTTGTAGATGAAGGACACAGAAGCCAGTATGGCATCCTCGCCGCACAGATGAAAGCAATACTCAAAAATTCATTCTTCTTCGCCCTCACTGGAACCCCAATATCAAAGCCAAAATATGGTAGGGACACTTATCTTGAATTCAGCTATCCCGAGGAAGAGGAACTTTACCTTGATAGATACTTTATAGTAGATTCGATAAGAGATGGGTTTACAGTTAAGATTGTATACCAGCCGAGACTTGAGGAACTCCACCTGAAGAAAGATATGCTGGATACTTTCCTCGAAGTCGAACTGGAAGAAATCCCAGAGAACCTCAGGGATGAGGTCGAGGAAAAGATAAAAGAAAGATTGAATACAATAAATGTTATCCTGGAAGATGATAGGCGTGTCAACACAATCGCAGAAGACATAGCTAATCACTTTAAGGAAAATGTGGACGGCAAATTCAAAGCGCTCGTCGTCGCAGCAAGCAGAACAGCATGTGTCAAGTATAAGAAGGCACTCGATAAACACCTCCCTTCCGAATACTCTGAAGTGGTTATGACATCAGAAAGAGATGATAAGGAAATAATATATGGCTATGTAAAAGAGGCAAGAGAAAGGTATGGTGGAGAGGAGTACAAAAGCATGCTTAAAAAGATAATCGAGAAATTTAGAGAGGACGATTATCCCAGAATTCTAATTGTAACCGATATGCTTTTAACTGGTTTCGATGCGCCGATACTACAATATATGTATCTTGATAAGCCCCTTAAGGAGCACAGACTACTCCAGGCTATAGCACGAACTAACAGACCTTACAAAGACTTGAAAGAAGCAGGTGTTGTAATCGACTATGTTGGAGTACTCAAAGAATTCAAACGCGCACTTGAGATGTACAGCACTGAAGATATCGAATATGTCCTCTCAGATTTCGACTATTTACGAGAAGAGTTTGAAAATCTAATCAAGGATTTTGAGTACATCTTCGGAGAATTACTCTTAAACTATGAAAGAGAAACCCTTTTGAAGACAATCGAGATAATAACATCAGAGGAAAAGAAGGAAGAGGAATTTATTCAAAAATACAGAAAACTAAGAAAACTCTTCGAACTACTCGGTCCAGATGAAATTAAACTGCGATATTTTGAAATCTATAAATGGTTATCGTCAATATTTACCTATTATATGAAGGTAGTCAATCGGAAACCAGGTATTAATGCCTACATTCAGAAATATTACGACAAAACCTTAAAATACATACACCGGACCACAGAAGTTGAGAAGTTGGAGAAAGAACTCCCGATAATCAGTTTTGACGAGGATTATTTGAGGAAATTAGAAGAGAAAGTTAAAAGCAAAAAAGAAAAGGCAGCTAATATTTTATTTACTCTACAGCGGCTTGTGCTGGTTGATCGACATAGAAACCCTATATATGAATCTGTCTCTGAAAGAGTTGAAAAGATGCTGGAATTATGGCGGCAAAAGACAAAGGATTATGAACTATTGTATACCGAGGGGGTTAAGATATTAAGTGAATTGAATTCTCTTACTGAGAGACAAAGAAACCTTGGACTTTCTGACCTTGAACATGCAGCCCTCCTTATTCTCGAGAAGAAATTTGGGAGCGATGAAGCATTGATAAACGATATAAAAGAATTAAACAAAAATTTGCAGGAGTCAATGTTCCCAGGGTGGCCTACACAGGTAACCATAAGAAAATCAATCGAGCGAAAGGTGCGAAGGTTTGTTAGAGGATTCAGAACCAAATACAACCTTAGTCTTACGGATATAGATTTATTACACAAAAAACTTATTGATAGTGTTGTAAATTATGGTTCTTAAAGATATGGAGTACAAAGTTAAATACAGAAATATAAAATATCCGAGACTTGAATTCAAGACGGGAAGGCTGGAACTTATCCTTCCGTTTGGAAAAAATCCGACAGAATTAATTGAGAGACACAGTAGATGGATAAACAAAAAGCAAAAATTCATTACGGATTGCTTGAAAGACGCCAAAGATAAAGAAATTTTCGAGAGGGACAAAAAGGACTTCAAGATTCTTGTGAATACCTATATTAAAGACCTCTCAAACACCTTAGGGGTCAATACAAACAAAATATTTTTCAGAAAGATGCGCACAAAATGGGCAAGCTGCAGCTCCAAAAGAAATCTAACGATTAATACTTTGATGAAATTTCTTCCCGAATATCTAATAGAGTATATAATCTATCACGAACTCGTTCATTTAATCGAAAAACGACACAACGATAGATTCTGGGAACTTATTTCAAAGAGATTCAAAAACCATCAGAAACTTGAAACCTCCCTCTTTCATTACTGGTTTTTACTTAATTCTTTGGAAAGAATTAAGAAGCACGCTTAAACGGGAAGCTAAAAAGTATGTGCGGAAGGGAGGAAAGAGTAATGAAGTCTTATTTAATAAATATAGGTTTCTTTCTCTCATTTAGTCTCTGTTCCCCATTGTTTGCATCATCCAGTATCGATTTCGATGTTGTTAACGGGAAAGTTGTTTTTAAAATTGTGCTCAACGATTCTATTGTCAATGTCATGCTTGATACTGGTGCCAGAATGGTAATAATTGATGAGTCTTTAAATCACAATTATGAAGTTTGTGGTAAAGTAAAAAGTGGTGGAGCCGCCGGTGTTTTAGGGGGGATTAAAAATGTAGTGAGATTTCCTTTCCCTATAATAGGTTCAAGTGGAGTTGATACGCTTGAAGTTAGGGTTGATAATCTTGAAGGATTAAGCAATTTCCTGGGAATCCGGTTAGATATAATCGTTGGTTATGATTTCCTTAAGAATTACATATTAGAAATTGATTATTCTACACAAAAACTGCACTTCTGCTACAGGTGTTGGGGGCTTGGGAGCTTTATTATGCCTTCATATACCCCTTTTGAATTAAAAGGGGACAAGATAATGCTGACGGGAATAGTAAACGGACAACCCGTGGATAATTTACTTATTGATACTGGAGCAGGTACCTGTGTCATTAGCCAGGAGTTACAGCAAAAACTGAATTTGCCCATCGTCGAGGGATATGATGTCATTTCTGTTGATGCATCAGGTGTCAAAACGAAAACACACTTCTATCAAATCGATAAAATACAATTGGGCAACGCAACATTTGTGGATGTTAAAGCTATAGTATTAGATTTAAGTGAAGTGAATAGAATATCAGGTTTTAAACGTTCAGCAATTATTGGACACAATCTTCTTAAACAATGTGTCGTAATTATAGATTATCTAAACAATAGAATAGCCTTTAAAAAATCATATAGCTTTGAAGATGAGTAACTTCGCACAACAGCGGAGCTTGTCGAAAAACTTCTGAAATCATGAGTCACGAGGAAGCGGGGATGAATGAACAGATGAAAAAGGTATCGGCACATCATGATTGGTGGTCAGAGACCTATGATTCTGACTATTTCGAGCATTTTGCACTCTATCACAGAATAACCTTGGACAATATCCGGCGTTTTCTCCCGAACGATAAAGGTGCAATCATACTCGATGCCGGAGGTGGAACCGGAATCTGGAGTATCGAGTTGGCGAGAATGGGCTATCGTGTGGTGCTGACAGATATATCCGAGGGAATGCTGAATAAGGCAAGGGAAAAGGTATCTGAACTTAAATTAGATAACCAAATTGAGATCAGAATTTCCGACATTTGTAGTATGCCCGAGTTTGGAGATGAGCAGTTTGCAATGGTGCTGTGTGAAGGCGATCCTCTCTCATACTGCGGTAACCATCGCGTCGCCGTCAAAGAATTGGTGCGAGTTGTTCAGCCCGGTGGAATAGTTATCGCCTCAGTCGATAACAGGGCGGCTGCATTGAATTGGCTGAGAAAAAAAGATGACCATAACGCCATCCAACAGCTCTTACAAACGGGTGAGGTGGTAATGCCTCAAGAGCGAGAAGAATTCTGCTATGTTATCCATGCCTTCACCCCGGATGAACTCCGGGAGTTGTTTGAATCAAACGGGTTATCGGTAGAGCGAATTATCGGAAAGCTCGTTATCGCCCGCCGTCTCGCTTGTTTCAAATCGAAAGATCCCATAATCCAGGAATGGCTTTATCATTTGGAGTTGAAATACAACGACAATCCCGCTTTCTATCCTTGGGCTGGACATCTGGAGATAGTGGGACGGAAAAATCTGGGGCCAGGCACCTGATGAAATAGCTGCACATTTCACAGGGCGGGCTGAAAAATAGAAATAAAATACCAGAAAAAGACCACAGACATCAGACCACCCCGTAAAGCTCCTTCGTAGCAACGGGGCAGGCAGACTAAAGACCTTTATTATCTCGGTACGCCCTTTTTAAACTCTCGTATCCGAAGGATCCGTATGGATAAGTCTCGTCTCTACCTGTCGCCTGTCCCGCCTTGGCGGGGGTAGGCAGGAAAATCACCGACCAATGTTGGTCCATACGGATCCGTAGGGATTGGGCACTGTCTTCGGTGAGCTCAGCCGAACCGTTTACAGTGCCGATAAAAACTTCTTGACATTTTATAAAATTGGTAGTAAAATGATAAAAGGGGGGTGGGGATAGAATCGGAGGAGTGTATGAACTTAAACTCGGACATGCTAAAGTCAGATAAAATTAGGCAGGGGAGAAACAGGCGATGAAGCTTGTTTTACATCATATGCCGGGAAACCCGTTAGCTGCCGCTTCGGTCTTGGTGCGAGTTGGGTGGCGACATGAACCCCCACGCTTGTTGGGAATTAGTCATTTTCTGGAACACGTCCATTATCTCGGCTCTGTTAACTATCCTGACATTGATAGAGAGACGGCGGTATATGACTCAGAAATCAATGGTCCTACCCTGGCGGAAGCCACCATCTTTTTCTTCGTCTCCCTCAAAGAAGATTTCCTGCAAATCCTACCCGTGCTTCTGGACATGGTTTACAATCCTCGTTTTGACAAGGCGGCTGTAGAGCGGGAAAGAAAGGTTGTTATGGGAGCCACCAACGACAGCTCAGATTATACCCCTTGGGAGTGGGTTCGTCTCAAAGCTGACGACCTCGTTTTCCAAACAGACGAGCTGAACAGCCTGGGCACCGGGGAGACCTTGAGATCAATTCGGCTTGAGGATCTGAGAGAGTATCAACATCGGTATTTCCATACGGCGAATTCGCACATGCTTATTGCCGGGGATATAGAAATAAGTGCCATTCAAGATACACTTTCAAAGGCGGAGATCCCTTCTACAGGGGAACAGCCTGATATATGGCGGCATAAACAAGAGGTGCGATTCTATCAGCAAGAGAAAGAAGGCATTCATCCCGAGCTCTATGTTGCTTTTCGCTTTAACCCAACAGGGAACGTTTTACTCTATGAACTCTTGTCAATCTTGTTGGGTAACTACGCCAATTCTCGTCTTTTCAGGATCTTGCGACAAGAAGACCCTTTGGCTTACATGGTTGAGAGTGATACACGCCTTCTTTCTGATGCGGGACGCTTTGGTATTTATTTAGGGATTGCCGAGGTGGAACACGAAGAAGCGATATGGGTATCGCTATCCGATTTGCTGAAAACGCTGAAGGAAGATGGATTCTCCGAGGAAGAACTTTCTTGGGCTAAACGAGTTTATAAACTTCAACTCCTCCGAAATGCTGGCAATCCGGAGAAAATAATTTCATTTTGGTCGAAGCGAGCGACTTGGAACAAATTGATCACTGATTTTAAGTCTATTCATAAACAACTGGGGAACACAGAGCAAGAACAAATACGACAACTATGCTGTGAACTTTTTCTGCCAGATAATTGTTACATTGCCTTAGTTGGACCGTCTATGCCTTTTGATGAGGAACGATGGTGGAGCAAACTTGCCTGACTTCATCTTATAAGCAGGTTCATGCTATTTCCCTTCAGGACTGCTTCTTCGGGAAGGCGTATATACGGGGACCGTTATTTAAAATGGACACAGCCCCAAAAAATCAAAAATATTAAGTGAGGAAAATTTATGGATATTGAAGTATTGAATCGAAAAATGTTTGCAGATGCTGCAAAATACCTGGATACCAGCCGAAAAGGGGTTAGGGATGAATATTCTGCTCCTTAAATCAAGAAAAACAGGATAAGCGACCCTCATAACGCGAAATTTCTAATGAAATTTTTGTGCCATTTGCACTCGCACAACAGCAGTAAAATGATTCCGAACCTTTGGCTCTCCGTCTAAATTTTTACATTTGGTAAAAAACTTTTACATTAATACCTTATATGTAATCAGGCAAAGGGAACATAAAATAAATGATTAGGAGGTGAGCTGTGTATGTATCTGTTCTTAATTTTGCTCTTCGTGGTCCAGCAATGGACTACACCCGTCCGTGTTTCACCCGATTCTTTAGATGATACACATCCCGCAATATGCATCGATGATGTAGGTTTCGTATGGGTATACTGGTATAACTCAAATCACCTATGGACAAGATGTTATCGTCCGTTTGGAGGTTGGTCGGAGGTCTTTCTCATAGACACTGCAAAGTGTAAAATCCCTCAGGTTACAACATCAAGTGCATGTAAAGGTACTTATGAAATACCAGATTGGATAATAGCCTGGGTAGACTCGAGTAGTTATATTAGACTCAGTCTCTGCGATATGATGCCACCAGGCCCTGCATGGTATACAACCCCACCTGATTCAAGGATTATGGGGTATAATCCGGCTATTACTTCTGATACAGCAGGTAACATTTGGTGTGTATGGGCAGATGGTGGTTGTTATATGGCAAGCTGCTACGATGGAACTCAATGGAGCGATCTGGATACATTGCAAAAATTTCCTACTACTGATACTCTTGAAACTTTTACTGCGGGAATCACAACTAACCATGAGGGAAATATCTGGGTAGCTTATAATGGTGGAGTAATATGGGCTCAATATTGGGATGGGGCCAACTGGTCCACACCTGAAACTCTTAGCGTTGGTTACGCTGGATCTGCTTACACTTACCCTATGTTATGCAGTGACTCTCAAAAAGTTTGGATAGCATGGCTGAATTCTGTTTTTGGTAATTGGAAGATCTTATGCCGATATCACAATGGGATGGAGTGGTCAGAGATAATTGAATTTCCACTTGTTTCTGATACATTAGGTGGATACCATAATCCGCATCAAGCTATATGTTTGGATAATCAGGGAAGATTATGGGCTGGATGGTGGGAAGAGACATGGATTGAAATGCTGCATTATATTATAATTGGAGGCTCCTACAGCTCGGGAACGTGGGATGATACAGCCGTGGTGGATTATTACTACGGTGCATGTGGAGGTTATCCATCAATTGCCTATGGAGATAATAAAGTCTGGATGGTCTGGCAGTCTGAGAAGGAAGGAGACTATAATATCTACGGGTCTTATACCGAGGTAACGGGTGTGGAAGACACCATACCCATATCGATGGATTTTGCCCTTTTACAGAACTATCCCAATCCCTTTAATACCTTAACATCTATTCGGTATGTTTTACCAAATGATTCTTATGTGGAACTTACCGTTTATGGCATTCAGGGGCATCTGGTTCGGAGACTGACAGATGGGTGGAAGCCGAGTGGCATTCATTCTGTCGGTTGGGATGGGAAAGATGAATGGGGCAGGGATGTGGGCAGTGGAATCTACTTCTATCAATTAAAGGCAGCGGGTGGTATTAAGATTACCAGAAAGATGGTTATTTTGAGATAGCGCATTAACTCGCGTTCATAGGTTGGTTCTTCTCGGAATTAACAGATTAATATCGATACAAAAAGTCCTTGACATTTTATAAAATAATGAGTATAATATAAAGAGGAATTAAATATAAACAAAGGCAAAACGAGGAGGTGAGTATGAAAGGTTTTTGTGTTTTTTGCCTTGGGGTAATGCTCCTTCTCTTTAGTGTAGTCTCCTGTCCTGCTCAGGGCGATGCATCTATGATAGGTATTTCCCATGTCGATTATGCCACAGCCTATAGTAATGGGCGAAAAATTGCTTCTATGGGTTTTTTAGGTGAGGATACTCTGTATGCAGTCTACAGTTATAATAGTGATACCTGCTATTTTGCATATTCTTATGATAGAGGATCGACATGGCAGGCTCAGCCTCTATTTGCAACGGTCTACGGGAATGCACATTGTCCTTCCATTGATGTATATGGCTCTTTGCCCTATGTTGTTTCACAAGGCAATGATACTTCAGGATTTGGAGATATATTCTTAAAGTGTCCCCTGGACTGGTGCATTCCCCAGTTGATTTGTCGCACTTCAGGACATTCTACACTACCATCTATTGCAATTGATGACAGTGGGCAAATGCATATTGTATGGCAGGACGATACGCCGGGGGATTGTGAGATCTATTATTGTTGCGCCTATTATGATACTGCAGTGAGTGAAGTTTTGAATTTGAGTAATCACAGCCATGCAGCTGATATGTATCCGTCAGTTAGTATTTTTAATGGGGATGAGGTTCATGTAATATGGGAAAGATATGACTCTCTCATCTACTGTCCATATAGTATCGTCCACAGGTATCTTGATAACGGAATCTGGTCTGATGAGGAATGTTTGGCTGGTTGCTCAGGAATTCCTTTTCATCATCCCAGTCTTGATTATTCTCATGGTGAGGATGTTCTCTCTGCTGCCTGGGAGGACAGCTCGCTGGGAAAGTCAGATGCCTTTTTCTACGGGGGAAATGGGGGAGGATGGCCAACACAAGGTGATTCGAGATACCCCGTGGTTTCAACCGTGGGCGGTACATGGAGTTATGTATACTGGGAAGATAACAGTGATGGATACGAAGACATTTATGCACATAATTACTATTTCATGCAGGGTGGATGGTATCGTTCTTACAAATTTCGTGATGTGTTTGGTGATGAGAATATGCACTACCCCAGTGTCGCTAATTGTAATGTAGTATGGACGCAAGGAGATTCAGCTCCGTATAGTGTTATGTACTTGTATGAAGGGTATCCTATAGGGGTAGAGGAAAATCAATCATACAAGAGCAACATGCCAAAAATAAAAGCCTGTCCCAATCCATTCAGCACAACTACGGCTATCACGCTATCGGGCTATCAGGCTACAATGTCCAATAGCTCGATAGCCCGATCGCCAGATAGCCAGATAGCCTTGAATATCTACGATCTCTCCGGTCGTCTCATCCGCACCTTACCGATTACTCCTTGCCTGCCGGCAGGCAGGGATTACCGGTCACCGATTACTGAAGTAACTTGGGATGGTAGGGATATGAGAGGAAAGGAAGTTCAATCGGGTGTCTACTTTCTAAGGGTAAAAGGCAATAAATCCGTACAGGATGCATATAGACCTGTGAAGGTTGTCAAATTGAGGTGATAGAAGAGACAGAACCACAGAAAAAACTTGACAGATCGTTTTTTTTCTGGTATAATTGCCTACAGAAAGTCGAGAGCACAGTGGTTAGTTTGTTAGTTGGTAAGTTTGTTAGTTAGTTAGAATCTAACAAACCAACTTTTTACTCTTGTCCATATCCATACGGATCCTGCCCATACGGGTCTTGAGATGGACGGATCATGTGGTTTCTTAATACATAATTTTGGGATTATTTTGTTGAGGTCGTTTTAAGGGCTGACTCAAGGGGGGATTATTATGATATCGAGGGAAGAAATAGAGGAACTCTTTGGTGAACTGCTTTCCCAGATCTCAGATACGAACCTCAGAGATAAGGTGGTAAGGGCATGGCTTCTTGCCTGTCGGCGGGGCAATTGGAAGGATGTTGGGGACTTAAAAAAGATACCATTTACATTACTCATCCACTCTAAAGGTATAGACCTCGTTGAACATACCATTGCAGTTACAAAGGGAGCTTTGGCGCTTGCCAGGGCGCAGATAGAGACCTATTCCGATTTTCCCTACAACATAAACTTCGATCGCCTCATTGCCGGAGGGTTACTCCACGATGTCGGGAAGTTGCTCGAGATAGAGCCCGATGGTGCAGGTGGATACAGGAAGAGTCATAGTGGAAAGTGCGCTCGCCATCCAATATCGGGTGCCATCATTGCCGCAGAGGAGGGACTTCCCTTTGAGGTCGTGAATATAATCGCCTGTCATTCCAGGGAGGGTGAGGGAAGACCTCAGGTGGTAGAAACGATCTTTATTCATCAGGCTGACTTCGGTGCCTTTATTCCTCTTCTGATGCTCGAGAAGGGTTTACTGATTCGGGAGGGTGAATAGATGCCAAAAACAATGATTGAAAAGATCATCGGAGCGCACTGTAAGAGGTCTGTCAAACCCGGCGATGTTGTAGAAGTGGGTATCGATGTGCGATTGGCACGTGATTTTGGCGGTGCTAATGTTGTGAAGAATCTACAAAAAAACAATCTCGGCATTGACGACCCAAAACGCACCTTCTTCACATTCGATTGTAACCCAACCGGTTCCGATCAGGGATACGCCGCAAACCAGCAGTTCTGCCGCACATTTGCTCGCGAACAGAATATTCGCATTTATGATATCGACAGAGGCATCGGCACTCATCTCGCAATTGATGAGGGACTTGTCGTACCCGGAGGGACCCTGGTTTCGACCGACTCCCACGCAAATATCGTGGGCGCAATTGGTGCATTTGGTCAGGGTATGGGAGATGTGGATATATCTTATATCTTTGCCTTTGGAAGGGTCTGGTTTAGAATTCCCCCAACGATAAAAATTGTTTTAAAAGGGAAGCCCGGAGAAAACACCACCGCAAAGGATATCATCCTCGCCCTTCTCAAAAAATTTGGCGCCGATGGGCTCCTTGGATATGCCGCAGAAATTTTTGGTACGGTAGTCGATTCTCTCGGACTTGACGGCAGGATAACCATCTCCTCGATGGCAACGGAGATGGGTGGAATTATTCTATTTATCCCCCCCGATGAAGGGGTTATGAGATACTGTGAAAAGGCAACTGGCAGGAGTATCCCCCGACTCCATCCCGATCCATCTGCAGAGTATGTTGAAGTGGTCGATGTTGATATTGACGATTTAGAGCCATTTATATCTCGACCGGGACATCCCGAGGATGTCGTTCCAGTCGAAGAGGCGAGGGGGACCAAGATCGATTCCTGTTTTATCGGTTCCTGCACCAATGGACGTTTTGAAGACATGAAGGTTGCAGCCATGATTCTAAAGGGTCATAAGGTCGCGCCGGGCGTTGTTTTAAAGATTGTTCCCTCCACATACGGGGTTTGGAAGAGATGTCTCGATGAGGGGTTGCTCAACATCTTTGCCGAGGCTGGAGTCCTGGTGGGGAATCCCGGTTGTGCGGGTTGTGCGGCGGGGCAGATCGGTCAAAACGGTCCCGGTGAGGTGACGGTCAGTACCGGCAATCGGAACTTCCCCGGCAAGCAAGGACGGGGCGATGTGTATCTCGCTTCACCCGCCACAGTTGCTGCTTCTGCCGTAGCCGGTGTAATCACCTCCGCTGATAAGATTCCCTCTAAACCCATAACTTTCAGGGTAGCAAAAAAGTTCCAAAAGCCCAAAGAGGGAATACTCAAAAGGAAGAAAATCACAAGGCCGATAGATGTTGTGGGCAGTGCACGGGTCATTGCCAGGGACAACATCGATACCGATATGATCTACCACAACCGTTACTTATCCATTACAGACATCAGTCAGATGGGTCAATACACATTCGATAACCTCAAGGGCTGTGAAGATTTTGCTAAAAGGGTAAAACCCGGTGACATCATAGTTACCGGGAAAAACTTTGGATGTGGAAGCTCACGCCAACAGGCGGTGGACTGTTTCAAAAGTCTCGGCATATCCGCAATTATCGCCGAGTCTTTTGGAGCCATCTATGAAAGGAACGCGATCAACAGTGCGATGCCCGTTTTGGTCGCAAAAAATTTACTCTCCAGGGTAAAGGATGGAGATATCCTCGGGGTAAATTTTAAAACGGGAGAGATAAAAAATGTTACCCGAAACGAAACCATAAGGGTACAACCCTTCTCTGATGTTCAAATGACTATTTACCAGAGGGGAGGGTTATTTAAAGAGGAGGCATAAACTTATGGGAAAGACATTTGCCGAAAAAATTCTCGCTGAGAGGGCGGGACTTAAAGAAGTGGTTCCCGGAGAGATAGTTATGGTGAGACCGGATCATCTCTTAAGCCACGATAACACCGCTCCCATAATTGCAAAGATCGAAGACGAATTGGATGAATACGGCATAGTCGATAAAGATTTTCCCGTAATCGTACTCGACCATGTTGTACCCGCTGTAGACGAGAAGACGGCATCAAACCACAAGAAGATTCGGGAGTTTGTGAAGAAACACGGTATTAAAAATTTTTTTGATGTGGGAGCGGGAATCTGCCATCAGGTTCTATTTGAAAAGGGATTTGCACTCCCCGGGACTCTCATTCTCGGCAGCGATTCTCACACCTGTTCCCAGGGTGCTCTCGGTGCATTCGCCTCCGGTATTGACCGAACGGAGGCCGCCTCTCTGCTGTTAACCGGCGAGACCTGGCTCAAAGTTCCCCAGAGCATTAAGATAACCTTGAGGGGGGAGATAGTGCCGCCCGTTTCATCGAAGGATGTGATTCTTCACATTATTGGTGACATCGGTGCCGCCGGTGCCAACTACTGTGCAGTTGAATACCACGGTGATTTAGAGCAGCTTTCCGTTTCTGATCGCTTTACCATAGCTAACATGGGAGTTGAGATGGGGGCAAAGATATCGGTATTCCCGATAGATGATGTTGCCCTGAAATTTCTTGGGAGATTGGGTGTGAAAGACCCCTCTTATAAGGAGGTATGGTCGGACCCCGATGCCAATTATTCTCGGAAGCTAACATATGATCTCACGGGTATTGCACCGGTCGTTGCCCGTCCCCATTCCGTAGATAATGTATGCCCCGTTACCGAACTTGATGGACTCAAGATCGATCAGTGTTTTATCGGAACCTGTACAAATGGAAGATTGGAGGATCTCTTGGTAGCAGCAGAGATTTTGAAGGGGAAAAGCGTTGCATCAGATGTCAGATTGCTCGTGCTCCCGGCATCAAAGGAGGTATTTGAGGCGGCACTCAGAGAAAATATTATATACACCCTGAGCAATGCCGGAGCGGTAATTCTGCCACCTGGATGTGGGCCCTGTTTAGGCGCTCATCAAGGTGTTCTTGCCCCTTCGGAGAGATGTTTGAGCACGGCAAACAGAAATTTTAAGGGACGCATGGGCTGCAGGGAGGCGGAGATATATCTGGCAAGCCCTGCCACCGTGGCGGCATCTGCCATCTATGGAAAGATAACCGACCCGAGAGAGGTAATAGAAAAATGAAGGTCTGGAGATACGGAGATAATATAAACACCGATATGTTATTTCCGGGGAAATATACCTATACCTGTAGTACACCCGAAGAGATAAATCCGCACATTCTGGAGGATCTGGATCCCTCATTTGCCAAAGAGGTAAGCGAGGGGGATATCATCTTGGCGGGTAAGAATTTTGGTTGTGGGAGTTCAAGGGAACAACCCGTTGTGGGTCTCAAAGCGGTGGGAGTCAGGGCTGTAATAGCCGAGAGTTTTGCTCGTATCTTTTATCGCTCGGCTATCAATCAGGGGCTCATTTTAATTGAATGCCCACGGGCGGTGAGGGCGTATTCTGAGGGTGATACGGTTGAACTCAATATGGAAAAAGGGGAGATAGCGGTCGCAGAAAAGTTATTTTCGTTTCCAAAACTTCCTCCTGAGATTCTTGCGATTCGCGATGCCGGGGGCCTTGTTGCCTATACCCGTGCGAAACTAAGAAAAAAGAAAGGTAAAAAAGGAGGTTAAAGATATGACAAAGACTTGTGATGCGGGTAGGTGCGGCGAAAAAATACGCTCTGACTGTTTTGTATCTCTGGAATTAAGGGATTCGGGAGGTATTGAACTTGGGCTCAAAAGCAAGGTCGAGGTGATGTATGGTGGGTCAATTCGAGAGCTGTGTCTGGATGTACTTGAAACACTGGGAGTGAAGAATGCAGTGGTCACCATAGAGGACCAGGGAGCCCTTCCATTTGTTATATCTGCCAGGTTGGAAACCGCGGTGAAACGCTGTCTTCCCGACAATGATGGGGAGTACCTACCCGAAATGTTAGATTGCTCCACCTATAAGAGCCAGAGGAGACGTTTCCGACGTTCTCGTCTCTACCTTCCCGGTAACGAACCGAAATTCATGATAAATGCGGGTATACACAAACCCGACGGTATCATCCTCGATCTCGAGGACTCGGTGGCACCAGCGGAAAAGGATGCGGCGAGGATTCTCGTGCGGAACGCCTTGAGATGGGTAGATTTTTACGGTGCAGAGAGAATGGTCAGGATAAATCAATTACCGGCGGGCCTTGAGGATCTTAATTATATCGTTCCCCACAATGTCCATGTTATCCTCATCCCCAAATGCGAGTCTTCACAGCAGGTTAGACAGATAGATGAGAGAATTAAAGAGATACTCGATGAGAAAAACATCGAAGAACCGGTCTTCCTCATGCCCATAATTGAGAGTGCCCTGGGTGTTATCAAGGCTTACGAGATCGCATCTGCTTCGGAAAATATCGTTGCCCTTGCTGTCGGTTTAGAGGATTACACCGCAGACATTGGAGCAGAGCGAACAAAGGAAGGAAAGGAGAGTTTCTTTGCCCGTTCTCAGATAGTAAATGCCGCTCGCGCCGCCAATGTTCAGCCCATTGATACCGTCTTCTCCGATGTGAAGGATATGGAAGGATTAAGACAGAGCACGCTTGAGGCGAGATCATTGGGCTTCGAGGGTAAGGGATGCATTCACCCCAGACAACTCAAGGTCATTCACGAAGCCTTCGCCCCCACCGAGGGAGAAATCGAAAGGGCGAAGAGGATAGTACTTGCCTTTGAAAGGGCAGAAAGAGAAGGTCTGGGTGTGGTATCCCTGGGCAGCAAGATGATCGATCCACCGGTTGTAAAAAGGGCATTGAGGACGGTGGAACTTGCAATCGAAATGGGGCTTTTAGAGAAAAATTGGAGGGATGAATATGTCCGATGAAGGGTATAAACTCGAGACGAACGCAGCGGGCAGGATAGTTCCCACTACCATTAATGGTAAGCCCGCAGTACCTTTCCAGGGTGTCGGTAAATACAGACCGGCGGGTCGCAAGGCGGCTCCACCCGTTGCAACCTGTGCCGACTATCCCGGGGATGGGAATAAGGTTTTGACCAACCTGAAAACAGCCTTGATAAAGGCGGGTATAGAAGACGGTATGACCATATCGACCCATCACCATTTCAGAAACGGTGACCTCGTTGCAAATCGGGTCTTTGACGCCTGTGCCGAGATCGGAGTAAAGGACCTCATGTGGTTCCCGAGTGCGTCATTCCCCTGTCACGAGCCGATAATTAGGCATCTGGACAGCGGGGTTGTCCATCACATTGAGGGAAGTATGAATGGACCACTGGGGGAGTATTGTTCGAGGGGAAAAATGCGTGGTATGGGTGTATTGCGTTCCCATGGGGGACGTTACCGGGCGGTTCAGGATGGTGAAGTGCACATCGATATTGCAGTTATAGCGGCCCCAACTGCAGATCCATTTGGCAACGCCAACGGTCTCACCGGTCCTTCGGCGTGTGGCCTTCTTGGATTTGCCCTGGCTGATTCTCAGTTTGCGGACAGGGTGATCGTTGTCACCGATAATCTGATCGACTTTCCCTGCGTTCCCTGGCAGATTCACGGAAATTATGTTGACTTCGTGGTAAAGATGGATAGAATCGGCGACCCGACCAAGATCGTCTCGGGTACCACCGAAATTACGAGGAGTCCCGATCGCCTGTTGATCGCCGAACTAACCGCTCGTTTCATAAAAGAGGCCGGAATTATGAAGGGTGGGTTTTCATTTCAGGCTGGAGCTGGGGGCATCTCCCTCGCCTTTGTCACATTCCTGGAAAAATACATGAAGGAAACTGGCACCAAGGCAAGATTTGTCAGGGGGGGGAGCACGAAATATCTGGTTAAACTCCTCGAGGAGGGACTTACAGAATACATCCTCGATGGTCAGACCTTCGACCTCGATGGTATTCGCTCTATGAGAGAAAACCCCAAACATGTCAACACGAGTCCCTTCACAAGTTATAACTATCACGGTAAGGGAAATTTTGCTTCAATGGTAGATGCCGTAGTTCTCGGAGCCACGGAGGTAGATGTTAACTTTAACGCAAATGTCGTTACCCATTCCGACGGTTTGCTCCTGCACGGCATCGGCGGATGGCAGAATTGTCTTTTCTCTAAATGTACCATATTGTCAATTCCGTCATTCAGGGATAGAATACCCGTAATTGTTGACGAGGTTACCACATTGTGCGGCCCCGGCGAGTTGGTCGATGTTGTCGTCACAGAACGGGGTATCGCCATCAACCCAAGGCGTGAGGATCTTATAGACGCCGTCTCTGGGTCCGATCTTCCCATTAGACCCATTGAGGAGATAAAGGCAGAGGTTGAGAAGATCTGTGGTGGTAAACCGGCGAAACCAAAATTGGGCGACGAGGTTGTTGCGGCGATTAAGTGGGTGGACGGCACGGTGATTGACTGTGTGAGACGGGTGCCATAGATGAGCCAACATTTCCCACTTTTATATTTCGATGCGGCAAGAGAAGTCAGGAGGGGTTTATAAACCCTTATGTTTACTTATCTTAACTATTGATGACTTTTCGTTTAACTCGAAAAGCACATCGAAACCTTCTGTCAGGCACGGTTCTTCTACTATATCGGATTGTTTTTTTATCACTTCCCCCCAATCGGTTTTTTGGGAATACTTTTCTCTTATTGCGAGGGAGGGGTCGTTTGTGCGTCTCTCGATACAGCAATGTAGCGGAATATTAAAATATATCCCGACGGTTTGAATAGCTCGATACTGCTTGGCTATATCTATGAATAGCTTTCTTATCTCTTTCGTTATATTTGTGTCGTCCACCACCAAATTATAACCGCTCTCCAGGGATTTCTTCGCCGTTTCAAACTCTATTTCACGATAGAAGTTTCTCAATTCGATATCATAATTATAGCCGCTTTCCATCGTGATTATGCTGTCTAAACACACGCGTGTAGTTTTTTGCAGCTCTGCCTGTTTAATTAAGGTCATTGCCAGGGATGTCTTGCCACACCCCGCCAAGCCTATTAGGAGGATTAAATTTTGGTGTTCCGACAGGTCCTTCGCGAGCTCGCCAACTAATTTGTCGTAGTATTCCATCGTATTGTGATTCAGTATAATTCATTTTTTGGAAATTGTCCCGAAGATGTCAAAAAAATAGTTTCGTATGGTTATCTCAGATTATGCATTAAGAAACCACGAGATTATCACAAGATTAGCACAAGAGTAAAAAGTCAGGTAGGTTTGTTGGTTTATTAGAACCTAACAAACTATCCAGCTAACAAACCAACCCTTTGTACAATCTGTGAACATCTGTGTTCATCTGTGGTTAACCCATATTGTATAATTATATTACATAAATGTCAATTTGTCAAGTTTTTTGTGGTTATTCATACGGNATAGACTCGTCTCANTTGGCTCCGCCAGAAAATGAAGAGAGATGACAGAGACACGGCGAGAGAATATATGACAATACCAATGATATGTGATGGACTCTCAAGAGTTAAAGAAAAATGAACCATCGTGGTTGACACCCTCTCTATTAAGGCTCCGATGGCACCGGGCTGACGGGTAAGGTGAAAGGAGAGTACGGCGATAACCCAGGCGGCTATCCCGTATGCAATGGAGACCGCCACCCGCCAGTTCAAGTGGGGTCTTACATAGACCGCTTTTCTCTCGGGAATAATTGCGAGGACCCTTTCAATAACGGCGGCGGGCGCCTCTGACAGCGGTCTTTCTCGAAGCATGGATTCCATTTGTTTCTGCAGCTCAAACTCTTTTTTACACCTTTCACATATCTCCAAATGCTCTTTTAATCTCTTTTCTTCACCCATTGTGAGGTCTCTTGAAAAGAAGCGGACGATCATCTGCCTGTATTCCCCACATTCGTTCATAAAACCCCCGACTTTTTCATTTTTTCTCTCAAATATACCTTTGCCCTGAAAAGATAAGTCTTCACCGTTCCCATTGGGATTCCCATAATTTCGCCTATATCGTTGTACGAAATCCCCTCAAAATAATAAAAGTTCAATGCCATCCGATATCTTTCGGGCATCGAATCAACCAGGGCATACAGGACTCGTGCTCTCTCCTCCTTCAACACCATTTTCTCGGCATCGGGACCGTTGCTGGAGAGGTTAAACATACTATCCAGTGGCTCGTAGGATTCGAGGGGATCGCTTTTTGCCTTTCTTATATGATCGAGACAGTGATTATAGGCAATCCTGTACATCCAGGTCGAGAGCTTGGACCTCCCGTCAAACTGGTAAATATTCTTGTAAATCTTGACAAATATATCCGATACCAGATCGTCAATTTTATTTTTATTGTACACCATCCTGTTCACAATGGTATAGAGCATATTTTTATACTCGATGAAAAGTTTCTCAAAAGCCCGTTTATCACCACTCTTCAGTCTCCCGATAAAGTCTTTGTCTATATCTTTGTTCATAGTAATAAGACGAACAAATTCCCCCTTTGTTTCAAGTATAACAAATTTTTTTATAAAAGTCAAGCTAAATTTTTTGAAACAATTACGAAGATATTCAGTCAAAGGATGTAAGAAAGGGGTCAGGCTCAAGTATTCAAGTATCTTGAGTTGCTATCTCTATATTACATTATAGATATACCTATGCCCTGATGAAAATCATATCCATTTTTGCAAATTGAAGAAACTCATTCAAAACTATAAAAATAAATACTTGAATACTTGAGCCTGACCCCAAGTCTTACAATCCAACCAAGAGCACCACATAAATCTCCAGTTAATACACCTGTACCTGTCTGTAGGGATATTCTTACAACTGAATTGATTATCGAATCTGTTCTGTTGGCTTCTTCCAGCTCTACCTTCTCTAAATCCATAAAATCAGGGGTTCCCGATGCCAAAATAGCGCAGATAATTACAATCTTCAT
>JGI24025J20009_10000569_pt1 | contig 28604 bp, 27 predicted proteins | sample Cruoilmetagenom3_FD_20009 | JGI IMG/M metagenome (IMG submission 20009) | reverse complement strand
ATCGGAGGGGACATTTCTGGACCGGCACTTGAGATAGCCAGGGCAAGGACACCAAATCTCCCGGTTATGTTCCTCAAAACCGGCGCTGAAAACCTGCCCTTCATCCCCTCCGGGTTTGATGAGTGCTTCATCTCTTTCGGGTTGCACCATATGACCGGGCAGGCCAGACGGAATACCTTAAGAGAGGTCCGCCGGGTTCTGAGAGCCGGCGGCAGCTTTTTTATAATCGACTACAACCTGCCTGAGAGGACACTGCCGGGGCTGATGACCAGGGCCCTCGTGAAGCTNGACAGGAGCNAGGAGGCTTACAAGCTGCTGGTAAACCACCGTCTGCTGACGGAGGTCCAGCAAGCCGGCTTTGAAATCAGNAGACGGGAGCTGGCGGGCAGGGGNATGGTNCAGNTAGTNGAAGCCGTGAACACATATTGAGGCAGCTTGCAAGCCTCAAGGGNNACAATNTCTTAAGGGGAGAACCCCCTCTTCAGGCTAACCCTGGCAGGTGCCGGATTGTGGTGCCGGTGTTACNCCCTTCAATCTCCTTGAGCAGNGCATGGGGCTGCCTGCCATCGATGATAGAAGTAACCNCGGTAGCGGCCAAAGCCTTAAGGCANGCATTAATCTTGGGAATCATCCCTCCTGAAGCCACCTTCGAAGCCACCAGNGCCTCNGCCTCCGCCGGTGATAGCTGGGGGAGCAAAACACCGGAGCTATCACAAANGCCAACCACNTCGGTCAGAAAGATGAGCCTTTCGGCACCGATGGCGGCNGCGATTTCACCNGCCACAGCATCAGCGTTAATGTTAAGCACCAGTTCCGTTTCNGCTGGTNTACCGGCTAAATTCAGGCTGACCGGGGCAACCACCGGCACATAGCCCGCTTCCAGGAGCACTTCTAGCAGAGCAGTGTCCATCTTCATCACCGTGCCAATATAGCCCAGTGCCACATCCTTAATCCTGCCCTGGATAAAGGCGCCGTCAACCCCGCTAATGCCCGCTGCCCGCCCCCCCAGGTTATTAATGCTGGCCACTATCTCCTTGTTGACCCGCCCCGCCAGCACCGAAACCACCACCTCAAGTGTTCCCCTATCGGTTACCCGTTCACCGCGGATAAAGCGGGTAGACGCCCCCCGCTCTTCCAGCCAGTCGGTTATCATCTTACCACCACCATGGACAATAACCAGCGATTTACCCTGTCTCTGCAGAGCAACGATATCACCGATAGTGGTGTCATTATCATTTAAGGCGACGCCGCCAATCTTGACCACGACAACAGGACTATCTATCACCCTCACCTCCATTGTCAGCCGAAGCTATCCTATCAGGTTGTGTACTCACTGTTAATCGCCACGTACTCTGGAGTCAGGTCACAGCCCCAGGCAGTAGCAGTGCCCGTACCCAGGTTGAGATTAAGACTTAGCCTCACCTCTTTACCCCTTAATACCCTGGCGGCGCTCCGCCGGCTAAAGGGCAAGGGCTTCCCTTCCCCTACCAGGCAAATATCTCCCAGGTAAAGGTCAACCTTTGATTCCACTACCTTCGCCCCGCTCCGCCCCACCGCCGCCATAACCCGCCCCCAGTTAGGGTCACCACCGTACACCGCCGTCTTCACCAGCGGAGAACTCACCACTGTCCTGGCAGCCAGTCTTGCCTCAGCCAGCGTGGCTGCCCCACTAACGGTAACCTCAATGAGCCTGCCCGCTCCTTCACCGTCAGCGGCGATACTCCTTGCCAGAGAGACACAGACCCCCTCAAGGGCCTGCTGAAAGGCGCCGGCATATTTACTGCCCTCTGAAATCACCTCACCCCCCGCCAGGCCATTAGCCATCAGCAAAACCATATCATTGGGGCTGGTGTCACCATCGATTGAGACCATATTAAAAGTGACGTCCCCCGCCCTCTTCAATGCCAGTTTCAGAAAGTCCGGTTCCACCACCGCATCGGTAGCCAGGAGACAGAGCAAGGTCGCCAGAGCAGGGTGAATCATACCTGAGCCCTTGGCTATCCCGCCGATGGTAAACTCACCTCCGTCAGCCCCGACCGCTACCGCCACCTCCTTGGGAACGGTATCGGTGGTCATTATCGCCTTTGCCAGGTCACGACCACCATCACTGGAAAGGATAATCCGGTCGATACGCGCCCCTATCCGCCTCATCGGCAGCCGTTTGCCAATCACCCCGGTGCTGGCAACCAGAACATCTTCGGGCAGGATACCGATTCCCTCAGCAGCCAGTTTCGCCATCCGGCCCGCATCCTTGAGCCCCTTCTCCCCTGTAAAGGCATTGGCACAGCCACTATTTACCACCACCGCCAGTGCCCTCCCCTGCCGCAGTCTCCGCCGGGAGAGGACTACCGGCGCTGCCTTGACCCGGTTGGTGGTAAAGAGAGCCGCCGCCACGCACGGCACTTCGGAGAAGAGGATGCCAAGGTCAAGCCTATCCGTGTCTCTCTTTTTGATGCCCGCAGAGGTAGCACCGGCATAAAAACCTTCCGGCGAGGTAACAGTGCCCCCGGGAATAAAGTCAATCTTAGCTTCCATTATCGGTTAAACTATACCATACCCGCTAGGGCCGGGCAACGAACTCCCCGGTCCCCCGCCGACGCTGGCACAGCTCGGCAGCCAGGATATTGAGGGCAAGCTCACCATCATACCTGCCAGTCTTGATACTGAGGTCGGTATCCAGCAACTGCTGATATACCTCCTTGAGCCGCTGCCAGGAATAGTTACCTGCCTGCTCCAGTGTCTTGCGCAAGGCATAATCCCCTTTCAAGCCAAGGCGGCGCTGAATCTCAGCCCTGGCCTCTCCCCGTTGCTTCAGCTCCCTGGCCAGAATCACCATCCGGACCTGCCGTGTCAGCATTACCAGCAGATAAGCCGGGGCCGCCCCCCTCCGCAGCAACTCCTCCAGCAACCTCTGGGCTATTCCAGCCTTGAACTCAAGGATAGCATCAACCATGGCAAAGACACTGGCTTCCTGGGCATAGCTTACTACCTCCATCACATCCCCTTCCTCAATACGGCGACCGGTGGCAAACAGCACCAGCTTGTTGATTTCGCCGCTCATCGCCCACAGATTGCCCCCCACCAGCCTTGCCAGCGACTCTATCGCCCGGGGAGATATCCTGCCACCCTCTTCACTTACACGACCCCGAATCCACCGGCGCAGCTCATCATCTTTAAGCAGAGGGAAACGCCTTACTTCCGCCTTTGTCGAGAGCGCCTTAAACAGCGGGTTACCACTCTTTACCCTGCCATCTACCAGCACGACGACGGTGCTCTCGGGAAGGTTACTCATATAGTCAGCCAGTGCTTGATACTCGCTCTGCCGGTCGGGTACATTCGAAGCCTTTTTCTTCCGTCCCCTCTTACTCCCGGCCTCAAAACGCTCCAGGAGCCCGCTAACAATCACCAGCCGTCTTTCACTGAGAAAGGGGAATGTCTCACAGATGGGCCGCAACTGGTCCAGGGTCAGCTGGCGGCCATCCAGGGTGGTAGTATTAACCGCCAGAGCCGACGGGTCACCGATACCTTTCTTTATTGTGTCAAGCGCCTTACTAATGGAAAACTCGTCCTCACCCGACAGGATATAGAGCAAGGTCTACCTCCAGGCTATCTCAGTCCCCTTATTCTATCATACTGCCACTTCCAAGCAACCCTTATTGAAGTATGAAGGCACAAATAGTAAAATAAATATAAATAACTTCACCAATGAATATTGATATTGGCATCATCGGGCTGACCAAGAGCGGCAAGACAACGGTCTTCAACGCCCTAACCAGGGGCACGGCTGATACCGGGAGCTACACTCCCGGCAGGCCCACCCCCCACATCGGGGTGACCAGGGTTCCCGAACCCCGGCTTGAGACCCTGGCCAGCCTCCTCCAGCCCAAGCGGGTTGTCCCTGCCGAAGCAGGCTACATAGACATCGGGGCATCGGTCAAGAGCCTGACGGAAGACAGGGGTATCGGCGGAGAACTCCTCACCCGGCTCAGCAACGTAGATGCCCTGGTCAATGTCGTCAGGGCCTTTACCGACGAAAGCATCCCCCATATCGAAGGGAGTCTGGATGTAGAACGGGATATCGCCACAATGAACCTGGAACTCGCCTTTTCCGACCTGGCGTTACTGGAGAGGAGACTGGAGAGAATCGGGACATCACTCAAGGGGGCCAGGCCACCCGAGCGCCAGGGCCTCGTTAAAGAGCAGGAGATGCTGACCCGGCTCAGGGCCAGCCTGGAAAAAGATATCCCCATCAGGGAACTGGAGCTAACCGCTGACGAGACCAGAGCCACCGCCGGTTACCAGTTCCTGACCGCCAAGCCGCTGCTGATAGTGGTCAACATCGGAGAGGAACAAATATCCCGGGTAGAGTCCCTGGAAGCAGTGCTAAACCCACATTACCAGCGGCCAAAATGCCGGGTTACTACCCTCTGTGGCAAGCTGGAAATGGAGCTAGCACAACTGGATGACAGCGCCGCTCGAGAACTCCGTACCTCCTACGGTATGAGTGAGTCCGGGTTTGAGCGCACCATCAAGCTGTCTTATGAGCTACTGGGGTTAATCTCGTTTTTTTCCATCGCCTCGGGCGAGGTCAAGGCATGGTCAATCAGAAGCGGCACCAGCGCAGTTAAGGCTGCCGGTAAAATCCACTCCGACATGGAGCGGGGTTTCATCCGCGCCGAGGTAATTAGTTACGCTGACCTGATGAAGTGTCACAGCCTGGCCGAGGCCAGGAAGAAGGGCCTCCTCCGGCTGGAAGGCAAGAGCTACCCGGTTAAGGACGGTGACGTCATCACCTTTCTGTTTAATGTGTAGCTATGTTAATACCGAAATCCTATCGTGATTGCCACGCTTCTGACTTGCGTGACATGATATAATAATAGTATAAGGAAATCTTCTTTGCGGGGGAAGGCTAATGACACTGGACTGGCTTCGTGACCTGGTGATTGTCATCTACGGAATAGCCGGCACCCTGATTGCTGTCTTCATTGCTATCCTCTTCTTCCGGCTCTACCGCCAGCTGAAAGAAATTACAGACTCGGCAAAGACAACGGTGAAAGGTGTCCAGAGCACCTGGTCTTTCCTGTCCGACACCGTGGTCCAGCCGGTTATCCAGGTAACCAGTCTTATCCAGGGAATTCGCCAGGCAATCAATGCCGTAACCAAACGAGCGACCAGGGAAAGGGAGGATGACGATGACTGACCAGGGTAAGGGAGCGGGCTTCGCCGCCGGGGTTATTATTGGCGCTGCTATAGGAGCACTAGCAGCCCTTATTCTCTCACCCAAAACGGGAAAAGAGACGCGGGAGATGCTGAAAGAGAAGGGTATTNAGCTGGGTAAGAAGGTAAAGGAGTCCGTGGGAGAGGCAGTGGAGGAGGGGAAAAAGGCAGCATCCAANGCAGGCGCCGAGCTAAAAGAAAAGCTTGAANAGTTTGAAAAGACAGATGAGTAGAGGCCTGCGCCGCAGGTACAGCTCTNACCCCCACCCCGGTGTTTTGATTATCATTACCGCAACNTTTGACCACTAATGTCCTGACACCTGGACACTACCATTCTGGTAAGTCTCCCGCTTGCGGGTAGGCAGCCTTTCCTTGAACTGGTCAATAACATACTGGCAGGCGGCAAAGCCCTCCTTGCGATGGGCAGCGGCAATGGCAACCACGAGATTAATGTCCCCTACTCTCAGCTTGCCTATTCTATGGGAGATAGCGATATTATTTATCTGCCATCTTTGCCTGGTTTCGCTGGCTATCTCCTCCAACCTGCCTTTCGCCTCTCCCCGGGGGTCCTCGTACTCCACAGAAAGGACCTCATTACCCTGGGAGTACTGCCGGATCAAGCCGACATAGGTGGCCACGCAACCACTGTCATCGGTCCTGGCCTTATTAACAATGGACTCGGGGGAAAGGGGCTCCTCTGTAATTTCTATCATGACAGCCTCTTCTATGCCACCAATTACCATCAGAGTTTAATCGGCAGGGAAACCCGGCCAGGTGCTTTCAGCACGGGACATTTGAATGATAGCCCCATCCCTAATCAGGTGTCGCCGGGGTCTGTCCCGGCACGAGACGGGGTACCGGTGATGCCTTTTTAGGCGCACGCCTGGGTGCCGGCCCGGCTTCAGCTACAGGTTCTACCGGTACCGGGACGGGCGCAGCCTTTCTTTTCTTTCTGGCAGGCCGCGGGGAGACTTCACTGAATACTGCCTCCAGTTCTTCGCCCTCCAGTGTCTCCTGGGCAACAAGCTTCTCCGCAATCTGGACGAGCTTCGAGTTATTCTCGGTCAAAATCTTCCTGGCTGTGGTGTAAGCCTGCTGGATAATCTTGCAAACCTCGTCATCAATCTGCCTGGCTACCTCCTCGCTGTAGTCCCGCTGCTCGGAGATTTCACGACCCAGAAAGACCATCTCCTCTTTGTGCCCGAAGGTCCGCGGCCCCAGCTTGTCGCTCATCCCATAATCGGTAACCATCGCCCGGGCCATCTTGGTGGCTCGTTCAATATCGTTCTGGCTTCCGGTGGTCACTTCGTTAAAGACCAACTCCTCGGCTACATGACCACCCAACAGGGTGGCCAGCATGTCCTTAAACTGGGAACGTGTCATCAGATAGCGGTCCTCAACCGGCAGTTGACGGGTATGACCGAGGGACATACCGCGCGCCACGATGGAAATCTTGTGTACCGGGTCGGCATTGGGCAGCATCCTGGCGACAAGGGCATGCCCCGCCTCATGATAGGCCGTAATTTCCTTTTCCCGGGCACTTATTCTCCGGCTCTTCCTCTCCGGTCCCGCAATCACCCGGTCAATGGACTCCTCAAACTCCACCATGCTAATGGTCTTTCTGTTCCGCCGGGCAGCCAGAATAGCCGCCTCATTGACCAGGTTAGCCAGGTCAGCGCCACTGAAACCGGCGGTCTGCTTGGCCAGCGTCTCCAGATCAACCAACGCGTCCAGCGGCTTACCACTGGAGTGAATCTTGAGAATCGCCGTTCGTCCGTTGATGTCGGGACGGTCAAGGATAACCCTGCGGTCAAAGCGACCGGGGCGAAGTAACGCCGGGTCGAGAATATCAGGCCGGTTGGTAGCCGCAAGAACAATCACACTGGCATTGGTTTCAAAGCCATCCATTTCCACCAGAATCTGGTTCAGTGTCTGCTCCCGCTCATCATGGCTGCCCCCCAACCCGGTACCACGCTGACGCCCGACAGCATCAATCTCATCAATGAAGATGATGCACGGGGCACTGCGTTTCGCCTGGTCAAAGAGGTCGCGCACCCTGGAGGCGCCAACACCAACGAACATCTCGACGAACTCACTGCCACTAATGGAGAAAAAAGGCACCGAAGCTTCACCGGCTATTGCCCGGGCCAGTAGCGTCTTCCCCGTACCTGGCGGACCTACCAGTAAGACACCTTTTGGTATCCGTGCCCCCAGCGTCTGGAACTTCTCCCGCGATCTGAGAAACTCCACCACCTCATGCAATTCCTGTTTGGCCTCTTCAACGCCGGCGACATCATCAAAGGTTACCGCAGGCGTACTGGCCGAAAGCACTTTCGCCCGGCTGCGACCAAAATTAAACGCCTGGTTATTAGCCCCCCGCGCACTGCGGAACAGGAAGAAAAGCAAAACACCAAAGAGCAACAGGGGAATGAAGGCTATCAGCGCCCCACCCCAATCAAACCCCGATGGTTTAAACCCGTAATCTATCCCCTCAAGATTAAGCCCGAGTTCCTGGAGGTCAACATAATTGAGGTTACCGATAAAGGTCTTTAACCCCACACCGGCCCTGGTAGTAATTAACAGCTCATCACCGTCTATCACGAGCTTCTCTATCTCATTGTTCTGTGACATAACCACCGCTGCATCCAGACCGACTTCGGCGGGCTTTGTCATCGTCGGGAAAAGCCAGCTAAAGAGAGCCATGGCGGCAATCAGGATAGCTATATATATAAGACCATTACGCATCAACTTTGAATTCATTCCTCACCTCAGGAACCGGTAAACCGGCTCACCTGTCTCCCCACTCGTATAAATACATCTTAATTATACCAGAAACAGGAGTCAAGGGGAAAAAGAGGTCCCCGTCCTAACCTGCTTCCCGCAGACGGTTATAGGTGGCCTGCAACAGCAGGGCATCCTCCTCCAGATTAGGGCTTTCGCAGATTACAAGCCCCCCGGCATCATAGTCCACCAATGCCCGGAGAAGTTCGCCATACCGAAAATCTGAATCAGAGAGGTTCAGGTGTCTTATCTCCCCACTCTTACCATAACTAATACCAGCGACATGGAGATGCATATCATAAAGGGCAGTGCCGCCCAGGCGCTTTCTGACCTCTTCCAGAATAAAGGTAAACTCCCGATAAGAATTGAACCCTCCCGTGCGGGCGTGCCAGTGAGCAAAATCAATACATGGGGCAAGTCCTTCCAGCTCAGCACACAGGTCAAGTACCTCTTCCAGGGTCCCGAACTGGCTAACCCTGCCCATGACCTCCGGCCTGAGCCATACCCGGTTATTTTCCTCCTTCAGCTGGCCCAGGGTCTCTGCCAGGTACTTTTTCACCGTAGCGTAGGCTTTTTCCGGCGGGTCACCAAGATAGTAGGCGGTATGGAAAACAACGCTTCCCGCCCCACACAGCGAAGCAATGCGGGCTGTCTGAAGCAGCCTCTCCTGACTGGCTCTTATCTTCTCCGGTTCCCGGGCGTTGAAGTTGATAAAATAAGGGGCATGCGCCGACAGCCTTACCCCTCTCCGGGCAGCCACTTCAGCAACCAGGACGGCACTCTCCCTACCCATCCTTACCCCCCGGACAAACTCTATCTCCATGCAACCCAGGCCGAGCTCGCCCGTACACTCAATCCCCGATGCCGTGGACCCGGATTGAGCGCTGTGCGGCGTACCCGCGGTACCAAAAAGTAACCCTGCCACTATTCCTGCCTGCCCAACCTCTCTACTTACGATAGACAGTATACCACAGGGCCCGACCCTTCCCAACCTTTGACTTGAAGTACCAAAATGGTATAATTTGATATGAAAGCCGTGGCGATAAAGACGGTAGCTACCAACCGCAAGGCCTACCACAACTATCACCTGGAAGATACTGTTGAAGCTGGTATTGTGCTTACCGGCACCGAGATAAAGTCAATCCGGGCAGGGAGGGTAAGTCTGAGCGATGCCTATGTCAAGCCTGAAGCCGGGGAACTGTGGCTGGTAAACGCCCATATTGCTCGTTACGAAGCCGGCAGCTACTTAAGCCACGAGCCAAGGCGGCCACGAAAGCTCCTCCTCCACCGCAAGCAGATTGACAGCCTCACCAGCAAGGTGCAGGAAAAGGGCCTTACCCTGGTGCCCCTCAAATTATATATTAAAGATAGTATCGCCAAAGTCGAGATGGCGCTAGCCAGAGGCAAGAAGCTATATGACAAGCGCGAGTCCATCGCCCGCCGCGAGGTAGAAAGGCAGATTGGACAGGCCATAAAGAGACAGGACTTGAGGAGGTAACCTGGCAGATATCCAAAGCGTGGGGACGCGTGGGTTCGACAGGGGAAGTATGCTGCAGGATTGCAAGCTGAGGTGTCACTGCCCTCATAAAACAAGTGGCAAAAAAGCAACTGGCGAACCTGAATTCGCACTTGCAGCCTAATTAAATAGGCCGCACATCCAACCCGACCTCACCTCAATAGGTCGGGATTGGGTGCCGAAAAATTGAGGTGCCGCTGCCCGGATGTCGGTAAGGGCAGCGAAAGAATTATCGACTGGCCTGGCTAAACTCAGCCAGTAGAGGTTAGCCCGGTGAGATTAAATAGCTGGCTAAGCTTGTAGGATATTCTGGACAGCTTCTTCTGGACGGGGAGTTCAACTCTCCCCCGTCTCCACCAGCTAAAAACCGCCCCGGGTAAAAGTACCCGGGGCGTTCGCTTATCCAGGCTGATAACCTTTACTAGATAAGGAATACACCAGTTTGAATGCACCCCGGGAATAGACTATAATCCTGGAAGAACAAAATGCACTATATTGGCGTAGATATAATAGAAATACCTCGCATCCGGCAGGCTATCAGCCGCTGGGGAGAAGGCTTCCTGCATCGGGTATACACTGACCTCGAGTTCAGATTATACCGCAGGAAGCTGCCGTCTCTGGCTGCCCGCTTTGCCGGCAAGGAAGCGGTAATAAAAGCCCTTGGCAAAGAGACAAAAGGCATCGGCTGGAGGGAAATCGAGATAGTGACCGACCCTGATGGCAAACCGGCGGTCTATCTCCATGGCAGGGCCCGAAGTCAAGCCGCCGACCTGGGGCTGAGCAGGCTCAATATCAGTCTCTCTCACTGCCGGGAATATGCCATTGCCTTCGTCACCGCCGAAACAGGGTGATATTCATTAGCCCTCCATCTTTTGACCCTGTCCAGCCCAGGTGTTAGAATTATGCTAACAGAGAGGACTGACAGCCAGCAGAGGAGAGTTTAAATGTCGGGTCACTCCAAGTGGTCAACCATAAAACGTAAGAAAGGGGTGGCTGATGCCAGGCGGGGTCAGCTTTTTACCAAGTTAGCCCGCGAGATTATCATTGTGGTGCGAGAGGGAGGGGCTAACCCGGAGATAAATTTCCGGCTGCGGCTGGCAGTACAGAAAGCCCGTGACAACAACATGCCGCTGGAGAATATCGAAAGGGCCATCAAGCGGGGCAGCGGCGAGACAGACGGCGCCAGCCTGGTAGAGATGGTGCTTGAGGGTTACGGACCGGGCGGGACAGCCATCCTGGTACAGGCATTAAGTGATAACCGCAACCGGACCCTGCAGGACATAAGAAACCTGTTCTCACGGCACAGCGGCAGTCTGGGGGAAAACGGCTGCGTCGCCTGGCTCTTTGACAGCCGGGGAATGATCACCATCGACAGCAGCAATCTGGATAGCGAGGAATTAGCCCTGCAGGCTATCGATGCCGGTGCCGAAGATGTCAGGATAGAAGACACCCACGTAGAGATTTACACTGCCCCGGAGGAACTGGAGAAGGTCCGGGAGGCGCTGGAGGCAGAAAACCTGCAGGTAGCCTCAGCCGAGCTATCGATGGTGCCCAGGACCACGGTTGAGCTCGAGGAAAAGGCAGCTATTCAGGCAATGAAGTTATTAGATAAACTGGAAGAGCTTGACGAAGTGCAGAACGTATCCTGCAATGCAGACTTTTCTGACGCCTTCCTGGAGAAGTATCAATCACAGGTCTCGTAGTGTAATGAGAGTTCTGGGTATTGACCCGGGCACGGCAGTCATGGGCTACGGAGTGGTAGAAGCCCGGGATGATGAAATAACCGCGGTTGACTTCGGTGCCCTGACCAACTCACCACGCTCCTCAATCGGGGAGCGTTTAAATTATCTCTATAGCGAGCTTGTGAAGATTATTTCGCGCCACCAGCCCGATGCGGTGGCTGTAGAGCAACCTTTTCTGGCCAAGAATGTAAGGTCAGCACTGGCAATAGGCAGAGCCCAGGCAATAGCTATCCTGGCAGCGGCTACCAGAGGTATCCCGGCCTACGAATATACTCCAGCCCGGATAAAGCAACGGGTTGCCGGCTACGGGGCCAGTTCCAAAGAGCAAATTCAGGAGATGGTCAGGCTCCAGCTCAGGCTGCCTGAGACACCCGAGCCAAACGATGCCGCCGACGCCCTGGCAGTAGCTCTCTGCCACCTGCACGAGACGCACCTGGACAGCCTGCTGGCTGAGCAAGGACAAAAATGATAGCGAGCCTTTACGGTAAACTGGAATCACTGGGGAGCGATGGGGCAATAATTGATGTTGGCGGCATTGGCTTTCAGGTGTATATGCCGACCTCCACTTTAAGCACCCTGGGCAGCACCAGCGATGAGGTCAAGCTGTACACTCACCTTCACCTCAGGGAGGATAATGCCACCCTCTATGGTTTTGCCACCGCTGAAGAACGGGGACTATTTCAAACCCTGATTGCTGTCTCCGGACTGGGCCCCAAGCTGGCGCTGGCAATGCTCTCAGCGATGCGTGTTGACCAGATAGCGATGGCCATTGCCACCGGCAGTAGTGAGATACTGACAACAGTGCCGGGGGTCGGTAAAAAGATGGCCAACCGGCTGGTCCTGGAGCTTAAAGATAAGATAGGCGCCGGCTGGATAACAACCCCCGCCACCGAACTAGCCCAGGAAAATACCGAGGTCCTGGCTGCTCTTACCTCGCTGGGCTACTCAGCCTCCGAAGCCACCCGCGCCGTAGCCAGCCTGCCTCCCTCCCAAGAACTGAGCCTCGAGGAAAAAATCAAACTGGCACTGCAATACTTCGGGGGAAAATAAACCTTATAACCCCATTCCCTGTACCCTTCTGATAAGGTGAACGGGGAAGATTTGCTTTCAGAGGGGCACAGCCTCCCTGAAATCCTCTGCAGGCTCTTGACAAGGCTGGACTGGCGGACTAAAGTATCCACTACTGAGTTCAGGGTAAAAGGAGGGGGCAATGATAAGAGTTATTATTGAGCGCCAGGTCAAGAACAAAGAAAGACTCCTGCCCATGCTCCGGGAGCTGAGAGCCGCCGCCGTGCACCAGCCGGGCTATGTAACCGGCGAGACCCTGGTCAGCACTGAAGACGCTTCCATCACCGCCGTAATAAGCACCTGGCATAGCCTCGAACAGTGGCAGGCATGGGAAACATCGGAGACGCGAGCGACCCTGTACGAACTGATTGAGCCCCTCCTGGCCAAAGAGCCCAGGATCAGGGTATACCGGGTCATGGCAACCGAGGAGCAGACAGTCTAGGGCAGTCCTGGACAGGAATGCTCACGGAAGGTGATTCGTCAGGCAAAGGTAATGCTCAGCGCGTAAACATACCGGCTGAGCGACAGTGAGCCTGCTGATTCTTGCCGGCCCTATAGAGCCAAACACAGGATGCCTTCATTGCCGGCGTGCGCGAAGTTCCATTGCGGGCTCCATCAAATTAATGCTGCCGGGCTACTTGTCCCGGCACGTGGAAAAACCGAGGATACAATGCCGCTTAAATCAAATGGTGAAGCCGCTCCGCTAAAACCCCTCAAATGGTACAAAAAACTGGCCACCAGGAAAGGGCGACTCGAGGCCGGAGCATTCCTCACCGAAGGCGACAGGGCCATCAAACAAATTATTAGCAGCCACCCGGCTGAAATAATAGAAATCTTAACGACAGGGGAACCACCTCTTATTCACCACGGTTATCCCGGCCGGCTGGTGACCGATAGCCAGCTTCGCTCGTTCTGCTCCACCAGGACACCACAGGGGACGATAGCCGTCGTCCGCCTACCCCTCGATACATATTCCGACCGGCTCCCGCAGGACACCGGGCCCAAAATATTACTGCTCGAAGATATTCAGGACCCGGGAAATGTAGGCACCCTCATCCGTACTGCTGCGGCCTTCAACTTCTCAGGGGTTATCCTGACGGGAAAGTGCGCCGACCCCCTATCCCCCAAATGTGTCCAGTCGACTGCCGGCACCGTATTATCAGTATGGCTCAGAAGAACCAGCCGCTATCTTGAAGTTGCGGAGGCACTGAGAAAAAAGGGCTACCACCTGGTAGCCGCCGAGCCGAACGGCATCGAGGAACCATCGATTCTCTGTCGCCAGGACAAACTCCTCCTGGCACTGGGCAACGAAGCCTCCGGGCTCTCCAAATCAATACTGAATGCAGCCGATTATCGACTCAGAGTCCCCACTACCCGCGAAAAAGCGGAGTCACTGAATGTGGCCGCCTGCGGGGCAATCTGCATGTACTTGAGTTCTTTGTAACCAGCGCCCCAAAAAGATATACTATTCGTAAAGCACCTTTCCGGGGGAGCCAGGTATGCCTCAGTTCCAAATCGTTTCTGACTTTAGACCCACCGGTGACCAGCCCCAGGCAGTAGATAAACTGGTCGAGGGGTTGGATAAGGGCTTTAAGCACCAGACACTGCTCGGGGTCACCGGCAGCGGCAAGACATTTACCATGGCCAATGTCATCAAGCGAGTGCAGAAACCCACGCTGGTTATCTGCCACAACAAGACACTGGCCGCCCAGCTCTGCAGTGAGTTCAGGGAGTTTTTCCCCCATAACGCCGTCGGCTACTTTGTCAGTTATTACGATTACTACCAGCCGGAGGCATATATTCCCCGCACCGATACCTACATCGAGAAGGAAACAGATATCAACGAAGAGATTGACAAACTGCGCCATGCGGCGACCAGGGCCCTCTTTGAGCGCCGCGATGTGCTTATTGTCGCCTCGGTATCCTGCATCTACGGTCTGGGTGAACCTGAGGAATACCACAACTTTGCCTGCAGTCTGAAGCGAGGCGATAGCTACTCAAGGGATAAACTCCTGCGCCGGCTGGTAGACATGCAGTATGAGCGTAATGACATCGACTTCAGCCGAGGCAGGTTCCGCATCCGTGGCGATACCCTGGAAATACAACCAGCCTACGAGGAACTGGCGCTAAGGGTTGAGTTCTTCGGCAATGATATTGAGCGCATTGTTGAAATAGACCCGCTGACCGGTGAGCTGCTGGCAGAACTGGAGGTAGTGGACATCTACCCCGCCAAGCATTTCGTTACCTCACATGAGAAGCTGACGGCAGCGATTGGAAGCATCAAACAGGAGCTGGAAGAAAGGCTGGCGGAGCTGAGGCAGCAGGGTAAGCTACTGGAAGCAGCGAGGCTGGGGACAAGGACCAACTATGATATTGAAATGCTCCAGGAGACCGGCTACTGCACCGGGGTGGAGAACTACTCCCGCCATCTCTCGGGACGTGCCCCGGGCAGCTCCCCCTGGACCCTGCTGGACTACTTCCCGGACGATTTCCTCCTCTTCGTCGACGAATCACACATGGCCCTGCCCCAGATTCGGGGAATGTATCGCGGTGACCGCTCTCGCAAGGAGACATTGGTGGAATACGGCTTCCGGCTGCCTTCGGCGCTGGATAACCGCCCGCTTAACTTCTCCGAGTTCCAGAAGCGCACCGGTCAGGCCATCTACACCTCGGCTACCCCCGGCACCTATGAGTATGAGCACAGCCAGCAGGTGGTGGAGCAACTGGTACGCCCCACCGGCCTGCTTGAGCCGACAGTGGAGGTCAAACCAACTAAGGGACAGATTGATGACCTCCTTTACCAGATTACGAGCCGGGTCGGTAAAGGAGAGCGCTGTCTGGTAACCACTCTCACCAAGAGGATGGCAGAGGAGCTGGCCGATTATCTAATCGAGGCGGGAACAAAGACCCACTACCTGCACTCCGAGATTAATACCCTGGAGAGGGTGGAAATCCTGCGTGACCTCCGGTTGGGGGTCTATGACGTGGTCGTAGGCATAAACCTGCTCCGGGAGGGACTCGACCTGCCCGAGGTAAGCCTGGTAGCCATTCTGGATGCCGACAAGGAAGGCTACCTGAGGTCAGGGGAGGCACTAATCCAGACAATGGGACGTGCCTCTCGCCATATAGACGGACACGTTATCATGTATGCCGACACTATAACCGGCTCCATGGCAGCGGCAATGGGGGAAACTCGGCGCCGCCGCCAGATTCAGGAAGCCTATAACCAGGAACACGGTATCACTCCCCAGGGGATAAGAAAGGCAATTAAAGATATTACGGAACGGGTGCGGGCGGTAGCGGAAACTCGCACCCCCTATGCTGCGGCCCCCCTGGCTAAAGAGGACATTGCCCGCCTGACTAAAGAACTGGAATCACAGATGAAACTAGCCGCCCGAAACCTGGAGTTCGAGAGAGCGGCACTGCTGCGCGACCACATCATTGAGCTGAGGAAAGACTTAAATGAGCAACCCTGAAACAAGGCAGGAGCGCCGGGAAAAGAAACTCAGGAAAAAGCGTGAACGCATGCCCCAGCACGGCAAAAGCCTGGCTAGAATATATATGGATGCCATTCTCAAGCGGCTGAAGCGCCGCCCGCCTCACCGGTAGAGACGCTTATGTCCCTTCCTCTCCGGTGCCTTCTTCCTCAAGCTGCTCCATGATACGGGCCGCCCGGGGGTAACCAATGCGTAACCGCCGCTGCAGAAAAGAGGTAGAGATATGCTTGTGTTCCTGAAGCAGCTGCCTCGCCGCCCCCAGGAGCGGGTCCTCAGCCAGGCCTCCCTTTTTGCCCGCCTGGGAGGGAACAAGCTCCTCAATCTTGAGTTCGGCAGCCTCCTCACGCCGCTGACTACCCCAGAAATAAACGAGCCTCTCCGTCTCAGCATCGGAGACAAAGCACCCCTGCAGCCGCTTGGGCTTGGCTGCCTCGGTGGGCAAAAACAGCATATCGCCCCTGCCCAGCAGCTTCTCCGCGCCGCCGATGTCAAGAATAGTGCGTGAGTCTACCTGTGAGGTAACGGCAAAGCTGATGCGAGTGGGGAAATTGGCCTTGATGAGGCCCGTAACCACATCCACCGAGGGACGCTGGGTTGCCACCACAAGGTGAATACCGGTAGCCCGGGCAAGCTGTGCCAGCCGGCACAGGATTTGCTCTACCTCATCAAAGCCGGCCATCATCAAATCAGCCAGCTCGTCGATAATTAGCACCAGGTAGGGGAGCCTCTCACTCCCCGATTTACTCTTGTTATAACCTTCGATATTACGGGCACCGGCGGTAGCTAGTTCCTTATAGCGCTTATCCATCTCCTGGTTAAGCCAGCGCAGGGTGCTTAAAGCCCTATTGGTATCAACAATAACCGGCACCGCCAGATGAGGAATGCCGTTAAATGGGGTGAGTTCTACCCGCTTGGGGTCAACCATAATAAACTTGAGTTCGTCAGGCGTGTTATACAGCAAAAGNCAGCAGATAACGGAATTTAAACACACCGTCTTCCCGCTTCCGGTAGCCCCNGCAATAAGCAGGTGCGGCATCCGGGGTAGGTCACCGGCCACCGCCTCNCCCCCCGCCCCCTTACCCAGCGCCAGAGCCAGCTTCGACCTGGCAGCCACCTTTTGAAAGGCATTGGTCTCTATCACTCCCCGCAGACTGACCATCCCCGCAATCGTATTCGGTACTTCAATTCCAACCATCGATTTACCCGGCACCGGGGCTTCAATCCTGATTGAGGGTGCCGCCAGAGCAAGTGCCAGGTCGTTAGCCAGCGAGGTAATCCTCTCCACCTTAACCCTTGTCTTCGACACCTCCTCCAGCTTCACCTGGACATTACCATCTCTATCCCTCTCCCTTACTTCCTTCATCTTTCGGTCCCAGCCGGGTTCAAGCCCAAACTGGGTAACGGTCGGCCCGGCATTTATCTGTACCACCCTGGCTTCAACCCCGTAACTGGCCAGCGCCTCCTCAATGAGCCTCGCCCGCTGCACATTATCCGCCTGACTGAACTCAATCTCAGGCGACCTGTCCAGAATATCAATCGGTGGTAATCGCCAGCCGTCAACAGTAACCAGGGACGGTGACTCACCGTATTTCTTCCATACCTCCTGGGCCACCTGCCTCAGTTTCTCCTGGGCCTGAACAGGAGTGAGGGTTGCGGCAGCCGGCTCTTCCCGCCGCTCTATCTCTGGAGGTTCAGAGGGTGCTGCCGGCGCAGCTTCCGTTCCTGCGGGTCTCAGTGGCACAGATGGAGGAAATGCCGGACCCTCTTCAGAGGCTGGCCTGGGAGCGGGTTCCCTCCTGACCGGCTGCCCCTTAAACTCCCTGGCAAGCCGGGAGATAGAATTCACCAGAAAGCGCCCGCAGGCCCGGGGGGCAACCAGAATAACACCGGCGACAACCAGCCCCGCTACGTGAAGAATACTAATCCAGTAGGGGTAATCAACAATATCCTGGCCAGTAATAATGAGCCCGACGCGCCCCCCCAGACCGAAAAGAGCCAGTATCCCCCATACCGCCGTGACAAAGACCAGACCGCCCAGCCACTTATTCCACTGATAAAGCTTCCAGCGATGCGCAAAATCGGATAATTGCCGCCGCCATATCACCCCTGCGATAACCACAATGGCAGCGGCAATAAGGGCCAGCCCCCAGCCAAACATCTCCAGGGCACTACCCCAAACACCAACAGCCCATGAACTCAGTACCGACCACTGCCAGAAGAGCAGGACGACAATAATGAGGACGAGTAGCAGAAGTGCCATGAAGTAAAAAAGACGCCCCCGCTTTTTCCCCCGGCCGGGTAATTCTTCTGGCTGGCGCTTCATATTGGCCTTCTTCTTAGCCATGTAATCACCGGTAAACAAGGCGCCCTGAAGCTACACCTTCACCATAACGGGAAGAATCATGGGGCGGCGTCTGGTCTGCTCATAATAAAACCTGTTCAAGGTGTCCCTGAGTTTGGTAGAGACAAAGCTCCACTCAGCCGGACGGTCACCGGCATGGTCCAGGACTTTAGCGACCAGGTCGCGGCTTTCTTCTATCATATCCTTTGCCTCCCTGGTATCGACAAAACCCCGCGATACGATATCAGGTCGCCCTACCAGCTTACCAGTCTGCCTATTGACCGCAATTATCGCCACCACTATCCCATCCCGGGACAGCATCCGCCTGTTGCGCAGGACAACAGTGCCGATATCCCCCACACTCAGACCATCAACATACACATTGCCGGCACTGACCTTACCCGTTATCTTACCTGCCTGCGGATTAAGCTCAAGGACATCGCTATCTTCAAGCACAAAAATATTTTCCGCGGGAATGCCTACCGACTGGGCAAGTTTGGCATGCAGGCTGAGATGGCGATACTCACCATGAATCGGCACAAAGAACTTCGGCTTAATCAGATTTAGCAGCAGTTTCAGTTCTTCCTGACTGCCGTGCCCGTGGACATGAACCTGGGCCACCTTACTATACAATACCTGGGCTCCCTGCTTGAAGAGGCTGTCTACAGTCCTATTCACCACCGACTCGTTCCCCGGGATGGGGGTAGCGGAAATAATTATCGTATCCCCCCGCTGGATATGAACCTGGCGGTGGTCACGATTAGCCATGCGGACCAGGGCCGAAGTAGGCTCCCCCTGGCTGCCAGTAGTGATAAGGACAACCTTACTTGAGGGCATCCCCCGCAGTTCATCCAGCCGACCCAGGATGCCATCCGGAGCCTCAAGGTAACCCAGTTCCAGTGCCATGCGCACCGTGTCACTCATGCTGCGGCCTGCCACAAAAACACGGCGCTGGTATTTAGCAGCAGCATCGATAATCTGCTGCACCCTGGAAATCAGCGATGAGAAGGTGGCTATTATCACCCTCCCCGGCGCCTCAGCCATAATACGGGTCAGACTTTCGCCAACCAGTCTTTCCGACGGTGTATAACCGGGAAGCTCAGCATAGGTGGAATCGGAGAGCAACAGCAGTACCCCTTCAGCCCCCAACTGAGCCAGCCGGGAAAGGTCGGTTGGGTTACCACTGGCCGGCGTATAATCAAGTTTGAAATCCCCGCTATGAACCACAATGCCCACCGGGGTATGGATAATCAGCCCCACCGCATCAGGTATGCTGTGACAAACGGGGAAGAACTCTATCTTAAACTTTCCCAGGGTAAATTCGCCACCGGGAGGTATTACCTTGAGTTCAGCCCCGGCGAGGGCTCTTCGCTCCTTGAGCTTGACCGAAATGAGACCCTGGGTTAGCTTTGTTGAATAGACAGGCACCTTAAGCTGGGGAAGTAGATAAGGCAGGGCACCGATATGGTCTTCATGACCGTGGGTGATGACTATTCCCCTTATCTTTTCCCGCCTCTCCAGGAGGTAGCTAATATCAGGGATTACCAGGTCAATGCCCAGCATCTCCTCCTCGGGAAACATAAGCCCGGCATCAATAACGATGATGTCATCCTCATACTCCATCACCATCATGTTCTTGCCAATCTCAGAGAGCCCCCCGAGAGGAATTATTTTTAATCTTCGTTTAGTCATAACATTAAACCTATAACATAGATAATTGCTGCGGTTCCGGTTTTGCCTCGGTTACGCTTTCTGTCCGGGCCAGGAGCAGGGGGATCTTGCGCATATCCTCCTCTATTGCCTGACGCAGGCTCTGCTGGTGGAGAGCCGCCGCCGGATGGTACATCGCGTAGTAACGACATCGTCTCGCTTTTGAGCGGTGCCATGAATCTTGCCGATACTCTTGCCGGGGAAGAACATTGCCATAGAGTAACGCCCCAGGGTTACAATCACCCTGGGGCGAATTATCTCAATCTGGCGCTCCAGCCACCCATGACAGTTACGGACTTCCGCAGGCAGGGGGTCACGGTTCGCCGGAGGACGGCACTTGATTACATTGGCAATATAAACCTGCCTCCGTTCCAGGTCGATAGAAGCCAGCAATTCATCCAGGTACTGCCCCGCCGGACCGACAAAAGGACGTCCCTGCTGGTCTTCGTGCCAGCCCGGTGCCTCGCCAATAAACATTATGTCAGCATCCTCCGCCCCCTCACCCGGCACCACCCTGTTCCGGTATTTCGCTATCTCACACCGCTGACAGGCTGCAATCTCCTCATAAAGCTCATCCAGTGCCGACATTTCACCCCGCCAGTCCTGATAGCAAAGCCACCAACCGGCTTCTTGCCTTATGATAACACCCTCAATATGTCCAGTCAATTTAGAGAGAAGGGGGGAAGGGCCGATTGTTGACAGTGCCAGAGCACCGTTGTAGACTTCTACTGGGTATCACTTTTATCTTCACGAAGGGAGAAAAATGAGCTTTTTAAGTCAGACTGACCCGGAAATCAGCCATGCCCTATACCTGGAAGGAAAACGACAGAAGGAAACCATAAACCTCATCCCCTCAGAGAATTACGCCAGCAAGGCAGTGCTTGAAACCCAGGGTTCCCCCCTGACCAACAAATACGCCGAGGGCTACCCGGGACGGCGCTATTACGGCGGATGTGAAAACATGGACACGGTAGAAAGTCTGGCTATCCAGCGCGTCCAGGAATTGTTCCATGCGGACCATGCCAATGTCCAGCCCCACAGCGGGGCTCAGGCCAACATGGCCAGCTACTATGCCTTACTGGAATACGGGGACACCGTGATGGGCATGAGTCTACCCCATGGGGGTCACCTTACTCACGGTGCCAAGGTAAGCTTCTCGGGCAAGTCATACAATTTCATACCCTATGGAGTCAATCAGGAGACGGAAAGAATCGACTACCCGCAAGTGGAGAGACTTGCCCTTGAACACAAACCCAGGCTCATCGTGGCTGGAGCCAGCTCCTATCCGCGGGTTATTGACTTCGAGCGTTTTCGGCAAATCGCCGACCTGGTAGGAGCAAAACTACTAATTGACATGGCCCACATCGCCGGCATGGTGGCGGTGGGACTGCATCCCAGTCCGCTGCCTTACGCCGATGTGGTAACTTCAACCACGCATAAGACCCTGCGTGGACCCAGGGGGGGCTTTATTCTATGCCGGCAGGAGCTNGCCTCATCGATAGACTCCGCTGTCTTCCCCCGGACGCAGGGGGGGCCCCTGATGCATGTTATTGCCGCCAAGGCAGTAGCCTTCCACGAGGCAATGCAACCCGGCTTCGCCCAGTACCAACGCGCCATCCTAGATAATGCCCTCATTCTGGCCAGCGAACTCAACCGATTGGGACTGCGCCTGGTATCAGGGGGGACCGACAATCACATGGTTCTGGTTGATATCACCGATACCGGGGTTACCGGTAGAGAGGCCGAGGACGCCCTGGGTGAGGTAGGCATCGTGGTCAACCGAAATGCCATTCCCTTCGACTCCCGCCCGCCGCGGCTGGCCAGCGGCATCAGGCTGGGTACACCGGCAGTCACCTCACGCGGCTTCGGGAGCAGCGAAATGAAGCGTATCGCTGCCCTGATTGCCAGGGTCATCAGCAACATCAATGACCCCCAGGCCCGTCGAGAGGCGGGAGACGAGGTCAGCGAGATATGTTCCCGTTTCCCGGTACCCGGGATTGATGCCTAATATGTAATGTAAAGTGAGCTAGAGGCTATAATCTGGAGGGAGGTAATCAGGTAATGGACGAACTGAAGGTATTCACCGGCAATGCCCACCCTGCCCTGGCCCAGGCGGTTACGGAATATCTGGGGATACCGCTGGGTAACTNCGAGGTCTTCGAGTTCAGTAACGAGAACATCTTTGTTCGCATCCTGGATAATGTCCGCCAGCGAGACACCTTCGTTATTCAGCCCCTCTCCTCACCAGTCAATAAGAACCTGGTTGAGATGCTGATTATGGTTGATGCCCTAAAGCGAGCCTCGGCCGGGCGCATCACCACTGTAATTCCCTATTATGGCTACGGTCGGACCGATAAGAAGGACCAGCCCCGGGTGCCGATAACCGCCCGGTTAATAGCCGACCTCATCACGGTAGCAGGGGCCAACCGGCTGCTGACGGTGGACTTACACGCCGCCCAAATTCAGGGCTTCTTTAATATACCGGTTGACGAACTAACCGCTCTCTTCCTGCTCAGCCATTACTTTGAGGAAAAGCACTTCGATGACCTGGTGGTAGTGGCCACCGATATTGGCATCACCAAGCGGGCACGGGACATGGCAGCCAAACTTAACGCCCCGCTGGCAATTATGGAAAAGAGACGGGTCGGTAATGTTGACCAGTCCGAGATGCTAACCGTAATCGGGGAGGTGGAAGGCAAGGTGGCACTCACCGTAGATGACGAAATAGATACTGCCGGCTCCCTGGCGAACGTTGTTTCCACATTAAAGGAACGAGGAGTAAAAGAGATATACTCATGCTGTACTCACCCTATATTCTCCGGGTCGGCTATCCAGAAAATAGCTTCCTCGGCGGTGAAGGAGGTGGTGGTCACTGATACCGTCCCCGTTCCCGACAATAAAAGACTGGACAAGATTACCGCGTTATCCATCGCCCCCCTGCTAGGTGAAGCCATTCACCGTATTCACACCGGACTATCAGTAGGAGCAATGTTTGAGCAAATTTGATATGAGCAGCCACAAAATGGTAGAGGTATATCGGGCGGCGGGCGAGATGGAAGCCCATCTCATCAAGGGGATACTGGAGAGCGATGGCATACCCTGCTTGCTAAAATCAAACGCCGCTCCCTCAGCCCACATGTTTACCGTTGATGGCATGGGTAAGGTCAAAGTTATGGTCTGGGAGGAAGCAGCGGGAAAAGCTAGAGAGCTAGTCGGGAGGGGAGGCAATGTTTAAATGGCTGGGCGGACTTGCTGATTCCAACGAGAAGGAGCTAAAGCGTTTACAGCCAATCGTAAACAGGATAAATGAGCTCGGACCTGAATTTGAGCAGCTCAGTGATGATGCCCTTCATGCCAGGACCGGTGAGTTTAAGTCGCGGCTTAAAGCCGGCAGCTCGCTCGATGAACTTCTGCCCGAGGCCTTTGCCGCCGTCCGTGAGGCTGCCAGAAGAACGATTAACCAGCGCCACTTCGACGTCCAGCTTCTGGGAGGCATTGTCCTTCACCAGGGGAAAATCGCCGAGATGAAAACCGGTGAGGGCAAGACCCTGGTGGCGACCCTCCCCCTCTATCTCAACTCACTTACCGGTCAGGGCTGTCACCTGGCCACGGTTAATGACTACCTGGCACGAAGAGACCCTTACTGGATGAGTCCTATTTACCATGCCCTGGGAGTAAGCGTTGCCTCAATCTATCCCCAGCAGTCCCCCGACGAGCAGTCCCCGGCCCGCATCTATGACCCTGACTATGACTCAGGAGACAGCCGCTGGCGTCACTTCCGTCCCATCTCCCGGCGCGAAGCCTACCAGGCTGATATCATCTACGGCACCTCAAGTGAGTTCGGATTTGATTATCTGAGGGATAATATGGTAGTGGAGCTGGCCCGCTACGTCCAGCGCCAGCTAAACTACGCCATCGTCGATGAGGTTGACAACCTTCTCATTGACGAAGCACGGACCCCGCTTATCATCAGTGGCCCGGCTGAAGAAGCAGGACAGAAATATCAAATATTCGCCCGGCTCGCTCCCCGCCTGCACCAGGATGAGGACTATGCCATAGACGAGAAGACACGTACCGCCAACCTGACCGACGCCGGCATCAGCAACATGGAGCGGATGCTCAAGCGCGAAGGACTGCTGAAGTCGCCCAACCTCTATGACCCGGCAAACTATGCGCTCACCCGTCACCTGGACAACGCTCTCAAAGCCCATGCCCTCTTCAAACGAGACCGCGACTATGTAGTCAAAGATGGTCAGGTTATTATCGTCGATGAGTTCACCGGCCGGCTGATGTTCGGCCGCCGCTACTCCGAGGGGCTGCACCAGTCAATCGAAGCCAAGGAGCACGTCAGGGTACAGCAGGAAAGCCGCACCTTCGCCACCGTTACCATTCAAAACTACTTCCGCATGTATGAGAAGCTGGGGGGTATGACCGGCACCGCCGCCACCGAGGCCGAGGAGTTCCACAAGATATACAACCTTGAGGTGGTGATTATTCCCACCCACAAGCCGATGATTCGTGAGGACTTCCCCGACCGGATTTATAAAGACGAGGACGCTAAATTCAAGGCAGTGGTGCGTGAGGTGGAAGAGCTTCACCGGCAGGGACAGCCGGTGCTAATCGGCACCGTATCCATTGAGAAGTCAGAATATTTGAGTGACCGCCTGAAGAGGAAAGGCATCCCCTACCAGGTCTTAAACGCCAAAAACCACGAAAAGGAGGCCGATATCATCGCCCAGGCAGGGAGACCGGGGACAGTAACCGTTGCCACCAATATGGCAGGGCGCGGCGTTGACATTATCCTGGGTGGAACCCCCGAGGGCAGGGACGAAAACGAGTGGCAGGAGGAGCACGAAAGGATAGTCAGGAGCGGTGGGCTCCATATCATTGGCACCGAGCGCCACGAGGCACGGCGAATTGACAACCAGCTTAGAGGTCGCGCCGGACGCCAGGGCGACCCCGGCAGCACCCGATTTTACGCGTCTTTGGAGGATGACCTCGTCAGGCAGTTTGGTGGCGACCGGATTAAGTCTTTTATGAGCTGGGCAGGTCTGGATGAAAATACTCCTATCGAGAACAAACTGGTAAATAAATCCATTGAAAACGCCCAGGTGCGGGTTGAAGGTCATCATTTTGACATGCGTAAACACCTGGTTGAATATGACGATGTCGTCAATAAACAGCGTGAGCTCATCTACGCCGAGCGGAAAAAGATATTGAGCGGCGCTGACCTCAAGGCAAACATCCTGTCGATGGTCGCTGAAGAGATTCAGGCGATGGCAGCCTCTCACACCGGCAACGGACACGACACTGACCGGGACCTGGAAGGCCTAATTAGTGATGTTTCCACCATCTTCCCCCTGCCGCCACCGTTTAACGCCACTGCCCTTTCCTATCTCAAGCCAGAGCAGGTTGAAGACAGGCTAACCGGAGAGGCAAAGGTCCCTTTACGAAGAGCGGGAGAAGGAGCTGGGCCCGGACAATATGAGAATGCTGGAGAGACTGGTGATGCTCCGCACTATAGACAGCCTGTGGATAGAGCACCTGACCAATATGGAGGATATGCGCCAGCAGGCAGGCTGGCAGAGTCTGCGCCAGGTGCAGCCGGTGGATGCCTACAAGCGGGAAGGATACAAGCAGTTCCAGGTGCTACTCTCCACCATCCAGCACGATGTGGCCCATACCATCTATCATGTCAACATTGTCAGGAAGGAAGCCCCGCAGAGGGTGCCAACTCAGGCCGGGGGCGGTAAGAAGCTGAAGGTTGGTGGCAAAAAGATAGGCCGCAACGACCTCTGCCCCTGCGGCAGCGGCAAGAAGTACAAGCACTGCTGCGGAAGGTGAGAGCTCACCACCCATGAAAAACAGTGAGATTTCCGCCGTATTTGAGGATATTGCTGAACTACTAAAGCTCAAGAAGGACAACATCTTCAAGATAAGGGCTTACCAGAAGGCGGCCCGCTCTATCGAGGAACTGCCAGTGGCGGCGGAGCAGTTGGTGGCTGAGGGTAGATTAAGGGAACTTCCAGGGGTGGGGGAGGCAATTACCAAAAAGATTACCGAGCTGGTAACCACCGGTAAGCTTGACTACTATGAGAAACTCAAGTCCGAGTTCCCCGAAGGCATCAGCAACCTGCCTGACATCCCCACCCCACTTCCTCAACTACCCGCAACCAGCGGTGCTGAGGCAATAAGATACCTGGAGCAGGCGATTGCCAGCGGCGAGCACTGGTATATTGCCCTGCTCAAGGCCATTGAGCTATGGACCACTGCCGAGGAGACCCATAACGGGCGCCTCTACTGCTACCTTATCGCCGGTGAAGCCTTTGACTGGCTGCTCCTGGCGGAGCGCCTGTGCGAAACCGTAGCAGATGGGCTGGTGCCCGAGGATGAGAAGGCTGCCCTCCTCCTCTTTCATGGCAGGCCACCACTTGCGCTGACAGTAAAGGAGTTCAAGGAGCTTATCGGCAATACCAAGTACCACCAGTACCTCAATTACTTCTACGGTATCACGGTAGAGGAAGCTCTCCTCCTGGCGGTGCGAGAGGAGGTGCGCAAGGAACGACAGGCTCTAGGCTACACCAAAGAATCTGATGCGGCTGACAACGAGGCCTATCGGCGTATTTATAGCGCTACCAAAGCGGTACTGCTCAAGCGCTTCAGGCAGGAGAAGGGCTATCCTCAGTCGAAGTCCACCACTCTGAAGGAGCTCAAGGAATTTACCTACTGGCTATTCAAATACCGGCTGGCGCAGTGTGACCGGGCAAGAATCGCCAGTGATACCAAGAAGGCCCTCAAGTGGCTAAATGCCAGTGGCTCTCCCCTTCCTAAATAAGCTCTTTAATATTTAATTTAAGCCAATCTATTGACATATCGGGCACAGGTGAGTAAAATCCCTGTTTAAGGTGTCAATTACGAAAACTGCCCGGGAGTGAGACGGGCCGGACCTTTTCGCGATTTAGCTCACAGGAAAGGAGGTGCCTGAACAACAATAAAGGTCGTCCTCTCATGCGACAAATTCTAGAAAAAGGGGGATAAGCTATTGGCAGAAGTAACAAGGGAAAGATGGAGTAACAGGACTCTCTTTATATTTGCCGCGATAGGCTCGGCAATAGGACTGGGTAATATCTGGAGATTCCCCTACCTCAGCTACGAATATGGTGGGGGAGTCTTTTTAATACCATGGGTTATCGGGCTCATTGTGCTCGGCATCCCCTGGATGATGATGGAGTTCGGTATGGGGCGCTACTTCCAGAAAGGCGCTCCCGGTGTCTTTGAAGGAATAGGCAAGAAGTGGGAATGGGTAGGGTGGTGGCCTGTCTTCTGTGCCTTCCTGATAGACACCTATTATGTCGTTATCCTTGCCTGGTCTCTCCGCTACGTGGTCAGTTCAGCTACTATGGCCTGGGGTGTAGGAGAGGCTGGAGCCGCCGGGGCAGGAGCCTACTTCTTCGAGCAAGTGCTGAATCTCTCCTCAGGTCCAAGCGTGCTCGGCGCTCCAGTGTTACCGCTCCTGGGATTCCTGGCGCTTACCTGGGTAATCCTGTTCTTCATCATGTTTAAAGGAGCCAGGGTAATCGGCAAAGTAGCGGTATGGACGGTAACCGTTCCCTGGGCCTTACTACTTGTCCTGCTGGTAAGGGGACTCACCCTGCCCGGGGCAATTGATGGGCTTAACTACTATCTCAGCCCGGACCTGGCAGCGCTGGGAAATGTAGACGTCTGGTTCGCCGCTTTCAGCCAGATTGCCTTCACCCTCTCCCTGGGAATGGCGGGAATGTTTGCCTACGGCAGCTTCATCGCCAAGAAAGCGGATGTTACCAACAACGCCTTCATCGCCTCATTCTCCAACTGTGCCACCAGCTTTTTTGCCGGCTTTGCCGTATTCAGCATTGTTGGTTTCATTATGCAGACCCTGTCCGTCCCGGTAGGAGATGTCAGTTCCGCCGGTCTGGGGCTGGCTTTCGTAACCTTCCCCGTCGGCATCTCCATGCTGCCGGGAGCAAATGCCTTTATCGGCATCCTCTTCTTCCTGTGTGTATTCTTCCTGGGTATTGACTCCGCCTTCTTCCTTGCCTACGGCGGTGTCATCGCCCCGCTGATGGACAAATTCGGCTGGAGCCGGGTAAAAGCAACCGCCATTGTCTGCGTGGTTGCCTTCGCGATTGGCATTGTCTACACCACCACCGGCGGCCTCTACTGGCTGGACATCGTGGACAGGACAGTCTGCTTCTACGGCCTGCTGATAACCGGTGCTCTCGCCTGCCTCGTTGTGGGCTGGGGATTTGGCGCCGACAAGCTGCGGGCTCACCTCAATGAGACCTCGGACATCAAGGTGGGAAGTTGGTGGAACTGGCTGCTGAAGATTGTCGTACCCTTAGGTCTGCTCTTCGTCGTAATCTACGGCGGCTTCATGCAGGATATACCGGCATCTTACGGCGGCTATCCGAGATGGGCAACCAACGTGATGTGGATAATACTGGGCGTAACCCTGCTGCTGAGTTTCTGGCTCCAGGCAGTCAAGACCAAGGGGCCCAAGGAGGGTGAATAAAAATGGCAACGGGTGCAATAATCACCACGGTTGTTGGGTGGCTGGTATTTGTTGGCGCCTTGACCTGGTGCTTCTCACGAGTCGGTAGAGGCGGGAAGTGGGAAGACTAGGAAGCAGCCGGTAACCACATTAATCACTAAAGCCGCTCCCCTTAACCGGGGAGCGGCTTTAGTTCCGGTCA
>JGI24025J20009_10000567_pt1 | contig 28619 bp, 30 predicted proteins | sample Cruoilmetagenom3_FD_20009 | JGI IMG/M metagenome (IMG submission 20009) | reverse complement strand
GACATCAGCGAGCCATAAACCCCACCATTGGACAGGGTAAACGTCCCGCCCTGCATCTCGGCCATGGTCAGCTTGCCGTCGCGGGCGCGCCGACCTTTTTCGGCAATGGCTTTTTCGATGGCTGCAAAAGACATCGAATCCGCGTCACGGATTACCGGAACCACAAGGCCAGTGGGGGTGCCGGCGGCCACACCCATATGAACGAAGTTCTTGTAAACGATATCGGTGCCGTCAATTTCGGCATTGACCTCGGGCACTTCTTTCAGGGCATGACAACAGGCCTTGGTAAAGAACGACATGAACCCAAGCCGCACACCGTGCTTCTTTTCGAACTGGTCCTTGTACTGGCTGCGCAAGGCCATCACTTCGCCCATGTCCACCTCGTTATAGGTGGTCAGCATGGCGGCGGTGTTCTGGCTGTCTTTCAGTCGGCGGGCAATGGTCTGACGTAACCGGGTCATCTTGACCCGCTCTTCCCGTGCCACATCATCGGCCGCAACCGGTGCACGCGGGGCAGTGGTCTGGGCAGCGGGGGCGGGCACGGTCGGCGTAGCCGCCGGGGCCGTAGCTGCTGTGCTCCCTGCTGCAACCGTGCGGGCCACGTCGTCTTTCATGATGCGCCCGTCGCGGCCAGTGCCAGTGACGGCGGCGGCGGTCAGCCCGGCTTCGGCCATCGCTTTGGTGGCGGACGGAGCGTTAGCAATGTCCTTGGGCGCAGCAGTCGCTGGGGCAACCGCCGCTTCGGTGGCCGCAATGGTTCCCGTTGCGGCGGCGGCGTCCGAGATCACGCCCAGCTTGGCCGAGGCCGCCACAGTGGCCCCTTCGGCAACGATGATTTCGGACAAGACGCCTGCCGCTGGGGCGGGCACCTCAACCGACACTTTGTCGGTTTCCAGTTCGCACAGCATTTCATCCTGTGCGACGCTGTCGCCAACGGCTTTGAACCAGGTGCTGACGGTGGCCTCGGTCACCGATTCACCCAAAGTGGGCACCATGACGTCAACGCTGGCGGCAGCAGCCTCAGCGGCCCCTTGCGGGGCCTTTTCGGCAGGTTCGGCACCGGCACCTTCAGCGATGTTGGCCAACAGAGCGTTGACGCCAACGGTTTCGCCTTCACCGGCGACAATCTCGGCCATGGTGCCGGCAACGGGGCTGGGAACTTCGACAGTGACCTTGTCGGTTTCCAGCTCGCACAGCATTTCATCGATAGCTACGGCATCACCGGGTTGCTTGAACCAGGTAGCAACCGTGGCTTCGGTGACGGATTCGCCCAGCGTGGGGACGCGAACTTCGGTTGTCATGGTTTACTTTCCTTCGATGGTCAGCGCGTCATTCACGATCGCGGCTTGCTGGTCTTTGTGTTGCCGGGCCAAGCCTGTGGCCGGCGAGGCAGATGTGGCGCGCCCGACATAGGCGGGTCTTGAATGTCTGGCCTGAATCCGGCCCAGTACCCATTCAATGTTAGGCTCGATAAAGTTCCAGGCGCCCTGGTTTTTGGGTTCTTCCTGGCACCAGACCATTTCGGCCCCCTTGAAACGCTCCAGTTCCTTGACCAGAGACAGGGCTGGGAACGGGTAGAACTGTTCGACTCGCATCAGATAGATGTCGTCAATGCCGCGGGCATCGCGTTCCGCCAGCAGGTCATAGTAGACCTTGCCGGAACACATCACCACGCGTTTGACCTTTTTATCCGCCACCAGCTTGGTGTCGGAATGGCCCTTTTGGGCGTCATCCCATAGCACCCGGTGGAAACTGGACCCGGTGGTGAAATCCCCGGTCGCGCTGACTGCCAACTTGTGGCGCAACAAAGATTTAGGCGTCATCAGGATCAGCGGTTTGCGGAAAGAACGGTGGATTTGCCGCCGCAGGATGTGAAAGTAGTTGGCCGGTGTGGTGCAGTTGGCGACGATCCAGTTGTCCTGGCCGCACATCTGCAGGAACCGTTCCAACCGGGCCGAGCTGTGTTCCGGCCCTTGCCCTTCGAACCCGTGCGGCAGCAGGCAGACCAGTCCGGACATCCGCAGCCATTTGGATTCGCCCGAACTGATGAACTGGTCGAACATGATTTGCGCACCATTGGCGAAATCGCCAAACTGCGCCTCCCACAGGGTCAGGGCGTTGGGTTCGGCCAGCGAATAACCGTATTCGAACCCCAGCACCGCGTATTCCGACAGCATCGAGTCGATGACTTCGTAATTTGCCTGCCCCGTGCGGATGTTATTCAGCGGGAAATAGCGTTCTTCGGTGTCCTGGTTGATGATCCCCGAATGGCGCTGGCTGAAGGTGCCGCGGGTGGCGTCCTGCCCGGACAGGCGTACCGGGTAGCCTTCGGCCAGCAACGACCCGAATGCCAGTGCCTCGCCCGTGGCCCAGTCAAATCCTTGGCCGGTCTCGAACATCTGCGCCTTGGTTTCCAGTATCCGCCCGACGGTGCGGTGCTGCGGAAAGCCTTCGGGCACGGTTGACAGCGCTGTGCCGATTTCGGCCATCGTGTCGGGATCAATCGCGGTGGCACCGCGCACGTATTCCTCTTTGTTGCGGTCCAGATGCGACCAGCGCCCGTCCAGCCAATCGGCCTTGTTGGGCTTATAATCATTCCCGGCCTCGAATTCGCTGTTCAGGTGGGCCTGAAACGCGGTTTTCATATCCTCGATCTCGCCCTCGGGGATCAACCCGTCCTTCACCAGACGTTCGGTATAAAGCGATAGCGTGGTTTTGTGGGTCTTGATCTTTTTGTACATCAACGGGTTGGTGAACATCGGCTCGTCGCCTTCGTTGTGACCAAACCGGCGATAGCAGAAGATATCAATCACCACGTCCTTGTGGAATTTCTGGCGGAATTCAGTCGCCACCTTGGCGGCATGTACCACCGCCTCGGGGTCATCACCGTTGACGTGGAAAATCGGCGCCTCGACCACCAGCGCGTTGTCGGTGGGATAGGGCGAGCTGCGCGAAAAATGCGGCGCGGTGGTAAAGCCGATCTGATTATTCACCACCACATGCATGGTGCCGCCTGTGCGGTGGCCTTTCAGCCCGGACAGGGCAAAACATTCGGCCACCACGCCCTGACCGGCAAAGGCGGCATCACCATGCAGCAAGATCGGTAGAACGGCGGTGCGGTCAGCATCGCTCAGCTGGTCCTGCTTGGCGCGGGCCTTGCCCAGAACAACCGGGTTCACGGCCTCAAGGTGGGACGGGTTGGCGGTTAGCGACAGGTGCACGGTATTGCCATCAAACGCCCGGTCGGAAGACGCCCCAAGGTGGTATTTCACATCCCCCGAGCCATCCACGTCTTCGGGTTTGAAACTGCCGCCCTGGAATTCGTTGAAAATCGCGCGATAGGGTTTCTGCATCACATTGGCCAGAACCGAAAGACGGCCCCGGTGCGGCATGCCGATCACGATGTCGCGCACGCCCAAAGCACCGCCGCGCTTGATGATCTGTTCCATCGCCGGGATCAGCGATTCGCCGCCATCCAGACCAAAGCGTTTGGTGCCCATGTATTTGACATGCAAGAATTTTTCAAAGCCTTCGGCCTCGACCATCTTGTTCAGGATCGCTTTGCGGCCCATCTTGGTGAACTGGATTTCCTTGCCAAAGCCTTCGATGCGTTCTTTTAGCCAGCCTGCCTCGGCGGGGTCGGAAATATGCATGTATTGCAGCGCAAACGTGCCGCAATAGGTGCGTTTGACGATGTCGACGATCTGGCGCATCGTCGCTACCTGAAGGCCCAGCACATTGTCGATGAAAATTGGCCGGTCCATATCAGCCTCGGCAAAGCCGTAGGTTTCGGGTTCAAGCCCGGAATTGGCGGGCATTTCACGCATGCCCAGCGGGTCAAGATCGGCCACCAGATGGCCGCGAATACGATAGGCGCGGATCAGCATCAGGGCGCGGATACTGTCCAGCACCGCGCGCTTTATTTGGTTATCACTGACCTTGGCACCCATCTCGGTGGCTTTCTCGGCGATCTTCTTGCCAGCGGATGCCGTCTCTTTCACGGCGACCTCTTCGGGCCACTCGCCGGTCAGCGCGGCGGTCAGATCGCCACTGGGCACGGGGGGCCAATCGTTGCGCGCCCAACTGGGCCCAGTGGCCTCGGCCACCACATCCGCGTCCGTATCGCCCATCTGTGCGAAAAAGGCGGCCCAGGATTCATCCACCGCAGCGGGATCATTGGCGTATCGGGCATAAAGCTGCTCCAGATATTCCGCGTTATGCCCTTGCATAAAGGACGAGGCATGGAACTGGTCGTTGGGGGATTGTTCGGTCATGGCGTTACCTCTTGCGGGTTGGGGCCGTAGGAATTTGTGCCCGGCTGGCTGGGGCGGGTCAGCCACCACAGCACCAATAGCGGCGAGATCATCAGGATCAGCAGGGTTGGTATAAGCATCAGCAGTGTCAGGCGGGTAAACAGAAGGTCGATGCGCCCACCGCTGGGGAACAGGTCGGCAAATCCGACGCCAAATATCAGAACACCGGCAGCACCCGCCATCAGCAGCATCGGCAGCAGCGCATAAATCCCGCTGCGCCCACTGTCATGCATCCGCCGCCACGCCACCGCCAGATGCGGCAGGAACAGGGCCAGCCCGACAAGGCCCAGCACCGGGTTGTTGGATTGCGAGGTAATGCTGGTGGTGGTGTCCGAGGTTGCGGTGACGACAGTGGTGAAGAACTGCCAGTCGATGGCCCCGGCGATGGCGTTAGCAATCACGATAAACAAAAAGAACCACCAATATTCGGGCCGCGACGCACGGCCCGAGAAGGTGACGTATTTTGCGAAACACGTCCGTATCGCTTGGCCGAAACCCATCAGGTTAACCAATCGCTTCCAGAACAGCCTCGCCCAGACCTGCGGGGCTTTCGGCCACGACGATCCCGGCACTGCGCATCGCTTCGATCTTGTCTTCGGCGCCGCCTTTGCCACCGGCAACAATCGCGCCCGCGTGGCCCATGCGACGGCCCGCAGGGGCGGTGCGTCCGGCGATGAACCCGGCGGTCGGCTTCCAGCGGCCCTTTTTCTTTTCATCGGCCAGGAACTGCGCGGCTTCTTCTTCGGCAGAGCCGCCGATTTCACCGATCATGATGATCGACTGGGTTTCATCGTCGCCCAGGAACCATTCCAGCACGTCGATATGCTCGGTTCCCTTGATCGGGTCGCCGCCGATGCCGATACAGGTCGACTGGCCCAGCCCCACATCGGTGGTCTGCTTGACCGCNTCGTAGGTCAGCGTGCCAGAACGCGACACAACGCCAACTGACCCGCGCTGGTGGATATGGCCGGGCATGATGCCGATTTTGCAGGCGTCGGGCGTGATCACACCGGGGCAGTTGGGGCCGATAAGACGGCTGGCAGATCCTTCCAGCGCGCGCTTGACCTTCATCATGTCCAGCACCGGGATGCCTTCGGTGATGCACACGATTACCTCCATCTGCGCATCAATCGCCTCAAGGATCGAATCAGCGGCAAAGGGGGGCGGGACGTAAATGACGGATGCATCGGCCTGCGTGACCGCCTTGGCCTCGTGGACCGAGTTGAACACCGGCAGGTCCAGATGCGTTATGCCACCCTTGCCGGGGGTCACGCCGCCGACCATCTTGGTGCCATAGGCAATCGCCTGTTCAGTGTGGAATGTGCCTTGCGAGCCGGTCAGGCCCTGACAGATAACTTTGGTATTTTCGTCGATGAGGACGGCCATTTTGGCGTTCTCCTATGTAGGGTGTGCATTTTGCGCACCAAAAATTCCGGGAAGATGCGTGAAATCACGCACCCTATGATTAGCCTTTGACCGCTGCGACGATCTTTTCCGCACCATCTTTCAGGTTGTCCGCCGCGATCACGTTCAGGCCAGAGCCCTTGATGATGGCCTTACCTTCTTCGACATTGGTGCCCTCAAGCCGCACAACCAATGGAACCTGCAAGCCAACCTCTTTCACGGCGGCCACAACACCCTCGGCGATCACATCGCAACGCATGATGCCGCCAAAGATGTTCACCAGAATTCCCTTCACCTGCGGGTCAGAGGTGATAATCTTGAACGCTTCGGTCACCTTTTCCTTGGTGGCACCGCCGCCAACGTCCAAAAAGTTCGCAGGTTCCGACCCGTATAGCTTGATGATGTCCATCGTCGCCATTGCTAGGCCCGCGCCGTTGACCATACAGCCAATCTCGCCATCCAGCGCGATATAGTTCAGGTCGTATTTCGACGCTTCCAGTTCCTTGGGGTCTTCTTCGGTCTCGTCGCGCAGCTCGGCAATGTCAGCGTGGCGGTACAAGGCGTTACCATCAAAGCTGACTTTGGCGTCCAGCACTTTTAAATCGCCGCTGTCGGTGACGATCAGCGGGTTGATTTCCAGCATTTCCATGTCTTTTTCCAGGAACGCTTTGTACAGTAGCCCCATCAGGCCAACGCATTGCTTGACCTGCTTGCCGGACAACCCCAGCGAAAACGCAATCCGGCGGCCGTGAAAGGCCTGATAGCCGGTGGCGGGATCAACGCTGAACGACAGGATCTTTTCCGGGGTGTCGGCGGCGACCTGTTCGATATCCATGCCACCTTCGGTCGAGCAGACAAAGCTGACCCGGCTGGTCTGGCGATCCACCAGCAGCGCCAGGTACAGTTCGGTTTCGATGTCCGAGCCGTCTTCGATGTAAATCCGGTTGACCTGCTTTCCTGCAGGGCCGGTCTGATGCGTGACCAGGGTGCGGCCCAGCATCTTTTTGGCCTCATCTGTGGCTTCTTCCACCGATTTGGTCAGGCGCACACCGCCCTTTTCGCCGGCGTCGGCCTCTTTAAAGCTGCCTTTGCCGCGTCCACCGGCGTGGATCTGTGCCTTGACCACCCAAAGAGGGCCGTCCATTTCACCGGCAGCGGTTTTGGCGTCTTCGGCGCGAAGTACAACGCGGCCGTCCGAAACCGGCGCGCCGTAGCTGCGCAAAAGGGCCTTGGCCTGATATTCGTGTATGTTCATAAAATCCTGTCCCGTCTAACTGCGATTGCCGCAGCATATACCGGTGGATACAGTCGAGAGTTAAACGAATATTTTAGTCTTCACGCAATTTTGCGAAAAAAGCGACATTTGTGATCACACGTTTAAAAAGTGTGATCACAAACTGAAAGGGGTGTGTTCAACTTGATTCGTTTTTGCTGCATCAATTAAACCAAATGGCAAACAACATGGCGTCGCCGCGCACCAAATCACGAAACCGCCGCCCGTTTTCAACGTGGACCCGCTTGCCGTTTTCGGTATAGGGCAGGGTACAGCGACAAAGCGGTTTCGCAAAGACCGTCTAGCCAGGTTTGACAAACAGATGATTTGCCGCCGTTTTCAGCATGTCGCCATGTTTTTTCGGTGACCACCCGCAATCTTGCCGGGCGATTTCCCAGTTGCGCACGGACAGCATGATCCACAACAGGTCTGTGGCGTCTTTGGCCGAAAAGCTGGTGCTTAGCATGTTATCACGCACCAGCGCATCAATCGCCGCCTCACAGCCTTCGCGCATATCCTGCATTCGGGTTGCCCAGGCTGCAGCGGCGTCCGGGTCAGTTTCGGCCAGGCTTATCAGTGCTTTGGCCAGACCATAGATTTCGGGGATATAGGCGCTCCAAGCGTCGATAAAGGCGTTCAACCGGTCAATCCCGGTTTTCGCTGTTCGGCTGGGGAGCAACCGCGCATCCACGCCTAACTGGTCGTCCAGATACAACGTGGCCGCGATCAGCAGCTTGGCGCGCGAATCGAAATGCAGGTACAGCGCCTGCCGCGAAATCCCGGCCAGTCGGGCCACATCCGACATCCGAACCCCTTTACCATCTTTGGTCAGTAGCAATTTCAGAGCAGCGGCCAGAATCCGGCTGCTTGTATCAGGGGGAGGGCTTGACATGGTGTCAATTAACCCCCAATTGGAGAGCATGTCAACTTTACACGGTGTCAAGTTGGTCGAAATTTAACGTGAAATCACAGATAAGGAGAGAACATGTTGCATTCATTTTGGGCGAAAACACTGCTGTTTCTGGCCGGAGTCATCGCCATAGCGGTTGGTGCGGCGGGGTTGTTCTGGCCGGTAACGTTTCATGCCAGTTCGGGCATTTCGCTGGGCGACAATGCCAGCCTGCTTAGCGAATTGCGCGCCCCCGCTGCCATGCTGTTGCTGGCGGGCGGGTTCATCTTGGGGGCAGCTTTTGTGGCGCGATGGCGGCTGGCGGCGATCTGGGTGTCGGCAGCCTTGTACCTGGCCTATGGGCTGACCCGAGTCTTTAGCATCGCCCTGGACGGGGTGCCGCATGATACCTTGCTGATGGCGGGCGGCCTGGAACTGGCCGTCGGGGGCATCTGCGCGCTGATGATCTGGAAATCCCGCACGGTGACCGGGGTGGTGATCTGAGCGCAAACAAAAACGGGGCCAGCTGCGCGGCCCCGTTTCACATCTTGTCCGTTGGCGGCTTATGCCAGCGAGTTGTCGATGCCTTTGCAGGCCTCAACCAGACCTTTGACCGCCGCGACAGAGCTGTCGAACATCGCCTGTTCGTCCTTGGACATCTGGATGTCGATCACCTTTTCGATGCCACCGGCGCCGATCACGGTGGGCACGCCCACATACATGCCTTTCAGGCCCAATGCGCCGTCCACATAGGCCGCACAGGGCAACACGCGCTTTTGGTCTTTCAGATAGGCCTCGGCCATTTCGATGGCGCTGGTTGCGGGGGCGTAGAATGCCGACCCGGTTTTCAGCAGGCCAACGATTTCCGCGCCACCATCACGGGTGCGCTGGATGATGCTGTCCAGCTTGTCCTGCGTGGTCCAGCCCATTTTCACCAGATCAGGCAGCGGGATACCGGCGACGGTGGAATAACGCGACAGCGGCACCATCGTGTCACCATGTCCACCCAGAACAAACGCGGTCACGTCCTTCATCGACACGCCGAATTCAAGCGACAGGAAATGCCGGAACCGGGCGCTGTCCAGAATGCCGGCCATGCCGCAAACCTTGTTGTGCGGCAGGCCCGAAAATTCGCGCAGCGCCCAAACCATCGCGTCCAGCGGGTTGGTGATGCAAATCACAAACGCATTTGGCGCGTGATCGCGGATGCCTTCGCCAACTGATTTCATCACCTTCAGGTTGATGCCCAGCAGGTCATCGCGGCTCATCCCGGGTTTGCGGGGGACACCGGCTGTGACGATGCACACATCGGCGCCCGCAATATCTTCGTAGGATTGAGTGCCCGACATGGCGGCGTCAAAACCCTCGGACGGGCCTGCTTCGGCGATATCCAGCGCCTTGCCCTCGGGGGTGCCCGGTGCGATGTCGAACATGACAACGTCGCCCAGTTCTTTGATTGCTGCAAGATGGGCGAGGGTGCCGCCAATTTGCCCGGCGCCGATAAGCGCGATTTTGGGTCTGGCCATTGGATGTATCTCCGATCCGATGAAATTTGCGCGTTGCGTAGTGTGTTACGTCGCCTCGTGCAAGGGTTCTGCGCTGCGGCACAGCTGCCTGGTGGCCCTGTTCGCAGGCTTCTGGGTGCGCTAAAGCTCTTATGTGGTAACGGTTTGTGGGGCTTGGCGATGCTGGAACTGAANGGATTGTTTTTCGCCATTGCCGCACCCGCAGTGGCTTTTGCGGGACTCTCCAAAGGCGGGTTTGGCGGTGGGGCNGCNTTTGCGTCGGCCTCGATTCTGGCGCTGATCACCGATCCGGGGGCGGCTTTGGGGATCATGTTGCCGCTGCTGATGNTGATCGACGTGACNAATCTGCGCCCCTATTGGCAAAAATGGAGCCTGCCAGACGCGCGGGTTCTGATCCTGGGCGCAGTGCCCGGCGTGGTGCTGGGCGTGGCGCTGTACCGGGTGGCGGATGCGGATGTGCTGCGGCTGATGATCGGGGTGATTTCGCTGTTGTTTGTCGCCTGGCATCTGGCACAGCGCACCGGCCTGATCCGGGGCTTTCAACAGCGCCTGCCGGGCTGGGCCGGGGGAGCCGCCGGGCTGCTGGCTGGGTTCACCAGCTTTGTCAGCCACGCGGGCGGGCCGCCGGTGGCGGCTTATCTGTTATCGCAACGCCTGCCCAAAACCCGGTTTCAGGCAACAACCGTGTTGGTGTTCTGGGTGATCAACATCACCAAATTTGTACCTTACGCGTTTCTGGGGATGTTCACGGCACAAACCGCGCTGGCTGATCTGCTGCTGGCCCCTTTTGCCATCGCCGGGGCCTGGCTGGGCGTACGCGTGCATCATATTCTGCCCGAGGGGCTGTTTTTCGCCATCACCTATGTGTTGCTAACCCTGACGGGCAGCAAACTGATATGGGACGCGCTGGTTTAAGGGGGGGGCGTTACACCGTCTACCCCGCCGCGCGCGCAAAAGCGCGCGTCGACATGATCGCGCGTCGACATGATCAGGCGGGAGGGGGCACCCACCCTGTATCTGGCTGCCGGGTGGGGAAATTCACGCTGACTCTAGGCATCATTTCCCTTGGGNGGCAGTGCTTCGGCCAGCGTTTCAAACGACTGCCCCGAGGCCACCAAACAGGTCACGCCAGCGGCGGTGGTCACGGTGATCGTCCAGGTGCCGGTCTCGCCCGAGGCGAACACCTCAACCACCGCATCATTGGTGCCCAGGCCGATGCTTTGCCGGGTCTCGCCATAGCCATCGGCCAGACGTTCCAGAACCACCTGGCGCGGGGCGCAATTGCGTCTGGTTTCCGCTGATACGTGACCTGCGGCCAGAACCATCAACCCCAGGCCCATCGTCATCTTGAATACGGTATTCATCATTGGTTTTACCCTTTTTCTAAAGGCCCGCCCGCCGGTTTCCCGGTGTGCCGGACTGACCCGCCCAGTGTAATAGGCGTCAGAACCGCTGCCCGTGTTGATCGGTGGCTTCGCCGAAGTGGCCGGTATTCCTGATTGGATCTGACGCCATAACTGTGCCGGACGAGTGCTGAGGAAGGATTAAAGCGCCGTGCGCAGGGCGATTTGCAGCCTGCAACCAGCAAAGAGTGCGGCGGCGCGGCGGGTTCCCTCTTGAACTTTCCGCAAATAAATGCCCATTGCCTACGCAACTTTGTGACTTACCGGAGAATCCCATGGACCCGCGCAACCGTCCCTATCGTTCCGTCCTGTATATCCCCGCCTCGAAAGAGCGCGCGCTGGACAAGGCCCGCAGTTTGCCGGTGGATGCGATCATCTTTGATCTGGAAGACGCGGTTTCAGCGGCTGAAAAGGGCAATGCCCGCGCCCTGCTGGCCGAAACCTTGGCCACGGGTGGCTATGGCGCGCGGATGAAAATCGTGCGGATCAACGGGTTTGACACCGAATGGGGCCGCGCCGATGCGATGGCTGTGCGCGATATGGAGGCCGACGCAGTGCTGCTGCCCAAGGTTGCCAGCCCGGCGGATGTGGACGCGCTGGCGGCGATCACNGGCGATCTGCCGATCTGGGCGATGATGGAAACGCCGCGCGGCATGCTGAATGCGCCCGCCATTGCGGCCCATCCCAGGTTGACGGGCTTTGTCATGGGCACCAATGATCTGGCCAAGGAACTGCAAACCCGGTTCCGCGCCGACCGCGAACCGCTGATGACCTCGCTGGGGCTGTGCCTGCTGGCGGCCAAGGCCGAAGGGCTGGTAATCATTGATGGTGTTTACAATGCGTTCAAGGATGATGACGGGCTGGCTGTGGAATGTGAACAGGGGCGCGACATGGGATTTGACGGCAAAACACTGATCCATCCGGCGCAGGTGGCGGGGGCCAATACCGCCTTTGCCCCATCGCAGGACGAGGTCGATCTGGCCCGCCGTCAGATCGCCGCATTCCAAGAGGTCGAGGCGTCGGGGCAGGGGGTGGCCGTGGTTGATGGGCGGATCGTTGAAAACCTTCACGTTGCAACCGCGCAGGAAATACTGGCAAAAGCAAAAGCAATAGAGGTTTTGCAAGCGGGGTAGGCCAGCATGGGTTTTGCGTTATTGATTCTAGGTGTGGCGCTGTGGTGGGCAGCGCACTTCTTTAAACGCCTGATGCCCGCTCAGCGCGCCGCAATGGGGGATCGCGGCAAGGGGCTGGTGACGCTGGTCATCGTCGCGGGCATTGTTTTGATGGTGGTCGGCTTTCGGATGGCCGATTTTGTGCCTGTCTGGTCGCCGCCGTCGTGGACGGTCCATATCAACAACCTGCTGGTGCTGATCGCCATCTGGATGATGAGCCCGGCCGGCAACAAGGGCCTGTTGCTGAACAAGGTGCGCCACCCGATGCTGGCAGGCTTTCGCGCCTGGGCGATTGCGCATCTGCTGGTGAATGGCGACCTGGCCTCGATCTTGCTGTTTGGCGGGTTGTTTCTGTGGGCGCTGGTCGAAGTTGCGGTGATCAACCGGGCCGAACCCGACTGGACACCGCCTGCGCCCGGCACGCTGATAGATGACGCTAAATTCATGGCCGCGTCAGTCGTGTTGCTGGTGATCATCGGCTATATCCACAGCTGGCTCGGCCCATGGCCGTTCCCGGGATGAGCACGCTGTACCGGTTGCTGACCGAGGATGACACATCGGCCTTTTGCCACAAGGTCAGCGCCGCGCTGGCGCAGGGCTGGGAATTGCATGGCGCCCCCGTTTACACCTTTGACGCTGCGCGTGGTGTGATGCGCTGTGGGCAGGCCGTGACCAAGATGGTCGATGCGCCCTATACCTCCGATATGAAACTGGGAGAACAGTAACGATGGCCAAGACCAATCCAGGCCGGTTTTTCGAAGATTATGCGGTGGGCGATGTTCTGACCCATGCAGTGCCGCGCACCGTTTCAGGCGGGGAACGCGCACTTTATCAAGCGCTGTATCCGGCGCGTCATGCGCTGTACTCTTCGGATGAATTTGCCCGCTCCTGCGGGTTTTCCGCCGCACCGCTGGACGATCTTGCGGCGTTCCATGTGGTGTTTGGCAAGACCGTACCGGATGTGTCGCTGAACGCGGTGGCCAATCTGGGCTATGCCGAAGGGCGCTGGCTGTTGCCGGTCTATGCGGGTGACACGTTGCGCTCGGAGTCCGAAGTAATTGGCTTGAAACAGAACTCCAATGGCAAAACCGGTGTTGTCTGGGTGCGCACCCGTGGCCTGAATCAGCGCGATGAAACGGTGATGGAATACGTCCGCTGGGTGATGGTGCGCAAACGCGATTTGGACGCGACAGCGCCGCAAACCGCCCTGCCGGATCTGACCAAAGTGTTGACAATCGGCCAGCTGACCATTCCCGAAGAGCTGAATTTCAGCAACTACGATTTCACGCTTGCGGGCGAACCGCATCGCCTGGGCGATTACGAGATTGGCGAACAGGTCGACCACGTGGATGGCGTGACCATTGAAGAGGCCGAACACATGATGGCGACGCGCCTTTGGCAGAACACAGCCAAGGTGCATTTTGATACCACGGCCCGCCCCGATGGCAGCCGCCTGATTTATGGCGGGCATGTGATCTCGATGGCGCGGGCGCTGTCGTTCAACGGGCTGGCCAATGCGCAGATGATCGTCGGGCTGAACGGTGGCGCACATGCCAATCCCTGTGTGTCGGGCATGACGATCCGCGCCTGGTCCGAGGTGCTGGACAAGGCCGAAACTTCGGCCCCCGGTGTCGGCGCGATCCGGCTGCGGCTGGTGGCGACCAGCGGNGGTGATCCGTTTCGACTGAAAGACGACGATNGNAAATACCTGCCTGAGGTTCTGCTAGACCTNGATTATTGGGCACTGATGCCCGTCTGAACGCAAAAGAAAATTTCAAATTTTCTTGGCAAATTTCTTTCAAAGAAATTTCAACGCCCAGACGGTTCTGGCGGTCTTTTGATCTGAATCGTCGGCAGGCGTGCTAGGCTGCGCATATGTTGCCATTTCTGCGTCCTGCCGCACTTGCCAGCACTCTGGCCTTCACTGAACCCGTCATCGCCTGTGATCTGGCACTGGCCTTGGCAGTGGATGTGTCCGGATCGGTTGATTCTAGCGAATACCGCATCCAGATGGACGGGCTGGCCACCGCTCTGCGGGACCCAGTGGTGTCCGAAGCGCTGGTGCGGGCCCGCGCCGCATTGATATTGGTGCGATGGACCGGCTCAACACGTCAGCAAATCACCATTCCTTGGACCCGTATCAACGGGCTTGACGCGCTGGATGCTTTTGCCTCCCATGTCGCCGAAGACCCCCGGATGTGGCGCAACTATTCCACCGCTGTGGGCGAGGCGCTATCTTACACCGCCGCCGCCTTTGATGCCGTGCCAGACTGTACGCGCCACCTGATCGATCTGTCCGGCGATGGCGTGTCAAACGAAGGCATCGCCCCTGGCAGCGTGCTGGGCGATCTGCGCCGCGCCGGGATCACCGCGAACGCCATTGCCATCGAGCAAAGCGAACCGGACCTGGCCGCCTATTTCTATGAAAACGTGATTGTCGGCGAGGGGGCGCTTGTGGTCTCTGCCAGCAGCTTTCAGGACTACCCGGCCCGTATCCGTAAAAAGCTGCTGCGCGAGGTGACTCGGCAAACCGCATGGTCGATCCCGGATCAAATTCCTGCCCATCCCGAAAGGTTTCGTTGATTTGTGATCACGCAAATCAAAGGCGTGATCACATTTTCGCAACATTCTGGCAGATCGTATCAATTAACCGCGCTTTTTCACTCTGCCATGCGTGACAGTCGCTGAAAAATCTTTAAAAACAGCCTCAACCAACCGGAAGAGGAGCCACCATGGCCGATGCCAATCCGGGCGAACGCCCGCTTTCTCCACACCTTTCAATTTATCGCCCGCAACTGACGTCAATTACGTCGATCCTGACGCGGATTACTGGTTTGTCGCTATTGCTGGGCGCGGTGCTGACTGTCTGGTGGTTGCTGGCGGCGGCTATCTCGCCAGACTATTACGCCGTGGCCAATGGCGCGATCACCTCGATGCCGGGCGATCTGATCATGACCTTGTCGCTTTGGGCGCTATGGTATCACTATCTGGCCGGGCTGCGGCATCTTTATTTCGACGCGGGCAAGGGGCTGGACGTGGCAACAGCGGAAAAGCTGGGTTGGGCCGTCATCATTGGATCGGTCGTGCTGACCATCCTGACATTGTTTATCGTATAGGGGGCGGGCGGATGCGTTATCTGACAGACCGCAAGCGGGCCGAGGGCCGGGGTGCAGCGCACACCGGAACCAGCCATCATTGGTACATGCAGGTCAGCGGCTTTGGCCTGGCGCTGATTGTCCCGACATTCCTGTTCATCTTTGGCCGTGCCCTTGGCAGCAGCCACGCCGAGGTGCTGGAAACCTTCAGCCGCCCGGTTCCGGCGATTATTGCCGGGCTGGTTCTGCTGGTGGGCATGCAGCATTTCCGCAAGGGCGCGCAAACGGCGATCGAAGACTATACCAAGAAATCCACCCGCAAGGCGCTGATCATGTTTGTGACCGCGTTTAGCTATGGGCTGACCGCTACCGGGCTGTATGCCCTGGCAAAAATCGCGCTCTGAGGAACCAACATCATGGCTGAATATGAATACGAAACGCATGACTATGACGTTGTGGTCGTTGGCGCCGGTGGCGCGGGCCTGCGGGCGACGCTGGGTATGGCCGAACAGGGCTTGCGCACTGCTTGCGTGACTAAGGTGTTCCCGACCCGGTCGCACACGGTTGCGGCCCAGGGCGGTATCGCCGCATCCCTGTCCAACATGGGGCCGGATAACTGGCAGTGGCACATGTACGACACCGTCAAGGGGTCGGACTGGCTGGGCGACATGGACGCGATGGAATATCTGACGCGCGAGGCTCCCAAAGCGGTTTACGAACTGGAGCATTACGGCGTGCCGTTTTCGCGCACTGAAGAGGGCAAGATCTATCAGCGCCCGTTTGGCGGTCACACCACCGAATTTGGCGAAGGCCCCGCCGTGCAGCGCACCTGCGCCGCCGCAGACCGCACCGGCCACGCCATCCTGCACACGCTGTATGGCCAGTCGCTGAAAAACAACGCGGAATTCTATGTCGAATATTTCGCCATTGACCTGATCATGTCCGATGATGGCCAGTGCCAGGGCGTTGTCTGCTGGAAGCTGGACGATGGCACCATGCATGTGTTCAACGCCAAAATGGTCGTGCTGGCCACCGGCGGCTATGGCCGCGCGTTTTTCAGCGCCACATCGGCCCATACCTGCACCGGTGACGGTGGCGGCATGGTGGCCCGCGCGGGCCTTGCCCTGCAGGACATGGAATTCGTGCAATTCCATCCCACCGGAATCTACGGCGCAGGTTGCCTGATCACCGAAGGGGCCCGTGGCGAAGGCGGCTATCTGACCAACTCCGAGGGCGAGCGGTTCATGGAACGCTATGCGCCGCAATACAAAGACCTCGCACCGCGCGATTACGTGTCGCGATCAATGACCATGGAAATCCGCGAAGGCCGGGGGGTGGGCGCTGACAATGACCACATCCACCTGAACCTGTCCCACCTGCCATCCGAGGCCTTGGCCGAACGCCTGCCCGGTATTTCCGAATCCGCCAAAGTGTTTGCCGGTGTGGACGTGACCAAGGAACCAATCCCGGTTCTACCCACCGTGCATTACAACATGGGCGGCATCCCGACCAATTACTGGGGTGAGGTTCTGAACCCCACCGCCAAAGACCCCACCGCCGTGGTGCCCGGCCTGATGGCCGTGGGCGAAGCAGGCTGTGCCAGCGTGCATGGGGCAAACCGCCTTGGATCAAATTCGCTGATCGACCTGGTGGTGTTTGGCCGCGCCGCTGCGATCCGCGCCGGCAAGGTAGTGGACGCCGAGGCCCCGAACCCGGTGCTGAACCAGCCATCTGTGGACGCGGCGTTTGACCGGTTTGATGGGCTGCGCAATGCTAATGGCGCGGTGCCCACCGCCGATCTGCGGCTGGAAATGCAGAAAACCATGCAGGCCGACGCCGCCGTGTTCCGTACCAGCAAATCGCTGACGGAAGGGGTGGAAAAGATGGATGCCATTGCCGCCAAGATCGACGACCTTAAAGTTACCGACCGCTCGCTGGTCTGGAACAGCGACCTGATGGAAACGCTGGAGCTGACCAACCTGATGCCCAACGCATTGGCCACTATCACCGGGGCCGAGGCCCGCAAGGAAAGCCGTGGCGCCCATGCCCACGAAGACTTTGCCACGCGTGATGACGAAAACTGGCGGGTGCATACCATCAGCCGGGTCAATGGCAAACAGGTTGATCTGTCCTATCGCCCGGTGGTGGTGGAGCCGCTGACAACCGAGGCCGAAGGCGGCATCAGCCTGAAGAAAATCGCCCCCAAGGCGCGGACGTTCTAAGGATTGAGCATGAGAACCACAACCTTGACCTTGACCCTTGCGGCCAGCTTGCTGGCCCCGGCGCAAGGCGCGATGGCTCTGGCCAAAGATCCGGCTTGGGACACCATTAAGGATGCCGACACGTCTCAGGACAAAACGCCATCCTACGTGAAGGGCCAGAAATCCGGGGTGGTAACGGTCAAGTTTCACCGAAAGATGAAACTGGCAGATGTGGCGAAGGCGACTATCCCTGCCCACATCGCCGAAATCAAACCCGACATTAAAGTGAAATAGGAGTCGCACCATGGTACAACTGACGCTCCCCAAGAATTCGCGGATCACCACCGGAAAAACCTGGCCGAAGCCGCAAGGTGCAACCAACCTGCGCAAGTTCAAGATTTACCGCTGGAACCCGGATGACGGCAAAACCCCCAGCGTCGACACCTATTTCGTCGACATGGATACTTGCGGCCCGATGATCCTGGACGCGCTGATCAAGATCAAGAACGAGATCGACCCGACCCTGACTTTCCGCCGGTCCTGCCGCGAAGGCATCTGCGGGTCCTGCGCGATGAACGTTGATGGCATCAACACGCTGGCCTGCATCTATGGCATGGACGAGGTGAAGGGAGACGTGAAAATCTATCCGCTGCCGCATATGGCGGTGGTCAAGGATCTGATCCCCGACCTGAACCATTTCTATGCTCAACACGCATCCACCATGCCGTGGCTGGAAACCAAAACCAATCGCCCGGCCAAGGAATGGAAACAGTCGATCGACGACCGCAAAAAGCTGGACGGTCTTTATGAATGCGTGATGTGCGCGTGCTGCTCTACCTCCTGTCCATCCTACTGGTGGAACTCTGACCGCTACCTTGGCCCCGCCGCATTGCTGCACGCCTATCGCTGGATCATCGACAGCAGGGATGAGGCAACAGGCGAACGCCTGGACGATCTGGAAGATCCGTTCAAGCTGTATCGCTGCCACACGATCATGAACTGCGCCAAAACCTGTCCCAAGGGGTTGAACCCGGCCAAGGCAATTGCCGAGATCAAGAAGATGATGGTCGAACGGGTGCTGTAAGTCTGATGATTCGCCTGGCGCTTGTTTTGCTGAGTATACTTGCGCTGGGCGGTTAGCTGGTCGGCGGCCCCTTTGGCGTGTTTTACCCAGCTTGACCATCTGCCAGGTGTCCGCTGGCTTGTCGGGCTGATTGCTGGCGTGGCCCCGGTATCGCACCCAACCAAAGGCTAACGCATGACACGGCCCGAACTCGATTTCACAAGCCCAGATGAATTGGACCAACTGCTAAACATCACCTCACGCCGGTTACATTACATCAACCGGGTTTCGGGTGAGAGCAATTACATCTGGCATCTGGCCGAAGTGATCAATGCGGTGGGCAAACTGGCGGCACTGATTGATGACAGCGAAACGGCAGCCGCCTTTGGCAACGGCTATACGCCGGGCACGCTGGGCAAGGTTGCGCAGACCGAGCGGATCATGGCGCTGCTGCGGGACCGGTTAAAGGCCTGAATCAATAGGCAGGGGGCACTGTGACCAAAGCCTGATCAAGCCTCGACAATCGGGGCGAAATTCACAGGGGGGGCAAAGTGACAACGTCACAACTGGTTTTACGCTATGGCGCGTTTGCGATACTGGCCGCGCTGGCCAACCTGTTGACACAGCGACTGGTTCTGGCAATGACCGATGCGCCGATTGGCTATGGCCTGGCGCTGGTGTCGGGTACCGGCATCGGCCTGTTGTTGAAATTCATTCTGGACAAGCGCTGGATCTTTTTCGACGCGGTGCAATCTGCGCGGGCCGAAACCGGTAAATTCTGGCGCTATACCCTGACCGGGATAGGAACCACCCTGCTGTTCTGGGCGACCGAGACGTGGTTCTGGTATGTCTGGCAGAGCGATCTGATGCGCGAAGCCGGGGCTATTCTTGGGCTCGCGATGGGCTATGTTATCAAATACAATCTGGACAAACGCTTTGTCTTTGGCAGCCGCTTTGGCGGGGCGTCAAACCGCCAGAATCGCCAGTAAAAAGCCGACCGCAACCAGCGCCAACCCGGTCTTGTCATGGGTGACAAATACCGTCGGGTCATAATCCTCTTGTCCCTTTCGGCTTAGCCGGATGATACGGGCCAGCCATAATCCCAGCGGAACAGCCCCTAAGCCCAGCAAAGCCGGGCTCGAATACAGTTGGGCGGCGATTGGACCAAAGGCATAGGCCAGAAAAATCACCAGGGCAGATCCGCCCCACAGGACCGTAACCGCCTGTAGCGGTCCCAAGTGCGCTTTGCTATAGCCGCGCCCGGGCAGGTGTCCGCGATGCAGCGCCCGTGTCAGTGCGGTGATCCGCTTGACCGCCGCCAGCGTCAGGAACAGGGCAAAGACAAAGGCCAGCAGCCAGCCCGAAAGCTCTGTCTGGGACGCTGCCCCTCCGGTCACAACGCGCAGCAGGAACATCCAGGTCAATGCCACAAGGTCGATCCAGACCAGTTTCTTTAGCCACAGGGAATAGACCAGACTGGACAGCATATAAATACCGGTCAACGCCGCGACGGTCGGGCTGACCAGCAGCGCCAGCAGGGGGGCGGCGATGATCAGGCCCAGACAGATAGCCATGGCCCGCCGGATCGGCAGCGCCCCGGATGCGATCGGGCGGTTAGCCTTTTCCGGGTGGCGCCGGTCAGCATCCAGATCCAGCAGGTCGTTGACAAAATACAACGCCGAGGCCCCCAGGCTGAAGGCGGCCATCGCCAGGATCACCCGCGCAATACTACCCGTGTCGACATCATGCGCGGTAATCATCGGCAGCAACAACAGCAGGTTCTTGATCCACTGATGCGGGCGCATTTCTTTGATAAAGGCCCAGCGATTGCCGTCTTCGCGTTCTTCAATGACGGGCTTGCCCAGCCGTTGCAGCCGCGCCGCCAATCGCGGCCCCGGCGCAATGGCAATGATGGCACGCGCGTGCCGCCAGATTTTCAGATCGACCCAGGCATTGCCGACATAGTCGAACCCCGCCTCGCCAAACCGATCAACCAGCATATCGGCCTTGGTGGCCCCGGTCAGGTTGCGCTGATCGTTTGATCCGAAATGCGCGCCGGGCAGGGCAAACCGGCGGGCAACCGCGTCTACCTGGCCCTGGTCGGCCCCCGACGCCAGGCAGACATCGCGCCCCTGATCCAGTGCCGCGCGGGCGCGGTCCAGCACCAGTTGGCGCACGGGTAGCAGGGCAATGTCCGGGTCGGCGATCTGGCGCAGGCGGCGTTTCAGGCGGGCAGGGGTTGTCAGCGACGTCACCACAACCACCAGCGTGGCCCACAGGTCGCGCCCCATCGCCGCCCAGAAGGTTTCCAACAGCAGATCGGTTCGCAAAAGCGTTCCGTCTATGTCCAGAACAAGCGGTGGCGTGGGGCTGTTGACTGACGTTTCATTTCTTTGCACGGTTGCAGGGTACACCTTGGTTCTTATGTCTTCCTTTGGTCCGCCCCTGATTGCCGAGACAAGAACACGGCTTTCGGGGCTGGGTTGGATAGCAGATCGATTTCAATACTTATACGCAAAAGCGTCTGCAACCAGACTTGATTCAGATCATACCCAAAACCCGGAACGGGGTGCAGTCTAAGCAATGGCTGAGGCAGCGGTATTTCTGGACTGTCGCCTTGGGGACCATTGCGGAAGGGCTGGCATGACATCTAAAAAGCGATTTCTGATAACCGGAGGTGCCGGTTTCATGGGGATCAACCTGATCCGCTATCTGCTGGCGCGTGGGCATCAGGTGCGCAGCTATGACATCGCGCCGTTCACCTATCCCGAAGCAGACCGTATATCGGTGCTGCAGGGGGATATCCGTGATGGTGACCTGCATGAACAGGCTTTTGATGGCGTCGATGTGGTGGTCCATTGCGCCGCGGCGCTGCCGCTGTGCGACCCGGCGGAAATTGCCTCGACCAATGTCGGTGGCACCCGTGCCCTGCTGCAAACCGCCACCCGGCTGGGGATTGACCGGTTCATCCACATCTCTTCCACCGCCGTCTATGGCATCCCCGACCACCATCCGCTGACCGAAAACGACCCGATGATCGGCGTCGGCGCCTACGGCCAGTCCAAGGTCGAGGCCGAAGGTGTCTGCGCCGAGTTCCGCCAGCAGGGGCTGTGTCTGCCTGTGCTGCGACCGAAATCCTTTGTCGGGCCAGAACGGCTGGGCGCGTTTGAACTGCTGTATGATTTTGCCTATGGCGGGCATGGATTTCCGGTGCTGGGGTCGGGCAATAACACGTACCAGCTGCTGGATGTCGATGATCTTAGCGCGGCGGTGTTACTATGTGCCGACAGACCGACGGATCAGGTCAACGACACGTTCAACATCGGGGCAGGCAATTATGGGTCCCTGCGCGAAAGTTTTCAGGCGGTGCTGGATCGTGCTGGCTATGGCAAGCGCATCGTCGGGTTTCCGGCGGCACCGGCAATCTGGACATTGCGCGGGCTTGAGGCGCTGCAATTGTCGCCGCTTTACAAGTGGATTTACGAAACCGCCAGCAAGGATAGCTTTGTCAGCATCGACCGCGCCGTCCAGCAGCTTGGCTATGCGCCGCAGCATTCCAACGCCGATGCCTTGATCCGCAATTACGACTGGTATGTCGAAAACCACGCCCAGATTTCTGCCGCTTCCGGCGTGACCCACCGCGTGCCGTGGAAAAAAGGGGCACTGAAACTGATCAAACTGGTGCTGTAACAGCAAGAAGGGCAGGGACATTATGACGGGACAACCCCGACGTTTGCTTGAATTTGGTGCACTTGGCGTCTGCGCGGCCCTGTTGGCCACGTCCGGCACCGCACAAACCGCAGATGATCTGGCCCGGCAGCGGGAACAATACGACGCTGTTGCCGCCAAATCCGTGCTGGACCTGCAGCCTTTCCGCCATGAGGTCTCGGTCGTCGACCCGGGCGATGGCCGGACGCTGCGGTTCACATCCCTGCATCCGGCGATCAATGCCTGGTTTCTGTTGCAGACCGAAACCAGCAAAGCCGGGGTGTTCAACAGCTATCACCTGGAAAACCCCTATCCTGGCACCCAGGGCGTGCGGCTGGACACTGGCGCGGAGCCAACGCTGGTCTTTACCGATGGCCCCGTCGAAACCCGCTGTGCCCCCTTTGCCGAGGCCGACGCCGAACTGCATCGCGCCCGTGACAGCGGCCTGCCCTATGCGCCAATCTGCGACGGGCGGCTGTACCTGCGCAACCGGGTCAGCGGGTCGCGTACCAATCTGGAATCCTGGGCCGAATTTCTGCGCGACAACGTCTGGGGCGGCGAGGACGTGGTGCGCATCGTGCGCGACAACCTGTTTCGCGATTCACAGTTGGAAACCAGCAAACAGGTCGGCACCAATGGGCAATCCCACGCTGCGACCGGCCCCGCGCCGATGCAGGTCAGTGACCGGTATGCCGACCATCCGGTGATCACCACCCTGTTGGATATGGGCCTGACCGGCACAAAACAGGGCCAGATGGCGCTGGGCTTGTGGTATCCGGTTACCGGGCTAAACGGCGTCTTTGCCAGCGCGTTTCAGCCGCGCGCCGTCAGCGGCGACATTCTGAAAGGCCCCGGTAAGGTCAACGCGCTGGGCGGCATCGAAGCCCGCGCGACCGGGTATGTGGTGGCCTTTGATTTGGGGCAATATGACATCAATTACGCCCTTGGCACTGATCACCCATCGCTTGGCTGGTCATCGCGCCCGCCCGGCTCTGTCCGGCCGCGCGGGTTGAAAGGCCCGGACGGCATCAGCACCGCCAAACCGCTGGTGGCGCTGGGCATGGTCAACCCGGTGCAGGCGGGGCGCACCATCGCCATCTTTACCGGTGGCTTTAAGCGACAGCATGGGGCGTTCAAATACGGTGACATGGCGTCATTCAATTATGGCCATCACTATGGGTTCATCGAAAACGGTGTGATCCTCAGCAAATTGCAACCGGGCCTGTCCACCCTGTTCGGGCTGACCGATGGAACCGTGCGTATGAAGACCTGGACCGCCGCAGATAACGCGCTGCTGAACCAAATCCGCTTTGCCCGCCAGAACGGCGTGCCGCTGATCGAAACCGATCCGGCAACCGGGCACGGGGTGCCGGGGGACCGGGTGACAAAATGGGGGCCGGGCAACTGGTCGGGNTCNGCCAAGGCCGAACTGCGCACATTGCGNGCCGGGGCNTGCATGATCCGCCAGCAGGATACGCAATTTCTGCTGTATGGCTATTTTTCCACCGCAACCCCTTCGGCGATGGCGCGCACCTTTCAGGCCTATGGCTGCGATTATGCGATGCTTTTGGACATGAACGCGCTGGAACACACCTATTTGGCGGTTTACGCGCGCGACAATGGCACGCTGAACGTCGGCCACATGGTCCCGGGGATGAGCCTGATTGACAAAAAGGCCCGCGACGGAACCCTGATCCCCCGGTTTCTTGGATATGTCGATAACCGTGACCTGTTCTATCTGACCCGCAAGGAGGCCCTGAAATGAGACGTCTGACCCAAGTCATTTTGGTTGCCACGATGATGGCCATTGCTGCCCCGGTGGCGGCGGGAACCACGTTGCAGGCCGCCAATGCCGTGCTGTTTGATCAGCTGAAAACCGTTCACCGGTTGGGACAGGCCCAGATCAAACGGGTGCAGGCGATCTTTGCGCGCTCGGGTTATATCGGGCAGGGCAATCCGGCGATCACCCGCCACCCGATGACGCCCGAACAATGCGCCGCCAAAATTCCGGGTGGCCCCAAAAGCTATGACAACGCCCGCAACCGGCGGATTTGCGGCGCTAAATACATGGCGCCGCTGTATGATCCGCGCACCCAGTCGCCGTCAGACGCCAAGGCCTGTATCGACCAGTTCGAATTCCCCAACATCCCCTGCACCTATCCGGTGGTCTGGACCAAAGCGTCAGAAGCGGCCGAAATCTGCGCCGCCGTGGGCAAACGGATTTGCGATGCGCATGAATGGGAAGGCGCCTGTGCCGGCGCGCTGGAACCGCCGGACTACTTTTTCGGACGGTCGGTGGCAGCCGCGCGCAGCGCCCATAACGCCAAATACACCGCGACCAAAAGCTGGAGCTATGGCCCCGCCTATCGCAACGGCGTCTGCGCCGCAGCCAGCAGCAAAAGCGCGTCCTGCGGCGGCGGCGGGTTCAACAGTTGTGGGTCAAACACCTATCCCACCGGCAGCTTCCCGGGCTGTAAAAGCGCGCTGGGCGTCTATGACACCAATGGCAATGCCGCCGAACACATGAACCTGCCGCTGGCGCCAAACCAGATGGCCAGCACCGGCAGCACCAAACTGGGCGTGACTGAAATGAAAGGCAGCTGGTTCATCTTCGACCGCTACCGCGCCCACCCCGACTGGTGCCGCTGGCGCGCGCCCTATTGGCACGGCAGCCGGGTGCTAAGTTCCGGTAGCCACGCCAATTACCATTTGGGGTTCCGCTGCTGCAAAACGCTGAATTAGAGCACGTCGCGCCATGATTTTACGAACTTCAAGGCCCAGCCAAAGCACAGGTTCAGGCATGTGAAAAGAGCAAGCCGACAGCAGCTTATCGCTCTGCGTCAAGGGATAGGAAGCCCTTTGTTCAGAGGTTTTCCAGCCCGCACCACTGAGCAATGAACANGGCTGTCGTCTGGGTCACACGCCGCACACTGTCCAGATCGACACGCTCGTTGAANCCGTGGATCGCCTCGGCCCGCGGGCCGTAGACCAGCGCGGGCGTATCGGCATAGAGACCAAAGAACCGCGCGTCGGTGGTTGCGGTGATCGAAAGCCGGTCAAGGGCACCACCAGTGACTGCGCCGTGGGCCCCTTCCAGCGCCCCGATTGCCAGGCTGGCGTTGGGGCTTTTATCCTCGGACAGGGCGTACCCTGCGGCATGAAAACCGTGGTAGACAATTTCCGGCATATTGTTGCGCAGAAAGTCACTGTCGCGGGCGGCCTCTATCAACGTGGCCTCGATCTCATGTTTGGCAGCCCCGATATCCTGCCCCGGAAAGATGCCCATACGCACGTCGAACACGCACCAGGCCGGGACTGAACTGGCCCAGTCGCCGCCGATGATTTTCCCCACATTCAGGTTCAGCGGATGGTGCACATGTTCGTATTCGGTATGCCTGTGTTCCGGACCGTTCCAGCGATCTGCCATCGCGTGCAATGCTGAAATCAGCGGGATTGCCGCCTCGATGGCGTTTGACCCGGTTGCGGCATAGGCGACGTGGGTGGGCAGCCCCTTTAGATGCACCTGAAACCAGATAACGCCAAGCTGGGCGGTTACCAGTTTTTCCTCGAACGGTTCGGGGATCAGGGCGGCATCGGCTGTATATCCTCGCTGCAGGCAGGCAAGTGCGCCGTTTCCGGTGCATTCTTCTTCGACCACCGACTGAAAGAACACGTCTGCCGCCGGCGCAAGCCCGGCATGGCGCAGCGCGTCGAGCGCAAACAGGTTCGAGACGAGCCCCGCTTTCATGTCGCCAGCACCACGGCCATACATCCAGCCGTCGTCGATCCGGGGCTCGTAGGGGGGGGTGTCCCACATTTCCAGCGGGCCCTCGGGCACCACGTCGATATGACCATTCAGGATAAGCGATCGGCCCTTGCGGGTCGTGCTGCGATGGGTGCCGACGACGTTTACCGCGTCGTCGTAATCACCGATTACTGGCGAAAACCCCGGCAAATGGGCGATGTCATCCACATTGATCTTCCAGCGGTCCACCGCATAGCCGCGCCCGGCAAGTTCATCCGCCATGAAATTCTGCGCGGTTTGTTCCTGCCCGCGGGTGGACGGGTGCGCGGTAAGTTCGGACAGAAACCCGACCGCCGCATCAAAGCGTTCGTCCACGGCGTTCAGCAGCCGCGTTTGCAATTCGTTGTCCATTTCACCCCTCAAAACATCGGTATTTCGCCATCGGGCACCACCAAAGGTGCGCCGGTCGCCGCAATCACATCCTTAATACACACGCTTTTGGCGATCTCGCGCAAGACGAACCCCGCGTCTGTCAGGTCGATCACCGCCATGTCGGTAAAAATCCGGTCAACACAGCCGCGTGCGGTCAGGGGCAGCGTACAGGTCGACAACAGCTTGGGCTGGCCTTTGCGGTCGGTATGGGTTGTCAGCACCACCACCCTGCGGACCTTTTGCGCCAGTTCGATACCGCCACCCGCACCGGGTGAAAATTTGCCCTACCGGCATCAATCAGATTCCGGCCAGCCTTGTCCGCCGATACTGACGGGCCAACACCGGTAAGCCCGTTTCCGGTGTGCAGACAAACCGGGAACTGATCGGAAAGGTAATCCACAACCTTGGTTGGCATCCCGATCCCAAGATTGACAACCATTCCCGGCGCAATCTCGCGGGCGGCGCGGGCGATCATTCTGGCCTTAGCGTCTGACAACGTCATATTCCTCGCTTAGCGCGCCCAAAGGAACAACGTGATCCACAAACGGCCCCGGTGTGTGCACATTGTCAGGCAGCACCCCGCCCAACAGCAGGATCGTCTCGACCTCGGCAATCACCCGATCAGCATGGATCAGTGCAAAATCAGCGCGCAGGGCGGTTTCCAGCAGGGCGTCCATTCCGTTGATGCTGACACGTGGTTTGCCATTGGCCAGATCGGTATCCAGGCCGATATCCGTCACAATGGCCTCAAGCCCCGCGCCACCGGCGCGAACACGCTCTTCCAGAATGCCCTGGGCGCAAAATTCGACCTCTAGCCGACTGTCATTCATCATCTCAATGGCGCGCGGGTTTAGGTCGATGTGGGTCGTGATCAGCTTTGCCACTTGCCCACCGGCCAGCAGATGGTCAAGGCCCATCTCTGCCTCGTTTGCATCGTTCTTTATGATGGTCAGGCCCTTCTGAGTCTGCCGCGCCAATTCCCGTATCATGGCGAAAGGCACACCCCGAGCGGCCATTCAATTTGGTCCGCACCATGTCCATCGTACGAAATTTAGAGGAGAAAAATCAAGGCGGCTATCCAGTTTGTTAGTTGCAAAACGGGTCGAGTGTAGCGTTTCAGACGAGATTTCATCAGGCAAAAATCGTCACCTATTAGTTGACTAAGTCAATAGTTGATAATAGAAATTATGTGCAATTGGAGATGCCAATGTCTGAAAAGCCCCATTCACTACAATCGAGCACCGGATACTGGGTGACGCGACTTGCACGTGCATTTGAGGCGGACCTCGAAAAACGGCTGGCAGTGCATGAAGTAACGCGGGCATCTTGGGCTGTTTTGAGCGCGATCCAGCATCACGGCAAGACCACCCCTGCCGCACTCGCAAGCTTCATTGATATCGATAGGGCGGCAATAACGCGTCATCTAGACCGGCTTGAAAAACAGGAACTGATCCAACGACACCACAGCTCGACTGACCGGCGTAGCGTCAATCTCAAGTTGACGCAAAAAGGCCGCTTCCTGATTTCAGAACTTGCGGCAAAATCCCTGGCGACCAACGTCAAGTTCACAGCAGGCCTCACTCAGGCAGAAAACGATGCGGTGCAGGCGATAATCAAGAAGATGTTGTCAAATAGTGATGTCGTTATTGCCGATCTCTAGGCGTCAAATAGACACTGACTAGGAAAAGGGAAATTAGACTATGAGAACCTTCCTGAGTTTGGTGATCCTCATTGTTGGGTTGTCGCTTTCCACGATGGCCTACGCGGATCAGCAAATTCCGACCGACGAACCCGTGGGTGGCGAACCATTCGGCCACAGCGTGACGGAGATCGGAGACGGCCTCTACGTGTTTCGCTGGTGGGTCTACCGGAACATCTTCATCGTCACCGATGAGGGCGTCATTGTTACCGATCCGATGAATCCAAAGGCAGCGGAACTTCTGCAATCCGAGATTCGTAAGATCACCGATAAACCGGTCAAATACGTCGTCTATAGCCACAACCATCATGACCACATTTCAGGAGGCATTATCTTTAAGGAAGAGGGTGCCAAATTCGTCGGACATGAGAACGTGCTGAAAGAGCTGGGCGATCATCCGAGTGCTGTCACGCCCTTGCCGGACATTACGTTCAAGGATCGCTATACCGTGACGCTGGGCGACCGAACATTAGAGCTTGAATATTACGGCCCCAACCATGGGGCAAGCCTTGTGGTGATGCGACTGCCTAAAGAAAACGCCTTGTTCATCGTTGACATTGTCACACCTCGGCGCGTTGCTTTTCGCATGATGCCCGATTTCTGGCCTGATGAATGGATCCGGAGTCTGAAAGAGATCGAAGCAACAGACTTTGATTATGTGATATCTGGCCATGGGCCCGAAACCGAACCAGCCAT
>JGI24025J20009_10000566_pt1 | contig 28637 bp, 29 predicted proteins | sample Cruoilmetagenom3_FD_20009 | JGI IMG/M metagenome (IMG submission 20009) | reverse complement strand
CAGGGTCTTTTCCTGCCATGACACTATCAACGGCGCGTCGATAGGCTGTGACCACCGATTTTACATAAGCACGTGAGCGTTGCCGTCCCTCAATCTTCAATGCCGTCACCCCGGCAGCCATCAAGTCGGGCAACAGCGAAGACAGGTTCAGGCTGACCGGCTCCTCAAACGCATAGTACGGGCCATCATGGGCTGCCGTCAGATAGCGGCCCTTGCAGATGGTTGGATAGCCCGCGTTCTCATCGCAGGAAAAACAATCGATGGTAAACTCGCCCAGCCTGGTCGACAGGTTACCGACGTCATCCTTGATATACTGCACTTGCGCTGCCGGCGAGCAGACGCCATCCATATTGGTCGACAACCCGGTGATATAGTTGGTCAGGCTGCACCGCCCTTCAACCATCAGGCCATGGTTGCCGAAAATGAATGTTTCAATCTCGCAGGGGATCGCATCGGCCATCATCTTGATTTCCGGAACGGTCATGATGCGCGGCAACACAACTCGTTTGACGTTGAACTCCCGGCAGTAGAACTTGATCGCCTCGGGCGTAGTGGCCGCTGCCTGAACTGACAGGTGCAATCGTATTCCCGGATAATTTTTGGCGATGTAGTTTGCCACCCCGATATCCGCGACGATAAAGGCGTCGACCCCCAGCCGCGCGCCGTTTTCAACGGCTTCCTTCCACAGGTTCACTTTGCCCGCAGGTGGAAAGGTATTCACCGCAAGCAGCACCCTGGTGCCACCGGCATGGGCGTGTGCCACAGCTTTTTCCAGTTCGGGTACTGTAAAGTTCAGCCCCGGAAAATTACGGGCATTAGTGGCGTTCTGGAAACCGCAATAAACGGCATCCGCACCCGCCTCGACGGCCGTGCGCATCGCCGAAGGGGTTCCGGCAGGGCACACCAGTTCTGGGCGATTCATCCATGTTTTCCTTGTGTCGAACTTTTGCGGTGGGCGGCACGGCGAAGAGCGGCAAGCACCCCTCGTCCAGCCCGACCAAACATATCAGCGACGCTGGCCGCGATGCTGGTATCAACGTCATCCAGAGCATTGCGCAAGCACACAACAGCCTCTGTATTGCCCGATATGGTCAAATCGCGCGAGAAAAACAGGGCGTCACCATCAGAATCGCCATCCACCAGCATCAGCAGATTGAGAAAGCTACCTGAAATTCTTGCGTCATGAGATGGGATCAAGCTACGTGGGAAGGCTTTTAAAATCGGGCCATCGGGATCGGGGCGAAGAAGCATCACAAACGGAAGGTTCGTCGGATCAATGATGAAATTCGCTTTGATATGCGGCCCTAGTCTTCCGAACATATCCGGATTGTCCGTGGCGATCCGATTTACGATGCGCCGCAATACGGGTTGCATAAGGAACAGCGGCAGAGGCGGCTTTCGAACCAGACCCCTTTTTGCTGATCCGGACATTGCCGTTCTTGGATCACCGTGCGTCATGGGGCTTACATAACATCCCCCGAACTATCTAACTTGATTTATGTCAAGTCAAAGGGGGTAAGAGCAAAATCTGTTACACTTGGCGTTGTCGCCGGGTCTTTGTGAATCCACCTGTTGCTGAAAGTTTTAATCAATTGGGGGGCGAATGGCTGAAAATCGAAAATTATGCAGGTGGTTTGTGACCGCTGCGAAGGTCCGGAGCCCGCCCGCCGCTGCAAATTTATGCGGCGGCTGCCTTGGTCCAAAGGGCTCTCTACCGCTGTTCATCGAAGGTCAGTTGTGGGCCGTATTCGCCGGTTAATCCAGAAACAACGAAGGTTCGCAAAGCTCGCATCTTCCAACACGGAACATTTGCCAGACAATTGCCCTCAAACTCTGAGCGGCCACCTTCATATCTGCCTTAGCAACCGCCCGCCGCCGCGCAAAGCTGGTCCTTGACCATCGGGCCGACCTTGCCGAAATCCATCTGCCCGGTGTATTTGCCCTTGAGCTCGCCCATTACCTTGCCCATGTCGCGGATCGACCCGGCACCGGTTTTCTCGACCGCTTTGGTGATGGCCGCGACCACCTCGTCACTGTCAAGTTGACGCGGCAGGAATTCCTCGATCACCATGATCTCTTCACGTTCGCGCTCGGCCAGGTCAAGGCGGCTGCCTTCCTCGTAGGCGCGGGCACTTTCCTGGCGCTGCTTGGTCATCTTGCCAAGGATTGCCAGAATATCGGCGTCACTGACGCTTTCCTCGCGCCCGGTTCCACGCGCGGCGATTTCCTTGTCTTTGATTGCCGCGTTGATAAGGCGCAAAGTCGACAGTCTGGCGATCGCCTTGTCCTTCATTGCCTGTTTCAGGGCCTCATTGACCCGTGTACGCATGTCCATCTTGTATCGTCCATCCCCATGGAGACTGAAAGCCCGACATTACCCAATGACGTGCGATGACACAACCTGGGATGTTGTCGGCTAAGCCATTGAAAATACTCAATATGGGGAAATACCACCGGACTTGACCCGGCCCGGCCTTGCCCTTAGGTATCCATAAATTTCCCCTTAGGAGAGTCGCGTCATGGCCCATATAGCCCCGTCAAAGCCGACCGCATGTCTGGCAATGGCCGATGGCACGGTGTTTTACGGCACCGGTTTCGGGGCCACGGGGCAGGCGGTGGCCGAGCTGTGTTTCAACACCGCCATGACCGGTTATCAGGAAATCATGACCGATCCCTCTTATGCCGGGCAGATCATCACCTTCACCTTTCCCCATATCGGCAATGTCGGCGTGAACCCGGATGACGCCGAGGCCGGCGACCCGGTGGCGGCGGGCATGGTGGTCAAATGGGATCCGACCGCGCCCAGCAACTGGCGCAGCGCCGGGTCGCTGACCGATTGGCTGACGGCACGCGGGCGCATCGCCATCGGCGGCGTTGATACCCGCCGCCTGACCCGGGCGATCCGCCAGCAGGGCGCGCCGCATGTGGCATTGGCGCATGACGCGCAAGGCAATTTTGACGTGGCCGCCCTGGTGGCCACCGCGCGGGATTTTGCCGGGCTTGAGGGCATGGATCTGGCGCGCGAGGTGACCTGCGCTCAATCCTATCGCTGGGACGAGATGCGCTGGGCCTGGCCGGATGGTTATTCCCGCCAGAAATCGCCTGAATTCAAGGTTGTCGCGGTCGATTTCGGGGCCAAGCGCAATATCCTGCGCTGTCTGGCCTCGGTGGGGTGCGATGTGACGGTGCTGCCGGCCACGGCCACGGCGGACGAGGTTCTGGCGCATCAGCCCGATGGCGTGTTCCTGTCCAACGGGCCGGGCGACCCTGCGGCAACCGGGGCTTATGCGGTGCCGATGATCCGTGAGATCCTGCAAGACAAGGCGTTGCCGGTGTTTGGCATCTGCCTGGGCCATCAGATGCTGGCACTGGCTTTGGGCGCGCGCACGGTCAAGATGAGCCACGGCCATCACGGAGCCAACCACCCGGTCAAGGACATGGATACCGGCAAGGTTGAAATTACCTCGATGAATCATGGCTTTGCGGTGGACGGTCAAACCCTGCCAGACGGGGTGGTCGAAACCCACCGCTCGCTGTTTGACGGCTCGAACTGTGGTATCCGGGTCACCGGTCGTCCGGTCTGGTCGGTCCAGCACCACCCCGAGGCCAGCCCCGGTCCGCAGGACAGTTTTTATCTGTTCGAACGCTTTGCCGCTGCCATGGGCGCGCGTAAATCCGCCTGATGTGGAACTTTATTTCCTCCCTTTAAGTCATTGTTAACCTTGCGTTAACCATACCTTAACCCAAGTTTGCCAATCCTGATGCGGTGTGTTTTTGTGCCGAAAGATCCGGATGAGCGATCAAAGTCTGCGCCTTCTTGCCCCCGATCCCGCGCCGCGCCCGATGCCGGTGGCGGGTCACGTGCCGCTGGGCCGGTATCTGGTGGCGGCGGGGGTGATAACCAGCGACCAACTGGTGCTGGCGCTTGAGATACAGTCGCGCCTTGGCGCACCGATTGGCGAGATACTGATCGCCGAGGGCTGGGCAAGCACCGGCGACATCATGGCCGCCTTGTCGCAACAGCACGGGCTGCCGTTGGCCGATCTGAGCCAGCGACAGGCGGACCCACGGCTGGCCGGTCTGCGGCCTGTCGGGTTTTGGCTGGAACATCGGGTGATCCCCTGGAAACGTCTGGGCGGCGCGGTCGTGATTGCCACGGCGCGCCCGGATATGTTTTGGAAAATTCGCCGCGAACTGGGCCGGGACTGCCCCGGCGTGTTGCCGGTTCTGGCCCCCGAGTCCGAGATCATGGCAGCGATTGCCAGTCAATTCGCCCCGTCTCTGGCCGAGGCGGCGGAAACCCGTGTCGCGCCCGAATTCAGCAGCCGCACATGGCAGGCCCGCAAGCCGGTGCCTTTGATGGCGGCGGCGCTGGTGCTTTTGGCGACCGCCCTTGTGGCACCCATCTGGTTCATGGCGGCCCTGTGCCTGTTGGCGCTTGTGACGCTGTCACTGTTTTTCACGCTGAAACTGGCCGGGTTTGTGGCCCATCTTCTCAGCCACAGCCACCTGAACGCGCCGTGCCCCGCGCCAAAGGAACACGCCCGATTGCCCAGGGTATCGGTGCTTGTGCCGCTGTTCCGCGAAACCGAAATCGCCGGCGCGCTTATCGAGAGATTGACAAAACTAAGCTATCCCAAGGTGTTGCTGGACGTTGTTCTGGTGCTGGAAGAACAGGATATCCTGACCCGTGCGGCGCTGGGAAAGACGGTTTTGCCGGATTGGCTCCGGGTGGTCGAAGTGCCGGCGCATGGCGGGCTGACCACCAAACCACGGGCGATGAACTATGCCCTGGATTTCTGCAAGGGTGATATTGTCGGGGTATGGGATGCCGAAGATGCCCCGGCCGCGGATCAGATCGAACAGGTCGTGGCGCGCTTTGCCCAGGCCCCGGACGATGTGGTCTGTTTGCAAGGGATCCTTGACTATTACAACCCGCGCACCAACTGGCTGGCGCGCTGTTTCACGATCGAATATTCCAGCTGGTTCCGCATTGTCCTGCCTGGCATTGCCCGCCTTGGTCTGGTGGTGCCTTTGGGTGGCACCACGTTGTTTTTCAAACGTAAAGTGCTTGAGGATCTGGGCGGATGGGACGCCCACAACGTCACCGAAGACGCCGATCTGGGGGTGCGCCTGTGCCGTGCCGGATATCGCACCGAACTGATCGACACGGTCACCTTTGAGGAGGCCAATTGCCGGGCCTGGCCCTGGGTTCGGCAACGCTCGCGCTGGCTCAAGGGGTTCATGGTGACCTATCTGGTGCATATGCGTCGCCCGCGCCGGCTGTGGCGCGACCTGGGGGCCTGGCGGTTCTTCGGGTTTCAGGCGTTTTTCCTTGGGACACTGGGTCAGTTCCTGCTGGCCCCGGTGCTTTGGTCGTTCTGGCTGACGTTGTTTGGCGTGGGCCACCCGGTTTCCGCGCTGTTTGCGCAGCCGGTGATCATGGCGGCGGCGACGGTTCTTGGGCTAAGCGAAGTGCTGGCGCTGTGCGTTGGCCTGGCGGCGGTGTCGTCGGCGCGCCGCCGCCATCTGATGGCCTATGTGCCGACGATGATGTTTTATTTTCCTCTGGGGGTGATCGCCGCCTACAAGGCGCTGGGCGAGTTGCTGTTCAGGCCGTTTTTCTGGGACAAGACCCAGCACGGGCACGCGCCAGAGGATACTTGCGAAGAAAGCCCGTAAGGGCTGATGAGTGGCACCGTTCAGATGCCCCTCTCGCGGGTGACGGCCTGTTGTTTCAGCCGGGTCATGAACGCCACGGAAATATGTTCCTTCAGCGCCGCTTCGGCTGCGTCTTCGTCGCGCGCCTCGATGGCGGCGACAATGGCGCTGTGTTCGGCCTGGGCAATCTCGCCGCGCCCCTCGACCGCCAGCGACGTGGTGGCCATCAGCGCCATGGTCCGGTGAACCAGATCCAGTTGCTGCACCAGATAGCGGTTATGCGACGCCAGATGCAGTTGTTCGTGAAACCGCCGGTTCGCCCGGCTGAGCGCCAGCGGGTCGTTCACCCGCGCATCATCATCGGCCACCATTTCGCGCAGCACCCGGATTTCCTCGGCTGTGGCGTGTTGTGCCGCCAGCCTTGCCGCCAGCCCCTCCAACTCGCGCCGCACCACATAAAGCTCGGCCACCTGATTGTGGGTCAGTGAGGCAACAATCAGCGACCTGCCGTCGCGTTCCAGCAACGATTGCGTCTCAAGCCGTTGCAATGCCTCGCGAATTGGCGTGCGTGACACGCCGAACCGATCCGCCAGATCGCTTTCCACCAGCCGGTCTCCGGGTTTAAAGACGCCCAGGTCGATCGCTTCCAGGATCAGGTTGTAGGCATCCGTTTGGGGGGGGCGTGACTGGCGCATCGGCGTGTTCTTTCCTGGTGTTCAGCCTTGTGTACAGGCCCGGCGTCAAGCCGATCAACCCCGTGTGTTGAATTGAACCAAAGGCTGCCCTAGACAGGCCATATGGTCAAACGCTCGTTTTCACATGTGTCGCAATGGGTCTTTGACCTCGACAATACGCTTTACCCGCCGCACGCCCGGCTGTTCGACCAGATTGAAATCCGCATGACCCGCTTTGTGATGGANGCCCTCGATGTGCCCCGCGCCCGGGCCGACCGGCTGCGCAAACAATACTGGGCGCAATATGGCACNACTCTGGCCGGTCTGATGCGCGAACACGGTGTCGATCCCGCGCCGTATCTGCTGGACGTGCATGACATCTCGCTGGATCACCTTGACCCTGACCCGGATTTGGCCGGGCATATCGCTGGCCTGCCGGGGCGGTGCATCGTCTTTACCAACGGCACCGCGCCCTACGCCGAACGGGTGCTGGCGGCGCGGGGGCTGTCGGGGTTGTTCGATGCGGTCTATGGCGTCGAACACGCCGGTTTTCTGCCCAAACCTGAACGCGCGGCATTCGAAACTGTGTTCGCGCTGGATGGAATAGACACCGTGCAGGCGGCCATGTTCGAGGATGACGAACGCAACTTGGCCGCGCCGCACGCCATGGGGATGCGCACCGTTCACGTGGCCCCCGAACCGCACGAGGCGGCGCATATCCACCACCACACCGATGATCTGACCACATTTCTGCGCGCCCTGACCTGAGGACAGGATGTCGCTTGGTCTTCTTCGGCAAAGCCGCATAAAATTCACCCCGACCAAATAGGTACTGACATGACCACAAGCTGCGACATCCTGATTTCCGGCGGCGGCATTGCCGGGCTGAGCGCTGCTGCCACGTTCGGAGCTGCCGGTTTCGACGTGATCTGTGTCGATCCCGCCCCGCCAATCACCGANCGTGACGTTGATGGGTCGGACCTGCGNACGACGGCGTTCCTGCAACCGGCGCAGGGCTTGCTGGCGCAATGCGGCCTGTGGGAGCGGCTGGCCCCGCACGCGGCCCCGTTGCAGATCATGCGCATCGTCGATGCGGGCGGCGATGTGGCAAAGCCGCGTATCGTCAAGGATTTTGTCGCGTCCGAGATATCGGATCAGCCGTTTGGCTGGAACCTGCCCAACTGGCTGTTGCGCCGGGAAATGGTGGCGCGGCTGGCTGACCTGCCCAACGTCGATTTCCGCCCCGGCACCGCCACCACCAGCCTGTTCACCCGCACCGGCATGGCGCGGGTCGGGCTTAGCGATGCAAGCCGTGTCGAATGCCGCCTTGTGCTGGCTGCCGACGGGCGCGGTTCGCCCATGCGCAGGGCGGCGGGGATCGGTGTGCATACCAAACGCTACGGGCAAAAGGCGCTGGCCTTTGCCGTCACCCACACGATTCCGCACGACAATGTCTCGACCGAAATCCACCGCAGCGGCGGGCCGTTCACCCTGGTGCCGCTGCCCGATTACCAGGGCCGACCCTCGTCGGCCATTGTCTGGATGGAGCGCGGACCAAAGGCGCAGGAATTGCTGGCCATGGATGTGGCCGAATTCGAAGCGGCCATGACGACCCGCTCCTGTGGCTTGTTCGGGCCGCTGACACTGGCCTCGCGCCGCACCATCTGGCCGATCATCAACCAGTCGGCGGACCGGCTGTCGGGCCAGCGTCTGGCGCTGATGGCCGAGGCGGCACATGTGGTGCCGCCGATCGGCGCGCAGGGTCTGAACATGTCGCTGAACGACCTGCGCTGTCTGCGTGACCTGGCCGCCGACCGGCCCGAGGGTTTGGGCGATGCGACTATGCTGGAGGCCTACCACAAGGCGCGGATCAGGGATGTGAAACTGCGGGTGCAGGGGATCGACCTGCTTAACCGTACCTCGATGGTGACCGCGCGCCCGCTGCGGGACGCGCGGGCGCTGGGGCTGAGTGCGCTTTATTCGCTGGCTCCGGTGCGACGGCTGTTGATGCAGATGGGCCTGGGCGTGCGTTAAAGAACCTGATCAACCACCCGTTTCAGCCGCGCCAGCGTGGCGTCGACATCATACAGCTTGTCCAGCCCGAACAGCCCCAGCCGGAAGGTGGCAAACCCCTCGGGCTCATCACATTGCAGCGGCACACCGGCGGCAATCTGCATGCCCAGTGCTGCGAATTTGCTGCCGTTCTGGATATCTGCATCGTTGGTATAGCTGACCACAACCCCCGGCGCGCCAAACCCATCGGCGGCCACCGAGGTAACGCCCTTGTCCTTTAGCATCGCCCGCACGCCATCCCCCAGCGCCCATTGCGCCTTTCGCAGCCGCTCAAAGCCGTATTCCTTCGTCTCGACCATCGTGTCGCGGAACGCCCTCAGGGCATCTGTCGGCAATGTCGCGTGATAGGCGTGCCCGCCATTTTCATAGGCCTGCATGATCTGGTGCCACTTGCCCAGATCAAGCGCAAAACTGTCCGATTGCGTCTCGGCCAACCGCGCCTCACCGCGTTTGGACAGCATCACCAGCCCGGCCGAGGGCGAGGCGCTCCAACCCTTTTGCGGCGCGGAAATCAACACATCGACCCCGGTCGCGCGCATATCAACCCAGGCGCAACCCGAGGCAATGCAATCCAGCACCATCAGCGCGCCGACCTCATGCGCCGCCGTCGCCATCGCCGTGATGTAATCGTCGGGCAGGATCACCCCGGCGGCGGTTTCCACATGCGGGGCAAACACCACCTGCGGTTTCTGAGCCCGGATCGCGGCGGTCACTTCTTCAATCGGCGCAGGGGCGAAGGGCGCGGCGTTGCCGGTCTGGCGCGCCTTCATCACCGTGGCGCTGGCGGTCAGCCCGCCGGTTTCGAATATCTGGCTCCAGCGGTAGGAAAACCAGCCATTGCGCACCACCAGAACATCGGCCCCGCGGGCGAACTGACGCGCCACGGCCTCCATCGCATAGGTGCCGCCACCGGGGATCAGCGCCACGGCATCGGCGTTATAGACCTCTTTCAACATGCCTGAAATGTCACGCATAACCTGCTGAAAACTTGCAGACATGTGGTTCAGCGACCGGTCGGTGAACACGACCGAAAATTCTTCCAATCCTTCGGGATCAACGTTGTTTAGCAGGGCGGGCATGGGCATTTCCTTTCATGTGTCGCCCCGGCATAGCCCGAAGCAGACGCTCTTGGCAATCAGCCGATCGGACCGGGCCGGCGTTCCTCGCTCAGCAGCACATTGGCCTCGACCTCGCCGGCACCGGGCAGGGTCATGATGCGCCGCCTCAGAACCCGCTCGAAATCCGGCAGATCGCGCGCCACCACGCGCAGGCGAAAGTCGTACAGCCCCAGCACATGCTCAACGCTCTGCACTTCGGGGATCGCCGTCACGGCGCGCTCAAAATCCGCCAGACTGGCCTGGCCTTTTCTGGCCAGCTTGACCCCCAGGAACACCGTCACCCCAAACCCCAAAGCCTCTGCATCCAGCCGCAATCGCTGGCCGGCAATCACCCCGGCATCCTTCAGCCGGCGGATGCGCCGCCAGGTGGCGGGCTGCGACAGACCAAGCCTGCGCCCCAGCGCGCCGGCGCTTTGCGTGGCGTCCCGCGCCAGCGCACGCAATAACCTGCGATCAATATCATCCAGATCAGTCACCGGGGTCATCACAGCGGCAGCCCCTCATTGCTTTTGATGCGGGCGATGTGCATCAGCGCCTCGATATCGGCGATATGCGGCAGGGTCAGGATGCGGTCGCGGTACAATTGCTGATAATGCGCGAGGTCACGGGCAATCACCGACAGGCGCACATCGACCCGCCCCAGAAAGGTCTGGATCTCCAGCACTTCCGGCACGCCGCGCGCCGCCTCAAGAAATTCGTCAAAGGCGCGTGGCAGAGTCTTGTCCAGGGTGAAGCGCAACGAAACCTCAACGCTATATCCCAATGCCTGCCAGTCGATCACCGCCTCTTGCCCCTGAATGATCCCGTCGCTGCGCAGCTTTTCCAACCGCCGCCAACAGGTCGCCGGCATCACCCCACAGCGCCCGGCCAGATCGGCATTGGCCAGATCCGGGTCGGCCTGAAACTGACGCAATATGCGCCGGTCTGTGTCATCAAGCATGAATGCCTCGAAAATTTTAAGAACAACGAATGAATCTTCTTCTCGTTCCTAAATACTCAAAAAAACTGAAATCGCAATCCACGCAACGCCGTGTATAAAAGCGCCAGAATTTCAACCAGAATCTCAACCAACCAAACAAAGGGAGCGCCAAAATGCGCGTTTATTACGATCGCGATTGCGACATCAACCTGATCAAGGACAAGAAAGTCGCCATTCTCGGCTATGGCAGCCAGGGCCACGCCCACGCGCTGAACCTGCGCGACTCGGGTGCAAAGAACCTTGTGGTCGCCCTGCGCGACGGGTCCGCGTCGGCCAAAAAGGCCGAAGGCGAGGGCCTGAAAGTGATGGGCATCGCCGAGGCCGCCGCCTGGGCCGACCTGATCATGTTCACCATGCCCGACGAATTGCAGGCCGAAACCTACCGTAAATACGTGCATGACAACATCCGCGATGGCGCGGCAATTGCCTTTGCGCATGGGTTGAACATCCATTTCGGTCTGATCGAACCAAAGCCCGGTGTTGACGTGATCATGATGGCCCCCAAAGGCCCCGGCCACACCGTGCGCGGCGAATACACCAAAGGCGGCGGCGTGCCCTGCCTTGTGGCGGTCGACAATGATGCGTCGGGCAAGGCGCTGGAACTGGGCCTGTCCTATTGCTCGGCCATCGGTGGCGGGCGCTCGGGCATCATCGAGACAAACTTCCGCGAGGAATGCGAAACCGACCTGTTCGGCGAACAGGCGGTGTTGTGTGGCGGTCTGGTTGAACTGATCCGCATGGGGTTCGAAACCCTGGTCGAGGCGGGCTATGCGCCGGAAATGGCCTATTTCGAGTGCCTGCACGAGGTCAAGCTGATCGTCGATCTGATTTATGAAGGCGGCATCGCCAACATGAACTATTCGATCAGTAACACGGCGGAATACGGCGAATATGCCTCCGGTCCCCGCATCCTGCCTTATGACGAGACCAAGGCGCGGATGAAGGCGGTTCTGGACGACATCCAGAACGGCAAATTCGTGCGTGATTTCATGCTGGAAAACGCCGTGGGTCAGCCGCATTTCAAAGCCACGCGGCGCTTGAATGACGAACATCAGATCGAAAAGGTCGGCGAGACCCTGCGCGCCATGATGCCGTGGATTTCCGCCGGTAAGATGGTCGACAAGGCCAAGAACTGATCGGCACGCGTGGGTTTCATCCACCCTACACCTAACCAACTCCGGCCCATTGGGCCGGGGTGCGCCGGCGTGATGTGAAGCATGGGGCAATCGCCTGAAATAACAGCTAAAAGCTGGCTCATGGTGGTCGTTCTCGGGGTGACCTGGGGCGGCACGTTTCTGGTTATTGAACTGGCATTGCGGGGCATCACACCGTTCTGGCTGGCGGCGGCGCGGATCAGCTTCGGCACGGTCCTGACCGTGGCGGTCTGGCTGGGGCGCAAAGGCCGGCTGTTTGTCCGCCCGCCCACATCCGGGCAATGGCTCAATCTGACATTCATCGCGCTGCTCAGTTCGGCTGTGCCTTTCATGCTGCTCAGCTGGGGGCAGCAATATGTAACCTCGGGCTTTGCCGGCGTGTCGATGGCCAGCGTGGCGCTGATCGTTTTGCCTCTGGCACATTTCCTGGTGCCGGGCGAGGCGCTGACCTGGCGGCGTCTGGCCGGGTTCCTGATCGGTTTCGCCGGTGTCGTCATGCTGATCGGAGCGCAGGCATTTGCAAGCTCGGGCGCGGCGCTGGAAATGCCCGGGCGGCTGGCCTGCGTCGGGGCTGCGGCCTGCTACGCGGTCAGTTCCGTGCAGATGCGCCGCCTGCCGCCGGTTGATCCGGTTGGACTGTCAGCGGTTCTGCTGGCAATCGGTGCCTTTTGCGTTGTCCCGGTTGCCTGGGCGGTCGAAGGCCCGCCCCCCATTCCGGATGCCGGAACCCTGATGTGGGTGGCCTTTCTGGGGTTGGTGCCCACGGCGGCGGCCAATCTGTTGCGGGTCACGGTGGTGCGCACGGCGGGGCCGGTGTTCATGAGCCTGGTCAATTATCAGGTGCCGGTGTGGTCGGTCCTGCTGGGGGCTATTGTGTTGAACGAGGCGCTGCCACCCTCGCTGATCTGGGCCATGCTGCTGATTCTGACCGGGGTCGCCGTGAGCCAGTATGGCGGGTTGAAACGGTTGTTTTCACCCCGCGCGCCCCAAAACTTTTAGGTAAAAGTTTTAACAGGAATTTTGCAAAATTCCTGCGCGTCAGCGCCGCAGCGCCGTGACCAGTTCGTCGTAAAGCGCCATGCGTTCATCCTCGGACAAAAAGGCTCCGATCTCGACCTTGCGCCCGGCCCCTGAAAGGGTGACGTAATGTGGCACAGGCCCGCCGCGTTCATGTATTTCCGGGCGCGCCCAATAGCGGTTGCAGTCCCATTCCTGCACTGATCCGCTCGGATTCCGGCGTATCAGATGGGCGTGGTCAGCCGTTAGGGTCAGCACTTCGCAGACCTGTGCATTATGGCGCGAACGGTCCAGTGCCAGCCACAATCCACCCACCGCCGCCATCAGAAACGGCAGCAACCCCCACAAAGCGACCGAACCGAGGACCGAGAAAAGCGGGACCAGTACAAGCACGAAAGCCGCGCCGATGACCCTGGCATAGCCGCGCGGTTGCAGCGATTGATGCGGCCAAAGGTGCAGTTCGCGTGCCTGCGTCGGGGCAGGGTGGTTTTGGCTGGTCCAGCTATATGGCAATAACGTCGCCTCGCGGGTTTGGGTGGGATCCTTTTTCTACCCTGTTCATATAGTCCGGGCCGGCGGGAATGCAAAATCCCGCCCCGGAACCGCGAGAGACACCGGGGAGGTCAGCGACAAATATGCCGGACCGGGTTTACAGGCGCGCCGCGCTCTGGGCAAACTGTGGGCGAACAAGCCGGAGAGTGGCATGGAACTCGATCATCTGGCCGTGGCCGCACCGACGCTGGACGCAGCAAGCGAGGCAATCGAGGCCGCGCTTGGGGTGGCCTTGCAACCGGGCGGGCAGCATCCGCTGTTTGGCACCCATAACCGCCTGCTGGGGCTGGCCGATGGCTTGTACCTTGAGGCGATTGCCATTGATCCTGCCGCGCCGGATCCGGGNCGGGCACGGTGGTTCGATCTGGACAATTTCCAGGGGCCGGCGCGGCTGAGCAACTGGATTTGCCGCACCAGTGATCTTGACAAGGCGCTGGGCCCGTTCCCCAAAACGGTTGGCCGGCCCCTTCAACTTCGCCGGGGCGACCTGCGCTGGCGCATGGCGGTGCCCGAGGACGGACGCTTGCCGTTTGACAATCTGTTCCCGGCGCTGATCCAGTGGCAGGGTGCCTTGCATCCCGGCGCGATGCTGGTCGGGTCGGGCTGTACGTTGCGCCGCCTTGTGGTGGCGCATCCGCAGGTCGATGATTTGCGTGCTTGCCTGCCACTCAGTGACCCGCGTGTGGTGTTCGAGGCAGGAACGCCCGGGCTGATGGCCGAGTTTGACACTGGCCACGGCATCAGGGTTTTGCGATGATCCCGCGTCAGGCCGGAAGTAAACAGACCCAAATCAGACAGACCCAAATCAGACAGGCCCAAATCAGACAGGCCCAAATCAGACAGGCCCAAATCAGAGGGGCCCGAATCAGACAGGCCCGCACCGGGGATGCGCCTGAAATCTGCGCCATAACCAATGCCGTGATCCGCGATACGATGATTACCTTCACCACGACCCAGCGCAGCGCGGCGGACATTGCCGCCGACATCGCCCTGCGCCGGGCCGGGTTTCAGGTGGCCGGGGCGGACGGGCAGGTGGTTGGGTTTGCCACTTTTTACCCGTTTCGTGCCGGGCCGGGTTATGCGCGCACCAGGGAACTGACCATTCAGCTTGCCGCCCGGGCGCGCGGGCGCGGTCTGGGGCGTGCGCTGATGCAAAAGCTGGAACAGGTGGCATTGGCGCAGGGCGCGCATGTGCTGGTCACGGGCATTTCCGGGGCCAATCCACAGGGTATCGCCTTTCACGCTGCCTGTGGGTTTGACGAAGTGGGGCGGATGCCGGATGTCGGTTTCAAGGCGGGGCAAAAGCTGGACCTGATTTTGATGCAGAAACTGTTGTCGGGTGCCAATGTTGGTCCTGACAGTCCCGCAGCGATTGGTTAAGCTGACCGCATGTCAATCTGGACCCGCATAACCGAGGCGCTGGCCGCCCTTGCAAGTGGCGAAAGCCTGAGCGAGGTGTTCGACCGCCTGCGCACGCCGCGCGAACGCAGCGTGGCCTTTGCCATTGCCGTCATCGCGCTGGGGGCCAAGATGGCCAAAGCCGACGGTCAGGTGACGCGCGACGAAGTGACGGCCTTTCGCGACGTGTTCCAGATCGCCCGCGAGGACGAGGCGGGGGCGGCCAGGGTGTTTGACATGGCGCGCACCGATGTGGCCGGGTACCGCGACTATGCCCAACAGATCCGGCGCATGTTTTCGGATGACCCCGAAACTCTGGATGATCTGATGGAGGGGCTGTTCCATATTGCCCTGGCCGACGGGTTCTACCATCCCGGCGAAGACGCTTTCCTTGAGGATGTGGCCGGTATCTTTGGCCTGCCCGAACGCAAGTTCCGTGCCCTCAGGGCGCGCTTTGTGCCGGACGAACACCCCGATCCCCATACCGTTCTGGGGGTGCCGCATGACATGGCTTACGCCGATATCCGCAAGGTCTGGCGCAGATTGGTGCGCGAAACCCACCCCGACGCGATGATCGCGCGCGGCGTGCCCGAAGAGGCGATCCGCCTGGCCGAAAAACGCATGATCGACATCAACCGCGCCTGGGACGAGATCAACGGNGCCCGTATTTCCGGCAAGGCCTGATGCGGCTGGCCACCTATAACGTCGAATGGTTCGCCAACCTGTTTGACGACAAAGACCGGCTGCTGGTCGATGAAGGATGGTCGGGGCGTCGCGAAGTGACCCGCGCGGCGCAGATCGAGGCGCTGGGCAAGGTGTTCACCGCATTGGACGCCGATGCGGTGATGGTGATCGAGGCCCCCAATACCGGGCGCAAACAGGACACGGTGCGCGCGCTGGAGGGCTTTGCCGCCGCGTTCGATCTGCGCACACGCAAGGCGCTGATCGGCTTTGCCAACGGTACGCACCAGGAAATCGCGCTGCTTTACGACCCGGATGCCCTGACAGCCCGGCATGATCCCCTGGGCGAGGAAACCGGCAAAAAGGGCAGCGCCGATGCGCCCCGGTTCGACGGCGTGTTCCGTATCGACCTGGACATTGACGCCACCGAGGATCTGGTGCGCTTTTCCAAACCACCGCTGGAACTGGCGGTGACCACGGCGGCGGGGACGCGGCTGAGGATGATCGGCGCGCATTTGAAATCGAAAGCCCCACATGGCGTGTACAGCCCGGACGAAGCGATGCGCCTGTCGATCGCCAACCGGCGCAAACAGCTGGCCCAGGCGATTTGGTTGCGGGCACGGATCGAGGCGCATCAGGCGGCGGGCGAATCGCTGATCCTGATCGGTGATCTCAATGACGGGCCGGGGCTGGATGAGTACGAACATCTGTTTGGCCGCTCGACGGTGGAGATTCTGCTGGGCAATACCCTGCACGACCCGCATGCCAGGCAGGCGCTGAGCCGGCACCTGGGGGCGGCCCTGAGCACTGCGCGCTTTGAAATACCCGAGGGCGGGCGATTTCTTCAGGCGCTGCTGGATTATATCATGATCTCGCGCGATTTGATGGATCGGGGGCCGGACTGGCGGATCTGGCATCCTTTTGATGATGTACACTGCTGGCGAATGGTGGAACTGCGCGATGCGCTGTTGACGGCGTCGGATCATTTTCCGGTAACGCTGGACATTGATATCTGACCCTTACATGGCGCGCGCATTGGCCCTATATTGGGGCCATGTCATATCGCACCTGTCTTGCCGCCGCCTTTGCTGTCACGTTTGCCTTGCCTGTAATGGCGCAGGAGGACGAGGGGCGCAGCCTGATGGAGCGCGGGGCAGAGCTGTTCTTTGAGGGGTTGAAACAGGAGATGACCCCGGCGCTGGATGATCTGCGCGGGCTGGCCGAAGAGTTCGGGCCGTCCATGCGGGGGTTCTTTCAGGAAATGGGACCGGCTTTTGCCGAGATTATGGAAGAGGTCAAGGACTGGTCCATGTATCATCCGCCCGAGATTTTATCCAATGGTGACATAATCATGCGGCGCAAAGTTGATCCAGAAGATGAAGACGGTGGCGGCGTGGATTTACCACCAGAGTTACCACCAGAGTTACCACCAGAGTTATCACCGTCTGGCCCGACCGACATCTGAATCCATCCAAGCCGCACGGTTGCTCGCCAAGCCCCTGCGGGGCTTTCCTCGCAGGGGAATGCGCAGGGGAATGCGTTGTCAAACCCGCACCAGTTCCAGCCCGGCGCGGGCGCGGGTCTGGGTGGCGGTCCAGGCCTGGGGTGGCAGGGCGCGGGCGCGGCGGCGCTCAAGCCGCCATTGCCGCTTCTCGCCTGCATGTTTCGGGGCCATGTGCCAGCGCGTCTCGGCCCCCTGCGCGCCGCCATCGCCGGGGGTCAGCAGCAGGCCAATCGGCGGCGGCCCCAGCGTGGCACCGGTTTCGGCGGCCAGATGCATCCGGCGCACCGGGGTCAGGGTCGGGGCACCGGGCAGGTCGGCCACCACCAGCGGCACGGCCCCGGCCCGCAGGGCTTCCTCGGTGCACCACAGCAGATCCTCGGCCCGGCGCGGCGTGACAAAGATGAACCGTGCAGGATCGCTGAAGGCGCATATGCCGTCCGGGTTGGGCTGGTCGGCCCCCCACAGGGGAGAAATCCACAGGACAGGCCCGCGTGTCTGCCCCGCCAGCCACATGGCGAATGTGCGCCGGGCCGGGCCGCAAACCTCGTGTACACGGGCCAGCGGCAGGGCGATGTCGGCGTGCAGGGCCAGCGCAGGGCCGGCGCGGGGTTTGCGGTTGAGCGATCGAGTCGGCATGGGGCGACTGTGGCATGTTCCCGCTCTGTTCTCAAGTCTTGAACCGGGGCGCTATTTCGCACGCTCGACCACAGGGCCGCCCTGTTTGACCCACGCACCAAAACCGCCTTCGAGGTGCATTACCGGGCGCAGGCCCATTTCCATCGCCGCCCGCGCCGCCAAGGCCGAGCGCCAGGCGCTGGCGCAATAGAACACATAGGTTTTGTCCTGATTGAACGCCGGTTTATGATAGGGGCTGTCCGGGTCGATCCAGAATTCCAGCATCCCGCGCGGGCAGGAAAACGCCCCCGGCAGCATGCCACCACGCTGGATTTCGCGGATGTCACGCAGGTCGACAAACAGGTAATCATCGTTGTCAATCAGGGTCTTGGCCTGTTCCACTGACAGCGTGTCGACAATGGTATTGGCTTCGTCCAGCAGGGTCTTGATCCCTTTGGTGATGGTTTGTGGCACGCAATGGTCCTTGTTCTCTGAGGGTTTGTGGCAGGCTGGCTGATTTTGTCAGCCGGCACAAGCCGGCAGATCAAGCTTTCGGTTTGCCCTTTTTGCAATGATCGTTAGGGTCGCCGTAAATGCGCGATCAAGGACTGAATTCTATGCAGATGAACCCGCTGGGCCGTACCGGTCTGACCATATCCGAGCTGTGTCTGGGCACCATGACCTTTGGCACCCAGACGCCCGAGGACGAGGCGCACGCACAGATTGATGCCGCCCTTGGGGCTGGTATCAACTTTGTCGATACAGCCGAGATGTATCCGGTGAACCCGGTGAGCCGCGACACCATCGGCGGTTCTGAAGCGATCATCGGCAGCTGGAATGCGGCCCATCCGGGGCGGCGGGGCGACTATGTGCTGGCCACCAAGCATTCGGGTGAGGGGCTGGCCGTTGTCAGGGACGGGGCCGAGATTTCCTCGGCGACGATAGCCGGGGCCATCGAGGGATCGCTGAAGCGGTTGCAGACCGATTACATCGACCTTTACCAGTTCCACTGGCCCAACCGGGGTAGTTACATGTTCCGCAAGAACTGGGCCTATGACCCGTCCGGACAGGACCGGGGCGCGACATTGGCACATATGCAGGACGCTTTGGGCGCGTTGCAGCGCGAGGTTGACAAGGGCACGATCCGCCACTTCGGACTGAGCAACGAAAGCGCCTGGGGCACGGCGCAATGGCTGGCGCTGGCCGAGGCCGGAGGCTTGCCGAGGGTGGCGTCGATCCAGAACGAATATTCGCTGCTGTGCCGGATGTATGACACCGATCTGGCCGAGCTGAGCGTGAACGAGGATGTGGGCCTGCTGGCCTTTTCGCCGCTGGGGGCCGGGTTGCTGAGTGGCAAGTATCAGGGTGGGGCCGTGCCTGAGGGGTCCAGAAAGTCGCTGGTGCCGTCCTTGGGCGGGCGGGATGTGCCACGGGCCTATGAGGCGGTTGATGCCTATTTGAAAATTGCCGCCAAACACGGGATTGATCCGGTGCATATGGCGCTGGCCTGGTGCCGCAGCCGGGTGTTCATGGCGTCGGCGATTATTGGCGCGACAACGCTGGGGCAATTGCAGCACGCGCTGGGTGCGGTGCAGGTTGTCCTGTCCAAAGAGGTTCTGGACGAGATTGACGCCGCGCACCGGGCGCATCCGATGCCGTACTGAGCCCATCTGGCGTCGAGTCTGCGCGGGCTGTCGGAGTTTGAGTATTTGGAACGAGAAGAATCTGGAAGATCAGATGTTGTTTCCGAGGCACCCCCAACATTCCCCAGTCCTGAACAATGCGGCAATCCGGCACCTGTGGCCCAGCAATTAACCAGAGTGATCAACCGGAAGGCACTGACACACCGCCCGTGGCCGATAAACACAGCCTGAACAACATAACGGAACCTGGAATATGTCCCTGAGGCTTACAATTGTTGACCACTCGCCGGTTCACGGCACCTCTGCGCCGGATCAGGCCCCTTCGAACTCTATCGTTCTGGCCAAAGCCTGCGACGGTCTGGGGTATGATCGGTTCTGGGTTGCCGAGCATCACGACAATGTCCAGTTTGCCAGCCCCTGTCCTGAAATCATGATCGGGGCCATCGCCGCCGAGACGAAAAACATGCGGATCGGTAGCGGTGGTATCATGCTGAGCCATTATTCGCCCTACAAGGTCGCCGAAACTTTTCGCCTGCTTTCAACCCTGCATCCGGGGCGCATTGACCTTGGCATAGGCCGCGCGCCGGGGGGGACCCAACTGGCAAGCATGGCGCTGTCCTCGCCGCACGGGCCGGCGCAGGTGGACCATTTTCCGCAACAGGCGGCAGAGCTTTGTGCCTTTTTGTGGCATCAGTTTCCGTCGGACCATCCCTACCGAAACCTGCGATGCCTGCCCGACGATACCCCCACACCCGAGATGTGGATGCTGGGGTCCGGCGGAGGCAGTTCATCCTTGGCGGGGCAGCTTGGAACCGGTCTGGCGCTGGCCAAATTCATCCTGCCGGAACAGTGTACGCCAGAGATTTTCGACAATTATGCCAGGTATTTCAACGATGCGGGCCATAAACACCCGATGCAGAAAATGCTGGCCGTGGCAGCCATCTGTGCGCCCACCACCGAAGAGGCCAGGTTCCTGGCCGCCCCGGCTGCCTATCGCAAGGCCATGGCCCGTTTCGGACCGCCAGAACCGCTTTTGACACCTCAGCAAGCCCTGGACAAACGCGCCGGAATGCAGGCCCGTGTCGGGGCGGAATTTGATGCGTCGATCAATTCGACAATTTGCGGCACCCCGGAATATTGCGCCGATCAGCTGTTCGCGCAAAGCCGGGAATACGCAACCAACGACATCGCTCTGGTCACGGTTACCCACGGTTTTGACAGCCGGCTGCGCAGTTTTCGATTGCTGGCCGAATGTCTTGGACAGGGTTGATTGCGCTATGAAGGCCAAAGATTCGCTGGCCGGTCCGGGGCTGCATCCGAATTTCCTGTCTCAGAGGTTGTCAGTTCAATTCCGCCGCGCGCATAATGATTCAAGTTTTCAGGATCCGCCGTAGTCAGGAAAGATAATCAGGCAAGTAACAAGATATTGCGCGACCCTTTTGCTTTTGACCGCCCAAGTGGCACCGGCTTGGGCCGCCGACCCTGTGGACGCGCCATTTGACGGCACATTCGAATATTACGGCCAGCTAAGCCCGGCCCATCTGAGTTTCGATGACGGCGGGCAGACAACCAGGGAAACGGTCGATAACACAAACTCCAACAGCCGTTTGGGTATGTGGTATCGCCATGCGCTGCCTTGGGGGCGGCTGAATGCGAACTTCGAAACTTCTCTGGGGTTTCGTGGATCGAACACCGCCAGCCAGCTTAATCTTGGCGAGGACTGGGAGTGGACCAGGGCCAATATCCGCAAGGCCGAAGTGATTTGGGAAACTGACCGGATTGGCACCTTTTATGTCGGGCAGGGCAGCATGGCCAGCGACGGCATTGCCAATCGGGATCTGTCGGGCACGTCGATTGTGTCTCATGTCGGCATCCCCGACACTGCCGGCGCGTTTTTTCTGCGCACCCAGGCCGGGGCTTTGTCGCCCGTGGCCATTGCCACAGCATTTCCGAATTTTGATGGCGGGCGGCGCGGGCGGTTTCGCTATGACTCGCCCTCGTTTCGCGGACTTGTCCTGTCGGCTTCTATCGGCGAACAAGTCCTGTCCGGCACAGTGAATACCAAAGACAGCGATATTACCCTGCGCTATGATCTGGACGGCGCAAGATTCAGGGTCAGCGGGGCAGGGGGGTACACCTGGATCGACCGCAAAACGCTGTCCAACAACCGCACTGTTGTCGGATCGCTAAGCATCGAACACAAAGCGACCGGGATCAGTTTTACCACCTCAAGCGGCAAGCGTGATACGGCCGGAAACTATCGCTATTTCAAGCTGGGCTATAAGGCCGAACTGCCGCGTATAGGGCCGTTTTCGGTATCGGTCGATTACTATGCGGCCAACAACATGGTCTCGGGCGGGTCACGGTCTGAAAGCTATGGAATGGGCATTCTTCAGAGGTTCGCCAACCCCCGGATCGAGGCCTATCTGGGGCTGCGTTCCTACCGGTTTTCGGATGTGACATCGGTCAGATATCAGGATGCGCATTCGGTTTTGGCCGGGGCCAGGTGGAAGTTCTGACCGGCATCGCGATTGCCGGCAATTTAAGCGAAAAGGTTGATTTTTGATCCGGCGCAAGGACCGGTGCCGGTGAGGTGCAATAATCAATATACGTAATTAAACCTACTCCCCTTGGAAGGGAATATTCCCGTATTAGGTTTGAACAACCGGTGCCTTTCTTACCGCATCATAATTCTGTGAGAAATATCATGACCAGATTCAATCCCAAAAACCTGTCCCTTGTTGCCATTGCCGCCAGCCTGGCCATGCCAGCCGCCGCCGACGAGCTGAAGTACGAGAACGGCTCGGGGGGCAGCGTGTTGTTGTACGGCCAGCTGGACCCGGCCTATCTGTCGTTTGACGACGGGGTCTCGCGTACCAGCGAAGTGGTGGATAACACCAATTCCAACAGCCGCGTCGGCCTGTGGCTGCGCCAGTCCTATGGCGAAAACGAATTCACCTTCAACTTTGAAACCGCGCTGGGATTGCGCCCGTCTGCCGGTCTCAGCCAGAATTTCACGCCCAAGGGGGTCAACTGGCAACGGACCAGCATCCGAAAGGTGGACTTCGCCTATCGAACCGCCCGGTACGGGACGTTTTCGGCTGGTCAGGGCAGCATGGCCACCGATGGCGTGGCCACGGTTGACCTGTCGGGTACCACGGTGGCTACCTATGCGTCGATCCCCTTTACCGCCGGCGCGTTCCGGTTCCGCACCAGCGCCGGGGTCTTGTCCGCCAGAACCATCGGCGGGGCATTTGGCAGCTTTGATGGCGGGCGCCTGGGGCGGGTCCGCTATGACAGCCCTGGCTTCAACGGCTTCACCGTATCGGCCTCGTTTGGTGAACAGATCCTGGCGCAGAACGTTGATTTCGAAACCCGCGACATCGCCCTGCGCTATGCGGGCGAATTTGGCGACTTTCGCGTGAAAGGTGCGATTGGCTATGCGGAAATCGAACTGGCCGGCGGGGTCGAGAGGGAAGACACGATCGGCTCGGTCAGCGTGCTGCATAGCTCGGGCTTCAACGCGACGCTAGCGTCTGGCAAACGTACCTCGGCGGGCAGCTATGGCTATGGCAAGCTGGGCTATCAGGCGCAATGGTTCGGGGTCGGTAAAACCGCCCTGTCGGTTGATTATTACCGTGGCAGCGACCGGGTGTCTGCCGGTTCGACCTCTACCTCTTACGGGTTTGGCGCGGTGCAGAAATTCGACAAGCAAAGGGTCGAGGCCTATCTTGGCTATCGCACCTATGAGTTGTCGGAGACCGCCGTAAGCTATCGTGATGCCTCGTCGGTGCTGTTCGGCGCGCGCTGGAAATTCTGATCGCGCGGGCCGGCTTGCGCGCCGGCGGGTGCAATGGGGGCATTGGTGCTGCAATGCCCCTTGCGCCGCCCGGCCCAGAGCAATAAAAGGCGTCAAAATTGCCTGGGCGTGCGGGATCGCGCGCCCCTAACCTTATGGGGAAATTGGATGCAGGTCACCGAGACGCTGAACGAAGGTCTGAAACGCGCATACGCGATCATTGTCACCGCCGCTGAACTGGAGGGCAAGGTCAACGAAAAGCTGCTCGAGGCGCAGCCCGAAGTTGAAATGAAGGGCTTTCGCAAGGGCAAGGTGCCGATGGCTTTGCTGAAAAAGCAGTTTGGCGAGCGCCTGATGGGCGAAGCGATGCAGGAAAGCATCGACGGGGCCATGAACAAGCACTTTGAGGACAGTGGCGACCGTCCCGCCATGCAGCCCGAGGTCAAGATGACCAACGAGGACTGGAAAGCCGGCGACGATGTGCATGTTGACATGTCCTACGAGGCGCTGCCGGCCATTCCGGAGCTTGATCTGAAGTCGATCACGCTGGAAAAGCTGGTGGTCAAGGCCGACGACGAAGGCATTGAAGAGGCGCTGGCCAATCTGGCCGAGACCGCCCAGGATTTCAAATCGCGCCAGGAAGGCGTCAAATCCAAGGATGGCGATCAGATCACCTTTGATTTCCTCGGCAAGGTCGATGGCGAAGCCTTTGAAGGCGGCGCGGCCGAAGATTACCCGCTGGTGCTGGGATCAAATTCGTTCATTCCGGGGTTCGAGGAACAGCTGGTTGGCGTGAAGACCGGCGAAGAAAAAGACGTTGTCGTCACCTTCCCAGAGGATTATCAGGCCGAAAATCTGGCCGGCAAGGAAGCGGTTTTTTCCTGCACCATCAAAGAGGTGAAGAAACCGGTTGCCGCCAAGCTGGACGATGAACTGGCCAAGAAATTCGGAGCCGAGGATCTGGCCGGCCTGAAGGTTCAGATTGGCGAGCGTCTTGAGGCGGAATATGCCGGTGCCTCGCGTGCAATCATGAAGCGCGGCCTGCTGGATGCGCTGGACGGGCTGGTCGCGTTCGATTTGCCGCCTTCGCTGGTTTCAGCCGAAGCCGGGCAGATCGCCCATTCGCTCTGGCACGAGGAAAACCCCGATGTGGAAGGTCACGACCACCCCGAGGTAGAGCCAACCGAAGAGCATAACAAACTGGCCGAGCGTCGCGTGCGTCTGGGGCTGTTGCTGGCCGAACTGGGACAGAAAGCCGAGGTCGAGGTGACAGATTCCGAGATGACCCAGGCGATCATGAACCAGGCGCGCCAATATCCGGGTCAGGAACGTGAGTTCTTTGAATTCGTTCAGAAGAACCAGCAGATGCAACAGCAGATGCGCGCACCGCTGTTCGAGGACAAAGTGGTGGATTACGTGTTTGAACTGGCGACCACCAGCGACAAGGAAATCAGCAAGGACGACCTGCAAAAGGCCGTTGAGGCGCTGGAAGACGAATAATCCGGACAGTGCCGACCGGCACCGTTTTTTGGATGCAAAATTTCAGGCCGTCCCATGCGGGGCGGCCTGTTGCGTTAGGGACAGGTTTTTCCTGTTGCGACCCCGATCTGCGAGGGCCTAAAAACCCGCAAGAACCGGGAAACTTCTGACGCACAGGCCGCTGACGCATTGGGAGGAACGCGCGCCAGCAGCCCATGAGCCATCAGAAAAACACGCCGCCAAAATCGTGGCGACTTACTTCAGGTACCTGACCGGAACCCCGATAATCCGTATCAGTGATAGGTCTTCTGGGTCTGCGTTCCCAACCAATCCTGAAGGTCGCTCACCTCATCCATCAGACGGCGAACCGCATCGGCTTCGGCAAGAGTCCCGGCCTTACCCATCTGGTCAACGAAATAGGCAACCATTTCGGCGTCTGAAATCTCCTGTGTCATGGCCGGTTCCTGGGGCAGGCCTGGCGCAGTCTTGTCCGCAGATTGCGCGAATCGTTCAAGAAATACGGCCTCGTCGGCAAACACATCATGGCTGATGCCCGAGAATTCCCGAACCTGTGCAATGCGCGCGTCCGAACAGTCCATAAGCGCGGCCATCGCCACGACCTTGCCCATAGGTTTGGCTGATCCCAGATAGTCGTAAGGCGCGTTGCCAGACCGTTTCAACACCCGGTTCATCACCGGATCAATGACCGCAACCGCATCCAGAACACCGGCCTTTTGGGCATATTCAAACGCGGCGATCATCACTTCGCTGGTGACATAGGAAATCGAGTTGCGGGTCTTGCCGCCGACAAGCTTTTGCGTGTCGACGCAAAACCGTGTCGCTTCCCAAATCTGGGCACTGCGCAGCGGTGCCTCGCCGTCAAGGATGCTGTAAAACACATCCGAAAGCATATGCGGCCCGGTTGTCTGAAGCAGGCGCATACAGCCAACCACGTCACCGTCCTGATCCAGGCTGACTACATGCGCCGGGTTCAGATCGTCGAACAGGTCGCGCTCCATCTGGTCCTTGATTGTGACATCCCATCCCAGCCTGTCGCGAAAGACCCGTGCCCTTAGCCTGTGCATCTCCTCAAGAACACCGCCAAACTTGTGTTTGTTCAGTGCATCAATAATAATGATCATTCCGTCCGTCCCCTTGGTTTTGTTCCATGATGGAAGCTAAACAAGGTTAGCGGTGGATTCTATTGGGGGATTCCCGTATGCCGGGAATTGGGCGGAAGTCAGCCGGGGTGAATCAGGCCAAGTCCGATTGCACGACCAACGGCTTGTGTCGTTGTCAGTGCCGCCAGCTTCTCACGACCAGAGCGTAAATGCACCTCAACTGTCCGGTGAGAAATGGCCAGAATGTCGCCGATATCCTGCTGAGATTTGCCGACGGCGACCCATTGCAGGATTTCATGTTCGCGCGCGGAAAGGGCAGATTGGCCCAGAGAACTGGTCAACACACCCGTGCGCATGACGTTGTCATGTATGTGAACTGCGGCCATCTGCAACTTGCCCATGATATGGGCGCTGTGCTTTTGCCACTCCTGCGGCGTGCAGTCGCGAGTCACGCTTAGCAATCCGCATTCTCCATAGGGGCCGCGAATAGGGACCGTGACACCACGGTCGGTTATTCCGAAATCACTGGCGTCGCGAAACACTGTCCGGAACTTGTCGTCGTGGTTGAAACGCCCCCAGTCAACCGGCGCAATACTAAGCGCGGACTGGGACAATGTCGGATCAAACAGGTGAAAGCCACGCGCTGCATAATGCTGCTTCCAGGGGTCAGGGTAATTGGCATACCCCTGAACATCACCGGATATTGGATTAGTTGTGGCGTATGAGGCAAAATCAAAGCCCAGGCCATCACACATAGCGTCCAGATAGGCGTCCGTGTGGTCGGGGACATTTTCAACGGAACTCAGATCAACAAGTTTCAAACTGACCAGAACCTCCGAATCCGGAGCGGCCCGAATAGGGCCACCGGGTTGTTACCCCCTTGTTAACCAGTCAATTCGGATTGTCCTATCGACCGCACCACTGCCAGTACAGCCTGTTTATGGCTTGCTGGCAAGACGCAATATTGTTCGATCAGTTCCACCAGATCGGGATCAGACAGCCAGGCCATGAAATCTTTTGGCACCGCATCCTTGCCGATACCACTTTTGTTCTCGGGGCGGATGCCCTCAAAAAAATGCACCACATGGACACCCAGAACATCGGCAACGGCCCAAAGCCGCGAGGCGCTGACGCGGTTGGAAGCGGTTTCGTATTTCTGTACCTGCTGAAACTTTACGCCAATCAACCGGCCAAGTTCTGCCTGGCTCATCCCAAGGGCACGCCGGCGCGCCCGAATTCTCTGACCAACCAAAATGTCCACTTTATTCATGTCATACCTTCGTTCAACTAGACAAATAAGTACAAAAAAAACCGGTCATTCCCACACCGGAGGGTTGTTCGCAGCGATATCCGCAACCCACCCAATAATTTGTATTCCTGAATACTGCCTTAACGGGCGTTATCTGGCAATCATTTTCACGTATTAGTTGTCAAAGTTGACCCGAGGTCAACTTTATGTGCCGATTTCCTGATGCCGGAACCACCAAATGGCCGGATGCAACGCGATCAGCCCGCCAGAGCCTGCGATAAAAGAACGGCGGTCAAGGGACCGCGGCATTCGCGGGATTGTTTTGGCAATGGGACTGGAAAGGGACTGGCCGTGGAGTAGCACGCCAAAGCGACAGGCCGGGAATGGGATTGCATCAGGTTTGCGGCAGCAGGCGAAACCGGCTTTATTAACATGTAAAAAAATACCCTATTTGAATTTTGCCCGTGTTACCTTGGCGCTACGATAACTTGTTGGAGGCAGATTATGAGTAAGAAACTGATGGCCGAGTTCGTCGGAACGTTCTGGCTGGTATTGGGCGGGTGCGGCAGTGCCGTGCTGGCCGCAGGGGTGGCCGATGTCGGCATTGGCTGGCTGGGTGTCAGCCTGGCCTTTGGTCTGACGGTGCTGACCATGGCCTATGCGGTCGGGCATATCTCGGGCGGACATTTCAACCCGGCGGTGACGCTGGGTCTGGTGCTGGGTGGTCGCCACGACGCAAAAGAAATGGTGCCCTATTGGGTGGCGCAGGTCGCCGGCAGCGTGGCGGCAGCGGCCGTGCTGTATGTCATTGCCACGGGGGCGGCCGGCAATACCGGGGTTGGCGGGTTTGCCTCGAACGGGTTCGATGCCGCGTCGCCTCAGGGTTATTCGATGCTTGCGGTTCTGGTGATCGAGATCGTCATGACCGCGTTTTTCCTGATCATCATCCTGGGGGCCACGTCAGCCGGCGCACCGGCCGGGTTCGGGCCGATTGCCATCGGGCTTGGCCTGACGCTGATCCATCTGATCTCGATCCCGGTATCCAACACATCGGTGAACCCGGCGCGCTCGACCGGGGTGGCGTTGTTTGCCGATGGGCCGGCGCTGGGGCAGTTGTGGCTGTTCTGGGTGGCACCGCTGGTCGGGGCCGCATTGGGCGCGATCATCTGGAAGGCGATGACCACGCAAGACTGATACGCAGAAAATTCGCAGAATTTTCACCGAATTTTCACCGAATTTTCGCTAAGTTTTCTTCGAATAACGACAGCCGCGCCGGCATCCGGTGCGGCTGTTTGCCCGAGGGTGCCTCAGTTCACGATTGTTGGCTGCACCAACCCGGTTTCCACCAGAATCCCGCGCTTCTTGGCCTCGTAATAATAGCCGCGTGAATACCATTTGACCGCATTGTCATAGCTGCCATCCGAAATCAGCCAGGCACCGCGCAGGTATTTCACGCTGTAGGTCAGGTTGGTTTCAGCGTCCAGCAGATCCTTTGGTTGGCCCTTGAAACCCATCGAGCGCGCCGTGGCGGGCAGGATCTGCATCAGGCCATAATACGGTCGGTTGATCGCGCCGGGCCGATGGGTGCTTTCGCGGATGACGATGCGATGCACCAGCGGGCGGGGCACCTCGTACAGATCGGCGTATTTGTTGATCAGGACACGCAGCTCCGGGGTTTCGTTGGGGTAAAGCGGTGGTTCGGGCTCCGATCTTGTGCTGCGGTGTGACTGGCCACCACAAGCCGCGACGCTCAGCGTTGCGGTCAGAAGGTACAATACGCGGCGGCGGGAGTATTTGGGCATATCTAAACTCGGTCGTTGGCAACCCGTNCNTTTTATACCCCACACGATCAGGCGCAATGGATCAATCGGCTGTGCGCAAACGGTTGCCGACGTGACGTTGGGGCAGGCGGGGGNAGCT
>JGI24025J20009_10000564_pt1 | contig 28685 bp, 26 predicted proteins | sample Cruoilmetagenom3_FD_20009 | JGI IMG/M metagenome (IMG submission 20009) | reverse complement strand
TTCGAAATCCTGCCACGGGTCGTGCCGTTTCTGTTGATCATTCTGGGCGTGCTTTATGCCATGTATGGCGGTGTTGCCACGCCTTCGGAAACGGCTGCCGTGGGGGCGCTTTTGTGTCTGATCATCGCCATGGTGATCTACCGGTTGTGGAACCCAAAAGACCTCTGGGTTGTGCTGCGCGACAGCACCAGGGAAAGCGTGATGATCCTGTTTATCATCGCCGCTGCCGGTGTGTTTTCCTACATGCTGTCCAGCTTGTTCATCACCCAATCCATCGCCGCTTGGATTGGCACGCTTGATGTCAATCCGTGGGTTTTGATGGCGGCGGTAAACCTGTTTTTGCTGATCGCCGGGTTCTTTTTGCCCCCTGTCGCAGTGATCCTGATGGCAGCGCCCATCCTGTTGCCGATTATCACAACCGCGGGGTTTGATCCGATCTGGTTTGCTGTGGTGTTGACGATCAACATGGAAATCGGCCTGATCTCGCCACCCGTTGGTCTGAACCTTTATGTCATCAACGGCATTGCACCGGATATTTCGCTTCGCACCATCCTCACCGGATCATTGCCGTTTGTCACCTGTATGATCCTGGCAATCATCTTGTTGTGCCTGTTTCCCGGGTTGGCCACATGGCTGCCCAACGCAGTGATGGGGCTAGCACATTGAGCCTGCTGGGCGATCTTGTTTCAACGATCTTTGAAAGACGCTATCGCCGCGCCCTTTCGCAGGACGCGGACGCGCGCACCACCACCGAGTTGGCAACCCAACTGTTGGGCAGTCATGGCGAAGTGTCGGGGGGCACATTGGCGCGGATGATCCTTGATCGCTATGCGCAGATGGGATTGGACGAAAAGCAGGCGCTGTTTGAGTTTATGACCCATGACCTTGAGATCGAGGATGAGGCGGTCCTCACCACGCTGAGGGGGTATCGGGATGCGCCGTCCAGGCACAGTTACCGCGCGTTTGCAGCCGCGTGCGAGCCGCAGCGCCAGGAATTGGCGCGTCGGCTAAATCAGGTGCCCGGTGCCACTGGCCAACTGGTGGCCATGCGCAAGGATTTGTTGCAACTTTTGCCCGACCGCCCCGACCTTGAGCCGCTGGACGTGGATTTCAAACATCTGTTCGCGTCCTGGTTCAACCGTGGATTTCTGGTGCTGAGCCCACTCAATTGGGCCAGCCCCGCCGAGACCCTGGAAAAGATAATCACCTATGAGGCGGTGCACGCCATTGACAGCTGGGATGATCTGCGCCGCCGGTTGCAACCCGCTGACAGGCGCTGTTTTGGGTTTTTCCACCCAGCAATGGCGGATGAGCCGCTGATATTTGTGGAAGTGGCGCTGACCCGTGGCATCCCAGGTTCGGTGCAAGCCCTGTTGGCAGATGCCCGCGCGACGATTGACCCCGAGGATGCCGATACAGCCGTGTTCTACTCGATATCGAATTGTCAGGCCGGGCTGGCGGGCATTTCATTTGGCAACTCTTTGATCAAACAAGTCGTCTCAGATTTGTCGCGCGAATTGCCGGGATTACCAAATTTGCCACCTTATCCCCCATTCCGGGGCTGAACACCTGGTTGCAGCATTCAAAATCCGATGTGCCCATTGCAGGCAATGAAGGGGCATTGGCCGCGCATTATCTGCTTGAGGCCAAGCGGGCAGATGGTATGCCGGTTGATCCGGTTGCAAGGTTCCATTTGGGCAATGGTGCGACAATACATGCGGTGCATACCGGGGCTGATGTCTCAGAAAACGGGATTGCACAATCAAACGGCGCCATGGTGAATTATCTTTACGATCTGGGCAAAATCGCCAAAAACCACGAAGACTTCGTAACGAATAAAACGGTAACAACCTCGCCAGAGGTGCGTGCGCTCAGCGCATCGCTTGGGGCTGATACCTAGGAGCAGATGATGGCAAACCCTCTTTATGACAGGCTTTTTGGCCGATACGCGGGCAAGACAAGCGTGTTTTTGCAATTGCCCGAAGGCGAGACCATAAGCCATACGGCGTTTCTGGAGATGGCGGCGCGCTATGCCCATATGCTGCGCGAACTGGGCGTGACTGCGGGCGACCGCGTTGCAGCTCAGATCGCCAAATCGCCACAAGCCTTGGCGGTCTATGCGGCCTGCGCGCAGACGGGGGCGGTCTTTTTGCCGTTGAACACGGCCTATACCGTGGATGAGGTGGCGTATTTTGTAGACAACAGCGGCGCGCGCGTTGTGCTATGCGATGCCCGCAACGAGGCTGGTATGACCCCCATGGCACAGGCCTGTGGGGCCGCGTTGGAAACTCTGAACGGCGATGGTTCTGGATCATTTGCAGACAAGGCTGCAGCCATGCCCACCACGTTTGAAACGGTCAGCCGGGATGAGGATGATCTGGCGGCCTTCCTTTATACCTCCGGCACCACGGGCCGCTCCAAGGGGGCCATGCTCACCCAAGGCAACCTGTTGTCCAACTCCCAGACGCTGGCCGAGCAATGGCGCTTCACCTCTGATGATGTATTACTGCATGCGCTGCCGATCTTCCACACGCACGGCCTGTTTGTGGCGACAAACATCACTTTGCTCACTGGTGGGCAAATGATCTTTTTACCCAAATTTGATGTTGATCTCATCATATCTCATCTTCCAGGGGCAACAGCGATGATGGGTGTGCCAACGTTTTACACCCGCCTGTTGGGTGATGCACGCTTCACCAAGGATCTGACAAAGGATATGCGCCTGTTTGTGTCGGGCAGCGCGCCACTGTTGGCCGAAACCCATGTGCAGTTTGAAGAACGTACCGGCCACCGCATCCTTGAGCGCTATGGCATGACCGAAACCAATATGAACACCACAAACCCATACGATGGCGAGCGGCGCGCGGGCACCGTTGGCTTTGCCTTGCCGGGGGTGGAGGTCAAGATCACCAATGCCGCCAGCGGTGAAACACTGTCACAGGGTGAGATTGGCGACATTGAAGTCCGTGGGCCGAATGTCTTTAAGGGATATTGGCAAATGCCCGAAAAAACCGCCGAAGAATTGCGCGCCGACGGGTTCTTTATCACCGGTGATCTGGGCAGGTTTGATGACGATGGATATTTACACATCGTTGGGCGCAACAAAGATCTTATTATTTCCGGTGGTTACAACATCTACCCTAAAGAAGTCGAATTGCTTCTGGATCTGGAAGACGGCGTTCTGGAAAGCGCCGTTATTGGCGTGCCACATCCCGATTTTGGCGAAACGGTTGTGGGTATTCTGGTTGCGGATGGCAACCGCACCCCGGATATTGCAGGCATTCAAGCCAGTATTGGAAAATCTCTGGCCCGGTTCAAACAGCCTCAGAAGCTGATTGTGGTGGATGAATTGCCACGCAACACCATGGGCAAAGTGCAAAAGAACGTGCTGCGCAAAGAATTCGGGGCGTTGTTTCAGGATTAGGGGCAGCGCATGGTTTTGCCGGTGCCCTCACCCTTTTGTTATCCGGCCATGTGTTGTCTGGTCATGTGTGGCTCAGGCGTTAGCCTTCGGGTCAGGGATCATCAGGGGCCAACATGTGTTGATGCGTGCCGGTCAGCCAAGCCCAAAGCGGCACTGTCGGCCTCAGTTCCGAACACGGCCAAACGTGGACATGCGGTTGATTTCATCCAGACGTTCCAGATTGACCACAGTTGACAGCATCAGGCGGTCCTGGCTCCAGTCTCCGGGGTGTTGGATGGCCAGCGCCGTCAGCAATATGGCCCCCACCAATGGCAGGATGATGGACGCATAGATCAGCCGCGGATGGCGCAGCCGGGTGGCATCCAGCAGCGATGTTATGCGGTGTTCCAGAAAGCTCATCTTGCCTGCACGCAGCGCCGAGCGGTCTGCCGTCACCAAAGTCACTTTGGGCACAGCCACCACGAACATCCGGTCGCGGCGCAGGGTTTGCTGACAAACCGACAACAGCGTGTCGCAATAATCACGCACGGATATGCGCCCACGCGTTAGCACCTCACTGTCGCAGGCCAGTTCGCGCAGGGTTTCGACCTGACGTTTCCAGGCATGATAGGCCGGGTTCAGGAAAAACAGCGGTTTGAGCGCCTCAAGCAGGATTTCCCATTCAATATCACCTTGCCGCAAGTGTTGGAATTCATGTGCCAATGACACGCTCAGCTCGCTTGAGTGGCCCAGCATTTGTGAGGGGATCACAACATAATAGTTGCGCAATCCACGCGTGGAGAACGGCACCAAGGTGCGATTGGACAGGCGGATATGCACCCGCCCGAACCGCCGCCATGCATAGCTGTGTGACACGATTTTTTGCAGGCAACACATGGAAAACACCAGCCGCCCCGTCCCGATGGCCAGACCCGCCAAAAACGCCGCAACCACCACCCAAGGTAGCCAGCCAACCATGTTCATCACGCTGAGTGTGAAACTGTCGCGCAGGTTCAACAGGCGTTCAAGTTCAAGGGCTTTCATTTCAAACCCGCCGTTCAAATAGTGCGACACCACCATATCCGACAGGTTGACATTGATCCCCTTGATCAGCCCCGTGCCTTGCAAAGCGCCAATTCCAAGGATCACAAAAGGCGCACAGAGAATGGCCAGAAAGACCCCGTTCAGCAGCTTTAGCTCGGTCGCATAGGCATGTCGCAGGCCCGCGCGGCGCAGGGCAAACCGCGCCATCCCCCAAAGGGCAAAGGCCACGGCAAACAGGATATTGGCATCAATGAACGCGTTGAGAACTGCATTACCCGGTATCATTTTTCAACCTCCGATCAACAAGTGCCCGGATTTGCCCCAATGCTTCTTCGGTCAATTCATCATCATTGACGAGCCGCGCCACAAGTGAGGCGGGTGTGTCGTCAAACAACTTCATCGACAGGTTTTTAAGCGAGCGGGTTTGATATGCGTCTTTGGCCAGATTGGGGACATAGATCAGTCTTTTGTCCTGTTTCCGGCTGGTGACGAATTCTTTTTGTTCCAATATGCGCAGGATGGTTGCGGCAGAGGTATAGGCGAGGTTGCGCCCCTCAGGCAGCTGATCCAAAAACCCCCCCCAAGGCCCAAAGCCGGGTCATAAATTCCAACTCGACCTCGGTCAGCAACTCGCTTTTTTTCTTTTCTCTCATACCCTGTCCATCACTGAGCATCGCTCACGTCCTATAGTGAGCCAGTAAATACTAAGTATCGCGCGATCTAAAGTGATTTCTCAGACCTTGCGAAAGCAAAACACCGCCCACAAGAGGCTGATCACAGCGGGCCACCACACCGGTTGCCCCACCAGGCCCAGCCACGCCAAAAAGATATAGGCCGTGCCGAGCAATGAAATAAACAGCCGGTCACCGCGTGTTGTGGTCAAGCCCAGCACACCTTTGCGTTCGTCCCCACCGGGGCGGCGCAGTTCCAGAATGGTGATCACCGCCATGGCCGAAAATATCCCGCAAAACAGCAGGAAGGTGGCGGGTGTCCATGCCATCCAGAACGAGGGCCACAAGGGATCAGTCCATGAGAATTGTTTCTCTGCGGGTTCAGCCACTTTTGCCCATTGGGCCAGGGCGGACGACGGCAACAGCACCAAGCCAGTCAAAAGCAGACGCATGATCACACCCTCCCCAGGGCAAAGCCCCGCGCGATATAGTTGCGAACGAAGTAAATCACGATCGCGCCGGGGATGATGGTCAGCGTGCCGGCCGCCGCCAGAAGGCCCAATTCATACCCCGCCGATGATGCGGTTTTGGTCATTGTTGCTGCTATGGGCTTGGCGGCCACAGCCGTCAGCGTTTTGGCCAGCAACAGCTCAACCCATGAGAACATAAAGCAGAAAAACGCAGCCACCCCCACACCCGCCTTGATTGAGGGCAGGAAGATGGTGACAAAAAAGCGCGGGAAGGAATAGCCATCGACATAGGCGGTTTCATCCAGCTCTTTCGGGATGCCCCCCATGAAGCCTTCCAAAATCCACACCGCAAGCGGGATGTTAAACAGGCAATGCGCCAGCGCCACTGCGATATGGGTGTCAAACAGGCCCACGGATGAATACAACTGAAAGAACGGCAAGGCGAACACCGCCGCCGGGGCCATCCGGTTGGTCAGCAGCCAAAAGAACAGCTGCTTGTCGCCCAAAAAGCGATAGCGTGAAAACGCATAGGCCGCCGGCAGGGCCACACAAACCGAGATCACCGTGTTCAGCGACACATAGATGATCGAGTTGATATAGCCCCAATACCAGGTCGGATCGGTAAAGATCACCCGGTAATTCTCCAGCGTGAAGGTTTGCGGAAACAGGCTAAACCCCGAGAGGATCTCGTTTGTGGTTTTGAAACTCATCGCCACCAGCCAATAGATCGGCAACAGCAAAAACAGGATGTACACAATAGGAATGATGGCGCGTTTTCTCATTGCTGATCATCCTTTGTCATGAGCGTGTAGAAAAGCCAGCTGACCAGCAGGGTGATGGCGAAATAGATCAGTGACATCGCCGCAGCCGGGCCAAGATCAAACTGGCCCAATGCGATTTTCACTAGGTCAATCGACAGCAAGGTGGTCGAGTTGCCCGGCCCCCCGCCGGTCAGAACAAACGGTTCCGTATAGATATTGAAGCTGTCCATGAAGCGCAGCAAAATGGCGATCGTCAGCACGGTTTTCATCTTGGGCAGCTGGATATAGCGGAACACTTTCCAGGGGCTGGCGCCATCAATCTTGGCCGCCTGATAATAGGCGTCCGGGATCGAAACGAGCCCCGCATAACTGAGCAGCACCACCAGCGATGTCCAGTGCCAGACATCCATGGTGACGATTGTGACCCAGGCCGCAAAGGGGTTTTGCGTCATGTCATAGGCGATGCCCAGAACATCATTCAAAAAGTACCCCAGCAGGCCGATATTGGGCAGGGTAAAGATGTTCCACATCGCGCCCACCACGTTCCACGGGATCAGCATTGGCAGCGCCATCGTGACCAGGCAAACCGGCACCCAGATGCCTTTGCGCGGCATGGACAGTGCGATTATGATCCCCAGCGGCACCTCAATAATGAGGATCAGGAAAGTGAATAGGAACTGCCGCCCCAGAGCGGCCTGAAACCGGTCAGAACGCAGGATTTGTTCAAACCAATCAAGCCCTTGCCAGAAAAACACGTTATTGCCAAAGGTTTCCTGAACCGAATAATTGACCACGGTCATAATCGGCACCAGCGCATTGAAGGCCACCAGCAGCAGTACTGGCAACACAAAGAACCACGCTTTTTGGTTTTCGGTCTTCATGTGCCCATCTCCGTTGCAATCCAGCCGTCACGATAGAGCCGGGTTTGATCCGCGCGAAAGTTAAGATGCACAGCAGCGCCCTGCCCCGGCACATCGCCCTCAACCACCGCTTTGACGGGCGTATCACCGACCATTGCCTCAACCACGCAATGGCGGCCCACATCCGATACCTTGCGCACATGTGCAGGCAGGCCCGCGTCCGAGAGGGCAACAAATTCTGGCCGTATGCCCAGCTCGGTGTTGCCATCAGCGCCGGTGACTTTGCCCTCCAGCACAACCGCGTGGCCTTCAAATGTGACCTTCCCGCCGGTCTCAGATACGGGCAAAACATTCATCCCCGGCGAGCCGATAAAATGCCCCACAAATGTGTGTTGCGGGCGTTCAAACAATTCAACCGGCGTGCCGATTTGAACAATTTCACCGTCCTGCATGACAACCACCTGATCGGCAAAGGTCAGGGCCTCGGTCTGATCGTGGGTGACATAGATCATCGTGGCGCGCACACGTTGGTGCAGCTCTTTGAGCTTGGAGCGCAGCTTCCATTTCAAATGCGGGTCGATCACGGTCAGGGGTTCGTCAAACATCACCACGTTGACGTCATCGCGCACCAGCCCCCGGCCCATGGAAATCTTTTGCTTGTTGTCAGGGCTGAGGTGTGAGGCGCGGACATCCAGCATGTCCTGCACCTCCAGCATGGTTGCGATTTCTGCCACACGCTCGGCAATGCGGGGTTCGGCCACGCCGCGATTGCGCAGCGGGAACGCCAGGTTATCGCGTACAGTCATGGTGTCGTAGATCACCGGAAACTGGAACACCTGCGCGATATTGCGCTGGTCGGGCGGCAAATCAGTGACATCGCGCCCGTCAAACAAAATGCGCCCCTCAGAAGGCGTGAGAAGCCCCGAAATAATGTTCAGCAATGTGGATTTGCCACAGCCAGACGGGCCCAACAGAGCATAGGCCCCGCCATCTTCCCAATCGAGGTCAATTTTCTTGAGCGCATAGTCCTCGGCTCCGCCCGGATTGGGCAGGTAGGAGTGACGCAGGTTTGACAGTGTGATCTTGGCCATTACGACACAAGCCTCCCATCGGGGGCAAAGTAAAACGCCTTGCTGGCATCCATGAAAAACGCATGATCCGCCCCCACCTTGTAGGGGTGCACGCCATGGGCAAGGGAGACCCAGCCGTCTTCTCCCATTTGGAAATGCGCGCTGGAGTCTGAGCCGGATAGTTCGGTCACCAAAACGGTGCCTTTCAGCGCCACATCATTGGGCGTCGCCGCAATCGGCGTCACATGATGCGGGCGTATGGCCATGGTATAAACCCCGTCGGGCAGGTTGGCGGCCCCGCCTTGCATGTCCCATGACACGCCGGTTTTCAGCCGGGCCTGCGCGCCCGATTTAACAATCTCAGCCGCATTGATCGGCGGGTCCGAGAAGACACGCGCTGCGGTCAGGTTTTCGGGTTTGCGGTAAATTTCGGCCGTGGTGCCAAATTGGGTAACAGCCCCGTCATCCATCAACGCGGTCTTGCCCCCCAGCAACAGCGCTCTTCCGGCTCGGATGTGGCATAGACCACCACAGCCCCGCGCCCGGCGAATAATTCTGGCAATTGCTCGCGCAATTCTTCGCGCAGTTTGTAATCCAGGTTGGCCAATGGCTCATCCAGAAACACGGCACGGCTTTCCTTGGCGATGGCGCGGGCCAAGGCGCAGCGTTGTTGCTGCCCGCCGCTGAGTTCCTGAGGACGGCGGTTCAGCATCGGGCGCAATTGCAGGATATCGGCGGCCTCTTCCACGCGGCCCTGAATTTCGGATTTCGCCATGCCTGCAACCCGCAAAGGCGAGGCGATATTATCAAACACCGACATATGCGGATAGTTGACGAAAAACTGGTGCACCAGGCTGATATTGCGCTTTTGGGTCGACAAGCGGGATACGTCCTGCCCGTCCATAAAAATCTGGCCGCTCGCCAATGGATCAAGCCCTGCCATCAGTTTGATCAGCGATGTCTTGCCCGCACCTGTCTGGCCCAGAAGGACATTGAAATGGCCGGTTTCCAGCACCAGGGAGGTGGGTTTGATGTGGGTCACCCCTCGGGTCACCTTGCTGGCCTGTCTTAACTCAATTGTCATGTGTGTATCTCGTGGGCTGGGTTACGACCCAGCTGTGATGCATGTGACGCCGGGCTGGGCGGCCTAGCGCAGAAAGGAAATACCGGCCCCCACAGGGAGAGGGGGCCGGTTTGTCTGAAACCTACTGGTTCCAGCGCGCCACGAGGTCGTCATAGTTGACGGTCTCGCCTTGCGGCTTTTCGTTTTCGAGTTGCGCCTTGGCGCCACCTTTGCCCACCCATTCCGAGGCGTCTTTTTCCTCGTTCAGGCGTGGACCACAGCCGCCATAGACGTTTGCAGCCTCATCTGCGGCCTGCATTCGGCCCATGGTGATGTCCATTTCTTCGGCCAGACGATCCATCGCCTGTTGTGGCGTAAACGCCCCCGAGTTCACATCACCAATCTGCTGCCACCAGATTTGGGCCAGCTTTGGATAATCCGGTACGTTGATACCGGTGGGCGACCATGCCACGCGATCAGGCGAGCGATAAAACTCGACCAGACCACCCAGTTTGGCGGCACGCTCCGAGAAGCTCTCGTGATTGACCGTGCTGTCACGCATGAAGGTCAGCCCGACATGGGATTTCTTCACGTCAACAGTTTTAGAGGTCACGAATTGTGCATAGAGCCAGGCGGCTTGTGCACGATCAGACGGCGTGGATTTCAGGAACGTCCAGGATCCCACGTCCTGATACCCTACCTTCTGGCCTTCTTCCCAATAGGGGCCATGTGGGCTGGGGGCCATGCGCCACAGCGGGTTGCCATCGCCATCCACGGTGTTGTTGCCTTCCGACTGCGGCTTGACCATGTCAGCGGTAAAGGCGGTGTACCAGAAAATCTGCTGGGCCACGTTGCCTTGTGCCAAAGCGGGCAGCGACTGATAAAAGTCATAGCTGGCAGCACCGGGAGGGGCATAGTTGCGCAGCCATTCATCCCATTTGCGAATGGCATAAACCGCGGCCGGGCCGTTGGCTGCACCACCGCGCGTAACGCTTGCACCTGCGGGATTACACGAGCCAGCCTCCATGCGGATGCCCCACTCATCAATCGGCACGCCGTTGGGTTCACCCTTGGAGCCGGTACCGGCCATCGACAGCCAGGCATCAGTCATCCGCCAGCCCAGATCGGGGGCCCGTTTGCCGTAATCCATGTGGCCATAAATCGCGGTGCCGTTCACTTCTTTCACGTCATTTGAAAAGAAGTCAGCAATGTCTTCATAGGCAGACCAGTTGACCGGAACACCCAATTCATAACCGTACTTCTCTTTGAAGGCGGCTTTGTTGGCCGCATCGTCAAACCAATCCTTGCGGAACCAATACAGGTTCGCAAATTGCTGATCTGGCAGCTGATACAGGTTGCCATCAGGGCCAGTGGTAAACTGGATGCCCATAAAATCATCCAGGTCCAGCGTGGGTGATGTGGTATTTGCCCAGTCGCCGCCCATTTGTTCGGTCAGGTTATAGGCCAGTTGCAGGCGCGAGTGCGTGCCGATCAGATCGCTGTCGTTGACATAGCCATCATAGAGGTTGCGCTGGGTCTGCATCTGAGTTTGCACAGCCTGCACCACTTCGCCCTCTCCCAGGATCTGGTGGTTCACCTTGATGCCGGTGATCTCTTCAAAGGCTTTGGTCAGCACTTCGCTCTCATATCCGTGGGTCGGAATGCCCTCGGACAAAACGTTGATCTCCATGCCGCTGTACGGCGCGGATGCGGTGATGAACCATTCCATCTCCGACATCTGCTCGTCTTTGCTGAGCGTGGATGGCTGAAATTCCTGATCAATCCATTTCTGAGCCGCCGCCGCATCGGCAAAAGCAGTCCCAGACCCCGCGATGACGGCCACAGCCGCAGTCGCGGAGAGCAGATACTTACGCATCTTTCTCCTCCCAAATTGTTATATGAGCCGGATATCGCCGACCTCATAAAAGGTAGTCGCAGGATCACGAAACTGTCAAACTAAATTTTTAGTAGATGTTTTGCGTGCATGCGATAATGCGCGGGTGCAGGGCTAAATCCGTGGCAGACGCCAATCGGGATGCAGACCGGACTGTGTGCAAAACCCTGCCGTGTCATAGCCGGCGAACAACCCGTCGCGCGTAACCAGAACCGTGCGCCAATTGCGTGCAGCGGCTCCCAGTATGTCCGTATGCAACGTATCCCCGCACATGATTATCCTCTCGGGCGACACCCCAGAAAGCGAGCGTTCAACCAGATCATAAACCTCGCCGAAGGGCTTGCCGAAAAACCGTATCTGCCGCGCGCCATTATCGGCCAGAAGATGGCCAAAATGGCCGGGTTCCAGTGAAAATCCATCATCACGCGGGGCGACCAGATCAGCGTTTGCAATCATAACGGGGCGGTCATGCCTGGCCAATGACGCGCAAGCAAGCCCTGTCTTGCGTCATTCCAATCCTTGGCTGACAGAAACAAAAACCCGTCAACGCGGTCATACTGAGCCGGGTCATCCCCCAGACGCAGCACGTCGTGCCCGATGTCGGTTAATTGATCCTCAGCCGTGGCAATCGCCCCCCAGAGACCCTGCGAAAAACCCCGCGAAAGGCACTCCAGCGTGGCATCCCGGCTGGTGATAATCTCATCGTCCTGCAGCGCGATACCAAGGTTTTGAAACTTGGCCACAGCCCCTGCGCGATCATAGCTGGCAGCGTTGGTCAGGATGCGAATCTGACACCCCAACCCGCGCAATTGCTCAAGCCTGCGATCAGCCCCCTCAATCAGGGTTTCGCCGACATTCAGCACGCCGAAGGCATCAAACACGAATGCCGTGGCCTGATCCGCAATGTCCACTAGCGAAGAAATCTCTTGTGTCACAGCTTGCGGATGCGCGGCGGGAAAACGCGCGCGCACCTCTTCGTAGCGATCAAAAATATCGGGGGCGCTTAACATCGTGCGGGCCGTCCTTGGATTGTGTTTCAGCCACCTGTTTCACCCAAGTGCCCACATTGGGACTGTATCAAGACCGTGTCGCACAACAAAGGCAAGAAGCGCGCAATTTCACACGCGGCTCATCCCCAGATACACGTCATAAAATGACTGAATAGACTCTTCCATTTCCGCCAGAGGCCCTGGTTGGAAGTAATGCGAGTTTACGCCCTCCTGATTGTGGCGAATGATCCGCTCATCATCAAGCGAGGTGACATGCCACAGCCAGCTCAGATCTTTGATCTGATAGTCGCGCCCTTCCACCGCATCATCACGCACCATCCAGACCACCTGAATATCGGTTTCCTGCAAGCTGCGAGGCACAAAACGATAGCCAATCACATGATCGGAATATGCCAGAAAGTAGTTCAGGCTGCCGATCTGAACGTCGGTCGTGCCACCGTCAAACCCGGTGAGACTGCCCAGCAGGGGTGCCACCGGATTGCCGGATTTACTGCCGGTGTCATATCCCTCAAACAACGGATAGCGGCGATAATAGATGTCCGCACCGACCGGATGGCCGCTGTCCATGTTCTGAAACAGCTCATCGTTGGGCAGACCCACGGTTTTGCTGCGCTCCAGCATCGGCCCCATCAGACGCTCCAGATCCTGCGGTGATTTCAGGCTGTGCGAGCGAGAATACTCCTGATGTGACGGCGCGCAGTGATAGCATTCCATATAGTTCTCAACCGCCAGCTTCCAATTGGCGGGGACAGGGTAGGATGCCGTATGGGCCACTTTCATAGCCTCAAACCCGAAAGGTGCTGTCAGTGGGGCCAATTGCGCCAAGCCTGCATCGACGGGTGGCGCATCGGCATTGGCACAGACCAGGATCAACCCTTGAAACACCCGCACCTGAGCGGGGTGCAGCCCCCAATTGGCAGGGTCAAAATCTGGCCCCATGGCGCGCCCGGCGCGCAGCTCGCCGGTCAATTCAAATGTCCATGCGTGGTAGGGGCACACGAACGAACGGGCATTTCCCGTTTGCTCTACGCACACACGGCTGCCGCGATGGCGGCAGACATTCATGTGGGCGCGGATAGCGCCCGCGCGATCACGCACAACGATGATGGATTCCGGACCATAATCAAACAGGAAATAATCCCCCGGATTGGGAATTTGACTGACGTGACCGACCCAAAGCCAACTGCGGTTCCAAACCTTTGCGATATCGTGGTCATAGACAGCTTGCGATGTATACATCTCGCGTGGCATGGCAAATCCGGGTTTATACCCCTTGAGGATGTCTTCAAATACGGCTGAGGTGGGCATGGTCATCCTCCCTGGGAGTGCAAGCTGGGGATTTCACGGCGGAACCAATCGGCCTCAATCTCTGCCGGGTCACGCTCAAAGCTGCGGGCGGCCAGGTGACCTGCAAAAACCGCATCGGCAATGAAACCGGGATTGGCGGCATCGCCGATCAGTTCAAGCGTGCTCAGACCTTGACCCTTTAGCGCCTCATGCAGTGCTGTTTCGCGCACCCGTTCGCTCACCAACACAGCGGCGGCGCAAGGCACCGATTGACGGCGCCCGGTGTACGCGCAGTTCAACTGCACCTGCCCGTCCGCAATGCCGCCCAGCACTTGNGACAGGCGCAAATCAACGCCCATGTCGATCAGCCCGGCCTGAACGCGGTGTTGTTCNAGGGTGAGATGGGTAAAATGTGACACCATGGTTTCAGGCGTGGCAAAGACCACCGACAGGCCTTGCGCTGCCANTTTTTCGGCCAGAACACCGGCNATATAGCCNTGGTCATCATCATAAATCAGCACTGGCCCGGTCTGCGGCCCCTGCCCGGCCATGATGTCACCGGCGCTAAACACCTGCACCGACCCATCCAAAACAGGTGGCGTGCGGTGCGTGGCGCGTCCAATGCCATCGGCCCGCCAATGGGTGCCCGTGGCCAGGAAAACATGGGGGATACCCAATTCCAACACGTCATCGGCGCTGAGGTGGCTTTGCAAAAACAGGCGCACGTTGGCGCGTTGGGTCAGGTCATTCATGCGGTAATCCACCACACGTTTCCATGCCCCAAGCCCCGGCAACGCGCTTTCGGCGGCAACCCTGCCACCGGCTTCGCCGCTTGCTTCTGCCAAGGTCACATCATAGCCGCGCCGCGCCAGTTGCATCGCACATTCAAGGCCAGCCGGGCCCGCGCCAACCACCAAAACCTCGGCCTCGGATATCTTGGGTGATATTATCTCAGGGTGCCAACCACGGCGCCATTCTTCGCCCATGGTTGGGTTTTGGGTGCAGCGGATTGGGACGATCTGACTGTCCGCTGCGACACAAATATTGCAGCCAATACACTCGCGGATTTCGTCCACACGGCCTTGCTGAATTTTGTTGGGCAGAAACGGGTCGGCAATAGAGGGGCGCGCAGCCCCGATGAAATCAACGATCCCCTTGGTGACCATCGACACCATCATATCGGGCGATGTGATGCGCCCAACGCCCACCACTGGTTTGGTGGTCACCTGCTTCACAAAGGAAATGTAGTCATTCTGATACCCATCTTGCGGCTGAAACCGCGTGGTCATGGAATCATTGGCCCATTCACTGACGTTCACATCCCACAGGTCTGGCAATTCGGCCAACAATTCGACCACGGCGCGGCCTTCCTCGCGTGCTTGCATGCCGTCACTGCCCAGCATTTCATCAACCGCAAAACGAAAGGCCACACCGCAGGTATCGCCGACCGCCTCGCGGGTTTCCTCCAGCAATTCGCGGGTCAGGCGCAGGCGGTTTTCCAGGCTGCCGCCGTATTCATCCATGCGCTGGTTCATATGAGGAAGCATGAAATGCTGTGCCAGCGTCATGTTGTGCCCGGCATAGACATAGATCACATCAAACCCTGCATCCCGCGCCCGAATGGCCGCTTCACGGTGCCAGCGGCGCAGGTTGCGGATGTCTTCTTTGTCCATCATGCGGGCTTGTTTGGGCAGCGCGCCATCAACCGAATAATCCGAGGGCGCAAGGATTGGCGCCCGGCTGTAGAGGTTTTGCGAATGGCTGCCGTTGTGCACCAGCTCAACCGCGGCAAGGGATCCTTTTTCGTGAACGGCATCGGTCATCAGGCGCAACCCGGGTATATCGCGCGCATCCCAAAGCCGCCCCTCGGCAAAGGGCGACAGATCGGAGGTGGGGTGAATTTCGGTTTCCTGATTTGAGACCACAGCCCAGCCACCTTCGGCTTTGATGCCACGCATGGCCGCCTCGGCTTGGGGGCGCTGATAGCCCATGCCATTGCAGTGGGGCACCTGATAAAAGCGGTTGCGTGCTGTCACAGGTCCGATTTTGACCGGCTCAAAAAGCACTGAATACCTGTTTTCTACTGACATTGTGGGGGCCCTGCCTGCTGGTTGATCTGGAGGCTGTCNCTAATGGACGTGCGTCCATTATGTATTGCACGGGGCCGTGAGATGTGTCAATCTCAGGCCGATCCTGACCCCGGAAAGGCGGACAATTGGCACAGGCCAAGACAGATGACACATCTTCAAAGCGGGCCCCTGAGCGCCACAAACGGGGGTTGATTGACGCCACGCTGGACCTGATTTCTGAGATCGGCATCCCCGACACCACCGTCAGCCTGATTATCGAGCGTGCGGGCGTATCGCGCGGCATGATCCACCTGCATTTTGGCAGTAAGGACAAGTTGCTGATCGTCGCCATTCGTGCCTTTTGTGAAGATTACGACGCAGTGCTGGAACGGGTTTTGGAGGACGTTGAACAAAACCCGGTTGAGCGCGTTATGGCCCTGATCCGCGCTGATCTGGGCGAGGCTTTGCTAAATGAGCGATCCGCGCGGATTTGGCACGCCTTTCGCGGGGTGGCCAACCCCAGCCCCGATCTGAAGCGGTATTGCGGCACACGCGATGGGCGCGCGCGCGACGTGATGAAAGATGCCTTTGTCACGCTTGCACGCCAGGATCATGCACAGGATGGCGACATGCTGGTGCGTGATGCGACCTTTGGCACCTTGGCCCTGCTCGAGGGAATGTATGTGGATTACCTGTCAAATACACAGTCGTTTTCGCGCCGCGATGCCGAAAGGATCATCCGCCGCTTTATCGCCGGGCTGTTTCCGGATCACTTCTGAATTGGCGCGCCCTGCCCCATCAGATTTTTGATGTCATCGCCGTGCGCGCCTGCAACAGCGCCCAGAATTTCTCAAGCGTGGGTTTCAGCGTTTCAGTGCCGCGATACAGCCGGATTTCCAGCTCGCTGCTCATGGTTTCGTCAACGATCTCCATTTGCCCGGTATTCAGCTCCTCCTGACACAGGCGGCGTGGCAGCCAGCCCATGCCAAACCCTTCGAGGATCATCGCCTTGATACTGATTGCCAGCGCGTTCTGATTGACGGTGAAAATGTTGATCTTACCCATCTGTTGATGCACCAGATCATCCTGAACAGAGCGCAGCGCCGAGGCCATTCCGTAAGACAACAACGGCACAGGATTGCGCTTGCCACCGCTGAGGGCATATTCAGAACCGGCGCGCGCCACGGGCACAATCTGATCTTTGGTCAGGGTGACATAATCACATGTCGACACCTCTAAAGGTGCCAGAAAATCCATCGACGGGTGCCAATAGGTCAGGATCACATCGCAATAGCTCTGCTGCAAGGCGCTGACAAACTGATCTGCGCCCCAGGAGGTGGAATTGAGGTCAATATCCAACCCACATTCTTCGACCAAAGGTGCGATATGGGTTTTGAAATGCGTCAGATACAGCGATTCAGAGGTGGCAAAGCGCAGCACGTTGCCCCCTGCCGCGTCGATCTTTTGACAGCGGTCCAGCGTTTCCTGATAGGTGCGCAACATCATCCGCGCCTGACTGAGAAACACCTCTCCTGCCGGGGTGAGTGACAGTGGCAGCGTTTGGCGGTTGATCAGCTTGACGCCGATATCATCCTCAAGGGCACGAATACGGCGCGAAAACGCAGGCTGCGAGACATTGCGCTCTTCCGCAGCACGGGAAAAGTTCTTTTGGGCGACCAGCGCCTCAAAATCTCTGAGCCAGACAATATCCAACGGACTCTTCCGGTTGTGATCGCGTTCTTTTAGCCGTCCAGCCGGTTTTCTTCAACAGCATGGCACGCAACAACACTTCCGTCCGGCTGGTGCAGGGGCTGGGGTTGCTCCTCCAGACACCGCGCATTGGAGTATGAACACCGCGAATGGAACGGGCAACCCTTGGGCATGTTGATTGGCGTTGGAATTTCACCTTTTAGGCGAATGTGATCGGGTTTGGCATCCGACAACTGTGGGACAGCACTCAGCAGCGCCTTGGTATAGGGGTGTTTCGGATTGGAAAAAAGCGTGTCTGTTTCAGCCACTTCACAGACCGTTCCCAGATACAGAACCACCACACGGGTGCCAAAATGCTGCACCACGCTTAGATCGTGGGTGATAAACAGATAGGTCAGGCCGCGGTCTTCCTTGGCTTCCAGCATCAGGTTCAACACCTGCGCCTGAATCGAGACATCCAAGGCGCTAATCGGTTCATCGGCGATGACAAATTCCGGGTCCACCGTCAGGGCGCGCGCAATGGCGATACGTTGGCGCTGACCGCCCGAAAACTCATGCGGATAGCGGCGCGACCAGCTGGGATCGACGCCCACGGATTTCATCACCTCGACCACCCGGTCCATCACCTCAGAGCCATTCATCGACGGGTTGTGAAACCTCACCGGTTCCTCAAGCGCCTGTTGGATCGTCATCCGCGGGTTAAGCGAGGCGTATGGATTTTGGAAGATCATCTGCATCTTCTTGCGCAGCGGCATCATGTCATGGCGTGACCGGTTGTCGATACGCTCTCCTGCGTAATGGATTTCACCGGATGTGGGCGTCAGCAGACCAGCCACCAGCCGCGCAACGGTGGATTTGCCACATCCCGACTCGCCCACGACACACAGTGCCTCGCCTCGGTTGGCACTTAATGAGACATTGTTAACCGCGTGCACGGCCCGCTTTTCACGGTATATTTTGCCACCCTTGAATTTGATCGTCTCCAGAAAGCCCCGGTCCAGATCGAATTGCTTTTCCAGGTTACGCAGCTCAAGCAGGGGCGCGGTGTCGGGCATATCCTTCATGCGCTTTTCTCCTTGGCTGGAGCATTGTGCAGGCGGTTCACCTCGTGGCAAGCCACCTCGACGCTGCCGTAGCTGACCAGTTCGGGCAATGTTGTGCGGCAATGATCGACCGCAAAACTACAGCGCGGGGCAAAGGGGCAACCAGGTGGAATGGCCGTGAGCGAAGGCATATTGCCGGGGATTTGTTTCAACCGGTGCCCTGGGGGTGTTTGCTGTGGCAATGCATTGATCAGCCCTTGGGTATAGGGGTGTTGTGGGTCGTTGATGATCTCGCGCGTGGGCCCGGCCTCGATAATGCGCCCGGCGTACATGACCAACGTGCGTTCAGTCATCTGGCTGACGACCCCCAGATCATGGGTGATCAGGATCAGCCCGACTTTGTTGGAGTGACACAGCTCCAGCAGCAATTCCATGATGTCGGCCTGAATGGTCACATCCAGCGCCGTTGTCGGCTCATCCGCGATGATCAGCTTGGGATCCAACAACAGGGCCATCGCAATGATGATCCGCTGACGCATCCCACCCGACAGCTCATGCGGGTATTGATCCAGCCGTTCTTCGGGCGAGGGAATGTAAACCTCGCGCAGCTTCAGAATGGCGATTTGTGTGGCTTCGGCTTTGGACAGTTTGCGATGTGCGTACAGCGTTTCCAACATCTGCTGGCCAATGGTCAGCACCGGGTTCAGCGTGACCATGGGATCCTGAAAGATCATCGCCATGTGATTGCCGCGAATATCGCGCATGGCCTCATCCTCAAGGCCGGTGATGTCACGGTCCTCAAACAGGATTTTGCCGCCAGCGATATATCCCGGACGGCTAAGCAGGTTCATCAATGCAAAGCCGGTGATGGATTTCCCGGCGCCGGATTCGCCCACAATGCCGAGGCGTTCCCCGCGTGCCACATCAAAGCTGATGTTTCTGAGTGCGGTGACCGTCTGGTCACGCATGGCAAATTTGACGGACAGATCACGAACTGACAGCAAAGACATCGCACTCACCCCTTATACAGTTTGGGGTTCAGGACATCGCGCATCCAATCCCCCAACAGGTTGATGACCAGCACCAGCACCACCAGAATGACGCCGGGGATCACAGTGATCCACCAACTGCCCGAAAAGATGTAGTCAAAGCCCGACGAAATCAGCGAGCCAAGTGACGGTTGGCTGGGTGGCATGCCAAGGCCCAGGAAGCTGAGCGATGCCTCGGAGATAATCGCGTTGGCCACCTGCACCGTTGAGATCACAAAAATGGGGGACAGCGAATTGGGCAGGATATGCCGGAACATGATGCGCAACGGGCCAAAGCCCAGCACACGGGCACTGTCCACATATTCCTTCTTTTTCTCGGCCAACACCGTGGCCCGCACGGTGCGCGCATATTGCGGCCATTCGGCAATGCCAATGACGGCAATCAGGAAATAGATGGCAAAGCGGTTGAAGGTTTGTGAGCCAAACATCGCTTGCGTGATCGCAAGGAAGATGATGGCAACCATCAGTGTAGAAAACGACAGCTGAATATCCGCCATCCGCATCAACAGGTTGTCCACCCGGCCTCCGACGTAGCCAGCGGTCAGCCCGATGGTGATGCCCAGAAAGGCCTGCAAAGCCACCGCACAAAGGCCAATCAGCAGCGACAGGCGTGTGCCATAGAGGATCGTCGACCACAGATCACGGCCCTGATCATCGGTGCCAAACATGAATTGCGGGTCAGACCCCTCCACCCACACAGGTGGATACTCAGAATTCATGATGTCGATCTGATTGGGATCATAGGGATCAAACGGGGCAAACACCGGTGCAAACACCGCCGCCAGCACAATGATGGCAAAGATCGCAAACGAAACCATCGCCACCGGATTACGCCGAAAGCTGTAGGCCATGTTCGATTGCCAGATCTTTTCCCAGCGCGAGGGATCCTGATTGGTGGTGATACTGCTCATGCGCCCATCCTCGCCAGATTAACGGTGGGATTGACCAACCCATAGATCAGATCAACAATCGTGTTCGTGACCACAAAGATGAAGCCCACGACAATCAGGTAAGCCACGATCAGGGGCGTATCCACACGGTTCACCGCCTCAAGAAACATGAAGCCCATGCCGGGCCATTGAAATACGGTTTCCGTCAGGATGGTATAGGCCACCATGGTGCCAATCTGCACGCCCCCCACGGTGATCACCGGCAACAGCGTGTTTTTCAGCGCATGCAGAAAATAGATGCGGCGCGGCTTGATGCCCTTGGCGCGGGCGTATTTGACATATTCCGATTGCAGCACTTCCATCATCTCGGACCGGATCAGGCGGATAAACAGCGGCAGCATGATGGACGCAAGCGCCAGTGAGGGCAGCAGGATATGGGTCCAGCCATCCCAGCTGGCAAGGTTCGTGTCCCAATAGCCAAACACATGCACCACATCGCCGCGCCCGTATGAGGGCAGCCAGCCCAGTTCAACCGAGAAGACAAATATCATCAGGATCGCCGTCAAAAACACCGGGATTGAAATGCCGACGATTGAGATGCCCATGATCACTTTGCTAAGGATCGTGTTGGGTTTGATCGCCGTGTAAACGCCCAGCGGCACCGACAGTCCAACGATGATGATCGTGGCGCCCAGCACCAGCTCAAGCGTTGCGGGCAGCTTTTTCAGGATCACGTCAAGCGCGGGTTCCTTGAAGAAATAGCTGGTGCCCAGATCGCCCTGCAAGGCGTTGCCCAGAAAGCGGATGTACTGAGTGACAAAGCTGTCGTTCAGCCCCAGTTCATCGCGCAATTGCTGGCGGACGTCCTCAGAGACGGATTGCCCCACCAGCTCGCGCAGGGGATCACCCAGATTGTCCTGAATGGCAAAGCCCACAAGCGAGATGACAAGCATCACCGCGATGGCCTGAAAAAGACGTTTCACCAGATAGGCGAGCATATTTCGATACCTTGCTTACTTAGTCGCTTGGTGATGGGCACGCGCAAACCCTGCGTTGGCAGGCGGCATGTCCATGAAGAAGAGGCTGAGCAGATGAAAAAAGGGGCGAGCCATTGGCCCGCCCCGATGTCTGGATGCGCTTAGTCGACGACCAGATCGCCGAAGTAAGGGAAGTTCAGCGCGTTGACGATTTTGTCAGCGTGAACACCATCACGGGCACCCCAGGCCAGGTTCTGCCAGTGCAGTGGGATAAAGGCGGCCTCTTCATAAAGGATACCTTCCAGCTTTTGCAGCATCTCGCCACGTTTGGCTGCGTCCGTCTCGGCATTTGCGGCGTTCATCAGATCATCGGCCATCGAGTTGCAATAGGCACCCGAGTTGTACTGACCGTTGCCGGTGGCCTCATCAAAGCAGGCCGACAGGAACTGGTGGAAGTTTGCACTGTCTTCGGTATCAGAGTGCCAGCCGATCATCATCATGTCAGCAGCGCGCTCGTCAAACTTGGGCCAGTATTGGGCTTTGGGCATGGTTTGCAGGTCAACCGTGATGTTGATTTTCGACAGCATCGAGGCCACAGCCTGAGCGATTTTGTCGTCGTTCACATAGCGGTTGTTGGGCGCCATCATCGTGATCGAGAACCCATCAGCATACCCGGCTTCGGCCATCAGGGCCTTGGCTTTTTCCACATCGAAACGTGGGGTCAGGCTGGGATCGTGACCCAGGTAACCAGCAGGGCTGGCCTGTGCACCAACGGTGCCGAAGCCGCGCATGATGCGCTCAACGATAGCGGCGTTGTTCACCGCATAGTCAATCGCTTGACGGACTTTGGGATCTTTGAACGCTTCAACACGGTCCTGGTTCATCTGGAATGTGATGATCCGTGTGCCGGGCATGGTGATCAATGTGGTGCCATCGTTTTCATCAACGCGCGCCAGATCGGTGGGCGGCACGGGGGCGATGAAATCAACATCACCCGCCAGAAGGGCCGCCACGCGGGTCGGGTCTTCTTTGATGGGGGTCAGAACGATTTTATCAACATTGCCGGGGCTTGCCGTATCCCAGTAATCAGCGAAACGATCAAAGACAACTTTCACGCCCTGTTCACGCTCGGACACCACGAAGGGGCCTGTGCCAGACACATTGCGCGACGCAAAGCTGTCACCGTGCTTGACCAGCTCGGCCTTGTCTTTGCCATCCTCGGTTTCACCAGTGTAAAACGCGCTGTCCATCGGAAAGATATACGTCGCGGTGTGCAATACCAGTGGGTAAGGCTCGGATGTCACCAGATCAAATGTGTCATCGTCGATCACGTTGACGGCAGTGAACAGGCTGAAAATACCCTTGAAGTCGGGGCTTTCTTTCAGGCGGTCAAACGTCCATTTCACATCGGCCGAGGTCATATCGTTGCCGGAGTGGAATTTCACACCATCACGCAGGTTAAAGCGTGTGGTGGTGGCGTCGATCTGCTCCCAGCTTTCGGCCAGGCGTGGCTCAAACTGCAGGTCTTGTGTCCAGCGTACCAGCGGATCAAAGACCATGTGGCTGAGTTGCAATGTGCCGCCCGAAAGCTGCTCATGCGGGTCAAGCGATACCGGATCGGCATCATAGGCCACACGCACTGTAGTTTCTGCATAAGCGCCACCGGCGACCAGCAAACCAACAGCACACGCACCAAAGGCGTGTTTCAAGTAAGTCATTTGGGTGTCTCCCTTTTTGTTATGGGGCAAAGGCTATCCAGATGCCCCGGAAGGTGCAAATGCTTAAAGTGAATGAACCATGCAACCTCTGCATCTGGATTATTTGTGGTTTATTTTCTGACTGTTAGGAATGATCTCGGGACATGACGCCTCTCGTTTGGTGCCCCTCTGAACCGGTCAAATCTGTGAATCCGTCCAGGATTGCACAAAAAAGGCCGACCCGGTTTCCCCGGCCGACCAATCCAACTTTCAAGAAATCCCGGATCAGGCAGTCTTGCTGTCGTCCTGCGGAATACGCAGCATTTGGCCTGGATAAATCTTGTCCGGGTCGCTCAGCATCGGGCGGTTGGCCTCGAAGATTTCGGTGTATTTCGCGCCATTGCCCATGGCCTTTTCGGCCACTTTCCAAAGTGTGTCGCCCTTTTGGACTTCATGGAATACCGGCGCATTGCCGCTCACTTCATCCTCAACCGCAGCCACACCGGCCGAGTTGCCAACGGCCATGATGATCTTTTCTTTGACTTCCTGGCTCACCGCGTTGCCGGACACTTTGACAACGTCACCCACCACGGAAATATCCAGACCGGCGGTGTTCAGCCCCATATCTGCAATTTCTTTTTTCAGAGCTTCGGGCTCGGGTGCCGGATCTTCTTCTTTCTTCCAAAAATTAAACAAACCCATGGGTCATACCTCTCCTAATTAACATTCTGATGTGGACATCATTGCGATTGTACCATGCAGGGCAAGGGGAAAAGACCGCAATATCCCCCCCTTGACCTCAACCGATGAACCTTGGGGCCTTCAAAAAAGGACACCAACCCGGCGCAGCTGTCCCAGCGGGCCAAAAACATAGATTCAGTGGCGTTTACGCGGCCTCATCCCCGGCGAACTGAAGCCGTGCCAGACGGGCATATAGACCATCTTCGGCCACCAGACTGTCGTGCGTTCCGGTGGCCACAACGCGGCCCTCGTCCATGACCACAATCCGGTCGGCCTTTTTCACTGTCGCCAGCCGATGCGCCACAATCACCGTGGTGCGGCTGCGCGCCATGGCATCCACCGCCTGTTGCACAGCGCGTTCACTTTCTGCATCCAGGGCCGATGTTGCCTCATCCAGCAACAACACAGGGGCGTCGCGCAAAATGGCGCGGGCAATAGCGATGCGTTGTTTCTGCCCGCCCGACAACATCACACCACGTTCACCAACATAGGTGTCGTACCCATCGGGCAAGGCGGCAATAAACGCATGTGCAGCTGCGGCCTGCGCGGCGGCCTCTACCTCGGCGTCACTGGCATCAAGCCTGCCAAAACGGATATTGTCACGCGCTGAGGCGGCAAAAATTACCGGGTCTTGCGGCACCAGTGCCATGGCCTGACGGAACTCGGCCCGGCGCATGTTGCTGAGCGGCACGCCATCCAGCGTCACCTGGCCCGCATCAGGGTCATAAAAGCGCTGAATCAGCTGAATGATGGTGGTTTTACCCGCCCCCGAAGGGCCGACAACGGCAACAGTTTCACCCGGTGCAATCGTCAACGTCAGATCATCAAGTGCTGAGACATTGGGCCGCGATGGATAGCTGAACGTCACCCCCTCAAACCCGATTGCCCCGCGTGTTGGCTGCGGCACGGCGACGGGTTGGGCGGGATCGCTGACAGTGTCATTGGCCTGCAACAACTCTACCAGCCGTTCAGTGGCACCGGCCGCGCGCTGCAATTCGCCCCAGATTTCAGACAGGGCCGCGACAGCCCCCGCGACCATGATCGAATAAATCACAAACTGCACAAGGCTGCCCGCACTCATATCCCCTGCCCGCACCCCGCGCGCACCCATCCACAGCACGCCGACAACGCCGGTAAAGACCAGAAAAATCACAATCACAGTCATAAAGGCGCGCACCCAGATGCGGCGGCGGGCGGCGTCATAGCTGTGCTCGGTCACTTCGCTGAACTGCGCGCGACTGGCGGTTTCATGGGTAAAGGCCTGCACGGTTTGCACGCTCAGCAATGCCTCGGATGCATTGCCCGAACTGGCGGCGATCCAATCCTGATTTTCCCGGCTGAGGCCGCGCAACCGACGCCCAAGTGTCAGGATTGGCACGATGATCAGCGGTACGATCAGCAAAACCAGCCCCGCAAGTTTGGCCGAGGTGAACAGCATCAACACCAATCCACCAAGGAATATCAGCAGGTTACGCAGGGCAATCGACACGGACGATCCGATCACACTGAGAATAAGCGTGGTATCGGTGGTGATCCGGCTCAGCACTTCGCCGGTCATGATATTTTCGAAAAATGCCGGGCTCATCCCGATAACACGGTCAAACACGGCCTTGCGAATGTCGGCCACCACCCGTTCACCCAGCCGGGTGACCAGCATATAGCGCAGCCCCGTGCCCAGCGCCAAAAGGGCGGCAACGCCAACAGCGGCCCCAAAATAGAGGTCCAGAATTGCACCATCCTGAGTGCCAAAATTATCCACCACCCGGCGCACCGCCAGGGGCAGCACCAATGACACACCAGCCGTAAGGATCAATGCCAGAAGGGCCCCTGTCATCAACAGACGATAGGGTTTCACAAAGGGCCAGAGTGCAGCCAATGCACCGACACGTTTTGAGGTGTCACGGTCCCGTATATCTGACGCGTCTTGTGATCTTCGAGCCATGGTCATTCCCGACATGTTGCTTGCGCGCTTCTTGAATGCCTGCGCAAGCAGGGTCAAGAGGTCAGATTGTCAGGCAAAGGTGGGTCTGGAGCGGGCGGCGGGAATCGAACCCGCGTCATTAGCTTGGAAGGCTAAGGTCTTACCACTACACAACGCCCGCGATCAGACGTCTGTGGTCCTATTTCAGGCAGAAATGAAGGTCAAGGGGGAGAACGCGCAGATCACCGCTGTGCGACATAGAATGGCAAATTCTTGCGGGCGTTTTTATACCAACGGATGATGGCCCTGCGCTCCTGAGGCTCCATGAATGTCACATTCGCAGGGGGCATTGCGGTGCTGACCCCGGCCTGAATATAAATCAGCCGCGCTGCGCGGGCCACATCGGCGGGGGTTTCCAGCATAATGTTCTTGGGCGCGCGGTGGATGCCCTCAAAATAGGGGTCGCGCGCATGGCACATCCCACATCGCCCGGGCACGATCTGCATCACGGTGTCAAACCCATCGGCAGCGGCATAGATGTGTTCGGTTGCAGTCAGGGCGCGTGTCTCGCTCTCGTCCAGGCTGTCCTGACGCAGGGGCGCCGTGCTCAGCCACATGATGGCAATGAACAACAGCACCGTGACCGCCCATGTCCAGGTGGGGTTGCCGGCGCGCGCATGTAAGGTGTTGAAATAATGCCGGATGGTGACACCCATCAAAAACACCAATGCCGCAATCAACCAGTTGTATTCAGTCGCAAAAGCCAGCGGATAATGGTTGGACAGCATCAGGAACAACACTGGCAGCGTCAGATAGTTGTTATGCGTTGAACGCAGCTTGGCGATCTTGCCATACTTGGGGTCAGGCGCGCGCCCCGCCTGCAGATCATTCACCACGATGCGCTGGTTGGGCATGATGATGAAAAACACATTGGCGGTCATGATCGTGGCCGTGAACGCACCCAGATGCAGCAATGCCGCACGCCCGGTGAACACCTGAGTATACCCCCAGGCCATAATCACCAGCAGCACAAACAACAGCACCATCAAAACTGTGGGCCTTTCGCCCAAACGGGATTTGCACAAGGCATCATAGACCAGCCAGCCGATGCTCAGAGACCCGGCGGAAATCAGAATTCCCTGCCAAATCGCCAGATCAGCCTTGGCCGTGTCGATCAGATACAACTGCGCACCCGCCCAGTAGACCACCATCAAAAGGGCGGCACCAGATAGCCACGTTGCATAGCTTTCCCATTTGAACCAGGTCAGATGCTCGGGCATGTTTTCGGGGGCGACCAGATATTTCTGGATGTGGTAAAACCCGCCGCCATGCACCTGCCATTCTTCGCCGTGGGCCCCTGCGGGCAGATGCGGCCCTTTTCGCAGCCCCAGATCAAGCGCAATGAAGTAGAAGGATGATCCGATCCAGGCAATGGCCGTGATGACATGCAGCCAACGCACGCCAAAGGCCAGCCAGTCCCACATGATTGCCAGATCGTGCATGGTATTCTCCTTCGCAAGGCCTCTGTCATGTGTAACTCAGCCGGGTTCTTTCCTGAATTGCAGGAAAAATCCTAGCAGCTTCAAAGTAAAGCTAATAATGTTTTACCTATGGCTTATCTGGATAACGTCAGAACCTTTGTTCGGGTGTATGAATTGGGCAATATGTCCGCCGCGGCACGGGATCAGCGTATCTCGGCGGCTGTGGCCTCGGCGCGTATTGCCAATCTCGAAGAACACCTGAATATCCGCCTGTTTCAGCGCACCACCCGTATGCTCAACCCCACCGAACAGGGGGTTACCTTTTATCACGGGGCCTGCAAAATCCTTGAGGCGGTGGACGAAGCCGAAGCCGATATCACCAATATCACCGCATCTCCGCGCGGATCGCTGCATGTGGCGGCCCCCTTGGGGATGGGCCAGCGGTTGATCGCCCCTGTGGTGCCCAAATTCAACGAGGCCTACCCGCTGATCAACATCCGCCTGCGACTGTCAGACCGCAAACTGGATCTGGCCGCCGAAGGGCTGGATGCGGCGTTTTTTGTCGGCCTGCCCGAGGATAGCACCCTGCGCGTGCGCAAGATCGCAGATTGCCCTCGTGTGTTGTGTGCTTCCCCCGCCTATATCGCCCGCAAGGGTCAGCCCAGATCCACGGATGAGCTAAGGGACGGCACGCATGATTGCCTGAACCTGCGCTATCCCGGCGCGCCCGAGTTTCAGTGGCCTTTGCAAATGGCTGAGGGCGTAAAGCGCATCAATGTGAAAGGCCCGTTTGAAACCGACCACGGGGATGTGCTCACCTCATGGGCGCTGGATGGGCAGGGTATTGTCCTGAAACCGATCTTTGAGGTGGCCGAACACCTGAATGCAGGCCGCCTGCTGCCGGTGCTGGTTGATCACCCCCCCATCCCCATACAGATGGGATGCCTATACAGCCACCGCCGCCGTCAGGACCCTAAGACGCGGTTACTGATTGATTTTATGGTCACGCATATTCAGGCCTCTTTGCCCAAATCCGCCTGAGGCCTAGCTGCCGCGATAGGTGCTGTAGCCATAGGGTGAAAGCAGCAGCGGCACATGATAATGGCTGTGTTCACTCATGCCAAAGCGCAGGGGTATGACATCAAGGAACATAGGGCCTTTGGTGGTGATGCCACCGGCACGCAGATAGTCACCTGCGTAAAACACCAATTCGTAAGTGCCGGTTTGAAAGCCCTCGGCTGGCAAAATCTGATCATCTGTACGACCATCTGCATTGGTCACCAGCGTAGTGAGCAGTCTGCGCGTATCGCTTTCAATCCGCCAAAGTTCAATCTTCATTCCAGCGCCAGGGCAGCCGCGCGCCGTATCCAGAACATGGGTTGTCAGATATCCGCTCATATTGTGCCTCGCTGATCGCATTGCGCGCAGAGTATGGCGCGAATTGCATCTCTTTGACAGGGGCGATCACATTGAACTGTTTCAATCATTTCTGGAAGATACCCCCACTACTTCGTGATATAAGACAGTCACCTGACCACCCGGAGACCACCTGAATGACCCGTTACCCCCGTGAC
>JGI24025J20009_10000562_pt1 | contig 28725 bp, 30 predicted proteins | sample Cruoilmetagenom3_FD_20009 | JGI IMG/M metagenome (IMG submission 20009) | reverse complement strand
GTTGATGGAATGGGCGGACAAGCACCGCCGCATGGGCGTGCGCACCAATGCCGAAACGCCCGCCGATTGCCGCACGGCGCGTGGTTTTGGCGCAGAGGGTATTGGCCTCTGCCGCACGGAGCATATGTTCTTCGATGCAGGCCGTATCAGTGCGGTGCGCGCGATGATCCTCGCCGATGATGAGGCTGGGCGACGTGCTGCTCTGGAGCGGTTATTGCCCGAACAGCGCGGCGATTTCGCCGATATCTTCCGCACCATGGCAGGCCTGCCATGCACTATCCGCCTGCTCGATCCGCCGCTGCATGAATTCATGCCGACCCGCGATGAGGAGTTCGCCGAACTGGCGGATGATCTGAATGTCGGCGTCGATCATTTGAAACGGCGCGCGAACGAGCTGCACGAATTCAACCCGATGCTGGGCCATCGTGGCTGCCGGCTTGGGATTACCTTTCCCGAAATCTACGAAATGCAGGCCAAGGCAATCTTCGAGGCGGCATGCGAGGTGACGGCAGAGGGCGGCGATCCGGTCGTGCCCGAAGTGATGATCCCGCTGGTGGCGACACGTCGTGAACTCGAAATCCTGCGCAATCTCGTCGACCGCGTGGCTGGGGAGGTCTTCGCCGAGACAGGCGCTGCGGTCGAATATCTGGTCGGCACAATGATCGAACTGCCGCGCGCCGCGCTGATGGCGGGCGAGATCGCGCATGAAGCGCGCTTTTTCAGCTTCGGCACCAATGATCTGACGCAAACCGCGCTGGGCGTGAGCCGCGATGACGCCGGACGCTTTCTCGCGCCCTATGTCGATCAGGGCATCTACGCGCGCGATCCTTTTGTAAGCCTCGATATCGACGGGGTTGGCCAGCTGGTCGAGATCGCGGCAGAACGAGGCCGGGCGACCACGCCCGACATCAAGCTGGGCATTTGCGGCGAGCATGGCGGCGATCCTGAGAGCATCGCTTTCTGCGAAAAGGTCGGCTTGGATTACGTCAGTGCCTCACCCTACCGAGTGCCGATTGCGCGGCTTGCGGCGGCGCAGGCGGCACTACGTTCCGCCAAGTGATCGGCGGCCAGTGAGGGTGATGATCTCGAATGTCTCGCTCACTTTCCCGTCTTCATCCGCCATCGCCATGAATGCCGCTTCGGCGCGCTGTTTGGCCGCGCGGCTCAAGGCCGGGGCAGGGGATGCCAGGACACTGCCCATCGCATGTTCGCGCAGGTCGCCAACCAGTCTGTCGAGAGTGCCATAGCGGACCGTCAGCGCGTAGCTGTCTACGACTGGATCGCTCCACCCGGCACGGGAGAGCAGCTGCGGACAAGATCGCGGATCGATCATTGGGTGCATTCGCGCGGCGGGCCTGTCCGGCTCCGCCTCGAACATGGCACGGCGTAGCTTGCCCAGACTCGCCCCGCCGATGAAGCTGGCCATTGCAAGGCCTCCGGGCTGGAGGAGTTCGCGCATCTGGATCAGCGCACCGGGAAGGTCATTGACCGTATCGAGGCTGTTGATGCTGGCGACAAGATCATAGGTGGCAGACAGGGCGGAGGAAGGCGTGTCGAAATCATGCAAGCCAGTCGTTTCAAACTTGGGTGCGTTCTGCCAGTTCACCTTGCGCAGTTCTTCGCTGCCGAACCCATCAAGCAAGACATTTTCGGGGCTGTGTCGCATGAATGCGAGACGTTCCTCAGTATCCTCTGCGATAATCGTGAACAGGAAAGGGGCGATTTGCGCAACTTCGTTGCCTGCGGCCGCGCGTTTGCGACCAGTCAGTTTCCTGCGTTTCGAGAAGATTGTGGGCGGTTGGCTGGCCATGCGGCTTGCCTACAACCCAAGTGCAGGGCAGCATAGTCTGTAATGTCAGCTTCCCGCCTTATTTCAGAGACTTTCGCGCCATTGGTCGATTTGATCTACCCGCCGCGCTGCCCGCTTTGCGGTGATGGTCTGGCAGCGCAGAAGGGCTTGTGTTTCACCTGCTGGGAGACATTGTCCATTCCGGGAGAACCAGCGTGCCGAAAGTGCCAACGGCCCTTCACCGAGGGTGACGGCGATCGCGGTCAGCAATCGGGACTGACTTGCGAAGCGTGCATGGTGCGACCACCAAAGCATGACGGAATCGCTGCAGGAACGCTCTACACCGACAGCGCGCGAAAACTGGTCCTGTCGTTCAAGCACGGCGGCAAGATTGCTTTGGCACCGATGCTGGCGCGCCTGATCATTGCACGCCTGCCTGAATTGGAAGGCGAGTGGCTCGTAGTGCCAGTCCCGCTGCACCGGTTCCGCCTGTGGAAGCGTGGGTTCAACCAATCGGCCTTGTTGGCACGCGAGATCAGCAAAATGACCAGTGCCACGCTCTTGGTGGATGGACTGGTCCGCACGCGCGCCACACCTGCTCTTGGCGGATTGGGTAAGGCGAAAAGGGCCGAAACGCTCAAGGGCGCGATTACGATCAATGCCCGTCGGCGTCACCTGCTCCAAGGCACGAACATCTTGTTGGTCGACGATGTGCTCACCAGCGGAGCCACGAGCAACGCCTGTGTATCGGCGCTCAAGCAAGCGGGTGCCGATAAGGTGGTGATCGCCTGTTTCTCGCGTGTCTTGGACGAAGCAATTTGATGCCCTCGTGAAAGCAAAACGCCCGAAGGTTTCCCTCCGGGCGTTCGCGTGACGATATCGCTGGAACCTCGCGTCACCCCCCAGCGGCGCGGCAGTTCCAAACCCTCATGAATCGGGCCAGCGTTTTCACTGCTCCCGCTTCCTCCCATCCTCCGGCACATGCTGTGTCCTGAAATGACAGTCGACCCGTCAAGCCGAAGCGCCTTCATTCCACCGATAGGTTTCCGATCAAACCAGTTTTTGGGAAGTGGTAGAAATTGATACGCTTCTGTGATTATCGTGCAACAAATGTGTATACGATGCGTAGCCCTGTATTCCAATCGGAAAGGTCCAGATCATTTCCTCCACTCGTCACGCTGATAGCCAGGATCGCGAGCACGGCTCCGCCTTCATGCCGAAATTCGATTCCGCCGGTCTGTTGAGCGCCATTGTGCAGGATGCGGGAAGCGGTGAAATCTTGATGGTAGCCTTTATGGATGCCGAGGCGCTGGCTGCGACTCGCGCGACCGGGGAGGCGCATTTTCATTCGCGCAGTCGGGGCAGGCTTTGGAAGAAGGGCGAAACATCCGGCAATGTTCTGAAAGTTGAGGAGATGCTGGCCGATTGCGATCAGGATGCGCTGGTGTTGAAGGTGAAGGCGGCAGGGCCCGCTTGCCACACAGGCGCGCGTAGCTGTTTCTATCGCCGGATCGAAGGGGAAACGCTCGTCGGCTGCGACAGCTGAATGCGGCCTTCCGATACACGATAAACCTCTTCTCTGTGAGACAGCTCGTGCTTGGCTTCGGTCACGAACGGACTGCGCCGCATATACCAGTCGAAAAAGCTGGCCATCCAACTACCCGGAGCGCGTAAGGGCCGTCCTACCTGGCAAAGCAGGGTGATGCGCGGTGAAGAAGCTTTTCGAAACACCGCGATGGCGCTTGATATGCGCACCGGGGGCCAGAATCGAGAAGAAGGCGGAGTTGAGCTGCGGAATGCGCCGCACCAATTCCGCCGTGCGCGGCGCGCGGGCGATATTGGCGGGCACTTCATTGCCATATCCGATCAGGAAAAAGCTGCGCCATGTATCATCAGGTGCAATCCGGCGATGGTCAGCGGAAATTCGTCGCAGCGGCGGTATCGCATTGGCATGGGCATAGACAGCCATGGCCTCATCACGAATCGCTTCCCAATGGAAGGCTATTTGACCAGCCCAATCGAATTGCGCAGCATCGAGCACCGAATCATTGGGAATACGAGAAAATCGCGCGCCAAACTGGTTGAGCTTGAAGCGATGCTTCTTCAACCAGCGGTAAAGCGGCGGACGGCTTGCATTACTGGTCGCAGACGCCCGTGTTCAAACGGGCCACTGCGGCTGGCTGCGTCCACCATTATGTCCGATTGTATTGCGAATGAATTATCACCCCGGCAGAATGAACCTTCGCTCTGCACTGCCGGGGCTAAAAATCACTCAGCGGGCAGGAAATCGGGGACGGAGAGATAACGCTCTCCGGTGTCGTAGTTGAAGCCGAGCACACGCGCTCCCGCATCCAGTTCCGGAAGTTTTTTGGCAATCGCGGCAAGTGTCGCGCCGGAGCTGATACCGACGAGCAAGCCTTCTTCTGCCGCGCAGCGCCGTGCCATGTCCTTGGCTGCTTCGGCATCCACGGGGATGGCACCATCGATGGACTGGGTGTGGAGGTTGCCGGGAATAAAGCCTGCACCAATCCCCTGAATAGGGTGTGGGCCGGGCTGTCCGCCGGAGATCACTGGCGAAAGTTCCGGTTCCACTGCATAAGATTTCAAACCCGGCCAGGTTTTCTTCAGCTCCTCCGCGCAGCCGGTCAGATGGCCGCCCGTGCCAACACCTGTAATCATCACATCGATGGGCGCGTCGGCAAAATCGGCCAGAATCTCCTTGGCGGTCGTGCGCACATGCACCGCGACATTGGCGGGGTTTTCGAACTGCTGCGGCATCCACGCCCCGTCGGTCTGTTCCACCAGCTCGGCGGCGCGTTCGAGAGCGCCCTTCATGCCCTTTTCCTTGGCCGTCAGATCGAAGCTGGCGCCGTAGGCCAGCATCAGGCGGCGACGCTCCAGACTCATGCTTTCGGGCATGACGAGGACCAGCTTGTAGCCCTTCACAGCCGCCACCATCGCAAGCCCAATCCCGGTATTCCCGCTCGTCGGTTCAATGATCGTGCCGCCGGGTTTGAGAGCGCCGGACGCTTCGGCTTCTTCCACCATGGCGAGCGCAATGCGGTCCTTGATCGAGCCGCCCGGATTGGTGCGCTCGCTCTTCACCCAAACCTCATGATCGGGGAACAGGCGTGACAGGCGGATATGCGGCGTGTTGCCGATGGATTGCAGGACGTTGTCGAATTTCATGGGTCAGGCCCCTTCTTTCGCGGCTTCAGTGGTTGGTTCGGGTAATTTCTCTTCTAACAACTCATCAGGCGGGTCGAAGGTCCGCGTTGTTCGCAAGACCGGAAACAGGCCGGTCCACGCGGCGACTGTAACAATCGCGCCAACACCGCCAGCCACAACCGCAGCGACCGGGCCGATCAGGAACGCAAGGCTGCCGGAGAAGAAATCGCCAAATTCATTGCTGGCGCTGATCGTCATGAGCGACACTGCGGAGACGCGGCCGCGCTTGTCATCGGGAGTGTGCAGTTGAATCAGCGACTGGCGGATGTAGACGCTGAACATGTCCGCAGCGCCCACGATAAACAGCATGGCGAGCGAGAGCGGCATAGAAGTGGACAGGCCGAAAACCACGGTCGCTACGCCGAACACAGCCACCGCGCCGAGCATCTTGACTCCGACATTGTTTCTGAGCGGACTGAAGGAAAACCACAGCGCGGTGAGAGCCGCGCCAATGGCGGGGGCCATGGCTAGCTGGCTGAGGCCGCTCGCACCGACTTGCAAAATGTCACGGGCGTAAACGGGAAACAGCGCGGTCGCTCCTGCCAGAAAGACAGCAAACAGATCGAGCGTGATCGCGCCCAGTACCATCTTGTTCTGCATGACATAGACCAGCCCCTCGTGGATCTGGCGCAGTGGCTTGTCAGTGCTGCGCGGTGCCCCTCGAGGGACATGGCCGATAAAGGTGAGCGCGATGGCTGACACAGTGAACAGTATGGCTGCCACAGCATAGGGCAGGGCGGGGATTATCTCATACAGGACGCCGCCCACCGCCGGCCCGACGATCATGCCCACTTGCCACGCGATGGATGACAGCGCGATCGCATTGGGCAAGATTGCTTTGGGAACCAGATTGGGAGCGAGAGCGGAAAATGCTGGTCCGGAAAACGCGCGCGTTACGCCCAACGCAATGGCTATTGCGTACAGCACGGGCAAGCCAATGGCCTCGCGCCACGTAAACACTGCCAAAGTGGCGGCACACAGCAATTGCAGAAGGACCATCAATCGACCGAGATTGCGTCTGTCGAACCGATCTGCCGCCAGCCCGGTGAACGGAGTGAGCAGAAACACTGGGACGAATTGCAACAGACCGATCAGCGCGAGTTGGCCCGATGCCTCACCCACGCTCATCCCCGCATCGCGCGCCAGATTATATGTCTGCCACCCGATAATCAGCAGCATCGCATATTGCGCCAGCGTCATCGTCAGCCGCGCAGTCCAATAGGCGCGAAAATTCGGTACGCGAAAAGGGTGCGTCGGCTGGTCGGTGGCTATAGTCACTCGTGCGCCATGGCAGCGTGCAGCCACAATGCCAAGCTAGCTAAACTTTAGCGGGGAACAGCCTAGTGACGACCGCGAAGGGCGGGATTGGGCTGCATTTCGGAAATCATCGCCTGAAAATCGTCAAGTCGCAGGATACGTTCGAACTGGAAGCCAGCGCGATCTTCGGTGATCCAAATGCAATAGGCCTCAATGCGGCCAACCGCTGGAAGACGGATGATCAAGCGATCACCGCGACCAACATTGGCTGCTTCGTCGATCATGAAACCGTGCGCCGAAATATTCGCCACGTGCAGTTCCACATCGCCGTGCAACAAGTGCTCGGCGATGACTTTATAGTCTACCGGATGCCGCGACGCGCGCCGCATATCGGTTACAGACAATTGTGCGCCCGCTGCCATGAGTTCCAATTCTCCCTTCGATTGGTCGATTTGGACTTATGCGGCAAAATGGTGGATTTTCTGTAAAATCAGCCTTTGCGCAGAATCGCGTGACGTTTCTTGCCAAGGCTCAGTCGCAATTCGTAGCCATCAGCGGGGGCTTCGATCAGATGTCCGGGATCGGTTATCGCGGCGTCCTCCAGCTTGACCGCACCTTCCGCGATCTTGCGCTTTGCCTCGCCATTGGAGGCGGTGAAGCCCAGCGCAGTAAGTGCCGCACCAATGCGGATGCCGTCTGCCGGAATGGCTAGCGTGGGTAGATCATCGCCCATACCACCTCCAGCGAAGGTCTGTTCTGCTGTCGTGCGGGCGGATGCAGCAGCGGCTTCTCCGCGCACCAGCTTGGTAACTTCGTCAGCCAGAACGACCTTGGCCTGATTGATCTCACTCCCTTCGAGAGCTTCCAAACGGGCGATTTCGTCGAGCGGCAAATCGGTGAACAATTTCAGGAAGCGGCCCACATCGCGGTCATCGGTGTTGCGCCAATACTGCCAGAAATCATACGCAGGAAGCTGCTCTTCATTGAGCCACACGGCGCCTGCGGCGGTCTTGCCCATCTTGGCGCCATCTGCAGTGGTGAGCAGCGGCGTGGTCAGACCGAACAACTCATGGCCTTCCATGCGCCGACCAAGCTCCATGCCGTTGACGATATTGCCCCATTGATCGCTTCCGCCCATTTGCAGGCGACATTCGTAACGCCGCGCAAGCTCCAGAAAATCGTAGGCCTGGAGGATCATGTAATTGAATTCGAGGAAAGTCAGCGGCTGTTCGCGTTCGAGCCGCAGCTTCACCGAATCAAAAGTCAGCATCCGGTTGACAGTGAAATGCGGGCCAACATCGCGCAGCAGTTCAATATAGCCCAGCGTGCCAAGCCAATCGTCATTGTTGACCATTACCGCATCTGTCGGACCATCACCGAAAGTCAGCAGCCGTTCGAAGACCGCGCGGATGCCTGCGATATTGTCGTCAATATCCTGCGCGGTGAGCATCTTGCGACTTTCATCCTTGCCCGAAGGATCGCCAATCTTGGTCGTGCCGCCGCCCATCACCACAATCGGCTTGTGCCCGGTTTGCTGAAGCCGCCGCAGCATCATGATCTGCACCAGCGAACCGACGTGCAATGACGGGGCCGTGGCATCGAAACCGATATAGCCGGGAACGACTTGCCGCGTGGCAAGGGCATCTAGTCCCGCCGGATCGGTCATCTGATGGACATAGCCACGTTCATTAAGCAATCGCAGCAGATCTGATTCGTATGTCGTCATATCGGGGGATGTGGTGCCTGATTATCTAAAACTTGGGGCGCGTAGCACGGGGAACATCGCTTGCAAACGCATGAACTGGTTGCACATGCCGCGCATCCACCACTCGCCATCCGCCGAATAGAGGCGAAAATTCTTTCCATGACGGACGCATGGATGCGCGTTCGCTGGCGTATCGACGGTCCGGAAAAGCTCGTCATCCCGCCCTTCGCCGGTCGCGGCAGGAAGGATGAACTGTGGCAGACGACCTGCTTTGAAATGTTCATCATGCCCAAGGATGCTGCGCCCGCTTACAGCGAATTCAACATGTCTCCTTCCGAACGCTGGGCAGCCTATGACTTCGACGATTACCGAGCGGGAATGAGTCAACGTGACTTCGAGCGTGAACCGGAGTGCACAATGCGCAAGGGACAATCGATTGCAATTTTCGATGCAGCTTTGCCGCGCGTGCAATTGCCCGGCCCGCCCTGCGCTATAGGTCTTGCTGCGGTGATCGAGGAAGAGGGCGGCGTGAAAAGTTACTGGGCGCTCGCCCACACAAAGGAACGGCCCGATTTTCATGATCCTGCTTGCTTTACAGCCGGGCTTGCGCGAACCCGCGCTGCATGAAATTTGGAATCGACCGGCTGCTTGCCGAACCCGAACTGAGAAAACCCCTAGATGGCAAGCGCGTGGCGCTTGTGGCGCATCCGGCTTCGGTCACCGCTGATCTCACCCACAGTCTCGATGCTTTGATTGCGGCGGGGGTAAACATCACCAGCGCATTNGGCCCACAACATGGGCTGAAGGGCGACAAGCAGGACAATATGGTCGAAACGCTGGATGAAATCGATCNGGCCTACGGCATCCCGATCTACTCGCTNTACGGCGAAGTGCGCCGTCCCACCGATACCATGATGGCCAGTGCCGATGTCTTTCTNTTCGACCTGCAAGACCTCGGCTGCCGGATATACACCTTTGTCACTACACTGCTCTACCTGCTTGAAGAAGCATCGAAACGTGGCAAGAGTGTGTGGGTTCTGGACCGGCCCAATCCAGCGGGCCGCCCGGTTGAAGGGACCCTGCTGCAATCAGGCTTTGAGAGCTTTGTTGGCGCCGCGCCAATGCCGATGCGCCATGGGCTGACCTTGGGCGAAATGGGGCATTGGTTCGTGCGCCATTTCAATCTCGACGTCGATTACCGCGTCATCACCATGCATCACTGGTTGCCAGAGGGACCGGGGCTGGGCTGGCCCGACAGCCGCATCTGGATCAATCCGAGTCCCAATGCTGCCAGCCTCAACATGGCACGCGCCTATGCTGGCACAGTCATGATCGAAGGAGCAACGCTGAGCGAAGGGCGAGGCACCACGCGCCCGCTGGAAGTGCTGTTTGGCGCGCCTGATGTCGATGCCAAGGCCGTGCTTGCCGAAATGGAGCGCATGTCGCCCGAGTGGCTGACCGGTTGTGCTTTGCGCGATTGCTGGTTCGAACCGACCTTCCACAAGCATGTCGGGCAACTATGCAACGCGCTGATGATCCATGCCGACGGGCCATTTTATGACCATGCGGCGTTCCGTCCGTGGCGTTTGCAGGCGCTGGCCTTCAAGGCGATCCGCAATCTCTACCCTGATTACGAGCTGTGGCTCGGCACGGATTTTGAATACGAATATACCAATGACGTGCTCGCCATAGACGTCATCAATGGCGGACCATCACTGCGCGAATGGGTGGATGACAGCGCGGCTGTGCCCGCCGATCTCGAAGCACAAGCAGCCCCCGATGAGGCACAATGGCGTGAAGATGTGGCGAAGTTGCTGCTTTACTGAGCAAGAACTGCGCGCGCTGGGGTGAGGGTAGGCCACAGATAGTGATCCTCAACCTGTTGCCTCTCAATTATTCAGCCGCACTGCCCATTTCAGGAGCCGGTGGGTCCGCCGTCCGAAATGCCACCCGCACAAAAACCTCTCGTCCCGCAGGCCGAGGCTGCTGAATCCTATCCTGCCGGGCAGAGAACTCGATGGCCTGCGCCTGCACGGCCTCGACGGCAGGTGGAATGAAGGTGGCCGTTGCGGTTGGCACCGGCGTGGGGCTGGGGCTGGGACTTGGCTCTACTGTATAGGGTTCAAACCGGGCGCGTTCGCGCAGCGCGCGGCACACACCAACGGCGGCGGGACGTAAGAAACGCTCCGGCTCGACCTCACTGCTGCGGCCAATTGTGCAGCGTGTCACTGAGCCATCAGGCATGACCGTCAGATAGGCGGCGATTATTCCGCGCACGCTCTCGCCGCGAAACAACTCGCGCGGAAGGTCATCCTGGCGCAGCCACTCGCTCATGCCGATCGGGCGAACACCGCTGTCGGGTGCAAGTGAGGTTGCGATGTTGACCTCCGGCGGTCCGGTCGGGGTTGGGGCAGGTGTAGGCTCAGTTTCCGTCGGAGTGGGTTCAGGGTCGGTTGTAGAGGCACTGGGCGTCGGCCTTTCCTCGCCATTGATCGCCTTGACCTCTCCGCGAGACAATCCCGCGAATTCGCCCGCCATCATCCCACCGAAGGCGGCCAGCGCAGCCGCTGCGATCAGGCCCAGGGCAATCCATGCGAGTTTGCCGGACCCGCCCGATGGTTCTTCGTCATATTCGCCATACTGCTCTTCATACGGCTCATGCTGCTGGACGCCGACATCCTCGGCAGCGCCCGCCTCAAGCTGAGAAGTTTCGGTGACGACTTGCGTCACCTCCTCATCCTCCGGCGCGGATGCACTGAGGTTTTCACCCATCAGCGGCACGGCAGCACCGCCCGCACTGGGCGCGATCACGGTCGGGTCAAGGTCCTCCGCCTGCGCTTCCCAAAGGTCCAGTTCCGCGAAAATTGGTCCGACACGATCAAGCACCTCTTCCGCAGACCGGATGCGATCATCGGGGTGATTGGCGAGCATCGCAGCAAGCAGCGGGCGCATGGGTTCGGCGATTGGCGTAAGGTCGGGCACATCGCGCCGCGTGCGGATGGCTGCGCCCGGCGTATTGCCCATGTCGATGGTTTTGCCATTTGCCAGACCGAGGATGACCAGCGCCAGGCTGTAAATGTCGGTCCATGGGCCGATGGCATAATCAGGCTCACCCAATTGTTCGGGCGCGACGAAATTGTATTTCCCTGCGAATCCTGTCCCGATGATTGTGGTGCCATCCCCAGCAGTGTCTTTCACGATCCCGAAATCGATGATTTTGGGCCGGTTGAAGTCGCCATCTTCCAACAGGACATTGTCGGGCGCCATGTCGCGATGAACGATCCCCGCCTTGTGTGCCGCACGCAGGCCAATCGCCAGCTCGCTCATCAGAGACAGCAGTTCCTGCGGCGTAAACTGCCGCTTGCCGATCAGAGATTTGAGAGCAGGTCCGTCGATAAATTCAGTCACGATGAAGCTGAGGTCCAGCTCCGGATCATGGGCAAAGGTGCGATAGGCAACGAGGCGCGGATTGTTCAGCCGCAGCATGGCCTTTACTTCCTTGCCGAACATCTGCCGGAAGACATCGTCATCGGCCTGTTCAGCGCGGATCACTTTCACCGCAACATGGTCTTCCTCCATGAAGATATTGGCCGCGCGATAGACGGACCCCATGCCGCCCTCGCCAATCTGTTCAAGGATGCGGTAATTGTTGTTGAGGACGGTGCCCGGCTCCAGACGCTTGCGCGCGTTCCGATTTGCACCTTCCACCATGATGTCCCCCCACCAACCTGCCAAGTGCCCGATACTACGCTAGCTTCCAGCGCTACGCCAGTCCGCCGCGAACGAGGCGCACATCAGCGAGCAAGCGCAATCGCGGCAACAGGCGTGAGCATGACGGCGGGCAGGGCGAGCAGAATGCGGGACATCTCCGGTCTGGTGCCGGAAGAACATGCAGGTAGAGAAGGCTTTACGTCAATGGCGGCTTCGAGAGGTGGCCGAGTCCATCACACGGACTTCTTGCGCACAGACCAGACGAACCCGTCATACCAGAAGTGCAGCAAAGAACAGGCGAGGAAGGGGACCAGCCAAAAGCGCGAGTCCAGCTTCGTCGCCATGTCATACCCCAAGGCCACTACCGCAGTGAACAGCACGAACAGGGCAAAAGCTCCGCGTGAGCCAAGGCGCGACATCGCCGTCATGCGTTTGCCCTCCTGCATCCACACGATCACGTAATATTGCAAAGCGTGATGAATGTTGATCGTGGCAAAGGCGATCAGCGGTGGGAGATAACCCCAGGCAAGGAATGTTACGGCACCGGTCCCAGCAATCAGGCCGATCTTGTGCGCAGGCGGGTTGTACCCCTGCGCCATCGCCCGACCGTAATTGATGGCTGCCCAGGCAATCCCCACGCCCCACACGGCGAACGCAAAATAGCGAAGCGGACCATGACCTGATTCGAGGTAGCCGGGCGCGGTGGCGAGGAAGGACAGCGGGGTTTCAGAAAAACGTCCCAGCTCGCCAGCATGCAGGACGAATGACGCACCGACAAAGATCGGCCCGACATAGAGCAGCCAATTGAGCAGAAGATCGGTCCGCCGCACCCAATGCGGCCCATTGCCCGCTTTGAAATCATAGATCCGCGCAATCCCGAATGTCTGCATCGCGCTGTGATGCACGTCCCAGAAAAAGGCGACGATCCCGGCAATAATGAAGACCGTGGGTGAAATCAGAAGTGCCGCGATCAGCACAACGGGCACCACTGTCAGTCGAAAGCGATTGGCGTTGAACACGTCGGGATTCATGTAAGCCCGTGGCACCACCGCAACGAGGTGCCCATAAGTAATTATGGTGGCGAAAAAGAAGGCGTAGACGGCAACCTCTGAGGAGGCGGCGCCAAAGGCCAGCTCTGTACCCTTAAGCCACAGCGTGAGGCAGGCAAGCACCACCATCGGAGCGCCCCACAAGAGCAGCGCATCGACCAATGGTGAAACCAAAGCACGCCCCGGATCGGCGAGCTGCGCGAGACCCGTGGGCCGGCGCTCTTCATTGTCAAATTCATCCGAAATTGGCCGCGTAGCCATGCGACATCCCCCTCGTGAGCAGTTTCGAGTGTATAGGAAATCTCGGTTAATAAAACTTTGACGCAGGGTTAGCTTATCGACTGCGAGGGCCGACTGGTTGCACTGGCTGTTCAATCACGCGTCGATCATCTCGCGATCAATCTCGCCCGCGCGGTTCTGGATGAAGTTGAAGCGGTGTTCCGGGTTGCGGCCCATCAGCTGGTCTACCAGTTCCTTGACCGCGAAACGCTGTTCGTGCAGCTCGGGCAGAGTGATGCGGATCAGATTGCGCGTGGCTGGGTCCATCGTCGTTTCGCGCAATTGCTGCGGATTCATTTCGCCGAGGCCTTTGAAGCGGCTGACTTCGACCTTCTTGCCCTTGAACGGACCCGCTTCAATCTCGGCGCGATGTTCATCGTCGCGAGCATAGAGGCTCTCTTTCCCTGCGGTCAGGCGATAGAGCGGCGGCTGCGCCAGATAAAGATGCCCGCCGCGCACAAGATCGGGCATTTCCTGAAAGAAGAACGTCATCAGCAGCGTTGCGATATGCGCTCCGTCGACATCGGCATCCGTCATGATGACCACGCGGTCGTAGCGCAGGTTTTCCGCATCGCAATCCTTGCGCGTACCGCAGCCCAGCGCCAGGCCCAGATCAGCAATTTCGCTATTGGCGCGGATTTTGTCGGCAGAGGCGCTGGCGACGTTCAGGATCTTGCCGCGAATGGGCAGGATCGCCTGCGTCTTGCGGTTGCGCGCCTGTTTGGCAGAACCGCCTGCAGAATCGCCTTCGACGATGAATATCTCAGTTTCGGCATCGGTTTCGCCGCTGCAATCGGTCAGCTTACCGGGCAGGCGCAGCTTCTTCGCATTGGTGGCCGTCTTGCGCTTGATCTCGCGTTCCTGCTTGCGCTTCAGCCGTTCGTCCATGCGCTCCATCACGCTGCCGAGCAGCGCCTTGCCGCGCTCCATATTGTCGGCGAGGAAATGGTCGAAATGATCGCGCACGGCGTTTTCGACGAGCCGCGCGGCCTCGGGGCTGGTGAGGCGGTCCTTCGTCTGGCTCTGGAATTGCGGATCGCGGATGAACACGCTGAGCATGATCTCCGCGCCGGTCATCACATCATCAGCGGTTAGGTCCTTCGCCTTCTTGGTGCCGGTCAACTCGCCAAAGGCGCGCAGGCCCTTTGTCAGCGCAGCACGAAGGCCCGCTTCATGCGTGCCGCCATCGGGCGTGGGCACAGTGTTGCAATACCAGCTGGTCGATCCGTCGGACCACAGCGGCCATGCAACGGCCCATTCCACTCGCCCGTGGTCTTCGGGGAAATCCTGCTTGCCGGTGAAGAATTCAGCCGTGACGCATTCGCGGGTCCCGACTTGTTCCATAAGATGATCGGCAAGGCCGCCGGGGAATTGGAAAACAGCCTCTTCCGGCACATCTTCTGAAGCTAGTGAAGGCGCGCATTTCCAGCGGATTTCGACGCCAGCGAACAAATATGCCTTGGAGCGAGCGAGCTTGAACAACCGCGCAGGCTTGAACTTGCGGTCACCGAAAATCTCTGTGTCGGGTACAAAGGTGACGCTGGTGCCGCGCCGGTTGGGCGTATCGCCGACTTTGGTGATGGCGCCCTTCGCAAGTCCCTTGGAAAACTCCTGCGCGAACACTTCCTTGTTGCGGGCAACTTCCACCCGCGTATCGCTGGACAGAGCATTGACCACCGAGACGCCGACGCCGTGCAGGCCGCCGCTGGTGGCGTAGGCCTTGCCCGAGAACTTGCCGCCCGAATGCAGCGTGGTGAGGATTACTTCGAGTGTGGACTTGCCCGGAAATTTGGGATGCTCATCTACCGGAATGCCGCGGCCGTTATCGGTAATGGTCAGCCGGTTGCCTTCATCGAGTTGCATCTCGATCCGGTTAGCATGGCCCGCCACCGCCTCGTCCATCGCATTGTCGAGCACTTCGGCAGCGAGGTGATGCAGCGCGCGATCATCGGTGCCACCGATATACATGCCGGGGCGACGGCGGACAGGCTCAAGCCCTTCCAACACTTCGATGGAGGAGGAGTCATAGTCGCCGCCGCCGGACGGAAGCTTTTCAAACAGGTCGTCGCTCATACAACTGGCTATAGGCCGGAGGAATCCCCGATCACAAGCAAGCTATCGCGGTTATCCGACCTAGAAGCCGGAGGGAGCGGGATCGACTACGGTGAAGGTGCCATTGCCCACCTGCCGCACTTCGAAAGCACGTTCGCCAAGGCCGTTGTCGCCAAAACGGATCGGACCATCGAGGCCGAGGAAACCGCCATCAGTCGTCAGCAAGCCATCGGGGAGGTCGCGTCCGGGCTGCCAATCGCGGGTCAGGCGGAGCGTCAGCAGAACCGCGTCATAACCCAGTGTTGCAATGCGGAAGGGCTGGTTGCCAAAGCGCGAGGAATAGCTGTCCGCAAACTGACGGTAACGCGCATCTGCCACGGCAGAGAACCACGCACCGCGCATCGTATCGTCACGTGTGAGGCTGCTTTCACGGCTCCACAATTCGGTGCCGATGATGGAGGGCAGGGCGTCTCCAGCCTCTTTCAACCGCGATGCGCCCATCATGGCAAGGCGAGGGGAATCGGCGATCAGGACAGTGTCGTATCCACCTGCCTGCGCCAGCCGGTCCGCCGCGCTGAGAACTGATGTATTGCCCCGGTCATAGCGCTCCAACGCAACCACAGTGCCGCCATGCTGCGCCACAGCGCGATCGAGTGCCGCAAGCGCTCGGTTCCCATAATCACCACGCGGAGCAAGGGCCGCGAAATTGCGCGCGCCCTGTGAAACCGCAAATTCAACCGTCCGCTCGACTGATTGCTCAGGAATATGGCCCATCACAAAGACATCATTGCGAGCAATTGTCGTGTCGTTGGAGAAGGTCAGAAGTGGAACATCTGCAACACGCGCTTGTGCCAGCACATCGCCCACATTGTCACGCCGCAGCGGGCCGAGGATCAGGCGATTGCCATCATTGATCGCGCGGCTTGCCGCAGCTCCCGCGCCGCCCGCCGTGTCATAGGTCGTGATGCGCAGGTTTTCTGCGCCGGTATCAAGCAGCGCCATTGTGGTCGCATTGGCGATCGACTGGCCGACCTCGGCATTTGCGCCCGAAAGCGGCACCAGCAAAGCAACGCGGTGGCGCTGCGTATCGGTTGGCAGAACATCAGCAGTAGGGCCGGCAACGGGCGCATCTGCAACAGGCGGGGCGCGGTCCGCCATCCCGCCATCAGGAATGACTGCGCAGCCAGCCAGCGCAATGCTGCCCATGCCCACCACAAGAATGCGCTTCAAATTACCGAACATGCTTGCCGTCTCCGCTATGTTTCGTCCAAGGAGGCGCGCGTGACCCATGACGGCGCCCCTCTTGCTCCCGGCCTCTATATAGTTGCGACGCCGATTGGCAATCTCGGCGACATCACCGTTCGGGCAAGCGATGTGCTGTCGCGGTGTGACGGTATCGCCTGCGAAGATACGCGGGTGACGCAAAAACTGATCCGCCATTTGGGTATCTCCAAGCCGCTGTGGCGCTATGACGATCACTCTGCCCCAAATGACCGTGCGCGGTTGGTGGAATCGATGCGGGAGCGCGCAGTGGCGCTGGTCAGCGATGCGGGAATGCCGCTGGTCTCCGATCCGGGTTATCGGCTGGTAAAGGACGCAAAAGCGGCCGAAATTCCCGTGACCGCGCTGCCCGGTGCAAATGCTCCGCTGACGGCGCTCGCGCTGTCCGGCTTGCCCAATGATCGGTTCATGTTTGCCGGTTTCCTGCCCAACAAGGACAAGGCACGGCGCGATATTCTGGCCGAATTGGCCGATGTCCGCGCGACACTGATCTTCTTCGACACCGCGCCGCGATTGACCAAAAGCCTTGCTGTGATCGACGAAATTCTGCCCGGCCGCGAAATTGCGGTGGCTCGCGAATTGACGAAATTTTACGAGGAATGCCGCACCGGCACCGCGCAAGAGCTGATCGCGCATTACACCGCGCATCCGCCCAAAGGGGAGATCGTTCTGCTCGTGGGTCCGCCGCCCGAAGTGGAAACCAGCGCCGACGATGCCGATGCAATGCTGCGCGAACTTCTCGCAACCGAAAAGGCGTCCAAGGCTGTGGCGCAGGTCGCCAAGGCCACGGGTCTGGACCGCAAGGCGCTCTATGCCCGCGCAATGGAGCTGAAAGGCGAATGAAACGTCAAGCCGCAGAAGCGCGCGGTCGCAAGGCTGAAGACGAGGCCGCCACATGGCTGGAAGCGCAGGGGTGGGACATCCTTGCCCGGCGCGTAAAAGTGAAATCAGGTGAAATCGATCTGATCGCTCGCCGCGAAGGACTGATCGCCTTCGTCGAAGTCAAATGGCGTGCGAAAGCCGCCGACCTCGATCACGCGATTGACGAATACCGCCTGCGCCGCGTTGCCGCCGCTGCTGAAGCGGTCGCCCATGAATATGCCGGGAATGGCGAGGATTTGCGCGTTGACGTAATCCTGCTTGCGCCCGGCACACCGCCGCGCCACATCGAAAACGCTTGGATGCCATAAGGAATTTGCATGAATCTTCGGATCGCCGTTCAGATGGACCCGCTGGAAAGCATCAATATCGCCGGGGACTCCAGCTTCGCGCTGATGCTGGCCGCGCAGGAGCGGGGGCACTCGCTGTGGCAGTATGACGTCGAGACGCTGGGATGGCAGGACGGCAAGGTCACAGCATGGGCCAAGCCGGTCACTGTGCAGCGCGTCGAGGGCAATCATTTCGACGCCGGGGCTCTCGCAAAGATCGATCTCGCGGAAGACATTGACGTAATCCTGATGCGGCAGGACCCGCCGTTTCACCTAGGTTACATAAGCTCGGCACTGCTGCTCGACAGGTTGAAAGGCAAGACGCTGGTGAGCAATGATCCGCGCGAAGTCGTGAACGCGCCCGAGAAGATGTATGTCCTTGATTACGCGCACTACATGCCGCCCACGCTCATCACGCGCGTGCTGGACGACGTGCGTGAATTCCAGAAAGAACACGGCGCGGTGGTGGTCAAACCGCTGCACGGCAATGGCGGAAAAGCGATCTTCAAGATCGATGCTGACGGCACCAATATCTCTGCCCTGTTCGAAGTCTTCAACCAGACCTGGCCTGAGGCGCATATGGTGCAGCCCTTCCTTCCCAGCGTAGCGCAAGGCGACAAGCGCATTGTGCTGGTCGATGGCGAAGTGGCGGGCGCGATCAATCGCATGCCGGAGAAGGGTGAGTTCCGNTCCAACCTCGCCCAAGGTGGCAGCGCAGAGGCGACGCAACTGACAGCGCGCGAGCGGGAAATCTGCGACGCAATGGGTCCAGACTTGAAGCGGCGCGGGCTAACCTTTGTCGGTATCGACGTGATCGGCGGCGAATGGCTGACCGAAATCAACGTCACCTCTCCTACCGGGATAGTGGCGATTGATGCTTTTCAGGGCACCGACACCGCAGGCATGATCTGGGACGCGCTGGAACAACGTCACACCGCAATGGTGGCAGGATCGGGGGAAAGCTAAGCGCCTTTGCGCGTTGGTCTGCCATGGATACGCTAATCGTCGATCTGATCGAGCAGGGCGGATATGTCGGCATTTTCCTGCTGATGGTGCTTGAAAACGTCATCCCTCCGGTTCCCAGTGAAGTCATCATGGGCGTCGGCGGGCTTCTGGTTGAGCGCGGCGTGATGGATTTCTGGCCGTTGCTGCTCATCGGCACGGCGGGCACGACCGTAGGAAATTATGCGTGGTACTGGATTGGCGATGCCTGGGGTTACAAGCGGCTTGAACCTTTCGTTGATCGTTGGGGCCGCTGGCTGACGGTTGATTGGGAGCACATCGCCAAAGCACAGGTGTTCTTCGCGNAGCGCGGCCACTGGGTGGTCTTTTTCCTGCGATTCAGCCCGTTCTTGCGCACAATCATCTCGCTACCGGCGGGATTGGCACATATGCCGAAGCTGAAATTCCTCGGATTTACCTTCGTAGGATCGCTGATCTGGAATGGGGCCTTGATCAAGGGTGGCGAGTTTCTTGGCCATTATCTTACTGATTCGCAGGAAATCATTGGCTGGATCATCATCGGCTTGGTTGTGCTGACGATTGCGGCCTATCTCTGGCGCGTTTTCACCTTTGTGCCACGCGCAAAGCGGGAACAGGACTAGCTATCCTCACGCGGATGGGCGGAGCGATAGGCTTCGAGCATCTTGGCAGCATCGACCTGTGTGTAGATCTGCGTCGAGCCGAGACTCGCATGGCCGAGCAATTCCTGCAGGCTGCGCAAATCCACACCCGATCCGAGCAAATGCGTGGCAAAGGAATGCCGCAGCGCATGAGGTGTTGCGGTATCAGGCAGACCAAGAGCGCGCCGCGCCCGCGCCATCGCCTTTTGCACCATGCCCTGACTCAGCGGCCCACCTTTCACACCGCGAAATAGCGCCTCCTCGCTCTTGAGTGGCAATGGGCAAGCATCGGCATATTTCGCCACTGCCTCGCGCACGACAGGCAAGAGCGGTACGACGCGCTGCTTGTTACCCTTGCCGGTCACCACCAGAGTTTCACCCAATGGCAGGTCGCGGGCCTTGAGGGAGAGCGCCTCTGCAATGCGCAGGCCAGCGCCATACATCAGCAACAGCACGGAAGCATCGCGTAGACCTGTCCAGTCCTCGCTCGCGCTTTCAGCAACGGTTTCAACCATATTGACCGCTTCATCAGGCGTGATCGGTCGAGGAAGCCCCTTCTTGATACGTGGCCCCCTCATGCGCGGCGCAGTGCCCGGTTCGGCACCGACTTGCTCCAGAGCATAGGCGACAAAACTCTTGAGTGCGGAAAGCTCGCGCGCGGCAGATACATTGCCGATGCCTTCCGCCCGCCGCTCCGCCAGATGTCCGCGCAGATCGCGCGTTGTCAGCGCAGCGACTTGCGGCCAATCGGCAAGCTTTCGGTATTCGAGCAGCCGTTCAGCAGTTGCGACATAGGCGCGCACGGTGTGCACAGAGCGCCGGCGGGCAATCGCCAAATGGTCATGCCATTGCTGGAGGATGTCACCGGATTCGCTCACACGGCCACCAGATCATCTGCCACAAGCAATGCCAGAAGGGCATCGAGAAGCGGCATTCCCGCCTCGGTTACACCGACGCGAGAGCCATCGCGCCAAACCAATCCAAGCTGGGCATGGCGCTCCACTTGGTTCAGNTCGAGCAACGCTGCTTCCGGCATGGCAAAGCGAGCGGAGGAGCGNGCGAGGTCGATGCCCTCTGCAAGCCGCAGNCCCATCAGCAATGCNTCGGCGGCCTGTTCACTGACGCCAAGAGCGCGTTCTTCCTGAAGNCCGTTGCCGTTGCGATCCACCGCCGCCAGCCAGTTTTCGGGCTTCTTGTGACGCGTCGTCGCAAAGCCGTTGCGACGCCCATGNGCTCCTGGCCCAATCCCGGCGTAATCGTCATATCGCCAATATGTCAGATTATGGCGGCTTTCCTCGCCGGGGCGGGCATGGTTGCTGATTTCATAAGCGGGCAGGCCAGCGGCGGATGTGAGTTCGCGGGTCACATTGAACAGGTCTGCCGCCTCATCATCGTCCAATGGCGTGAATTCCTCGCGGCGGACCATCGATTCAAACCGCGTGCCCGGCTCGATGGTCAATTGGTAAAGCGAGAGGTGCTCGGTGCCGAAGCTCAGCGCGCGTTGGAGCTGTTCGCGCCAATGCTGCGCAGACTGTCCGGGAAGGGCATAGATCAGGTCGAAACTGACCCGGTTGAACACGGCTTGGGCTGTCTCAAGTGCCTTTAGACCCTCTTCAACTCCGTGAAGCCGACCAAGAAATTGCAACGCCTTGTCATCGAGTGATTGCAGCCCAAGCGACACGCGGTTGACCCCGGCGCTTACCAGATCGGCGAATTTGGACGCCTCGACAGATGAAGGGTTTGCTTCCAACGTGATCTCTATACCGGGAGAAAATCCCCACAGTTTTTCAGCCTCTTGCAGCAAGCTATTCACAAGGCCTGGCGGCATCAAGGAAGGCGTCCCTCCACCAAAAAACACCGATTCCAGTGCTTCCCCACCAGCCAACCCCGCCTCATGCCGCAAATCCGCCAACAGGGCGCGCTGCCACAATTCTGCATCCACGCTGTCCCGGACATGCGAATTGAAATCGCAATAAGGGCACTTCGCAAGACAAAAGGGCCAGTGAATATATAGGGCGCGCGCCATATTGTGTTTCAGGCTCCGTTAACGGGTCCAAGTCAAGATGTACGGATGGAAAAGGGTCGTATTCTCACCGCCGCGCTCGCGGCTATCGCCACGCTTGGTATCACCGCAACGCCGCTCTCGGCGAGCAACCAAGGCGTCAATTCTTTCGCGCAGGAGCTGCTTGTAGAGCACAATGATGCGCGCGACGATGTTGGCGTTCCGCGCCTCGAATGGAGCCAGCGCCTTGCCCGCCAGGCACAGGGCTGGGCCGATCAACTCGCTAGCGAAGGACGGATGCGCCATTCCACACGGCAGCAACGTGCCAATGCCGGAGAAAACCTCTGGATGGGCGCTGCAGGGCATTACGGCGCAGACGTGATGATCGGTGCTTTTGTGGATGAGCAGCGCTATTTCCGGCACGACACTTTCCCCAACGTTTCGACCACTGGCCGCTGGGCCGATGTTGGCCATTATACGCAGGTAGTGTGGCGCGACACGCGCGAAGTCGGATGTGCAGTGGCGCGCGGTGACAGGGATGACTTTCTCGTCTGCCGTTACTGGCCTGCCGGGAACACCTACGACAGGCCGGTATATTAAGCGCTAGCTCGCGAACTGGTCCGCGACCAGCTTGGCAAAGGCATCGGCGCGGTGGCTGACCTTGTGCTTTTCCTCCGGCGCGATCTCGGCGAAGGTTTGGTCACGGCCTTGCGGAACGAACACTGGATCATAGCCAAAGCCCATTTCGCCGCGTGGCGGCCATGTCAGCGTGCCGTCCACACGTCCTTCGTAGACGACATGCTCACCATCGGGCCAGGCGAGGGCGAGAACGCAGGAAAACCACGCATCGCGCGGTGTATCGGCGCCCTTGGCTTGCAGCAGCCCTTCCACCTTGCCCATTGCCATATACCAGTCGCGACCCGGCGCACCCTCGAACCATTGCCGCTCGGCCCAGTCCGCAGTGTAGACACCCGGACGCTCCCCCAATGCGGCAACCGATAGGCCGCTATCATCGGCCAGCGCTGGCAGGCCCGAAGCCTCCGCCGCCGCACGCGCCTTGATCAGCGCGTTGGCAACGAAGGTTTCACCGGTCTCCGGCGGCTCGGGCAGGCCGAGCGACCCTGCCGAGATACAATCGAGCCCATATGGCGCGAGGAGGGCAGAGATTTCCTTGAGTTTGCCCGCATTATGCGAGGCAATNACAAGTTTCCCGCTGCCCAGTTTCCTCATCACGCGGAGGCCTCTTCCTGCGCCTTGAAGATGTCGGCACANCCCATNTGGGCAAGGCGCAGAAGGCGCAGAAGGCCCTCTTCGTCATAGGTCGCGCCTTCAGCGGTGGCCTGCACCTCAGCAATTTGCCCGCCTTCGATCAGCACGAAATTGGCGTCGGCATCGGCATCGCTGTCCTCAGGATAGTCGAGGTCGAGTACAGGCGTGCCCTTGTAGATCCCGCAAGAAATCGCCGCGATCTTGGCGGTGATCGGGTCCTCTTTGATAGCGCCGCTCGCGATGAGCGAATTGACCGCAAGCCGCAGCGCGACCCATGCGCCCGAAATCGATGCTGTGCGGGTGCCGCCATCGGCCTGCAGCACATCGCAGTCGAGCGTGATCTGCCGCTCTCCAAGCTTTTCCATATCAACGACTGCGCGAAGGCTCCGCCCGATCAGGCGCTGAATTTCCTGCGTGCGTCCGCTTTGCTTGCCGCGTGCGGCTTCCCGGCTGCTGCGCGTGTGGGTGGAACGGGGCAGCATTGAATATTCACCGGTGACCCAGCCCGATCCCTTGCCGCGCAGCCACGGCGGGATGCGTTCTTCCACGCTGGCGGTGCATAGCACGCGCGTATCGCCAAAGCTGATGAGGCAAGACCCCTCGGCATGCTTGGTGAAGCCGGTTTCGATAGAAATGGCGCGCATTTCGTCAGGCGCGCGGCCGGAAGGTCGCATAAGAATCTCCAATAGTTTGCGAAGCTGGCCCTAGCGACTAGATACAAGGCTGTCATGCCATCCCCACCGATCACCGAACTGACTGACCGTGCGCGCGATATTTTTCGTCTGGTGGTGGAGGATTATCTCAACAGCGGGCAGCCGGTGGGGTCGAAAGCACTGGCGCAGCACGGCGCAGTTAATCTCTCGCCTGCATCGATTCGTTCTGTGCTGAGCGAGTTGGAACAGCTTGGCTTGCTAGCCGCGCCGCATACCAGTGCGGGGCGAATGCCGACCGAGAGCGGGCTGCGCATGTTTGTCGATGGCATCATGCAAGTGGCGGAGCCAACGCGGGAGGAGCGCGCGGCAATCGAGCAGCAGCTTTCCGCACCCGGGCCGATCGAGGCGGCGCTGGAAAAGACCAGCGCGATCCTGTCAGACATATCCGGCGCAGCGGGCATGGTTATGGTGCCAAAGCGCGAGCGGACGCTGGCACAAATGCGGCTTGTTCCGCTCGACGACACCCGCGCGCTGGCCGTTCTTGTGGGAGAGGACGGCAATATCGAGAACCGCGTGCTGGAACTGGGCGAGGGAGTTTCCCCGGGCGCAATGCAGGAGGCGGGCAATTACATCAGCGCGCAATTGGCGGGTCGCACTCTAGCAGAGGCGGCGCGTGCCATGTCCGGCGAAATCGCATCCGGAAAAAGCGCGCTGGATGAGGTTTCCACGCGATTGGTCGAAGCGGGCATTGCCGTGTGGAGCGAAGATTCGACCGAGCGTCCGGTGCTGATTGTGCGCGGTCAGGCGAACCTTCTTGATGACACCGCGCTGGACGATATCGAACGCGTGCGCTCCTTGCTAGACGATTTGGAAAACAAGCAATCAGTGGCGCAATTGCTGGAGCGTGCGCGCGAAGCGGAATCAGCGCGGATATTTATCGGTGCGGAGAACAGATTGTTCGCACTTTCCGGCTCATCGGTGATCGCATCACCCTATCGTGATCGCGAGGGCAAAGTTGTGGGCGTGCTGGGTGTGATCGGTCCGACGCGGTTGAATTACGCGCGTGTCGTGCCCATGGTTGATTTCACAGCCCGCTCCCTGGGCAAAAGAATTGGTTAGACAGGCAGAAATGACGGACAATAACAAGGATCGCGACGACGCGGTCGACCATGAAATTGCGAACGAGCTGGACGGCGTGCCGGAAGAATTTCTGGCCGACAGCGATAATGGCGAGGGCGAAGAAGGCGACGAGCAGATCGCAGCCTTGCAGGCAGAGCTTGAGCAGGCACGGCAGGATGTTCTCTATGCCAAGGCCGACACGCAGAATGTGCGTCGCCGGATGGAAAAGGACATTTCCGATGCGCGCAATTATGCCGCGACTGGCTTTGCCCGCGACATCTTGAGCGTGGCAGACAATCTGGCCCGCGCTATCGACGCCATTCCAGAGGACTTGCGCGAAGATTCCAAGTTCAAAGGGCTGGTCGCAGGCATTCAAGCTACGCAGCGTGAGATGGAAAAGGCCTTCGCGCAGCACGGCATTGTCCGCATCGCCGCAATGGGTATGGCGCTCGATCCAAACCAGCATCAGGCGATGATGGAAATTCCGACCGCAGATGCCGAACCGGGCATCATCGTTCAGGAAATGCAGGCTGGCTACATGATCAAGGACCGCTTGCTGCGTCCTGCAATGGTCGGCGTGGCGAAGAAGCCGGACTAGGCAGGAGCCGCCGGGTAAGGCGGCTCCCGTCCGGTTTCTACTTGACCAGCTGCGCCGCGTTTTCGTCGCGGTGCTTCTTCAGATAACGCATAAAAGGCGTGCCGCCGGTTCCAACATCGGGGTCATTGCCCGCAATGCTGCCCGCCTGCTTGTTGATATAGCTTGCCGCATACTCAAGATGCCGCGTGCGGAAACGTGCCGACTGCTCAACGCAGGCGTTGAACGCGTCTTTCAGGCTCTGCTTATCCGCCGCTTGCACGAAATCGCGCAGCGTCGATTTCGCCGCGAGGTCTTCGATAAAGCGCCGATGTTCGACGGGTCGGTATTGGTGCAACTCGTCCAGAAAATTCCTCAGCGGATCCTCGCTGTGGCCGACCTGGAACAGTGCATCCATTGCCGGAACGATGGATGACTGCGAGCCGGTCTGACCGCGCAGCGCCTGCGGCTTGCCCTCCAGCTTCTCAACACCGTCATAAATCAGTCCGCCACCTTTAAGCGCCGGGTTGTTCGCCCAGCCGTGAATATAGGGGCGCACGCGGTGGAAATAGACATAGGGGTCGCAGCGTTCAGTCATGCGCGCGAAATGGGTGTATATCCGCTCCCACGCGGCGTCCATTTCGATCAGCAGCCGTTCTGCCTCAACCTCGTCGCCATTCCTGGCGACGCTCACCAGCCGGGCAGCATTGTCGAGCAATACGCCTGCCTCGGCTTCGATGGCGACATGGATCATCACGAACCAGTTCTCATCCTCGCCGCCCGCGAAATTTTGATACATGTAGATATTGTCGAGTGAGATCGGCCCCGACTTGTCGAGCCGCGCCCAATTGTCGAGCACATAGCCAGAATAGGGCAGCAGTGGTGCCTGTCCGAGCCGATCGGCAACGGCCACCATTGGACGCGCAAGATTGGCGGGTAGATGCGCGGGAGGCTCTGCCTCGCCCCAGACATAGGCTTGCACAAGGAAGGAATAGTGCACCATCGCGGTGCGAACCTCTTCTTCGGGCGCCTCGCGGGCCCATTCCTCAAGGCCGGGGTCGGGCAGTTGATCAAGCCAGTGCCGGACGCGACCTGTAGACAGGAGGCCGGAGAGATTTCCAGCAGCCTGCGTTACGCTCGCAAATTGCGAGGGTAGGGTGATATCGTCAATTTCGTAATGCGAAAGAAAGCCGCGCTCGCGCGACATTGCGTATGTTTCAAGCTCCATTTTTGTGACCATGTGGCCGGGCGCGGGTTGGGCCGCCCGGACATGCGAAAAGTATCAAATGAAACCNGCCTGCTCAATCCCTAAAGGCAGGTCAGAAAAAAGGCGGAACCGGATGGCCCCGCCTTTCTGCAAATTTGTCTGCACGGAACGACTGCTACTGACTGTAAAGCTCTGAAATATTGAGCTCGGTCGCGTGGCTGTCTGCCTCACCATACGTGCCCACCCAAATTTCGTAACGTCCCGAAAGCGGCGTCTGGAATCGTACCGAGGGGTTCGTGCCCTGGCCGCTATCGTCATCGCAATACCAATTTCCGTCAGGCGCATTGATAACAAGGGTCGTGTCCGCCATCGACGAGGCGGAGATATAAAGCGGCAGCGATCCGGCGTCATAGTTGAGCCTTACATCCGGCGAGCTGGCGATAAACCCGGCGCAGGCATGACTGAGATTGGAAGCGTCGTTCCCGCCGCCAGACGACATTCGGACGATGTAGGGATCTGGTGAGAAGCCGCTTCTCAGAGCCACAGTCTCATAGATTGGCTCTGCATTTATGTCTGGACCTGATGACGGAGGCGGCATCGGGGTCGGAAACGTAGTCTGTCCGCCCCCCTGATAGCTGGAGCCAATTTCGGATATATTGAGTTGTGCGGGCCACGAACTGCTGTCCCCGTAAGTTCCCACCCAGATCTCATACCGGCCCGCAAGCGGGTTATCGAAGGCAAGCAACGGATTGAAATTGCCCCCGCCATCATCGTTGCAATACCAGTTTCCGTCGGGCGCGTTGACAACCAACGTTGTATCTTCGCTCGAATTTGCCGAAATATACAACGGAAGTGACCCTGGCTGGAAGTTCAGCCGCACATCGGGAGAATTGGCGATATAACCGGCACATTGCTGGCTGATATTGTTCGCATCATAGGTGCCGCCCGATGACAGATTGACGGTATAGGGATCAGGCGTGAACCCGCCGGAAAGGTTCACCGTCGCGTAAATAGGCTCGGCATTGATATCGGGCATCATGGACGACGTGGGCATTATGCCTACAGCTCCACCGGATATCTCGGAAATGTTGAGTTGTGCCGGATAAGACGCGCTCTCCCCATAAGTCCCGACCCAGATTTCATAACGTCCCGTCATTGGGTTGTCGAAGCTGACCATGGGGTTCAGATCACCCCCGCTATCATCATCGCAATACCAGTTTCCATCAGGCGCGTTGATGACGAGTGTCGTGTCCTCATCTGAAGTGGCGGAGATATACAGAGGCAGCGAACCCGGCTGGAAATTCAGCCGCACATCGGGAGATGTGGCGACAAATCCATCGCATTGCGGACTGATTTTGGACGCGTCATTGGTGCCGCCTGATGACAAATTGACGACATAGGGGTCGGGCGTAAATCCGCCTGACAATGTGACCGTTTCATAAATCGGATCGGCATTGACATCCTGTGCCTGCGCAGGTGCCACAAGGCACAGCGTTAGCGCTGAAGCCGCGAGAAGTTTCTTGAGCATGGTATCCCCCTTTTTCGATGCGGTCAGTTGTGGAAGAAAAACAGATACACCGCAATAGCGCCGGGCGATGTTGGACCTCAATGCTTCGGCCTGCCGCGCTCAAGAAAGGTAGAGCGCCAGATAGCGGACACTCAGCGCCACCAACAGGACTGCCTGCACTCGCCGATTGCGAAAGACCACCGCCGCTCCCATCAACGCCACGAACAGCACCGTCAGGCCGATGCTCGTCGGAGACAAAACTGCCTCCCTCACTTGCGGGATTGAGAGTAGGTAAGCCCATTGCACGAGCACAAGCGCGATCAGAATTCCGAATATGGTGCGCGAAACACGGAAGTAATGCGTGTCCAGCTTGTCAAATTGATCCGGGTCGCTGGGGAACACCAGCCGCGCGGCAAGGTAATAGGCACTCGCAAAGCCCATGACTCCAAGTAGCATCGCAGGGGTCACGCTTACCAGTGACCGGATCGTCCATGCGAACATCCAGAAGGACATCAGATCAAGCATGACGAATATCGCCATCAGCGGCGTCAGCCAGCCAATCTGAAACGTCTCCTCCCGGCCTTCCTCATCACGGGCAAATTCCAGCTCCAGCGCCGATTGAGCTTGGCAAATGCGGCGCTGTCCGCCTCAGCAAATTCTCTGATGCTGAAAGTCACTTCGCTGCGCCCGGAAAATTCACCAGAACATCATAGGCCTTCTTGTCTGCGACACCGGCCACGACACCGCCATTGCGCAGCAAAAATGCGTGCTCGACAATCTTTGCCTGCTGCTCAATGCCATATTGATCCAACTTCCAACCCGGTCTGAGCGCATAGTCGTAGCGCGCCCATGGCATCCGGTTCAGCACCAGATACCATTCGCCGCGCGTCTGGGTCTGCCAGACATGCACCATCTCATGAATGAAGTGCGCCTGCTGATGGAGCGATGCGGTGGCGAAATCATCGCAATAGGCGCTGCCACCCGGATGGAAATGGATGTGCCCACGCGGCGCCATCGTGACCTGTTTGGGCTGAAAAAAGGCCCATTTGCGGCGCCGGATCAGGACCTTGGAATAATCTATCGCATCGCCGAAAATGGAGCGAGCGAGTTTGACCTCACTTTCGCTCAGCGGGCGCTCCCCACCGATGGGGCAGGAAAGCGCCGCGCTGCCGCTCAACCCTCGTCAGCCTCTTCCTCGGCAGCTTCACGCGGG
>JGI24025J20009_10000560_pt1 | contig 28794 bp, 25 predicted proteins | sample Cruoilmetagenom3_FD_20009 | JGI IMG/M metagenome (IMG submission 20009) | reverse complement strand
AGAGGAGTTGTCATCGATAATCCCTGCTCGGTTTGTCGGGGGACAGGTCGGGCAAAAAAAACTGAGCCGATTGCGGTGAAAATACCTGCAGGGGTTACGGATGGCTCGAGGATTAGATTCCCGGGAAAAGGTGAGGCCGGATACAGAGGGGGACCTCACGGGGATCTGTATGTAATCACCAGGGTGAATTCTCACTCTATTTTTAAACGGGATGGCAGTAATATTTTGTTAGATTTACCCATAAGTTTTACCGAAGCAGTTTTAGGAACTAAGGTGAAAGTTCCCACGACGAATGGGGTTGTTTCCTTGAAAATACCGGTAGGAACACAAGATGGTCAGGTTTTTAGATTGAAAGGCAAAGGTGCTCCTCGTCTTAAAGGGATGGGCAAAGGAGATATGCTGGTGAAGGTAAGATTGGTTATTCCGAGGAAACTGGATAAAGAAGAAAAAGAGATATTAAAAAAGTTTGCCGAAAAGCGTAAAGAAAATCCAAGAGAGCACTTAAAAAAATTTATGTAAGTGCGGTTCTCTTGTGAGTGAGAGGCAAAAAGATGGTAAAGAAAGACAAGAGAGGTTTATATATGATTAGCGTGGCAGCTGAGCTTGCAGGAATGCATCCGCAAACGCTGAGGATTTATGAGCAAAAGAAATTAATTTGTCCGGGCAGAAGCGTCGGCAGCACCCGGCTTTATTCGGATGAAGATATAGAAAGGTTAAAGGCTATCCAGAAACTAACTCGAGATTTTGGTATAAATCTTGCCGGCGTGAAGATGATTTTGGAGCTAAATGTGGACTTGAAAGAGTTGAGAAAGAAGCTTGCGGAGATGGGAGAATGTTTTACTGAAATGCAGGAAGAGATGGAATGCGAAATCAAAGAGGTACGCAAAAAATATAAAAAGGAAATAGTTTTTATTCCGAAAGGGAAACTTGTGAAGTGGAATAAATAATTAAACGAGGTTGATTTAAATGTTTGAACAATTTACGGAAAAAGCTCGTGAGGCTATCACGATAGCACAAGATGCTTTGAGAAGGACCAACCAAAATCAAATGGGAACCGAACATTTGCTGCTTGGTCTTCTTGCTCAAACCGATGGTATTGTGCCCCAAATTTTTGCACTTTTGGGGATAGATATTGGTGAGGCAAGGATAAGAATAAATGATGTGGTTGAATTGAGTCGTAAGGAAAAAGCACAAGGATTTGTTGAACAAATTTTTCTTACGCCAAGATTTAAAAAAGCGGTTGATATAGCTGCCGAAGAAGCTAAAAAGCTTGGAGATAGCTATGTTGGTACCGAGCACCTGCTTCTCGGTGTTTTAAAAGAAGGTGAGGGAGCTGGGGCAATAGTTCTTAGAGAACTTGGTTTAACGGAAGATAAGATATATGGTGCCTTGCGTCAGATAAGGCAAGGGGGAATAAGCGATGAGGTGTTTGGCTCCTCACAGAAGATGCTTAAAAAATACAGCCGGGATCTCACCGAACTTGCAAAAGAAGGTAAGTTAGATCCTGTAATAGGGCGAGATGAAGAGATTAAGAGGGTTATTCAGATTCTTTCTCGAAGGACCAAAAATAATCCTGTTTTAATTGGAGAGCCCGGTGTCGGCAAGACCGCGATAATTGAAGGGCTGGCTCAAAAAATTGTCAACAACGAAGTTCCTGAAATTTTAAAAGGGAAGCGCGTTGTTTCCTTAGATCTCGGGAGCTTGGTTGCCGGAGCTAAATATAGAGGAGAGTTTGAAGAGCGCTTAAAAGGCGTGATGGACGAGATAAAAAAAGCATCGAGGGAAATTATCGTTTTTATTGATGAGCTTCACAATGTTGTCGGTGCCGGTGCTGCTGAAGGGGCTTTGGATGCTTCCAGCATGTTGAAGCCGGCGCTGGCGCGCGGGGAACTGCAATGTGTGGGCGCAACCACTCTCGATGAATTCAGAAAACATGTTGAAAAAGATGCTGCTTTGGAGCGCAGGTTCCAACCGGTGATGGTTAACGAGCCTACGGTCGAGCAAACTATTGAGATACTCAAGGGTTTGCGAGATAGATATGAAGCGCATCATAGGATAAAGATAAGCGATGAAGCATTGGAGGTCGCTGCCAAACTTTCTCATCGCTATGTTTCAGATAGGTTTTTGCCCGATAAGGCAATTGATCTTATAGACGAAGCTGCGTCTAAACTTCGGCTGGAATCAATTATGTTGCCTCCTGATTTGCGCAAGCTTGAGAACAATCTCATGGAATTGATTAAAGAAGGAGAGGCGGCTGTGCAGTCAAGGGGGTATGAGAAAGCGGCTCAGATAAGAGATGAAACGGATAAGGTGCAAAAAGAGTTTAATGAGAAGAAAGAAGCTTGGCTAACCGAAAAAGGGCTTAAAAGTGCTATGGTGAATGCAGAGCATATAGCCGGCATTGTTTCAAGTTGGACGGGTATTCCTGTAACGAAGATGCTGGAAGAAGAGGCAGAAAAGTTAATTCGGATGGAAGATGAGCTTCATAAGAGAGTTATCGGTCAGGGTGAGGCTGTAGAGCGTGTTTCCGAGGCTATCAGGAGGGCCAGGGCCGGGCTTAAAAACCCAAAACGTCCCATTGGTTCTTTTATCTTTCTTGGTCCAACCGGGGTTGGAAAAACTGAGCTCAGCAAGGCTTTGGCCGAATTTCTATTCGATAGCGAAGATGCTCTTATTAGAATAGATATGTCTGAATATCAAGAAAGGCATACGATCTCAAGGCTCGTTGGGGCTCCTCCGGGTTATATTGGTTACGAAGAAGGAGGGCAATTAACGGAGGCTGTAAGGCGTCGGCCATATTCGGTCATCCTTCTCGATGAAATCGAGAAGGCCCATCCCGATGTATTTAATATCCTTCTTCAAATATTGGATGATGGGCGTTTAACGGATGCTCAAGGTCGCACAGTTAATTTTAAAAATACCGTGGTGATAATGACCTCAAACCTCGGAGCTCATCTTATTCAAAGGGGTCGTAGCCTGGGGTTCACAAGCGAACAGGATGAGGCACAGTCTTATGAGGAAATGAAGAAGGCGATAATGGGCGAGCTTAAGAAAAGTTTTCGTCCGGAATTTTTAAACCGCATAGACGAAGTGATAGTTTTCCACCAGTTGACTCAAAGAGAGACTCTTTTCATTGTTGATTTAATGCTGGAGGAGTTAAGGGGGCAACTTAAAGAACGGGAGATGGATATAGAGGTAGCCAGGGAAGCTAAGGAGTTCTTGGCCAAAGAGGGTTACGATCCTCTTTTGGGTGCTCGTCCGCTTCGAAGAACGATTCAGCGGCTTGTCGAAAATCCACTTTCTTCAGAAATTATTCGAGGCAGGTTCGGTGAAGGCGATGTTGTCAAGGTTGCCCTAAAAAATGGCAAGCTTACTTTCTCTAAAAAGAGGACGAATTGTTAATTTAAGAAATAAAAGACTGATACGGTTTCGTCACCTCTGAGTATTTTCTCTTATTAAAGGAATTTTGTTTGTGATTAACGAAAGATAACATAAAGTACATAAATAAGGAGGTGAAAAACATGGAACAAGGACCTATTACTCCTCCAAAAACATCAAGTACGGGTATGGACCCAAAAGTGGCAGCTTTGCTTTCTTACTTAGCTGGCTGGGTTACCGGACTTATATTTTTTCTTATTGAAAAGGAAGATAAGTATGTGCGGTTTCATGCCATGCAATCAATACTTCTTAGTATAGCGATGTTTGTGATCGTGATCGCCTTAAACATTGTTCTCGCAATGCTTGCTTTTATTGCTGACGTCTTCGGAATGCTGTTTGCGCTGGTCAGTCCCTTGCTCGGCCTTGCATTTCTGGTACTATGGATTATGCTTATGGTCAAAGCTTACCAGGGTGAAAAGTGGAAACTTCCAATTATTGGTGATATGGCTGAGAGGTACGCTTAAGATTTGAAAAAGAGAGGGTTAAAATCCTCTCTTTTTTATTAGTGTTATAAACCACTGGTTTACCCGGTGTGCCAGATACTGGTCTGACGATACGTTTTAAAGTGAAAAGCGTTTTTTAAATAATTTTTATTTTTTTATGGGTCGAACACGCTTCGCACTCGGCCGTATCCGCGACTTTACTCGCTCCGGGCGGGCCGAGAATAATTCGCTTGCGCTCAGACAGATTCTCGGGCGCTCACTTTGCTCGCCTGCCCACCTCTGGTGGGCTTTCCGGCCTTCCGCTCGCTTCATCGGGGCGGCCTCAAATTTCGCTTTGTCCGACCCACCGGGGTTTTAAAAAACAACTTTACCCATTACCCAATACCCTTATTTTCCTGGAGACTGACGTCTGGTAGCTGTTTTTAAATGATATGGCGTTTAATTTACCGATTTTACGACAAAGTTAAAATTTAAATAAAATCCAGGGTCCACAGCGGGCAGGATACTGCGCCTGCCGGTAGGCGCGGCGTCACAGATGTTCAAATCTCCTTTGTTTTAAGTCGGTGTTGAGTTTTTTAATTTGGGGAAATAAAGTATATTATTTATTATACTTAGTCAAACCCGTGTCCAATTAAAGCAGTGGAGGTGGTTTTTTGAACAAGGAAAAAATTGAGCGGGGAGTGCGTCTCATTTTGGAAGGAATTGGGGAAGATTTAAATAGAGAAGGAGTGAGGGAAACGCCTTCCAGGGTTGCCAGGATGTGTGAAGAGATTTTCTGTGGAATAAACAAGGATCCCTCCGAAGAAATTAAAGTAATGTTTTCCGAAAATCACGATGAGATGGTTTTGGTTAAGGATATCCCATTTTATTCAGTTTGCGAGCATCATTTGATGCCTTTTATCGGCAGAGCTCATGTTGCATATATTCCGGGAAAAGATGGAAAAATAACGGGGATTAGTAAATTGGCGAGAGTTATCGATATAGTTTCAAAGCGTCCTCAGGTTCAAGAGAGGTTAACAACAATTGTTGCCAACAATCTTGTAAAAGCATTGGATCCTTTGGGCGTTCTGGTTGTTGTAGAGGCTGAGCATCTTTGCATGAGCATGAGGGGTGTTCAGAAACCCGGGACATTAACTGTTACGTCTGCTGTGAGAGGAATTCTTCGAACAAATGATGCTTCTCGACAGGAAGCGTTATCGTTGATTCATGCAAGGAGAGATTAAAATTGTCTCATAACGCGAGAGTTTTGTTTTTAAATGAACCGGGTGAGATAAATAACGCTTTTGGAAAGATGGGCGTGGATTCCGTGGGTATCGACATTATGACTCCAAAGGCAATTTTTAGAGTAATTAAATTGGATGGTTTAGAGGCGCGCCAAGCCAACGTTTTAAAGCAAGAGATGCTTGTTTGCGGAGGCGAAACGGCCATATCAAAAAGAGTTTATAATTTAACAAATGAGCTTACGGATGTTATTTTAACGGGCACAATAGCCCAATTTAATCGTCTTTGTGAAAAATTGATTCGCCAACCGTTTGGGCTAAAGGATGTTTCAAAGGGGATTGGTGAAGTTCTTGAAAAATTTGACTCAAAGCCTTCGATTATTAAAGCCGGTAAATTTGAGTTGGATTTGAGTAAACGTACCCATATCATGGGTATTTTAAATGTGACCCCCGACTCTTTTTTTGATGGAGGTACTTATTTTGACATCGACGTTGCCGTTTCCCGCGGCATCGCGATGGTTGAGGAAGGGGCGGACATCATCGACATTGGGGGAGAATCATCTCGTCCGGGCGCAGAAAGTGTTGGTATAAATGAGGAAATTAAGAGAGTGGTCCCGGTTATAGAAAAGTTGGCCTGTGAAGTCGATTGCCCGATATCAATTGATACCTACAAAACCGAGGTAGCCAAGGAGGCGTTGGAGGCCGGAGCAACAATTGTAAATGACATAAGTGGACTTAGGATGGATGAAAAAATGCCGGAGCTTGTCGCGAAAACCGGAGCTCCTGTAATTATTATGCATATGCAAGGGACTCCGAAGACGATGCAAAAGAATCCCCATTATGAGTGCGTAATGGGGGAGATAATATCTTTTTTGAGGAAGCAAGCAGAGGTTGCTCTAAAAGCCGGCGTTCAAAAGGATAAGATTATCATTGATCCGGGCATTGGTTTTGGTAAGACCCGGGACCACAATCTTGAGATTATGAAAAAATTTTCGGAGTTAAAGAGTTTGGGTTATCCAATTTTGATGGGTACTTCTCGAAAATCTTTCATTGGTGCAACCCTTGATTTGCCCGTCGAGGATAGATTAGAAGGAACGGCTGCAACCGTTGTATATTCTGTAGTTCAAGGGGCCAACATCATTCGGGTCCACAATGTGAAAGAGATGGCTCGCGTTGCTAAAATGACAGATGCGATGCTCAAGGGAAATTGATAGTTAAAAGTTAAAAGAATAAAGAAGCTGTAAATAACATATAGCAGAGGGTAAAGTTAAATGAAAAATGGAGAATGAAAAGTGAAAAATGATAATTAAGAATTAAAAAAGTTTTTGTCCGGAGGACAACCCTTTGGGTTGGAAGCATTTTAGAATTTTATCTTTTATTGTTTGGTTTCAATTTTACATTTTTATTTTTTAATTAGAGCTTACTACCGACTCTCAACTAAAAGGGGTGTTGAATGACTAAGGTTTATCTTGGTCTCGGCTCCAATATCGGCAATAGAAAAACTTATTTGCGTGCGGCAATACGGTTATTAAAAAAACATAAAGATATTGATGTTAAAAAGGTGTCTTCCATTTACGAAACGGAGCCTGAAGGTTATGTTGAACAGAGGAAGTTTTATAATTTGGTCTTGGAGATTGAAACCTCACTTCCCCCCGGAGAGCTGCTTAAAATTTGTAACTTTATTGAAGATTTGCTCAAAAGAAAAAGGGAGATTAAGTGGAGGCCCCGGACTATAGACTTAGATATCCTGCTCTATGGCGAACTTGAAGTCGAGGAGGAAAATTTAGAAATCCCCCATCCTTTAATGTGTAAGCGAAGTTTTGTTTTGGTTCCTCTTTTAGAAATAGCCCCGGGCATCAAGCTTCCCTCGGGCTTGTCCGTGAAGCACTTTTTAGATAAGCTTCCTTCTTTTGAGATTAAGCTGGTTGGAAGGGTGGAGAATTAAGTGGTATATTATTAAATAACATATTGGTTTTGGCGCATGCCTTTAAACCGCTTGGATCCATTGTGACCGAGACGGAAGATGGCGGTAAATTTAAATCTTCTGCGGGTCGGGAGATTTTTTTATTAGCATTATAAACCAATGGTTTATCCAGTGCTCGCGTTTTAAAGCGAAGCAATTGAAAAAAGTTTTTATCCAAAGGATAATTGTCTACTGGACAAAAATAATTTTTATTTGTTCATTTTCTTACTCGCCTAAGAAAACGAACCAAAAGAAGGGCGGCCGATCATTTTTTAAATGGCTTAAAAATCTACGGCTTGCTTGGGCGCCTGCAGAACTCAGGCTACGCCCTCAAACAGCTTCGGCGCTTGTTCCAAGCAAACCTATTTTTAAGCCTAAAAATGATATGGCGTTTAATTTGATGATTTTACGATAGAGTAAAAATTTAAATAAAATCCAGGGCCGACTTAAGTCGGTAGGATACCGCCCGCATCGGGGGCAGGGAAGCCACCTGTCCTGTGGCCAGTGGTAGTTTACTTTAGGAGTAAAAAATGAAGAAAAGAGTATCAATCATTGGCGCGGGTGTTGTGGGAACGGCCGTTGGTCATATTTTAAAAACAAAAGGTTATAATATAACGGCCATTGCCAGCAGGACACAGGCGTCTCTCGACAGGGCTTTCCCCTATACGGGAGGGTTGACTACAACTGATGTTGTTGAAGCTGCAAGTTTGGGGGATTTGGTTTTTATTACCACGCAAGATGACCAAATTGAAAAAGTTTGCGCAAAAATTGCGCTTGGAAACGGGTTTAAGGCCGGCAATGTAATTTTACACATGAGCGGAGCGCTTTCAATGAAGGTTCTAAAGAGCGCGGAGAAAGCGGGAGCCTTTACGGTAAGCATTCACCCGATGCAGTCTTTTGTCGATATTGACCTTGCAATAAAGCAACTGCCGGGAGCATATTTTGGGGTTACCGCGGAGGAGAAAATTCAACCTCTTGTTTTTAAGTTGGTGAAAGACCTCGGCGGTGAGCCGGTTGTAATAAAAGACGAGGATAAGCCGCTCTATCATGCTGCTGCTTGCGTGACCTCAAACTATCTGGCGGCACTTTTACGCTTTGCCCAGGAAATATATTTGAGCATTGGAATATCGCAGGAAGTTTCTCTTAAGGCAATTTGGCCTCTCGTTGAAGGGACGCTTAAAAATATAAAACAGAAGGGTACTTCTCAAGCATTAACCGGGCCGATTGCTCGCGGAGATTTGGGCACAATTGAAAAGCATTTGTCGGCTTTAAAGTCGAAGCTGCCTGAGGCCTTAAATCTCTATGAGAAATTGGGCAATTATACGGTTGAGGTGGCGCTTGAAAAAGGGAGCATAGACGAGAAACAAGCAGATAAAATTAAACAACTTTTAGATAAGGGGTAGAAGATGAGAGAAAAAATTACCGTCACCAAGCTTGCTAAAATGAAAAAAGGAAACGAAAAAATAACCATGCTCACCGCCTATGATTATTTGACCGCGAAACTTTTGGATGAAATAGGAGTGGATTTAATTTTAGTCGGCGATTCCTTGGGGATGGTTGTGCTTGGATATGAAAATACTTTGGCCGTAACCATGGATGATATGATTCATCACACAAAAGCGGTGGTCAAGGGGGTAGAATCGAGTATGGTCGTTGGCGATATGCCCTTTATGTCATANCAAATAAATGTGGATGAAGCTCTTAAAAATGCGGGAAGATTTTTGCAAGAAGCCGGTGCTCAAGCGGTAAAACTTGAAGGCGGCGAAGAGGTGGCGGATAAGGTTGATAAAATTGTTAAAGCGGGGATACCGGTGATGGGTCATTTAGGGCTTACTCCTCAGTCGGTACATCAGATGGGAGGCTTTAAGGTTCAGGGCAAAGAAGAGAAACAAAAGAAAAAATTGCTTAAGGATGCACAGATTCTTGAAGAAGCGGGAGCCTTTTCAATTGTATTGGAGTGCATTCCAAAGAATCTTGCCAAGGAGGTAACAAAAACAGTTTCAATTCCAACTATTGGTATTGGAGCCGGGAGCGAGTGCGATGGCCAGGTTTTGGTTACTCAGGACCTTTTAGGGATGTATGATAAATTTGTGCCGAAGTTTGTTAAACAGTATGCCCGTTTAGACAACGAAATTAAGAGGGCGGTATCCGACTACATCTCGGAAGTGAAAACGGGTAAATTCCCCTCCGAAGAGCAGGAGTTTTGTTAGTCGGTAGTGGCTAGTCGGTAGTCGGGAGCATATATGAAGGTAAAGGGTGAAGTTAAATGGAAAATGGAGAATGAAAAGTGAAAAACTAAAATTAAGAATTAAAAAAGTTTTTGTCCAGAGGACAATCCTTTGGATTGAAAGCATTTTAGAATTTTATCTTTTATTGTTTGGTTTTTAATTATAAATTTTTCTATATAGTTCTACGTTTTTCATTTTTGGTTTTTAATTTGAACACACTTCCTACTAACAGGTGCTTTATGAAAATAATTACAACCATAAAAGAAATTAGGGCGGCTTTAAACCAAGAAAAAAAGAGCGGTAAAACAATAGGGTTTGTTCCGACGATGGGCTACTTTCACGAGGGGCATCTTTCCTTGATGCGCAAAGCGAAAGAAAACTGCGATGTGGTGGTTACAAGTATTTTTGTGAATCCCATCCAATTTGGCCCCTCCGAAGATTTTGAGACTTATCCCAGAAATTTAAAAAACGATTCAAAGATGGCCGAAGAAGTTGGAGTCGATTATCTATTTTTGCCGAGTGTTGAGGAAATGTATTCGGGAGAATGTTTAGCTTATGTAGATGTTGAAAAGATAACAAAGGTTCTTTGTGGAGCCAACAGGCCCGGTCATTTCAGGGGGGTTGCCACGATTGTTTCAAAACTATTTAATATAATACAACCCGATTTTGTTTACTTTGGAGAGAAGGACTACCAACAGCTTGTGGCAATAAAAAAGATGGTCGATGATTTGAATTTTGATATTCAGGTAGTCGGGGTTCCGATTGTAAGAGAAAAAGATGGTTTGGCCATGAGTTCTCGAAATAAATTTCTTGGTCTTCGAGAAAGGGAAGCTGCCCTTGTTTTAAATAAATCTCTTAATTTAGCTTCGGAAATGGTGAAAAATGGAGAAAAGGATTCAATCGTGATAAAAAAAGCAATGAAGAGGCTGATTAAAAAAGAACCCCTGGTTAATTTAGAGTATCTATCCATCTGTGATAATATTTATTTACAAGAGCTTTCCAAGATAGAAGAGAATGTGTTGATTGCCTTGGCGGCAAGGGTGGGGAAGGCGAGATTAATTGACAACGTTTTAATTGAAGGAAATTAGGTGATAGCTTATTTTTAGGACGATGTTAAAAGGCAAGATACATAGAGCGACAATTACTGAAGCTAATTTAGATTATGTTGGGAGCATAACTGTTGATGAGAATCTTCTCAAAGCTGCCGATATTCTAAATCACGAAAAAGTTCAGGTGGTCGATGTTACTAACGGTTCGCGTCTTGAAACTTATGCTATTGCAGGTCCAGCTGGTTCGGGGACCGTATGCGTAAACGGCGCTGCAGCGCGTTTAGTACACAAAGGAGATAAAATTATCATCTTGTCATATATAATTGTTGATGATAAAGAAGCAAAGAAACTGATGCCCAGGATTGTTCACGTAGATGAAAAGAATCGTATGATTGATGTCGAGGATTACAAGGCAATATACGATATTTGTTGAGGGAGAAAATTATTGAGAGAATATATTGAACATATTGAGTTGCTCAAAAAGAAAAGAAACGCAATTATATTTGCGCACAATTATCAACCGCCCGAGATTCAAGACGTCGCAGATTTTATTGGTGATTCATTGGACCTTTCTCGTAAAGCTATGCAGATTGATGCCGAAGTCATAGTTTTTTGCGGTGTTTATTTTATGGCGGAAACAGCCAATATTTTAAGCCCGGAGAAGATAATCTTGCTTCCGGATATCTACGCTGGTTGCCAATTGGCCGATACGATAACGGTTGAAGCTTTAAGGGAGAAAAAGAAAGAATATCCTGACGCTGCAGTCGTCTGCTATGTAAATTCTCCCGCAGCCGTGAAGGCGGAAAGCGATGTGTGTTGTACCTCCGCAAATGCGTTGGCGGTTGTTAATTCGGTGCGCGATTTTAAGAAAATTATTTTTGTGCCGGATAAAAACCTTGGAAGCTATGTTGCCTCCAAGACGAACAAGGAGATAACTCTTTGGGATGGATGTTGCCCCGCTCATAATGATATAACGCCGGAGCAGGTTGAGAAACTTAAGGAAGGCCATCCCCACGCTGTTTTTATAGCCCACCCGGAATGTCGTCCAAGTGTTCTTGCTTTAGCCGATGAGATTTTAGGTACATCAGGGATGCTTAAGTTTGCGAAAAAAACCTCAGCCGATGAGGTTATCGTTGGAACAGAAGTGGGAATGGTTTATCGTTTACAGAAAGAAAATCCTGAAAAAAAATTCATTGAAATAAAGGGTGCAATCTGCAAAGATATGAAAGTTATTACTCTTGACAAAGTGGAAAAATCTCTTAAAGACTTGGAACCCAGGGTTGTTGTTTCGGAAGAAATAAGGGTAAAAGCAGCAAGAGCAGTAAATAAAATGATAGAGATAAGCGGATGATGATTTGAAGAACGTTCCACATCGTTTAATTGGTTTTAGTACAAAGGATTTAAAGCAACGGTCATCCGATTTATTAATAATCGGAAGCGGAATTGCCGGCTTGACTGCGGCTATTAAAAGTCATCAAGAATATAAAGTGACCCTTCTTACTAAAGGCAAACTCAAAGAAACGGCAACCTGGTATGCCCAAGGTGGCGTTGCAACCGCGATGAGTGAGAAAGATTCTCCCGAGCTTCACTACCAAGATACAATGAAAGCAGGTGCCGGTCTTTGTGACCCCAAAGCCGTCAGAGTATTGGTAAACGAGGCCCGCGATTCCATCGATGATTTAATAAGTCTTGGTGTCGATTTCGACAGAGCGTTAAGCGGCAAAATCGAACTTGCTCGCGAGGGGGGCCATTCTTTATCCAGAATACTTCACACCGGGGATTCAACGGGAAGCGAAATTCAATCAACTTTGGTTTCAAAGGTAAAGTCTTGCTCAGACATTCAAATTAAAGAAAACACTTTTGTTTTAGATTTTTTAGTTTATAAAAACCGTTGTGTTGGAGCCATAGTCCTTGAGCCCGAAGAGAAAAATCCCATTGTTTATTTTGCTAAGGCGGTTATCTTGGCTACCGGTGGATGTGGACAGCTCTATAAAGTTACCACCAGCCCTTTACTGGCTACAGGTGACGGAATAGCGATGGCCTACCGGGCGGGAGCTGAAGTCTGCGACGTGGAATTTATGCAATTTCATCCAACGGGTTTATATGATAAAGAGAGACCCCGTTTTTTAATTACCGAAGCCCTAAGAGGAGAAGGAGCTTATTTAAGGGACTGTGCGGGAAATAGGTTTATGGTAGGAGTTCATCCCTTGGCTGAGCTTGCTCCAAGAGATATTGTGGTAAGAGAAATTGTTAAGGCAATGAAAAGATGTGGAGAAGACCACGTTTATCTGGATACCACTCATATACCGGCGGAAAAATTGGAAAAGAGATTTCCGATGATTTATGAAAGATGTAAAGAGAGCGGTTTTAATTTAAGCAAAGATATGGTTCCGGTTTCACCCGTTGCTCACTACATGATGGGGGGAGTTAAAACGGATACTTTTGGAAGAACAAGTTTGCCCGGTCTGTATGCAAGCGGGGAAACAGCTTGTACGGGTATCCACGGTGCCAACAGGTTGGCCAGCAATTCTCTTTTAGAGGGATTGGTTTTTAGCGGGAGAATATACAAAATATTAAAAGATGATATTGGGAAAATATCCAAAGAAGAAATATCCGATGCCGATTTAACTTGTAGTTTTTTTGGGAATAAAAAAGATATCGACGTTGACAAACACAAGGAATTGTTGCGTGAAATAATGACCACATTTGTTGGGGTTGTTCGTTCAAAGGAAGGGCTTAAAGAAGCTCTTATAAAAATCTCCGATTTACAAGATGAGGTTTTTAAAATTCAATTTGATGAGGTTGGCGGATTTGAGCTTCAAAATATGCTCACTGTGGCAAAATTGATGGCTCAAGCGGCATTAATAAGGGAAGAGAGCCGAGGGGCTCACTTCCGAAGTGATTTCTCCGAAACCAATGATTCTAAGTGGAAAAAACATATAATTTTAAAACGGGGTCTTCAAAAACCAAAATTTTCAAAATTTATTTAGAAATTTTAGTGGGGAAAGATGCTTGAAGAAAAAGAATTGGAAAAAATAATAAAAATTGCTTTGGATGAAGACTTAAATGGTCGCGGCGATATTACTACAAAAGCCATTTTCCTCAAATCACAAAAGGTCAAAGGGTTTGTCCAATGTAAAGATTCGGGTTTAATCGCGGGGATTAAGATTGCGGCCAAAGTCTTTGAAACGGTAGATAAGTCCATTATCTTTAAACCTAAAGTTAAAGATGGAGATAAAGTTAAGAAAGGGGAAATAATTGCCGAGCTGGAGGGCAATGTTTCCGGAATTTTAGCGGCTGAAAGGGTGGCTCTTAATTTTCTTCAACATCTTTCGGGTATAGCTACCTCAACATCTGAGTTTGCTGAAAAGGCAAAGCCGTATGGAGTTGATATCTATGATACGAGGAAGACGACGCCGGGGTTAAGATTAATTGAAAAATATGCTGTTAAAGTGGGGGGCGGTTATAACCACCGGATGGGTTTGTACGACGCGATTTTAATAAAGGATAATCATATTGCGGCTGCCGGAAGTATCAAGCGGGCCATAAAGCTTGCTCGTCGGAAATTTCCTCGGGAAAAGGTTGAAGTGGAAACGGAAAATTTGAGTCAGGTAAGAGAGGCGCTTGAAGCAAACACCGATATTATAATGTTGGATAATATGGATATCGAGAATATGCGAAAAGCAGTTAAGATGGTTGGCGAGAATGCAATACTTGAAGCATCGGGCGGCATCGCCCTTGATAACGTTGAAGAAGTTGCAAAAACCGGCGTAAACAGAATCTCCGTGGGAGCAATAACATATGCGGCATCGCCTTTAGACATTTCCATTGAGCTCATCTCGGATTGAGAGGCTATTGAATTTTGTCATTGCCTGCCTACCAATGAGATCGTTTCGGTTTCGCCGTTCGGTTAATTTCAGGCTGATTGCTAAGAGGCTGATTTATGGGAACAGAGATTCTAAATTCAATCTTCTTTTATTTTAAGGCTTACGGCTATTACATCCTATTTTTTGTTCTTTTGCTGGAGAATACGATTTTTTTGGGGCTGATTGTTCCAGGGGAAACCATTCTTCTTCTCGCAAGTTTTTTGCTTCTTACGGTTATTTCAATTTCTTTTACGTGGTGGTTATAAGTATTATGGGAGCTCTGCTTGGCAATAACATTGGTTACTTTATTGGAATTAAAAAAGGACGGCCCTTTATAGAAAAATTTGGTAGACATTTTTTTATATCGGAAAAGCGGATTAAGGAAGCGGAGCAGTATTTCGATGTTCATGGAGGTAAAACCGTATTTATCGGACGTTTTGCCACTGGTATTAGGGTATTTATTGCTCCTCTTGCCGGAGCCGCGAGGATGAATTACGTTAAATTTTTCTTTTATACCTTGGGAGCGGTTGTCACATGGACAATTTTAATTGGAACGCTCGGCTATTTTTTCGGAGAAAATTGGGAAACCCTTCTTAAAATTGTGAACAATATAGGATGGGGATTTTTTGCGCTGATAATCGTTTTTTTAATTTTAATTTATCTTTATGGTAAAAAGCGTAAAGGGGTGTAAAGTGTCTACAAAAGAAGCCATTTTGTTTTTCTTGAAAGATAATTTCGGCAATTTTATCTCAGGAGAGGAAATTTCCAGAAGTCTTTCTTTGTCCAGAACTGCTATCTGGAAAAATATTCAGAGTTTAAAGAAAGAAGGGTACCAAATAGAGGCTATTCCAAAGCTTGGTTATAGGCTGATTAAAGTATCTAATGAGCTTTTGGCCTCAGAGATAAGGTATAAGTTTAAAACAGGCCTTTTTAACAAGGAAATTTATCATTTTAATAAGGTTTCTTCGACAAATAATGTGGCGAGGGCTTACGCTGCTGATGGAGTTTTGGAGGGGACGCTCATTATAGCTGAGGAACAAATTAAAGGTAAAGGTAGATTGGGGAGGAAGTGGATTTCTCCCTCTGGTGGAATATGGTTTTCTATAATTTTGCGTCCTGAAATTTCTCCAATCGATGCTTCCAAGATAACAATCCTTACCGGAGTTGCTGTCGCGAAAGCCATTGAGATTGAAACCGGATTGAAAGTTCAACTTAAGTGGCCAAACGATGTTCTTATTGATGGCAAAAAAGTGGTTGGCATTCTATCCGAGATGAGTGCCGAGGCTGATAAAGTAAATTTTGTTGTGGTTGGATTGGGAATAAATGTAAATTTTGATATGAAAGTTTTTCCTGAGGAGTTGCGGGATAAGGCGACTACCTTAAAAAAGTTGTTGGGAATTGAGGTGGACAGGGTGATTTTGTTTAAGACCGTATTAAAAGAGTTCGAAAAGGCCTACTTTTCTTTAAAAGAGGGTGATTTTAAGAAGGTGTTGTCGGAGTGGAGAAATCTTTGTGAAATGTTGGGCAAGCGCGTAAAAATTTTGGCTCTGGATAAAGAGATGGAGGGCGAAGCCCTTGACATCGATGAACACGGTGGTTTGCTGTTGAGGTTGCCTTCCGGTGAAATACGCACGGTTTATTCAGGTGATGTAACCATTAAAAAATAATTTTACACAGGGTTTTTATTTTGTTAAAATTGTTAACTAATAAAAATTATGGGTTAACAAAGGAGAAATTTTATGAAAATTGATGTAAAGAGTATGGTTTTAGTTGCTTTATTTGCGGCATTGACGGCCGTTGGGGCTTTTATGGTGATTCCGCTTCCCTTTAGTCTTGTGCCGGTGACCCTCCAGGTTTTCTTTGTACTTCTCGCTGGTGCTCTTTTGGGTAGCAAGCTGGGGGCTATAAGTCAGATGGTTTACGTTTTTCTTGGTTGTTTGGGTCTTCCTGTGTTTGCAGGGGGAATGTCAGGCGCCGGAGTTCTAATCGGCCCAACCGGGGGCTATATATTTGGTTTTATCTTGGCCGCGTATGTGATAGGGAAACTAATCGAGGGCAAGCTTAAATTACATTATCTTTTGGTATTCCTGTCCTTAATAGTAGGTGTTTTAATTATCTATCTAATCGGAGTTTTACAGCTTATGGCGGTTGCAAAATTGAGCTTTTCCAAAGCATTTTTTGTCGGGGTTCTTCCCTTTATTGGAGTGGATTTAATTAAGGCCGCACTGGCTTCGTTCTTAATCCAAAGGGTAAAGCCTTTATGTTTTTAAAGGGTAAAACGGAAGTCATAGAGCTTCGTGCTCATCACCTTCTTTGCATTTTAGGATTTCGCGGTTTAGGTTATAGCGAGGAATTTGTGGCAAACTTGAAAAAAATAATCACAGTTTTTCGTGTCGATGGAAATCGTGAGGTTAGACTCATTCATTGGTGTGACGATGTTTGCAAATATTGTCTCCACAACATTGAAGGAAGGTGCCAAAAGAAAAATGGCTTTGCCGAAAATTCACCCACGATGATGGATTTAAATTTATTTGAGAAACTGGGGATATCATCGGGGACTGTTGTTCAATTCAACCGGGTGATGGCTTTGATTAAGGAACGCATAGATTTAAATTTTATGAAGAGCATCTGCAGAGATTGTGAGTGGAAAAATTTAGGTTATTGTGAAGATGGCTTGAAGCGATTGGTCTCTTCTTAATCCTAACTCCTGACTTTTGGCTTTCCTTTTACCCGCCTTCGCAGAAAGCCACGGGTTTACCCATGGATGAATGCGTATGAGGTGGGTAACCCTCCGTAGCTTTAGCGAAGGAGGGTTAGCTTCGGCGGGTTCCGCCGCAAGCGCTGGAGGTGCCACGGCTTTAGCCGTGGGGCTCCACTTAGTGCTATAAACCACCGGTTTATCTGGTGTGTACGTTTAAAGCAAAGCAACTTGAAATAAGTTTAATAATTAATTTGTTCATTTTCTTACTCGCCTAAGAAAACGAACCAAAAGACGAAGGAATTTTGTAAAATCTTCAAAAATTCTTTTTAATAAAGAGATTTTATCGAAATTCCCGAGCTGGGCGGCCGATCATTTTTTTAACGGCTTAAGAATTTACGGCTTGCTTGGGCGCCTGCAGAACTCCCCCTCGTTTCACTCCGGGGTCAAACAGCTTCGGCGCTTGTTCCAAGCAAACCTATTTTTAAGCCTAAAAATGACCCTTCGTCCCTCCAGGGTCATCCCGGAATGAAGTGAGGGATGATATGGCATTTAACTTGCTGGTTTTACAATAGAGTTAAAATTTAAATAAAACCCAGGGCCGACTTAAGTCGGCAGGATAAAAGCCACCGGCCCTGTGGTTGATGGTAGTATTACTTAATTAAAAGTTTCTCTTGGGGTAAGGTATTGGGATAGGAACTGGAGAGAGATGTGAAAAGGCATTATAATTAAGTTGAGGTGAGCTAATGAAGGATGAGGAAATCTCGAGGAAATTGGTTGAATGGATAAAAGATAAGGTTGAGGTAGCCGGTGCCAAGGGTGTCGTTTTTGGATTAAGTGGCGGGCTTGATTCAGCGGTAGTTTCTCTTCTCTGCAAAACCGCTTTTCCGGATAACTCTTTAGCTTTCATGCTTCCCTGCCACAGCGTTAAGGAAGATATTGAGGATGCGGTTTCTTTTGCCGAAAAATTTAATATAATGTATCGCATTGTCAAACTAAGTGACCATTATGATGAGCTGGTGAAAGAATTTAATAAGGTGATATTGGCAAAAACCATTGATTCTAATCGTGGGCGCACAGCTTTTGCCAATATCAAACCTCGTCTTCGTATGATTACCCTATATTATTTTGCGAACTTGCTTAACTATTTAGTGGTTGGAACGAGCAATAAAAGTGAGCGGATGATTGGTTATTTTACAAAATATGGTGATGGAGGAATGGATATTGCTCCACTTGGTAATCTATTAAAAACTGAAGTAAGAGATTTAGCTAAGCACTTGGGGGTCCCGCGGGAAATTATAGATAAACCACCTTCAGCCGGTCTTTGGAAGGGTCAAACCGATGAAGCTGAAATGGGGATAACTTACGAAGATTTAGATGCTTGTTTATCCGGGCAAAAGTCGATGGAGAAGGTGGATTTGATGGTTAAAATGAGTGAACATAAAAGAAACTTGCCCGACATTCCCGATTTGTAAATAAATGTGAGCGGTAATTTATTTATTCTGAGCGAGATTGAAGAATTGTTGAATTGTTGAGCCCCGCATGGTTGTTGCGGGGCTCTTTCTTGCATAAATGTTTATTTAGGCTTATTTTCAGAACGCGCCAAATGGTTTAATATGCTTGTATAAGGGGCTGAGTTTTTTTGCAGAAGAAAAAAATCATACTTATTGACGGAAATAGTTTGGTTTACCGAGCCTTTTTTGCGTTACCCACATCTTTGACTACCTCTTCGGGCCAAGTTACAAATGCGGTTTATGGTTTTACCAGCATGCTTATCAAACTTATTCGGGAAGAAAAACCCAATGTTATTTTGGTTGCTTTCGATAAAGGTAGGTCCGTTCGGGTTAAGCAGTACGCTGAATACAAAGCGCATCGGCCCAAAACACCAGATGAGCTTAGAAGTCAGTTCCCTCTTGTAAAAGATGTTCTTGAGGTACTTAATATCCCATTTTTTGAAATTGAGGGGTTTGAAGCTGATGATATTTTAGCCACATTGGCCAAGGAGGCTGAAGGAGATGGAGATGAGGTAATTGTTGTTACGAGCGACAAGGATGCTTTTCAACTTGTTTCTCCCAAGACAAAAATAATGACGACCAAAAAGGGAATTACCAATACGGTTTTGTATGACCGAGAAGCTGTAATCGAACGTTACGGTGTTCCACCTGGGAAGGTGGTTGATCTCCTTGGTTTAAAAGGGGATCCCTCTGACAATATTCCCGGCGTGCCCGGCATTGGAGAAAAAACGGCCGCTAAGTTGCTTCGGGAATTTGGAAGTCTTGAGAACGTGTTAAAAAACGTGGATAAAATTTCAGGGGAAAAATTGAAAAATTCTTTAATCGAATTTGCTGAGCAGGCGAGGCTCAGCAAACAATTGGCCACACTCGATTTCAATTCGCCGATTGAAGTCAATTTTGAGGAATACGAACTGGGCGGTTGGGGCGAGCAAGAGGTGAGAGAATTATTTTCTTCCCTTGGGTTTAATACTTTATTGAAAAGGTTTTTTTCTAAAGACAATAACTTTTTTGTGAAGGAAGTCGAGAAGCTAAAACCGACAATCTTGGAATTGAGAAAAGAAAGTGATTGGCAAAGTTTTTTGAAAAAAATTGAATCCAATTGTGTGTTTGGCCTCCATGCTTTAATGGTGGGGGACGGGAATTCTGTGAGCAAGAGAGTTTTAAAACTTGTAGTGGCATTTAATGACGGAACTACTTACATTATTTCAAAGACGTTTTTGGGGAAAATCGAGCCTTATTTAAAATCAACAGATTTTCAAAAGATAGTTTATGATGGGAAATATTTAGTTAATTGTTTAAGGAACGAAAAAATTAATTTAAAAGGGATTAGCTTTGATGTTATGGTGGCAGCTTATTTAATAGATCCATTGCAAAATGATTACTCCTTAGAGAATCTTTCTAAGCAGTATTTACAGCTTGGTTTTTCTGAAAGCAAAGATGACATGTTTGCTCAGAGTGGTTTGGCAATTGTGCGATTGAGAGATCTTTTGTTTGAAGAATTGGCGGCAAAAGATCTCCTTAAATTATTTAAGGAAGTTGAGATGCCGCTCATTTATGTGCTCGCCGATATGGAATGGGAGGGGGTGGGAATCGACGTCAATTATTTAAAAAATCTTTCCTTTAATATCGAGGATACTTTAAAAACCTTAGAGAGCGAGATTTGCAATTTAGCCGGCGAAGATTTTAATGTAAATTCGTCTAAACAGCTTGGGAGAATATTATTTGAAAAATTGGGTTTAGAATACGGCAAGAAAACAAAGACGGGTTATTCCACCGACTTCTCTGTTTTAAGTAAATTAATAGATGCTCACCCCATAATTGAGAAAATTATACGTTACCGGGAACTTTATAAATTAAATTCAACCTATATAACGGCTCTCCCAAAAATGGTTAATCTGAAAACCGGACGATTGCACACATCTTTCAATCAAACCGTGACTACTACGGGAAGGCTTTCGAGTAGCAATCCCAATCTCCAAAATATTCCTATAAAAGGTGAATTAGGTCGGGAGATAAGAAAGGCTTTTATTGCGTCAAGACCGGGGGACGAGTTGCTTACTGCGGATTATTCTCAGATAGAGCTGAGGATTTTGGCGCATGTTTCGGAAGACGAAAATCTCATTTGCGCTTTTAATGAGGGAGAGGATATCCATGCTAAAACGGCCAGCGAAGTATTCGGCGTTAATATCGATGAAATTACACCTGAGATGCGAAGAGCCGCCAAGGCAGTTAATTTTGGAATTGTTTACGGCATAAGTCCGTTTGGTCTATCGGAACAATTGGGAGTATCAAAAGAAGAAGCCGCTTCATATATAGAACTTTACTTTAAGCGTTACTCAAAAGTAAAACATTATATTGAAGAGTCCATAGCGTTGGCTTATAAAAACGAGCACGTTAGGACCTTTTTGGGGAGACGCAGGTGTTTGCCTGAGCTTGAAAGCAGCAATTATCGTGTTCGGAGTTTTGGCGAAAGATTAGCAATTAACTTTCCCATACAAGGGAGCGCAGCTGATATAATAAAGATAGCTATGGTTTGTATATATGGCGAGTTAGAGAAACAAGGGCTTCAAACGCGGATGGTTTTACAGGTTCATGACGAACTTATATTTGAAGTTCCTCCGTTGGAAAGGGAGATAGTGGTGGATTTGGTCAGAAATGCAATGGAAAATGCTTATCCATTGAAAGTAAAGATGAAGGTTGATATAAAGATAGGTGATAATTGGTTGGAGGCCAAATAAAAAAGGAGGAATTCACAAGGTTATTGTGGAAATTTAGAATTGAAAAAAATATGGGAGGTTAACAAATATAATGGAGGATAGTAACACAACAAAAAAGAAAGAAGAAGTTGAGGAGGGGTACATAAAAAAAGATGAGGAAGGAAAACTTATTCCCGATTATGATAGTGCAATTAAGTTCTTTGAGGAAGGAGATTTAATTACCGGGACGGTAGTTAAAATAGACAACAATGAGGTTCTTGTTGATGTTGGCTATAAATCCGAGGGAGTTATACTTCCTAATGAACTTTCAATAAAGAGAGATGTTAATCCCGAAGAAATTGTCTCTTTGGGAGAAGAAATTGAAGCGTTAGTTCTTCAAAAGGAAGACAAAGAAGGAAGACTCATACTTTCCAAAAAAAGAGCGAAATATAGAAAAGCTTGGGATAGAATTGCCGAGATTTCAGAGAAAGATGGGAAGATTTCAGGGAAAGTAATCGAAGTGGTAAAAGGTGGTTTGATTTTAAATATTGGTGTGAGAGGTTTTTTGCCCGCTTCGCTTATTGAACACAGAAGAGTTAAAGATTTAAATGCTTATTTAGGTCAGGAACTTGAATGTAAAATTATAGAGGTAGACAGAAGAAGGAACAATGTGGTTCTTTCTCACAAGGCGGTTTTGGAGGGTTCTCGCAGAAAAGAACGGCGAGAAATTTTATCTAAGTTGGAAAAAGGACAGATAGTTACGGGTAAGATTTCAAGTATTGTAGATTTTGGAGCTTTTGTTGACCTTGGAGTTATTGATGGGTTAATTCATATTTCGGAACTTTCATGGGAACACGTTAATCATCCATCGGAAGTGGTCAGCGTGGGAGATGAGGTTAAAGTTCAAATTCTTGATATAGATAGGGAACGGGAAAGAATATCGCTTGGATTAAAACAGACACAGGAGGATCCTTGGCAGAAGAGGACAGAAAAATATGCAGAAGGTGATGTTGTAAAAGGTAAGGTAACGAGAATCGCGCCTTTTGGAGCTTTTATTAGTTTGTCCAATGGCCTTGAAGGTTTGGTTCATATTTCCGAAATGGCTGAAACACATGTTGAGTCGCCCGGACAAATTTTAAAAGTGGGGCAGGAAGTTGATATGAGAATTTCCGAAATAGATAAAAAGAAAAGGAAAATTAGTTTAAGTTTAAAACAATTACAAAAAGAAGAAGTTAAAGAAGCTAAAGAAGTTAAAGAAGTTAAAGAAGTTAAAGAAGAAAAAACAAAGAAATCTGATGAGATCAAAGAAGAGAAAGAGATCAAAAAAGAAGTTAAAGAAGAGCCTGTTTTAATTGAGGAACATAAAGAAAATACTGAAGCAGATAATGTAATCAATAAAGAGAAGGACCGAGCAGAAGATAAGATTGGTGAGCGCAAAAAAACAGATTCCTTGCCCGGTTCACTTGAAGATGTATTGCAGCAAATGAAGGAGGAAAGAGCTCAAAAAGAGAGTGATTAGTGAATTGAGTTAGTCGGTAAAAGAAGCTTAAACTTTGAAAGGGGATTAAGATGAGCGGGGAGTTTATCGCGGCGGTTATTATTGTTTTAATTGTTGTCGGGGTCGCGATGTGGATGGCTGTACTTTACACTAAACGCACATCAGGTGTCTTTAAAGAGCTTGCTTCGGAATTGGGTTTGGATTTAAAATCTGTCGGTAAAAATTACACGCGGGTCGAAGGGAACCTATAAAGGACGGAATGTCGGAATAGGGGCATACGAAGATTGTAAAGATTTTGTAGATTCGACTTGTAGTTCCAGTAAAATATTTAAAAAAATATGTTTTGGCGAAGATTTTACAGCTTTGAGAGTTTCTCATAAAGCCTCAATAAAAGAGCCTTATCAGCTTGATCCTCAAACCGTAATTGGGAAAGATCGGATCTTTTATCGTTTCGAAAGCCTAAAAGCAAAAGATACGGAAACGAGTAAGGATATTTTCATAAGTGCAATAAATAAAATAGTTGAGCTTGCGGAAAAGTTGGAATTGGAGCATCCCCCGTTTTAATTGCTGTTAATTTAAAATGAACAGATGGCAAGTGGCTTATAGCAAATGCCTGCCCGCCTCTGGCGGGGCTGATAGCTAATAAAAGCACAGAGCGTGGAGCGAAGAGCTTAGAAGTATGGAGTATAGAAAAGCGGAGAGCAGAGAGAATAGAGTAAGGAATTATAATAAGGGGTAATTGGTGGAGATTAAATAGAAGTTACAATTAATTACAATTGTATTACAATAAGTTACTATTAGTTACAATACATGGAGTATTTTTTCTCGTCATTGTGCTTGCCCGCCTCTGGCGGGACTCCTCGTTAATTTGTTTTACCTTAGTTTTTTACTTCCTTTTTTAATTCCGTGATAAGATTTAATTAATTTGAAATGGAGGATTTACTTGTGCTTGTTTTAGGTGTAACCGGAGGAATTGGTTCCGGGAAAAGTGCTGTCGCTGAACTTATGGCTAAAAAGGGAGCAGAAACAATAGATGCTGATGTTATAGCTCGGCGCGTGGTTGCCCCCGGTTCGCAAATCCTTGTTCAAATAACTAACGAGTTTGGTCAAGATATTTTACGAGAAGATGATACGCTTGATAGAAAAAAATTAGCGGATATCGTTTTTAACGACCCATTAAAACTTAAAATCTTAAATAAAATTACACATCCGGTCATAATAGATTCCATAAGAGAGAGAATAGAAAAACAGCGTAGCTCTTTACCCGATAAAGAGATTGTTGTCGATGCTCCGTTATTGGTGGAAACTGAACTTTTATCCTTGGTAGATATTTTAATTGTCGTTGTAGCTAATGAAAAAATTTGTTTGGAACGCTTGTTGAAAAAAGGTTATTCGCACGAAGATGCCATGGCTAGAATGAGGGTTCAGACGCCTCCCGATATTCTTGTTAAACACGCAGATTATGTAATTGAAAATGAGGGAACATTGGATGAGCTAAAAGAGAAAGTCGATGAGCTGTGGGAGAAGATAGTTGGCGGATAGCTGAAAGCTTATGGCGGATGGCATATGGCGAATGGCTTAGAGCATAGAGCGCAGAGAATAGAGCGCAGAGAATAGAGCAAGAAAAAGAAGGGCATAGAGTAACGGGTAAAGTTGAAGAACTTTTTACGTCATTGCGAGCACCCCACCCCAGTTAAACTGGGGTGATTTAAGAAAGAAACAAGGTTTTGGTATGGAGAGTGGTGAGCTTGTTCCTTAGGAGCAATCGAAGGGAACGCGGCAATCTCTATCGAAACTATAGAAACATGGTGGCATAAAGTCAAGAAGCAATATTTCTAAGAAAATAGGAAACTAAAAATAGGAAGATTATAAAATACAAGTTTTTTAAGTTTGAATGGAGATGATTGCGAAATGGTAAGTGCTAAAAAACAACCGAAAAAGATAAAATTAATCCCGGGATGTCATAATACATGGGAGCTCTCCAATGGAAACACACTCTACATCAGAGTTGATAAAACTCAGCCATGTGATTGTCATGTTTTTAGTAATTATGGCGACTTCGAACGTAATGCTGATGCTGTTCTTGTAGATAAAGATGGGAAAGTAAATGTGATATGCTGAAGAAAAGAAAAAGTTTATGTGCTAAGGCGCAGTGTAAAATTCCCAAGGATATCAAAGACAAGTGATTTAATGGAAAAATTTAACTTAGTCGCGCTTTTTGAACCTAAAGGTGACCAACCTGAGGCGATAAAACAATTGGTCCGGGGGGCAAAAAATAATTACAAATATCAAACTTTGCTGGGAGTTACCGGTAGCGGCAAGACTTTTACCGTGGCTCACGTCATAGCCAATATTGGAAAACCGGTTTTAGTTATTGCCCCAAATAAGACGTTGGCCGCTCAATTGTGCAGCGAATTTAAAGAGATGTTTCCGGAGAATGCCGTAGAGTATTTTGTGAGTTACTATGATTACTATCAGCCCGAGGCATATATTCCCCATACCGATACTTACATCGAAAAAGATTCATCCATCAATGAAGAGATAGATAAATTACGTCATTCTACAACAAGCTCCCTTTTTTCCAGAAATGATGTGATTGTTGTTGCGAGCGTTTCCTGTATCTATGGTCTTGGTTCTCCGGAAGATTATGCGGCAAAGACGGTTCAAGTTGAGGTTGGAGAGGAGTTTGAAATTGATGAGCTGCTCCAAAGTTTAATTGATATCCAATATGTTAGGAACGATTACGAATTCTCCCGGGGGAAATTCAGGGTTCGTGGCGATACCGTTGAGGTTTTTCCGGCCTACGAGGAGACTGCTTTGCGCATCGAGATGTTTGGAGATGAGGCAGAAAGGATATTTGAGATAAATCCTTTAACCGGTGAGATTTTAAATGAACTTGACCGTGCGGTAATATATCCCGCAACTCACTTTGTTACCGTTTCCGATAAGATGGACAGGGCCCTTGTTTCTATCGAAAAGGAACTTAAGACGAGGTTAAAGGAACTTGAGATTCAGGGAAAATTGTTGGAAGCTCAGCGACTTCGAACGAGAACAAATTATGATTTAGAAATGCTTAGGGAGGTAGGATACTGCAATGGAATCGAGAACTACTCCCGTCATTTTTCCGGAAAGAAACCCGGGGAACCGCCCGCTACGCTTTTAGATTATTTCTCCGACGATTTTCTGATAATAGTCGATGAATCCCACATAACCATTCCTCAACTTCATGGGATGTATGAGGGGGATAGGTCGCGCAAAGAAACGCTTGTTGAACACGGATTTAGATTGCCATCTGCGCTTGATAACCGTCCGCTAAAATTCGAAGAATTTGAAAAGCGTGTTCCTCAAGTGATTTTCACAAGTGCTACTCCCGGGGATTGGGAGAAGGGGGTTTCAAAGCAGGTTGTTGAGCAAATCATCCGTCCAACGGGCCTGATAGATCCGGAAGTTATTGTCAAACCAACAAAGGGTCAGATCGACGATTTAATTGATGAGATTAAAGAGAGGACCAAGAAAAACGAGCGCGTTTTGGTAACGACTCTTACCAAAAAGATGGCCGAGGATTTGACCGACTACTTGTTTGAGATGGGAATTAAGGTAAGGTATCTTCACTCCGATATAAAAACTCTTCAGAGAGTGGAAATTCTTACCGAGTTAAGGCTCGGCAAATTTGATGTGTTGGTGGGAATAAACCTTCTTAGAGAAGGGTTGGATCTCCCCGAAGTTTCGTTGGTTGCAATCCTCGATGCCGACAAGGAGGGATTCTTGCGAAGTGAACGCTCTCTTGTTCAGACGATAGGAAGGGCTGCCCGCAATGTTGGTGGTCAGGTGATAATGTATGCTGATAATGTAACAAAGTCCATGAAGATGGCAATCAATGAGACCAACAGACGTCGAAAATTGCAGATGGGTTACAATAAAAAACATGGCATTAAACCTCAGACAATTCGGAAAGCTGTATCTGATATTCTTCAAGCATCGAGAGCTGCCGAATCTCCTGCTCGTTATAAAATTAAGAAGAAGTCTGCCGATGAAATCCTTAAGATGCCAAAAGATGAGATGGAACGGCTTATTCGTGTGCTTGAAGATGAGATGCACTTGGCCGCCGAGGAGATGAGATTTGAAGAGGCAGCGCGTCTGCGAGACGAAATCACCGAACTCAGAAAAGAGCTTACTTCTTCTTCACGGGCGGGATGATTTAGAAAAATGCTAAAGTTTGTTTTCTAAATTGCCGATACAAATAACGTATGTTGTTAAATACAGCTTTGGTTCTAAGAGCAAATGTGTCCATCGAAAATGAATATTATCATGAGGGGCTAGTGTTTCTAGCCCCTCATGAGTTTTAAAAGGAGATGTTATGGAATTTTCAAAAAAAAGAAAATTTCAGAAGTTTTTAAGCCTCGCCTTAGTTTTAACTCTTTTCTTTACACTTTACGGTGGACCTTTACCGAATCTACTAAATTCATTTCGGAAGACTAAATCGGCTTTGGCATCCGATACTAATGCTATCTCTTTTCTCTTCAAATTTGGTAGCAGGGGTAACGGTAACGGGCAGTTCAAGTACCCCATGGGAATAGCAACCAACTCTGCTGAAGATATCATAGTAGCCGATACTTGCAACTATCGAATTCAAGTTTTTGATAAAGATGGTAATTTCAAGTTTAAATTTGGCAGTAGAGGTAGCCTTGATGGACAATTTAAGTATCCTGTTGAAGTAGCTACAAACTCCTTTGATGATATTATTGTAGCTGACCCTGATACTTATCGTAGGACTCCACGTATCCAGGTCTTCGACAAAAACGGTGAATTCAAGTTTAAATTTGGCAGCTGTGGTACGGGCAATGGGCAATTTAAATGGCCTGTTGGAGTAACTACGAACTCATTTAATGATATCATTGTTGCTGATTGGTGGTATGATTGGTCCTATAGCGGAAGCATTCAAGTTTTTAGTAAAGAAGGCGATTTCAAGTTCAAAATTAATATAAAAAAACCAGTTTCTGTGACTACAAACTCTTTTGATGACATTATCGTTCTGTGTGATTATGGCGGCTTCTATGTTTTTGATAAAAATGGCAATTTTAAATTTCAAGCAGGTACTGGTTTTAAGCGTCCTTTATCGGTAGCTACCGATTCTTTTGATAATATAATTGTAGCTGATACTGGTAACTATAGAATTCAAGCCTTCGATAAAAACGGTAATTTTAAATTCAAGTTTGGAAGTTGGGGTAGTGGGGACATGCAATTTGGATGTCCTAACAGCGTAGCTACCAATTCTTTCGACGATATCATTGTGGTCGATAAAATGAACCACAGGATACAAGTGTTTGCTCAGAAACTCTCATTTTATGTCTCACCATCTACTTTTGGAACTCCTCCTTACACAGGCTTTACCGAGGAGCCAATCAATACCTCAACGGGCAACTACATCTATCAAAAAGTGGATATATCTATTCCTTCGAAACCAAATTTGGAATTCGCGCGAAACTACAACTCATTTGACGAATATTCGGGCCCTTTAGGAGTTGGCTGGACTCACACATATAACTTAAATCTCTCCTTTGAGAACGAAACTGCTGTAGTGGTAAAAGAGGATGGGAGAAGAGACTACTTTGAAAAACAATCCGATGGCACGTACAAAGCCTCTCTCGGAATTTTTTCCACACTAACCAAGAATGCAGATGGCACCTATATCTTAAAAGAAAAGGATAAAACGGAATTCAGCTTTTCTGAAGAAGGGAAGCTAATTTCAATTGCCGATAAAAACAGCAATGTCACAAATCTTATCTACGAGGACAATTTACTTAAAACTGTTACCGATTTCTTTGGAAGAAGTCTTATCTTCACCCATAATTCAGACGGCCATATTATAAAGGTGACCGACCCTGCTGACGGTGAAATTACCTACGCCTATGATGATATCGACAACCTCATTTTGGCAACCGACCAAGAGGGAAATATCACTACATACACCTATGATGATAATCATCGCATGACAAGCTACATAGAGCCGAAGGGAAATATATTCATCACCAACACCTATGATGAGGAAGGAAGGGTTGTTGAGCAAGTAAATGCTTTGGGCGAAAAAACAGGGTTAATACTAATTTTGTGTTGGTAAATTAAAGACTTTCTACAGGTAATATGACATAATTTCTCAAGAAATTGAAAAGCTTTTCAATTT
>JGI24025J20009_10000558_pt1 | contig 28825 bp, 30 predicted proteins | sample Cruoilmetagenom3_FD_20009 | JGI IMG/M metagenome (IMG submission 20009) | reverse complement strand
AGCCGCGCGCGGAATGCCAAAGCGGCGGCAAGGCCAGTAAAGATAAGCGGTGTGGCGCGGGTCAGCATTTCCGAAAACGCAAATAGTGAACCGAACACACCGCGGAACATCTCGACATAGGCCGGACCAATGGGCGCACCGGCAAAGGCCAGCGGGATCGCCGCAAGGGCCAGAGCGACGACGGCCGAGAGAACCGGAATGCCCACGGTCATCAGGCGCGACGGCGCGTTGCGCGGCTCTATGCGGATCATGCCTGTACCCTTGAATGGTCGCTTGAATGTTCACCGGCCATCATCAGGCCGATGTCCTGACGATTGTTTGTATTGGCCTCAAGTAGCTGCCCGTCATGGATGACCAGAATACGGTCAGCCAGGCTAAGGATCTCGTCCAGATCCTCGGAAATCAGCACGATGCCGGCACCGCGCGCGCGGGCCTCCAAAAGACGCCGCGCCACCTCGGCTGCGGCCCCCATGTCCAGACCGCGCGTAGGCTGGTTGGCCAGGATCAGCCGTGGCCCCTGTTCGAACACCCGCGCCAGGATCAGTTTCTGGATATTGCCGCCAGACAAAAGCCGCGCGGGGGCATCCACGCCGGGACCGCGCACGTCGTATTCGCGCACCAGTCGCTCGGCGTTTTTGTCAATGGCGTCACGTTTCAGCAAGCCTGTTGATTGGATTTCCGGGTCATCCAGCCGCTCGATCACCATATTCTCGGCCACGCTCATCGTGCCGATGATGCCGTCGTGATGGCGGTCCTCGGGGATGCGGCCAACCCTGGCGCGGATCATCGCCTTTGGGTCGGGTCGGGGGATTTCGACCCCGTCGATAATGATTTGTCCTGTATCGGGCCGCATCAACCCCGAGATCAGCCCGGCCAGCGCCGCTTGCCCGTTGCCCGACACCCCGGCGATGCCCAGCACCTCGTGTTCACGCACTTTCAGGTCGATATTCGCCAGGCTGTCGCGCTTGGAAAAACCGCGCACGGACACCCTGTTCAACTGCAATACCGGCGCGCCCAGAGTCATCTCTTCCCGGGCGGTTGGCGGCGTGTCAGCGCCGACCATCATTCGGGCTATCACCTGTTCGTCGGCATCTTTCGTGGCAATTTCGCCCACTTTGACCCCATGTCTCAGCACAGCGATACGTTTGGAAAAGGCCAGAACCTCGCGCAGCTTGTGCGAGATGAAGATAACCGACAGGCCGTCAGCAGTCATGGCACCGATATTGTCAAACAGCGCGTCTGCCTCTTGTGGGGTCAGCACGGCGGTGGGTTCGTCCAGCACCAGAATGCGGGCGTCCCGGTAAAGCGCCTTGAGTATCTCGACCCGCTGGCGTTCGCCGACCGACAGGCGGCCAACCCGCACGTCCAGAGGGGCGATCAACCCGCTGCGCGCCATGATGCCTTGAATTTTCGCGCGCGCGCCGGTCCGGTCACGCCTTAGCCGGCTTAAAGGTTCGGCCCCAAGCACAATATTGTCCAGCGCCGTGAGATTCTCAGCCAGGGTGAAATGCTGATGCACCATACCAATGCCGGCGGCCAATGCGGCCTGGGGATGGCCCAGGGTCAGGGGCACAAGCGCCCCCGTGCTGTCAGCCACATCGACGGTACCCGCGTCGGGCATGTAATGGCCAAAAAGCATGTTCATCAGCGTGGTCTTGCCCGCGCCGTTTTCGCCCAGCAGCGCCAGAACCTCGCCCTTGTTCAGGTGAAGATCAACAGCATCATTGGCGATAACGGTACCAAACCGCTTGGTCAGCCCGTTCAGCGAGAGAATTTTTTGTGCAGACATGAGGATCAGGCGGGCCGGTCCCAGGAACCGGCCCTGTCCTTTGCTACTTGTCGGAAACCGGGGCTTCGTTGTTCACGATCACCTCGAATTTGCCTTCCATGATCTCGGCCTGGCGCGACTCGACCCGTGCGGCGACTTCGCCCGATACCAGAGACGTATCCATCACCAGAGAGCCACCACCATGCGCCATATAGGAATACTGGCTATAATCTGCCGCCTCGAACGTGCCGGCGGCGACGTTGGCGATGGCTGTGTCAATCGTTGCCTCCATGTGCCACAGCGCCGATGCCAGAATGGTGTTGGGGTAATCGCCGGAGGTGTCGATCACGTTGCCGATCGCCTTCATGCCCCGTTCGACGGCGGCATCCGACACGCCGAAACGTTCGGCATACATTACGTCCGCGCCCGCATCCATCATGGCAAAGGCGCTTTCCTTGGCCTTGGGTGGATCATACCAGCTGTCGAGGAAATTCACGAGGAATTTGACATCCGGATTGACCTCGCGCGCGCCGGCCATGAAGGCCTGCATCAGGCGGTTCACTTCGGGGATGGCATAGCCGCCAACCATGCCGATGACGTTGGAGTCGGTCGCCGCCCCGGCCACCATGCCCGACAGGTAGGACGGTTCGTGGATGAAATTGTCAAACACCGAAAAATTAGGGGCCTGAGGTTCAAACGATGAGCCCATCAGGAATGCGGTATCCGGGTAATCCTTGGCCACCTTGCGCGCCGCGCGTTCCAATCCGAACACTTCGCCGACGATCAGCTTCACGCCCTGTTCGGCATATTCGCGCATGACACGTTCGTAATCGGTGTTGGCGACGTTCTCGGAGAACACATATTCGATCTCGCCACGGTCCTGGGCGGTGTTCAGCGCCATGTGAATACGGCTGATCCATTGCTGCTCTACCGGCAGAGTGAATATCCCCGCGACCTTGATACTGTCGGCCAGCGCCATGCCCGCGGACATCACCAGCCCGGCGGACGCCACAGCGCCAATCACCAGCCGCCTGGTATAGGTTTCAACAGATTTCATCTTCTATCCCCTTAAATACAAACCCCATCTTTCATATATTTTTTGACCAGTTGATCAATCTTTTTCTGGCTCAAGCCCCATGAAAACAGGGCTTTGCCTGCCCACACTGGATATCCGCCCGGATTTCGGGCATATCGGGCGCGAATATTCGAAAGGTAAGGCGCACCATGAAACTCATTGTCGGACTTGGTAATCCGGGGTCAAAATATGCCCGGAACCGGCACAACATCGGCTATATGGCGGTCGAACGGATTGCCGAGGATCACGGATTCAGTCCTTGGAAATCCAGGTTTCAGGGGCGGGTATCTGAAGGGCGTTTGGGCAATGAAAAGATACTGCTCCTCAAACCGGAGACCTTCATGAACCTGTCGGGTCAGTCGGTCGGAGAGGCCATGCGGTTCTACAAACTCGACCCCGGCGATGTGACCGTGTTTCACGACGAACTGGACCTCGCGCCGGGCAAGGTGCGGGTAAAGCTGGGCGGAGGTCACGCCGGGCATAACGGGCTGCGTTCGCTCCATGCGCATATCGGCGAGGGGTATGCCCGCGTGCGTCTGGGGATCGGCCATCCGGGGCGAAAGGAACTGGTATCCGGTTATGTCCTGCACGATTTCGCCCGTGCGGACAACGACTGGCTCGCAGACCTGCTGGACGGCATTTCCGACGGCGCGCCGTATCTCGCCGCAGGCGATGGTGGCAAGTTCATGAATGCCGTGGCCCTGCGCACCACCCCTCAGCGTAAATCCGCCGCAACAAAAGCGACGAAGCCCGTCAGGGCCGAGGAGCCACCGGCGCAACCAAGTGACACCCGGAGCAAAATGCAAAAGCTCATGGATCGGTTCACTTGAACCTGCCTGACGCCCTGCAATCCCAGGCGCGGTCCTGCGCGGCGCTGGGGTCTCCCTTTATGGGGCAGTTGCTGGGTATTCTGGCCCGGCACTGGCCATCCGACACCGCATTTGCACGGCTCTGCACCGATTGGCCCGGCGAACTCGGGCCGAGCGGGGCCTCCTTGCCGCTGCGCATTGCCGGCGGGTTACACGCGCTTGTCCTGACCGGGCGTGACACCGGCCTTGCCGCGCTTTACCCACCCAACCAGGCCAGTGACGGTGCGCTGAGAGATGCCGTTCTGCGCGCCCTTTCCACCCACCAGGATTTCATGGCCGATTGGGTCCAGAGCGCCCCGCAAACCAACGAGGTCCGGCGCAGCGCCGCCCTGATCGCCAGTGCGCATTGGCTGGCCACGCGCCACGATTTGCCCTTTGTCACGTCTGAACTGGGGGCCAGTGGCGGGCTGAACCTGATGTGGGACCGGTATGCACTGAAGATTGGCAACCAAATCTTCGGGCCTGAGAACCCGGCCCTGACGCTCAGCCCTGATTGGACCGGCGCGATGCCTGTTCCGGCAGTAATTACCGTGGACGAAAGGCGAGGCGTCGACCTGAACCCGCTTGACCCGCTTGACCCGGATCATACGTTGCGCCTGCTGGCCTATCTCTGGCCGGATCAGCCGTATCGCGCGGCCCTGACCCGCGCCGCCATTGCCGTGCATTCAGTAGAGATCGAACAGGGTGATGCCATCGACTGGCTGGAAACCCGGCTGGAACAGCCCTTCGAGGGGCAGCTTCACCTGATCTATCACACCGTTGCCTGGCAGTATTTTCCGCCCGACACCCAGGCCCGTGGCACCGCCCTGATCGAAGCGGCGGGCGCGCGCGCCACCCCGTCCGCGCCTCTGGCCTGGTTGCGCATGGAAACCGACGGAGGGGGTGATGGGGCCGGCCTGACCGTGCGGCTATGGCCGGGAGATCAGCATATCACGCTGGGCCGGGTGGATTTCCACGGACGATGGTTGCGGTGGGAGGCCGGCTGAAAAGCCCTTAAAGCCCCAGCACATCCATCATGTCATATTCGCCCGGTGCCTGCCCCTGCCCCCAAAGCGCCGCCTTGAGCGCGCCGCGGGCAAAAACCGCCCGGTCGGTGGCGATGTGGCGCAGCACGACCCGTTCCCCCGGCGCGGCAAACATCACGTCATGCTCGCCAACGATATCGCCGCCGCGAATGGCAGAGAAGCCGATATGCCCAGGCACACGCGCACCGGTAATGCCGTCGCGACCCCGGTCAGCGACGGTCTCCAGTGACACGCCGCGCCCTTCGGCTGCGGCCTCGCCAAGCATCAAAGCGGTGCCCGAGGGTGCATCGACCTTCTGGTTGTGATGCGCCTCGATTACCTCGATGTCGAAATCCTCGTCCAGCGCCGCCGCCACTTTTCGGGTCAACTGCACCAGCAGATTCACCCCCAGCGACATGTTCCCGGCACGCACGATCACCGCGTGGCGGGCGGCGGGCTTCAGCCGGGCGATTTGCTCGGCGGTCATCCCGGTGGTGCCGATCACATGCACCGCGCGCGCTTGCGCGGCCAGATCGGCAAATTCCAGCGTCGCCTCGGGCGTGGTGAAATCAATGATCGCCTGCGCCTGCGCAAAGGCATCCAGTGGCTGGTCGGTCACTTTCACACCCATATCGGCCCCGCCCATCGCCGCGCCGATATCCTGACCGACCCAATCGTGGCCTTTGCGTTCGACCACACCAACCAGATGCGCCCGCTCGCTTGCGGTTATCAGCCTGATCAGCATCTGACCCATGCGCCCGGATGCCCCTGTCACCACTATCCCCGGTTTATGTGTCATCGCGCAGCCCTTTCCATTTGCAATTCAATTGTTGACTACCTGTTCCCCGCCCGCTTGGCAAAGTCTGACGAACCGCTTAAAATGAATTTATGGCAAAGAACAAATTCCACGATGGTCCCGGCCCCTCTCAACGCCAGCTGCGCGTAGGTGAAACCATTCGGCGTGCACTGTCGGACGTATTGGCGCGGGGTGACGTGCATGATCCGGATCTCAATCGCATGTCCATCACCGTGGGCGAGGTTCGCACTTCGCCCGATTTGCGTGTTGCCACCGCCTATGTGCTGCCGCTGGGCGGTAAGGGGCAAGACGAGGTGTTGAAACTTCTGGCCCGCAACAAAGGGGAATTGCGCCGCGCCATTTCCAAGAAACTGGCCTTGAAATACGCGCCGGACCTGCGGTTTCGCCTTGATGAGACGTTTGATCAGATGGACGATACGCGACGAATGCTGGCGCAGGACACTGTGCGCCGGGATCTGGATGAGTAGCGAAAATGCTCCGGGTGATTCTGGCCTTGCTGGCGATTTCCCAAGCGGCGGGTGCAAGCGCGCAGGATTGCCGCGATACCGAATATGACGGCAATCGCTATACTTTATGCGAAGTGGATGCGGCACAGGCCGATCTGCGTCTGTTCCTGAGGGATGCAGATGGCGCGATACTTGGCCAGTTCCCGGCCATAGACGCCACATTGCAGCCCGAAGGCCGCCAGCTTGGCTTTGCCATGAATGCCGGCATGTTCCACAGCGACCGCTCACCGGTTGGCCATTATGTCGAGAACGGTATCGAGGTGATGCGCGTGGTACCCAATGCGGGACCGGGCAATTTTGGGCTTTTGCCCAATGGGGTGTTTTGCATCCGACCGGAGCGCGCCGATGTGATCGAGACGCTGGCCTATGTCAAACGCGCGCCAGGTTGCACCTATGCCACCCAATCCGGTCCGATGCTGGTGATCGACGGTGCGCTGCATCCGCGGTTCCTGCCTGACAGCACTTCGCGCTATGTGCGCAACGGCGTGGGTACGAGCATGGACGGCAATCGCGCGGTCTTTGCCATCTCACGCAATGCGGTCACGTTTCACGAATTTGGCCGGCTGTTCCGCGACGGGTTGGGCCTGGCCAACGCGCTTTATTTCGACGGCAACATCTCGCGGCTTTATGCGCCGGAGCTGGGGCGCAATGATGCGGGGTTTGCCATGGGGCCGGTTGTCGGGGTCGTGGTCAAGCGCTCCGACTGAATCGGCTGCTCATCATGCCCTTGTGGGCTTTCTTCGCGTGATTGCGCGTAGTAGTGGACAATCAGGATCAAAGGCCCGGCGCGGCGAATACCCGTATTGACCGGCACGGGCTGACACCGTACATGCGCTTTTTCTAAACAGAGGTAGAGTGGCTAAATGGCACGAAAAGGGCGCGACATATCCGGCTGGCTGGTGGTCGACAAACCGGCAGGCCCCACGTCGACGGCGGTGGTCAACAAGGTACGCTGGGCGCTGAATGCCAAAAAGGCAGGGCATGCCGGCACATTGGACCCGGATGCAACCGGGGTTCTGGCCGTCGCCATCGGAGAGGCCACCAAGACCGTGCCTTATATCACCGACGCGCTGAAAGCCTATACGTTTACCATAAGGTTCGGGCAGGCCACCAACACGGATGACGCCGAGGGCGAGGTGATCGCCAGCTCTGATACCCGCCCCACGGATGAACAGATCAAGGATGCCCTTGGGGCTTTTGTCGGGGACATCCAACAGGTGCCGCCCAAATTCTCGGCCGTCAAGATTGACGGAGAGCGCGCCTATAAACGCGCCCGAAGCGGTGAAGATGTGGAACTATCCGCCCGGGCGCTCTGGGTCGAGGAACTGATCCTGGTGGATCGCCCCGACGCTGATCACGCTCTGCTGGAAATGACCTGTGGCAAGGGCGGGTATGTGCGTGCCATTGCCCGTGATCTTGGCGCGGCTCTGGGCTGTTATGGTCACGTATCCAGCCTGCGCCGCATCTGGTCCGGTCCGTTTGACGCCGCTGACGGCATCAGCATGGAGCAGGTCGAAGCCATGGCCCGCACACCCGATCTGGACGCCTGCCTGCGCCCGCTTGAGGAGGGATTGACCGATCTGGCGGAAGTGCGCTGTACCCCGGAAGGGGCCGCGCGTCTGCGCAACGGCAATCCCGGCATGGTGCTGGCTTCGGATGTGGAATATGGCGATGAGTGCTGGGCCTCGCTTGACGGGAGCGCTGTTGCCGTGGGTGTTTACAAGGCGGGTGAACTGCACCCCAGCCGGGTGTTCAACAGATCCACCGACTGATTGGCTTTTGCACCGAATGACACTATGCCATGCACCATGATCACCCGCACCCATACCAAGGGCGACGCGCCCTCGACGGCCGTTTATTCGGACTGTGAATGCTATCGCTATAGCCTGACGCGTATTTGGCAACCCGAGGGGCGGCGCGTGTTGTTTGTGATGCTCAACCCCTCGACTGCCACCGAAGTCCAGAACGACCCCACCGTCGAGCGTTGCGAGCGGCGCGCCCGCGCACTGGGGTTTGGCGGTTTTCAGGTCACCAACATCTTTGCCTGGCGTGATACCGACCCACGCAAGATGCGCGCCGCTGCCGACCCGGTGGGACCAGCGAACGATTCCGCGATCCTGGATGGCATCGGCTGGGCCGATCGGGTCATCGCCGCCTGGGGTACGCATGGCGCGCATCTGGATCGCGGGACAATGGTCGAGTCCCTGTTGCGGGGATCGGGCCGGGAGGTTCACCACCTTGGCCTGACGAAACAGGGGCATCCGAAACATCCGCTGTACATCGCCTATGCCTGCCAGCCGGAGCCTTGGTTTGGCTCTCTGACCTGTTAACTACCGGCCCGTTAACTAAGTTCCCCGATTGTCTTTGACGAAACTGGCATGGCATGGCTCAATGCCCGGTGGTGGGTGTATTAATGGGTGTGGAGCTGTGAAATGTTGATGCTGGCCGGGTTAATGGGCCTGATGGCCGTGGGCGGAATTGCCTTTATAGGCGATGTGTCTGACGAGGGCGTGGATTCTGAAGGCAATAGTGACGACCAGAGTGGCGAGAACGGTATTGAAACGGCTGGCGACGCACCAAACCTGATCCTGTCTGGCGATAGTCTGGCCAATGACATTGACGGTCAGTCAGGGGACGACCAGATCAACGGCTATGCCGGTGACGATGTGATCTCGGGTGCCGAAGGCGATGATGTTTTGCATGGCGGGCAAGGCGATGATGCCGTGGCCGGAAGTGACGGCGATGACACGCTGCATGGCGAAGATGGCGCGGATGCCCTGTCCGGCGGTCAGGGCGACGATCTGGTCTTTGGTCACAATGACGATGACACCCTGTCCGGAGGCGATGGCAAGGACGAGATGCACGGCGGGCAGGGTGGCGACACTCTGAATGGCGGCAATGGAGACGACTCGCTTCATGGCGGCCTGGGGAATGATCGTTTGCAAGGTGGCGACGGGAAGGACGTGCTGTTTGGAGGCTGGGGTGACGATTGGATGTCCGGGCTTGAGGATAGCCCGACCAACCCCGGCGACCCCCCGAACGCGAGCCGCGACTTCCTTAACGGCGGCGGTGGGGACGACATGATTGTGGCCGGGCACAGCGACATCGTTACGGCCGGTGATGGTGCGGATACGATCATTCTGGGTGACTGGATTGCCGAAGGAGAAGCCGCCACCCTGATGGATTTCAATGCCGAGGATGACAGATTGCTGATGGTCTGCGACCTGAGTGAAAACACCGAGCCGCTTGTTGAAATTGCCGCCGATCCGCAAATTCCCGGGGTCAGCCATGTTCTGGTCGATGGTGTCGAGATTGCCTCGGTTCGCAGTGAGGGCACTTTCACTGTGGGTGATATCGTGCTGGTGGACCATGCAGATGCACACAACTTTGGGCTAACGGGCTGATCAAATTACCCTTTGCCATTCGCCGCGAATGTGCCTATACGCGCCCATTCGCAGCGGAATCATTGCCTTTGCGAATATTCTCCACGGGCCTGCGCTGGACGACATCCCGGCCTGCGCCATTCATTTCAACCTTTTAAAAGGAGCCCCCGATGTCGATTACAGCCGAAGAAAAAGACCGCGTGATGAAAGAATATGCAACCAAGGAAGGCGACACCGGTTCGCCCGAAGTTCAGGTTGCCATCCTCAGCTCGCGCATTGCCACGTTGACCGAGCATTTCAAGACCCACAAGAAAGACAACCACGGTCGCCGTGGGCTGCTGAAAATGGTCGCCCTGCGCCGCAAGTTGCTGGACTATGTCAAAGGCAAGGACGAAGCGCGCTATCAGGATCTGATCAAGCGTCTGGGCCTGCGTCGATAACGACGAGGCACTTTCGCCCGACCGAAATCAACCGCGTCCCAACCGGGCGCGGTTTTTTCGTGGCTTTTCTTCATGGTTTCAAATGCCCGATTAAGGCGTTTTGCGTTTTGGCGGAATCGCCTTCTGGTCTGGCTTGTGCGGTGGTTGTCAGTAAACCACCACGGAACGAATGCTTTCCCCCGCCTGCATCAAGTCGAACCCTTTGTTGATTTCATCAAGGCTCAGCGTGTGCGTAATCATCGGGTCGATCTCGATCTTGCCGTCCATGTACCAGTCAACGATCCTGGGCACATCCGTTCGCCCGCTTGCGCCGCCAAATGCCGTGCCGCGCCAGCTGCGCCCGGTGACAAGCTGGAAAGGGCGGGTGCTGATCTCGGCTCCGGCGGGGGCCACGCCAATGATTATGCTTTCGCCCCAGCCCTTATGCGCCGACTCAAGCGCGTCGCGCATCACGCTGACGTTGCCGGTGGCGTCGAATGTATAGTCCGCGCCGCCTTTGGTCAGGGCGACCAGATAGGGCACAAGATCGCCCTCAACCTCGGTTGGATTGACGAAATCGGTCATGCCGAACCGGGTCGCCATGCCGATCCTGTCGGGGTTCAGATCGACGCCGACAATCTGGTCAGCCCCGGCAAGGCGCAGGCCTTGTATGACGTTGAGGCCGATGCCGCCCAGGCCGAATACGATGGCGCGGCTGCCGATCTCGACCTTGGCGGTGTTGATCACCGCCCCGATGCCCGTTGTGACGCCGCACCCGATGTAACATACCTTGTCAAACGGCGCGTCGGGGCGGATCTTGGCCAGCGCTATCTCGGGCATGACGGTATGGTTGGCGAATGTCGAACACCCCATATAGTGCAGAATCGGGTCGCCATCGAGGGTTGTGAAACGCGATGTCCCGTCGGGCATAAGACCCTGCCCCTGGGTTTCGCGGATCGACTGGCAAAGGTTTGTCTTGGGGTTCAGGCAATACTCGCACTCCCGACATTCCGGCGTATAGAGCGGTATCACGTGGTCGCCGGGTTTCAGGCTGGTAACGCCCTCGCCGATCTCCAGCACCACGCCGGCACCTTCGTGGCCGAGGATGGCAGGGAACATGCCTTCAGGGTCTGCCCCCGACAAGGTGAACTGGTCTGTGTGGCAAATTCCGGTTGCCTTGATTTCTATCAGAACCTCTTTGGCGCGGGGGCCGTCCAGGTTTACATCCATGATTTCCAATGGTTTTCCGGCTTGAACGGCGACGGCGGCACGGGTGCGCATACGATGCTTCCTTATATTTCAGCATTTTGCGTTTTGCCCGATCTTTAGATATAGAAATGGACCCACCATTGGGGTGAAAACGCTTTTGTCTGCCGGTAATCCTGCGGCAAAAATGAAAGGTTTTCAACTCTGCAATCCTATTACCTTGGCAAAATTGACATAAACGGTTGCAGCCTGGCTGAGCGACCTCACTGCGGTATTCGATAGACCTTATGGCAGCCAAGACAGGCTCTGATCACGTCGGGCAAGGTTGATCGCAGCGCCCCAAGTCGACCCGTGTTCAACCGCCTTGCTGCGCGCTCGGCCGCGTGGGCGCGGNTCTTGAAATCGTCCCACCGCATCCAGATATCCGGCCTTGCCCGACTAAGCGGGTCGCCATGGGGTTTCCTGAACACCGACGGAATAGAGCGTGTGGCCGCGACCAGATCCTTGCGGGCCGCGCGGGCCTTTGTGCTGTCAAAGCGAATCCGCCCTCCCATCATGTCCGCCAAAATCTCGACCGCTGCCCGGGCATCTGCCATGGTGGTCATCCGCCTTTGCACACCACTGTTGGTCACGCTGTTCTGCGCCAATACCGCAGAGGTCAGCACGGCCACGGCAATCAGCCCCCCCCACAGCGCCGCATAAACCGGTAAGCGCCGCGGCGGGTTGCGATCATTCATGGCGCTTGCTCCTGTCCCGCCTCGACTCGGCATGTGATTCCAGGATAAGGAACAAAGTATGAACAAATGATTGCCTGATGGTCTTTACCAATGCCCAATCGCCGTATTCTTTCAATCTGGTTTCCCCGTCTTGGTGCAGAACGGGTGATGCGGGTTGAGCGCGGGGTGCTGGATGCACCGCTGGCGGTGGTGGCTGAACAGGCCAATATGCAGGTGATTACGTCACTCAATGACGCGGCACTGGCGGCCGGATTGCAGGCAGGCCAACCGGTGCGCGATGCCCATGCCATGTGCGCCGGCCTGATCACCCGCATCCGCAACGACCCGGCTGAGGTGGCGTTTCTGGCGGCCCTTCGGCGTTGGGCGGGCAGGTTCAGCCCATGGGTGGCCCAGGAGGCACCGGATGGGTTGGTGATTGATTTGACCGGGTGCGCGCATCTGTTTGGCGGTGAAGAGGCGTTGCTGGGGCTGATCGAAACGGATTGTGCCGACATGGGGCTAAGCGTGCGCATCGGGGTTGCCGACACGTTGGGCGCGGCCTGGGCATTGGCGCGTTACTCCGGGCAGGTGACGCGCTCTGACCGCAGCGGTGATGCGATCGCGCAAGAGGCCCGCGCCACCCGCGCCCGTGCCGTCAAGCGTCGGCACTGGACGAGAGGCGGGGCAGCGCCGCAGGTCAGGACCATGCCGGGCTGTTCGGCGCGCATTGCGCTGCCGGGGCAGACCTATGGCGCGCTTGGCCCGCTGCCAGTGGAGGCGCTGCGGCTGGCGGGCGACACGGGAACCCAGCTTAACCGGCTGGGGTTGCGCCGGATTGGCGATCTGCTGGGTCAGCCCCGCGCCGGGCTGGCGCGCCGTTTTGGTAAAGGTCTGGTGCTGCGGCTGGATCAGGCGATGGGCAGCACACCAGAGCCGGTGTCTCCGGCGCGCCCGGCGCATCACTTTGCCGTACGCCTGACCCTGCCAGAGCCGATTGGCCTGAAGGATGACCTGCTGGCCGGGATCGACCGGATGTTACCGCAGCTTTGTGCCCGGCTGAAGGACAAGGGCCGGGGCGTGCGGACCCTGCGACTTGAGGCCCATCGCAGTGATCAGAGCGCAGAGGTCATCACCATGGGGCTGGCCCGTCCGGCGCAGGAACCAGAACGCATCCGCCCGCTTCTGGAACTGAAGCTGGACCGGATCGACGCCGGGTTTGGCATCGACATGCTGCGGATCGAGGCGCTTGAGAGTGAGCCGATTCACGCCCGCGCATCGGTGGGGCATTTGCAGGCGGGGCGGGCGGTTGCCACGCGGCTGGCGGGCAATACGGCGCTGGATGATCTGATTGGCCGTCTTGGTGCGCGGGTCGGTCTGGAGGCGATCACCCGCCGGCATCCGGTGTCCAGCCATATCCCCGAGAAGACGGCACAGGTTCTGGCGGCGGCCTGGTCCGCCCCGGCAGCGGCCTGGTCGGGGCCGCGCAATCCCCGCCCGTTGCTGTTATGGTCCCCAGAGCCGGTGCAGGCACCGGATGACCCGGCGGTGCCGGCGGGGTTCCGATGGCGTGGGCGAGGCTGGGATCTGGCATTGGCAACCGGACCCGAGAGGATTGCACCGGAATGGTGGCTGGACGACCCGAACTGGCGCAGTGGAGTCAGGGATTACTGGGTGGTTACCACCGGACAGGGGGACCGGTTGTGGCTGTATTACGGGCATGGAGGGGCGATGTCGTCGGGCTGGTTCTGTCAGGGCAGTTTTGCATGAGCGGCCAGTTCCCCGGAGCACAAGACAGTTTCGGAAATTGTCTGACTCGCGCATGGTTGAAACGCATTTTGCGTAGCAGCCCGATCCGCGCTAAACGAAGCATATGGATCCTCTTGCCGCTCAGATTACAGCATTGCACAGTCAGGGCCGCTTGCGGGTCTGGTCCATGGTCATCACGGTATTCGGCGATCTGGTGCAACACCGGGGAGGGCAGATATCGACGGCTCGGCTGAGCGCAATCCTGGGCCGGGTTGGTGTCGAACAGGGGGCATTGCGCACCGCGCTGTCCCGGCTGGGGCGCGATGGCTGGGTCATCAGTGAACGCATTGGCCGCACCAGCCATTATCGGCTGAGCGCGCAGGGGCTGGCCCGGTTTGCGTCAGCTACCACGCGCATCTACGCCCCACCGCGCAGCGAGCCGGTCAGGCGCTGGGCCATCGCCCTGAGGCCAGGAGCATCAGGCAGGCAAGAGGCCACGCTCAGCCCGGCAGATGAGGTTTGCGAAGCGGCGGATTGTCTGGTGACCGGGGCGTTGCAACAGATTTCGGACACTTACCGCGCGTCCCTTCTGAGCGCAGAACACCGCGGCGCACTGGCCGCCCTTGCAACGGATATCAGCGCATTGGGCACTGTCGAGGTTCGCGCCCCGTTGGATGCGGCGGCTGCCCGGGTATTGTTGATCCACCGGTGGCGCCGAATCGTTTTGCGCTTTCCCGAAATACAGCGCGAACTGATGCCGGCAAACACCCCATTGGCTGACCCGCGCCGCGCGGTTGCGGATGCGTATTGCCAGCTATCCGAGGCAACCGAGGCCTGGCTCGACAGTGATTTTTCCGGGCTACCGGCGATGCCAGCTGTGACCGATCCGCTGCCCCAGAGGTTCACCAACACGCAACAGGGTTGATTTGCATGCCGATTGGCGCAACTCTGGGGGCATGACCATCCAACCGCCAAGCCAGTTCCCCAATGGCCCGATCCCTGTACAGGTCGCATTTGACCGGCGAGAATTGTCCGTCATCCTTTCCTTGTACGGCCGCATGGTATCCGCCGGTGAATGGCGCGATTACGGGATTTCCTGCTTGCGGGAAATGGCCGTGTTTTCGGTCTTTCGCCGGACCGCCGAGCACCCACTGTACCGAATCGAAAAGCGGCCCCGGTTGCGGTCCCGCCAGGGGCAATATTCCGTTGTGGCCATGGACGGGCAGATCCTGAAACGCGGGCCGGATCTGAAAGCCGTGCTGAGGGTACTGGAGCGCAAACTTATCCGTGCGGTGAAGTAAGGCGGGCAGCTGTTTTTCGAAGCCGGTTGTTCATCAAACCCTTACGGGTTTTCTTCGCACGTTCTTTGGGTCTTGGCAAAATGTTGCAAGAGCTGCCCTGTGCAGTCTTGAAGTCAAAGGCTCAGGGCTTCAGGGCCGCCGGTGGCTGGTCACTTTGCCATCGCCCTGTTTCTCGATACGTTTCACGGCCGGGGCCAGCGGTTCATAGCTAACGGCCATGTGATGGGCATTGGCGTGCAACAGGGTCTCAGGGTCATGCACCATGGCTACGTGCCCCTTCCAGAACAACAAATCACCGCGCTTTGGTTGGGTGCCGGGAGGCTGGGCAGGGCCAAAGGCGCTCTCTTGTTGGCTGCTGTCACCAGGGCAGGATCGCCCGCACGCAAGATACGCCGCCTGCACCAGCCCCGAGCAATCCATGCCAAACCGGCTGTTGCCGCCCCAAAGGTAAGGCGTGCCCAGAAACAACGCGGCCACCCCGAGAGGGTCGTTCACATGCGTTCCCATCGGGGTCAAGTGAACGCCGGGGATATAACCGCTGGCTGCGCGCGCGAAATTGCCGACCCAGGACAGGACAGTGATCCGGCTGCCAAAGCTCAACGTCATTTGATCCGGCGACTTCACGTCCGGGGCCTGATAGACATGGGTTGATGGCGCGCTGACCCAGTGCGTTGCCGGTTGATCCTTCCCAAGTGACGTATTCGTAACATAGCCGACATAGCCGTCCTTTTCGGCCTGAATATGGCTCCAACTGTCCTTTACCTGTTGGATGTGTACCCTGTCCCCGAACAGCAATTGCCTGTCCCGAGGCCCGCCGGGTCGGCGCATCAGATCGACGATCGGCACAACCACCTGCGCCGCCGCGCCGCGCAAAGCATGGGTTGGATTACTCACAGATCCAGAAGGCCGGGCAGCGCGTTCAGAATGGCCCGCGGGCCCTGACCAACCCCGCCTTTGGGCCGGGCCGGAGCGCTTGCCGGTTGCCAGCCATAGATATCAAAATGCACATAGCGCGATTTCTGGACAAAGCGGCGCAGAAACAGCGCCGCAGTGATCGACCCGGCAAACCCGCCCGATGGTGCGTTGTCCAGATCGGCAATGGCTGGTTCGATCATGAGTTCATAGGGTTCGTGAAACGGCATCCGCCAAACCGGGTCTTCGACCTGGGTTGCGGCGGCACTCAGCGCCAGTGCGGTGGCGTTGTCATCAGTATAAAACGGCGCAATGTCCGGGCCAACGGCGACCCGGGCCGCGCCAGTCAGCGTGGCCATCGACAGGACCAGATCAGGGGTTTCCTCATCCGCCAAGGCCAGCGCGTCGGCAAGAACCAACCGCCCTTCGGCATCGGTGTTGTTGTTCTCGACGGTCAACCCCTTGCGCGAAGTCAACACGTCACCGGGGCGAAAGGCATTGCCGGAAATCGAGTTTTCCACCGCCGGGATCAGCACCCGCAATTGCACCGGCAGGTTCAGCGCCATGATCATCTGTGCCAACCCCAGCACATTGGCGGCCCCGCCCATATCCTTTTTCATCAGTCCCATGCTGCCGGATGGCTTGAGGTTCAGCCCCCCCGTGTCAAAGCAGACCCCTTTGCCAACCAGTGTGATTGTTGGCCCTGTTTCGCCCCAACGCATGTCGATCAGCCGCGGTGCGCGATTCGCCGAATGCCCGACTGCCCTGCCGACCGCATGAATCATCGGAAAGTTCTGAACCAGCAGGTCGTCGCCCCGGATCACGGCAAGCTCTGCGTTGTGCTTGCTGGCAATGGTCGCTGCTGCGGCTTCCAGATCGGCTGGCCCCATGTCGGCTGCCGGAGTGTTAATCAGATCGCGAATCAGCCATTCGGCGGCGGCAATGATTTCCAGCTTTGCGGCATCCACGCCATCAGGCGCGATCAGTTGAACATCTGCGACGCCATGCGTGCGGTAGCGGTCAAAGCGGTAGGATGACATCAGCCAACCGAAACATTCGGCTTCGATGTGATCATCAGCAATGCCCGAGGCGATCTTGAATGTTCCCGACGGTAGCTTTTCAGCAGCGGCCGCCAGGTGAAATCGCCGTTTCGCCCTTTGTTCAGCGGTGCCGTAGCCGACAAGCGCCATGGCAGGCTGTCCATCGTCTGCGGGAACCAGCAAAACAGTGCCTTTGGCCCCCTTGAAGCCATTGGCCTGAACCCAGGTTCTGACCGGGTTGGTCTGGGCCTTTAGCCAAGTCTCAAACGACGGCTGGTCAATGATATGCAGCGGAATTGCCGCTTTGGTGTTTTTTGCGAATACTGGGGCCATGACGATACTCTTTTCCGGGGGCATTTCCCCCAGACTATGGCGTTTTGCGTTTGATGTGAATCACCTTTACCACCGAACGCCATTGAACGTGCAATAGCTGCCTCGGTGGCAAAGGTGGTACACTGGCTCAGATAAAACGCAAATTGCTTTAGCCTTCGAAACGCGGCCTGTAAGCCCGTTCAGATCGAAAGATCCTGAAGGTCCCAGACCGCGGTCAGTGACCGCTCTCCTATGCGGAGCAGTCTGAACAAAGTCGCCCCCACCGCCGCGCCATTGCCAGTGTCAATTGCCTGTGTCACGTCATCTGCTACCCGCGCCAATGTGGTCATGCCGATCTGGTCGGATATTGCGATCAGCGAGCGGGTACATTTGCGCAAACCTTTGTGATCCTTCTGCCGCCAAAGCCGTTCGCAATGCGCAAAACGCACCGCGAGTTCTTCGATGGCGCGGCAAACAACGTCCTCTGCGCCTGCCTCTCCCAGTTGACGATACAGGCTGCCAAGGCGGTCCGGGTCCAGCCGGACAGTTTCATTCTGAACAAGTGTGAACACCATTGCCACCACAATCACCCCAAATTTCCTGCCCCCACGGCATATGCCACCATGTCATCACAGAGGTTTGCAAAAGGTTTCGCCGAGGGTGTCTAAATCGCTCGAATTTGGGTACAATTTGGATTATCCGTAGCCCCGCAGGCTTGCCAGACAAGGGAATAACTGATGGAATTTGCCAAACCACTGCCCAGCTACCTGATTCAGCGGTATCACGGCTGGAAAGCCACATCCTATCAGGAGAACCAGGGTTGGTACCGCCGGTTGGCCAGCGAGGGCCAACGGCCGCGGGCCATGGTGATCTCGTGTTGCGACAGCCGGGTGCATGTGACGTCGATTTTTGGTGCCGATCAGGGTGAGTTCTTTATTCACCGCAACATCGCCAACCTTGTTCCTCCTTTTGAACCTGACGGGGATCACCACGGGACCAGCGCAGCAGTAGAGTATGCCGTGTCGGTCCTGGGTGTGGTGCATCTGATAGTGCTGGGGCATTCGCAATGCGGCGGCATTCAGGGGTGCATCGACATGTGCCAGGGACACGCGCCCGAACTTGAGGCAAAAGAGAGCTTTGTCGGGCGGTGGATGGATATCCTAAGGCCAAAATTCGCAGAGGTGTCAGATATAGAAGACCGGGACGAGCAAGCCAGTCAGTTGGAAAAGCACGCGGTGATCACGTCGCTGGAAAACCTGATGACGTTTCCTTTTGTCGCGGAGGCCGTTGCCGAAGGGTCGCTGAACCTGCATGGGTTGTGGACCGATATCGGCGAAGGCGGGCTTCTGTGTTATGACAATTCTGCGGAGAAGTTCCTACAGGTCTGAGATGTCTGGAAAACGGCGAGAGGGTGTTTTTTGACTGTGCCATTCACCCAGGATTAACCATTTTTCGCCAGCATTGCGTTATGGACATGCGTGATGTGAAGATCAAACTTCCGGAACCGATGATTGCTGGCGCTTTGCGCCTTGCTCGACATCGCGATGCAGCGCCTGGACAGGTAATCCGAAATGTTCTTGGCGCGCCGTTCCCCGGCCATCGCCACCGCCATTTGGTTGACAGGGTGATCCGCCCTGCCTGGGTTGCGTCCGAAAACGCCGAAGGTATCAACGTGATCGAGCCGTGCTAGGGAGCGAAACGCTATTCCAGCGCCCGCGCTTCGTCCACCAACATGATCGGAATGCCATTGCGGATGGGAAATGCCAGCCCCGCCGCTTTGGACACCAGTTCTTTGCGGGCGGCATCATATTCCAGCGCCGTCTGGGTTTGCGGACAAACAAGTGCCTCTAACATATGACGGTCAAATTCGGGTTCGATAGTGTCGTTCATTGCATCGTTTCCTCGCCATCCCCGCTTCGCAGGGAAAATTCGATCAGCGTGACCAGCGTTTCAAGCCGGGCTGCCAAAGATGGGGCCTCTAACAGCGCCTGTTTATCCTCGGGGTCAAATTCCAGCAGCATTGACAGCGAGTTGATCAGCAACTCGTCGCCGGCCTCCTTAAGGGCTTCCCAATCTGTCGTCTGACGTTGTCTGGCCAGAAGCCGTTCAAGCAGGGCCAAAAAGATCGACCGATCAAACCCGCTTTCCTGTTCGGCCTTGCCCAGATCCTTTTCATACCCTGCCCAGCTGACCTCGCAGCGCCGATAGGGGCTGAACCCGTTAATTTCACGGATTATCCGATACCGCGACAGACCAGTCAGGGTGATCATATAGCGGCCATCCTCGGCCTCGGAAAATTGGGTGATCCGTCCGACACAGCCAATGCTGTGCAGCGCGTCCTCGTTTCCTGGCACCGGGCTGGGTTGGATCATTCCGATCAGCCGTTGAGGGGTTTTCAGAGCATCCTCAAGCATTTGCAGATAACGCGGTTCAAAAATGTGCAGTGGCAGCCTCGATCGAGGCAGCAAAACAGCTCCGAGTAAGGGAAAGACCGCAATCACGTCAGGAAGATCAGAGGGATGAATCATGCGGGCCAGTGTAACGCTGAACCCGGATCAGGCAAATATCATTGAACTCAGGCGGCGGCGCCCGTTCAGAACAATCGGATCGTTGGGCTTCAACGCTTCGAATATTGTGAACATTTGGGTCTTTGCGGCCCCGTCATTCCATTCCCGATCACGGCGAAACAGTTCAAGCAATTGCGACACCGCTTCGTCGACCTCCCCCCCCGCATGCAGCGCCAGGGCCAGGTCGAATCGCGCCTGATGGTTGTCAGGTTCTGCCTCGACGGCTGCGGTCAACTCGGCCACGGGGCCTGCATCGGCGGCCTGTTTGGCCAGTTCCAGTTGGGCATGGGCGGCCTCAAGCTCGGGCGATTCGGAGATTTCGGCGGGTGCGCCGTTCAGTACCGCCTCGGCCTGCTCCAGATCATCCAGCGCAATATGTGAACGTACCAGTCCACCATAGGCAGCGGCTTGATTCGGATCCTGCTCCAGCACAGCGGCAAACGTCTGGGCGGCGTCCACAGCGGCACCTTCGGCAAGCATTTCCTCGGCGGCCTCAATCGCATCGGATAATTGTTCGCCCGGTGCCTCGCCACCCGAGGCGGCAATTGCCTTGTCGATAAACGCTTTGATTTCGGATTCGGGCAACGCGCCCTGAAATCCGTCAATCGGCTGGCCGTTGTGGAAGGCATAGACCGTCGGGATCGACTGGATCTGCAATTGACCGGCGATGCTCTGCGCCTCGTCCACATTGATTTTGACCATCTTCACCGCGCCCTTGGCGGCAATAACGGCCTTTTCCAGCATCGGACCCAATGTCTTGCACGGCCCACACCAAGGGGCCCAGAAATCGACGATGACGGGTACGTCTTTGGACGCCTCGACCACGTCTGCCATGAAGGTTGCTTCGCTTACGTCTTTGATCAGGTCGGCGGTTGGTGCTGCGCCGGTCAGTATATCAGTCATGGGTTTTCTCCGCTTCGGGCCTGGCCCCTATATGAAAGCTGTTGGTCGGAATTCCAAGGCCTTTGGTTTCCGGCATGAGTGAGGCCGAACCACTGCCTCAAAGATCGAAACTGGCAAAGATCGGCGCGTGGTCCGATGGTTTTTCCCAACCGCGTGCTTCGCGCAGGATGTGACTGGAATGGCCAGCGTTGGAAATGTCCCGGGTTGCCCAGACGTGATCCAGCCGCCGCCCTTTGTCAGCGGTTGACCAGTCGCGGGCGCGATAGGACCACCAGCTATAGAGATTGCCTTCGGGAATGTCCTGGCGTGTGATATCCACCCAGCCTCCGGCATCCTGGGTTTCGGCCATATGCTCGACCTCGNTGGGCGTGTGGGAAACAACCTTGAGAAGTTGTTTGTGGTTCCAGACGTCGTCCTCGCGCGGGGCAATGTTCAGATCACCCACCAGTATGGACTTNTGCGGCGGTTCGGCGCGAAACCAATCACGCATATCGGTGAGGTAGTCGAGCTTTTGGCCAAATTTCTCGTTCTGTTTGCGATCCGGNACATCGCCCCCGGCGGGGACATAGAAATTGTGGATCGTCACTCCGTTTTCCAANCGCCCAGAGATGTGGCGGGCATGATCAAGACCAGCAAATTCCTGCGAGCCGACCTCGTGAATTGGCAAACGCGAAAGGATGGCCACGCCATTATACCCCTTCTGCCCGCGCGCGACCATGTGCGGATACCCGATCGCCGCAAACCCGTCGGTCGGGATTTTTTCCACCGGTGACTTGCATTCCTGCAAGCAAAGGATGTCCGGCCCCTGTTCCTTTAGCAGCTTCAGCACAATGGGTTCGCGCAGGCGGACCGAATTGATGTTCCAGGTGGCAATGGTGAAGGGCATTTGGCTGTCTCGCGCTTTTGGGGTTTGCGGCAATCTAGCGCGCACATGCAACGGACGCCATGCCATCCTTGCCGCGCCACAAAAAAGGGCCGGGCACAAGGCCCGGCCAGTCCAACAGGGAGGTGCATGTCATGACCCGGACATGCGCGGGTTGGGTTGAACTTAAAGGATACGGATCAGGTGACTCAATGATCTGCATCAAAAACCATTGTTCCGTTACGTCACGCCATCAACCGGTAGCCGCCCGATTCCGTCACCAGCAGGCGTGCGTTTGACGGGTCCGGCTCGATCTTTTGGCGCAGTCGGTAGATATGTGTTTCCAATGTGTGGGTTGTGACGCCTGCGTTATAGCCCCAGACCTCGTGCAAAAGAACGTCGCGCGCCACCACGCCGTCGGTCGAGCGATAGAGAAACTTAAGGATGTTGGTCTCTTTCTCGGTCAGGCGGATTTTGCGGTCTTCGTCAGCAATCAGCATCTTCATCGACGGTTTGAACGTATATGGCCCAAGGGTGAACACCGCGTCCTCGGATTGTTCGTGCTGGCGCAACTGGGCACGGATACGGGCCAGAAGGACCGGAAACTTGAACGGCTTTGTGACATAGTCATTGGCACCTGCGTCCAGACCCAGAATGGTATCTGCGTCGCTGTCATGGCCGGTCAGCATCAGGATCGGCGACTTGACGCCCTGCTTGCGCATCAGCCGGCACAATTCGCGGCCATCCGTGTCGGGCAGGCCCACGTCAAGAATGACCAGATCGTAGAGCGCCTCTTTGGCGCGTTCCATTGCTCCGTGTCCGTCGGCGGCCTCGAATACGTCGAAGTCTTCGGTCATGACCAACTGTTCGCTCAGAGCGTCACGCAGGTCGTCGTCATCATCCACCAACAAAATTTTCTTCAGCTGGGCCATCTGGCTCTCCTTCGGGTCGTCTTGAGTTCATTTGTGCATATGCAGCGGCTTGGGCAAGTTTTGCTGCAATACTCTCACGCTGACGTGTCTCATGTGGGGGAAATGTTTCACATTCTGGCCAAGAGCGCCTAGATAATGCAAACCATTTTGTCAGGATGTCATGTATGAGTCTCACTCCGGATATTGTTGAACTGTTGGCCAGAGCGCGGGCCGATCTGCGCATGGGTGTGCCGGTTGCCTTGTGTGACGGCGAAGAATCGGTGCTTGCCTTGGCTGCCGAAACGCTGACTGAACAGCGGCTGGCGGACATGGGCAAGCTGGCTGGCGCGCCTGTGGTGGCTATTACGATGCGGCGGGCCGAAACGCTCAAGGCGCGGGCCTATGATGGCGATCTGGCGCGGGTTCTGTTGCCTGAGGGTGCGGATCTGAACTGGGTGCAGGCAATTGCCGACCCGGCCGATGATCTGATCGCACCGATGAAAGGCCCCCTTTCCACCGAGCGCGGCGGCGAGGCAAGGCTGCATCGTCTGGCGTTGAAACTGGCAAAATCTGCACGGCTGTTGCCGGCGGTGGTTGTGGCGCAGGTCGGGGACGGGCGTGGATTTGCCGTCCGGCACGGGCTGACGCTGATCAACCGGGCCGCTGCCGACCCGCTTCTGGCCGAACGCAGCCCGCTGCACCCGGTTGTAAGTGCGCGCCTGCCACTGGATGTGTCCGAGGCCGGACGGTTGCATGTCTTTCGCCCGCAAGACGGTGGGGAAGAGCATTACGCCATTGAAATAGGGCGGCCTGATCGCGCGAAGCCCGTGCTGACCCGTCTGCATTCCGCCTGCTTCACCGGTGATCTGATGGGCAGTCTGAAATGTGATTGCGGCCCGCAGTTGCGCGGCGCGTTGGCGCAGATGGGCAAGGAAGGGGCTGGTGTACTGCTCTACCTCAACCAGGAAGGTCGGGGCATTGGGCTGGCCAACAAGATGCGCGCCTACAGCTTGCAGGATCAGGGGTTTGACACGGTCGAGGCAAACCACCGGCTGGGGTTCGAGGATGACGAACGGGATTTCCGGCTTGGCGCGGATATCCTGAAATCGCTGGGATTCAGCGCGGTGCGCCTGCTGACCAACAACCCGGCCAAGATCGCGATGATGGAATCGACCGGAATTTCCGTGGCTGAGCGGGTGCCGTTGAAAGTGGGCGAATCGGCGCATAACCGGGCCTATCTTGCGACCAAGGCGGCCAAATCCGGGCATCTGTTGTGAATCGACGCGATATGGCGCTGACCCCGATGGGCCTGCGCTTTGGCGGGCGGATGTTCCCCTGTTCCAGCGGCAGGGGCGGTTTGACGGAAAACAAGCGCGAAGGTGACGGGGCCACGCCGCGAGGCGTTCACCGGATCGTCGGGATGTTGTATCGCGCGGACCGCATGGTCCGGCCAAATGGCTGGGCTGTCCGCATCGGCCCGCGTGACCTTTGGTCGGACGATGCGCGCGACCCGGACTACAACTCTTTGGTGAGGGTGCCACATGGGTTCAGCCATGAACATCTGCGGCGCAGCGATCCGTTGTATGATCTGGTCCTGCTGACCGATTGGAACTGGCCCGATACGCAACCGGGGCTGGGATCGGCGATATTCATGCACCAATGGCGGTGTCCCGGATACCCGACTGAAGGGTGCATTGCCCTGCGCCGGGATCATCTGCGTTGGATCTCAGGTCGAATTTCCAAGGAGACAAGGTTGATCGTACTGTAGGAAAGGCACCCTACGCCGCCACCCGTGGTCCGAATATGGCAGATCCGACACGGACATGGGTCGCACCCAGTGAAATCGCCGTTTCGAAATCGGCGCTCATGCCCATCGACAACCCAGTCAGCCCGTTGCGCGCCGCGAATTTGGCCAGTAAGGCAAAATGCAGCGATGACTCCTCATCAACCGGAGGGATGCACATCAGCCCGCGTATCTCCAGATCCATGCTTCGGCATTCAGACACGAACGCATCCACATCCATGGGCAACACCCCGGCCTTTTGCGGTTCTTCGCCGGTATTGACCTGGATAAACAGTTCAGGGCAACTGGCGCGCTCCTGGGCCAGTCGGGCCAATGTACGCGCCAGCTTAATTCGATCCAACGTATGGATAACATTGAACAGTTCCACTGCCTGACGGGCCTTGTTGGTTTGCAGTGGACCAATCAGATGCAGGTCAATTTCGCCAAAACGCTCGCGGAAATCCGGCCATTTTCCTGCCGCCTCCTGCACCCGGTTTTCGCCAAAGCACCGGTGGCCCTGTTGCAGAACTGCCTCGACCCGGTCATTGGGCTGTACTTTCGATACTGCGATCAGACGGGTCGATCCTGGCTCTCGCCCGGCGGAAATTTCAGCCGCTGCGATTCGGGTCCGGATATCTTCAAGCGGCATGTTTGCGTCCTTCTCGCCAGATCCGGAGCAGACAAACACCAGTTGGCGGCAAAAGAAAAGGGCAGGCCCGAAGGCCTGCCCAAATTCAGATCAAGTGTGGATCAGCTTAGAAGCTGAAGTACACACCAGCCTGGAAAGTGTCGTTGTCGTTCGACGCGTTACGGTAACCGGTTTCAAACGAAACACCGCCACCCAGATCGTACGAGTAGTGGATACCATAGGCTGTACCTTCGCCGCCGTTACCGGTGGCATCGGTGTTGTCGCCACGACCGGCGGCAACATCAGCTGCATCAACTGCATCTTCGTCGGTTACCCACAGCAGCACGTTGCTGGCTGCGCCGATGTCCATGTTGCCGTAGAGGCCGAACTTCTGAATGCCGTCGTTGTCAGCATAGGCAAGGCGAACGCCGAACTGGCCGATATCACCGGCAATGGCGATCGCAACCTTGTCTTCCCACAAGAGGTCGGAATCCTGAGCGGCTACTGAAACCCTCCAGTCGCCAAAGGTATAAGCACCCATGGCAGCGATACGGTCAACAGCAAGCGCACCGTTGTCGGTCGAGTAGGACAAGTGACCCACGAAACCATTTGCGGAGTAGAGAACTTCAACACCGTTCGCGCCAACATTATTGGACGAATAAGCATCCCAGTTGAAGTACTCATCGCTGACATTGGTTACAAGCGAAACAAAGCTCGCGCCGTCAATACCGGTACCGGCTGAACGTGTTTCCAGGTACAGGCCAGGCATGTTTTCGATTGCGCCGATGATGTTACCAACATACAGGGTGAAACCCTCGTAGCTGGCAAAGAAGCGCGCGCCGTTGAAGAATGCGCCGCCCGGGTTGTTGTCACGGCTTTCGGCCTGGGCACGGTACCGTGCGCCAAACGAAACGCCGCTGTCGCTTTCGGTCGACATGTCGAACTGCAGACGCAGACGGCTGGTGATGTTGGTCTTGGAGACACCGTTAATGTCGCGGTCGTTGGCATCGTTATAGTCGAGACCGAAGCGGCCGTAACCGCTGAGGCGCACGTCTGCGGCGGCGACGCTTGCGGTCGCGATCAGCGCAGTCGTTGCAAAGAGAATCTTTTTCATCGTTTTTCCCTCGGTTTTCAATTCATACGCCCAAACCGGGGAATCCGGCGTGGGTATGCAGAGGGGTTTCGCCCTTTCCGGCCCATTTTGGCAAGACTTGCAGGCGGCAACCCGGCAAAGTCGTTAAGGATGGTGCAGCTTTGCCACAGTTCTGCCATCCGGTTTCTACCTTTTGACCTTCCAGGGCATGATCCAGGCGAAATCCCACCGGATTTATCACCCTGCCAAATTGTCCTCCGCTGCAATCCGCAGGACCAGGTGATACACTAAGCCCTTGCTCCACTCCGCTTGCTTGGGTAGGACATCTTGGAACAAAAGGTTCAGGATTGCACGATGACATTCCCAAAACCCATGCGGGTATCACTTGTTCTGGCATTCTGCCTTGGGCTGGCGGCCTGTGGCGGAAATCGCAGCAAACAAGCTGCGGTGGACGGCAGCGATGCGCCCTCTGTATCGCCGTTTGCAAACAATCGGGAAACCGCCCCGGATAATTACGATAAATCATCCATCTGGGATATGATCGGTGGTAACAAAGGCGACCAGAGCGTTAGCGTGAACCGTTATCTCTGGGCCGCTTCTATGGATGTTCTCAGCTTCCTGCCGGTGCAATCGGTTGACCCGTTTACCGGCGTCATCATAACGGGTTATGGCACACCGCCCGGTGGAGGCCGCGCCTATCGCGCAACTGTTCACATCAAGGATCCCGCGCTTGATGCCCGCTCGCTCAAGGTGTCGTTGCAATCCAGTGGCGGTCGCGCGGTCAGCCCGGCAACGGCCCGGGCAGTCGAAGATGCCATACTGGCCCGCGCGCGCCAGATCAGGATTGGCGACAACAAGCTATAACTCAGATCTGAAGCGGCCTTCATTGACCGGTGCCAACGATTTGCACAGACCGGCTGGAAACCAGTGGGAAATCGCTTTATCACAGCGCCGGGTCTGACCCGGCGTTTTCATTTAAAGGACCGCAACAATGTCTCGTTACTCTGCCTCAGAAATCGAATCGAAATGGCAGAAAGCCTGGGATAAGGCGGGGATTTTCACCGCAAGGCGGGATGTTGAGCGCCCAAAATACTATGTGCTGGAAATGTTTCCCTACCCATCCGGGCGCATCCATATGGGGCATGTGCGCAACTATACCATGGGCGATGTGATCGCCCGCTACAAGATTGCCACCGGCCACAATGTCCTGCACCCGATGGGCTGGGATGCCTTTGGAATGCCGGCGGAAAACGCCGCCATGGCCATTGGCGGTCATCCAAAGGAATGGACCTATTCCAACATTGCCGACATGCGCGGGCAGATGAAACCGCTGGGCCTGTCGATCGACTGGAGCCGTGAATTCGCCACCTGTGACCCGGAATATTACGGTCAGCAACAGGCGCTGTTCCTCGACATGCTGGGGGCCGGTCTGGTGTATCGCAAAAACGCCGTGGTCAACTGGGATCCGGTCGATATGACCGTTCTGGCCAATGAACAGGTCGAGGCCGGGCGCGGCTGGCGTTCTGGCGCAATCGTTGAACGACGCGAGCTGACGCAGTGGTTCTTCAACATCTCCTCGATGTCCGAGGAACTGCTGAGTGCGCTTGATACGCTGGATAACTGGCCGGCCAAGGTGCGGCTGATGCAGGAAAACTGGATCGGCAAGTCGCGTGGNCTNNANTTCGGGTTTGAACGCAGCGATGGGGCGGACCCGATTGACGTCTATACCACCCGGCCCGACACGCTGATGGGGGCGTCGTTTGTCGGCATTTCCCCTGATCATCCGATTGCCAAGGCACTGGCGGCTGACAGCCCGGAAACCGCCGCCTTTATCGCCGAATGCAGCAAGGTCGGCACCACCGAAGAAGCGGTTGAGACGGCGGAAAAGCTGGGGCTGGATACGGGGCTTACGGTCAAACACCCGTTAGACCCGAAAAAGGAACTGCCGGTCTGGATCGCCAACTTTATCCTGATGGATTACGGCACGGGGGCGATATTCGGCTGCCCGGCGCACGACCAGCGCGACCTTGATTTTTGCCGCAAATATGACCTGCCGGTGATCGACACGTTTGTGGCACTGGATGATGATACGCCCGTTGCAAACGACGCCTTTGTGCCGCCAAAGACCGATAAAGTGCAATGGATCAACCATTTCGCCGGGCTGGACATCGCCACGGGGCAAGAGGCGATAGATGCGACGATTGCCTTTGCCGAAAAGGCCGGCTGGGGCAAAGGCGTCACCAATTACCGCCTGCGCGACTGGGGGCTTTCGCGCCAGCGTTACTGGGGCTGTCCGATCCCGGTGGTGCATTGCGACACCTGCGGCGTGGTACCCGAAAAGAAAGAAAACCTGCCCGTTCGTCTGCCGGATGACGTGACGTTCGACAAACCCGGCAACCCGCTGGACCGTCACCCGACATGGCGTAACGTGCCCTGCCCGTCCTGTGGTAAACCGGCGCGGCGCGAAACCGACACGATGGACACGTTTGTCGATTCAAGCTGGTATTACGTCCGTTTCACCGCGCCGCACGCCGAAACGCCGACAGACATGGTCGAGGCCGAATACTGGATGAATGTCGATCAGTATATCGGCGGCGTCGAACACGCGATCCTGCATCTGCTGTACTCGCGATTCTTCGCAAGGGCGATGCATCTTACCGGCCATCTGCCCAAATCGGCGATCGAGCCATTCGATGCGCTGTTCACCCAAGGCATGGTGACGCATGAAATCTATCAAACCCGCGATTCCAAAGACCGCCCGGTCTATCATCTCCCCGAAGAGGTAACAGACGGCAAACTGGCCGACGGCACCGCAGTCGAAATCATCCCTTCGGCGAAAATGTCCAAGTCCAAGAAAAACGTAGTGGACCCGGTCAGCATCATTTCCGCTTATGGGGCAGACACGGCCCGCTGGTTTGTCCTGTCCGATTCCCCCCCCGAACGGGACGTGGAATGGACCGCCTCGGGTGCTGAAGCGGCGTTCAAACACCTGTCCCGCGTCTGG
>JGI24025J20009_10000557_pt1 | contig 28861 bp, 26 predicted proteins | sample Cruoilmetagenom3_FD_20009 | JGI IMG/M metagenome (IMG submission 20009) | reverse complement strand
AGAAAATGTCCATGCGATCATCCTGAAATCCTTGATCCAGGATACAAAATCAATCTTCCAAAAGGAATCCAGAATTATGCAGAGGTCTTGAGAAGCGATATTTCGTGACCCACACGACGTGGAACCTGTGGTAAAATCGCGTGTGCGCAGACGATGAATAGCGCATGATCTTATCCTTCCGATCTTGAAGCCCTCCAAAGGCCTATGGGCTTCAAGATCGGAAGGATAAGATCAATGAAAGATCCGCTGAAGCTGGCCAGCTGGAAGCCGGTGGTTTATCTCCAATAGGTGGAAAATCAAGGCCTTTAAATCAAACGTTGCACTTGAAACTTGAATCCAAGCAGGGCTCAAAATTCCGCGCAAGGCTTTCGACACTGCGCCCGACTCGCGCAAGCGCGATAATCTGATCCCTGAATCCCGTCGGGTACGGGTTCTTTGTTCTCGGCATAATAAACACTCTCTTTCATCAAGTGAAAAAGGTCCATCAAACCGGGGGGAAATCCAACTCCACAATTAAAAATCACGCCCACTCAACGAACCACAAATTCTGCATGCAAAGCGCCAGCGGCCTTCAGGCTTTTTAAGATGTCGATCATGTCGCGCGGTGAAACGCCCAGTGCATTTAAACCAGCCACAACTTCTGACAAAGTCGTACTTTCCGGAACCTCCGCCAGAGATACACCATCGTCATCTTCAATGCTTGCGCCAGTTCGAGGTACTATTACCGTTTGTCCTTCGGCAAAAGGATTGGGTTGAACTACCATTGGAGATTCTTCGATGCGAAGAGTTAGACCGCCCTGTGAAACTGCGACCCTGGACAATCTCACATCATCCCCCATCACAATCGTCCCAGATCGTTGGTCGATGACCACCCGAGCCTTACGTTGCGGTTCGATCAAAATATTCTCTATTCGCCCAATCGCATGCGCAGTCGAGGTCGTTCGAGTAGCTGCGATATCCAACTCAATCGTTCCTGAATCCCGCATAACTGAAACAGAGCGGCCGAATTCTCGATTGATCGCAGTCTCAATTCGCCCGGCAGTGGTGAAATCCGGTTCACGCAATGCAAGGCGCACAATCGTTAACGACGCCAGGTCAAATTCAATTTCTCGTTCAACTCGTGCACCGGACGGAATCACACCTGAAGTTGGCACGCCGCGTGTCACGGACGCCGCCTGCCCTTCTGCCACCGTCCCCCCAGCTAGAATCGTTCCCTGAGCCACCGCAAAAATTTGCCCATCAGCGGCATTTAGCGGCGTCATGATCAGAGTGCCGCCCATTAAACTTTTGGAATCTCCAATAGCCGACACTGTAACATCTATCTGGCTGCCGACCCGTGCAAATGGTGGCAGATTTGCAGTTACCAGAACAGCCGCGACATTCTTTGGCCTAAATTGTTCGCCAGAAACATTAACACCCAAGCGTTCCAGAATATTGGACATGATTTCTTCAGTGAACGGTGCATTGCGCAAACCGTCGCCTGTTCCATTCAGACCAACAACCAACCCGTATCCAACAAGGTCATTGCCACGAACTCCATCAAATTCCACAAGGTCCTTGAGCCGTATCGATCCGGCCTGAAGCATTGCCGGAAAGATAAGGCAGTATAGGAAAAGTTGCAGAATTCTCATTTCAGAAAACTCAACAGAGTCAGGCGCGATGTGCGCACGGTTATCGCATAAAGACTCTCCAACTGGAATTGCACCTCTTCCAATCGACTGGCCGTTTCGAATGGATCCGCTTCGAGTAGTTCATTCTTCGCATATTCCAAGCCAGTACGGGCAGCACCAGCGCGTGAACTCGCTTCTTCAATCCGGGCCTCGGCATGGCCAATACTTGCGCGTAACGCGGTAACGCCCTGGTCATTGTTCAGCAAACCTTCTCCGGCAATATGCAACAGTGCATTCTGGGCATCCACGTCCAGACCCAGATCGGGATCCGTCGCTAATGCAGCCACTGCGGCATTGCGCAGAACACTGCGGAGTTCCGGGTGGTCCGCCCGCAATGACAGGGTAACCTGCTCAGTTACACCAACCCGGATCGGAGCAAGGGGCTGGTCGGACCCGGAGTACATTGTCACCTTAAACCCACCACTGTCGGCAAACCAGTCATCGATAGCCTGCAATATCTGACTGGTCAGAGCCATTCCTGAAACTTCGGACTTCAGCGCGCTTATCAAAGTTTCGCTGGATGCCATGGGGCTGGTATCCGTGGCGGTTCCGGCAAACAAACTTTGCCCTCCGACAGACCCGTTCAATGCAGACAGTATGGTATCGAGTCCGGCGCGCGCCTGTTGTCCTGTGTGTAACCGAGCAACTTCGATTGTAGTTGGAGAGATGGTAAGTAAATCCGCGCCAAGCGTTGTTGCCACTCCTTGCATCTGTTCCAGACCAAGCTGGATCGCTTTAGCAAACAACGATGCCTCGGTGGCAGCAATTGCATAGCCGCCCAGTCGGGACAGGTTTTGATCAATGTCGGAAAGATAGGAGTAATCGCCTCCCAGCCGGGAGGCGACATCAGATGTCTGCCCGGTAGCCAGTTCGTCAGTCAGTGTAAGCATGGTCGATTTGAGGGCGGTACTGTGGGTTCTGAGCATCAGGCTGTGCGCCATATCTCCGATGGAGGTCATGTTCATTTTCAGATCCTCAATAAGGCTTGCATCATTTCATCGGCAACTTCGATCATCCGCGCATTTGCTGCATAGGCCTGTTCGATGATCATCAGGGCCTGCAACTCGGCGTCGGTATCGACCCCTTGTGCCAGCTCTATCCGGGTCATTTCGGTCATGCTGGCAGCGGCAAAACTTAGCGCGCGATCAGATTGGCCGCTGCTTTGGGCGGCCCGAGACATCAGAACCGTCCCCAGCCCGGCAAACGTCTGTTGTCCTGTTCCAAGCTGGGTTGAACCGGGCGTTCTGCGTTCCGTCAATGCTTGGGTGAATGCCAATATTTGCCTGGCCTCACCCGGCTCTCCCGGAGTGGCGGCCCCTAGCCCGGCCCGCAGGTGCCAGCTTTCACTGCCCTGATCGGGATCAATGATGCTGTTCAGGGACAGCCTGCCCGCAAGTCCAATTTCGTTCGCAACATTAAAAACAGACCCGGCATCTGTAAAAAGTCCGGGATCGCCAACAGCCACAGTCGTATCCAGTGATGCAGTTTCGAATCGTTCGATCAGATCCCGGGCAACCGTATCGAGGTCAGCCTGAACCGAAATCGCCAGTTCATCCCGGATTTCGAACTGCGCAGACAGGGTGCCGCCCCGCAATGCACCATTCCTGCTATCGGTACGCACCGCGACACCGTTTACCTCCAGACCGGACAATGCCATGTTGTCGATCTTCATTTCCGGCATTGTGTCGCGGACAGGCGTAAAGCTGAGCGTGGCAGCAAGCCCATCAAGCAATATTGCCCCCCCATCCGTATAAAGTGCAATCTGTCCGTGGTCGCGGGCAACAACATTGACGGGTACAATCTGGTTGATCTCGTCAACCAACATCTGCCGCTGATCCAACAATGCAGCGGCCCCGTCGCCACTTGCGACGGTGGCAGTAATCCTCGCATTCAGAGATTGGACGTTTTGCAAGGCCTGATTGAGTTGATCCACCTGAACCCCGATCGCGGTGTCCGCCTGCGTGCGCATGGTTCGCAACCCCTCAGAGGCAGCCGCGATCACCTGCACAAGATCACTTGCCCGAGCAACAGCCGTATCCAGCCGTTGGGGTGAGTCCGGGCGGCTTGCGGCCTCAATCAGGCTGGATTCAAAATCAGCAATCCTCATACTGATCGATCCAGGATCAGTCGCCACGCCAACAAGCGCCTCAATCCGGGAATGGAAGCCCGCCAGTGTTTCTGCGGCACCAAATACTGACTCTGACTGGCGACGGTTTGCTATGATTCCGGGGTCCGCATGCCTCTGAACGCCCAGAATGCGTACGCCCGGACTCACACTGTTTGAGCTAAGAGAAAGTGACCGGCGAGCATAGCCGCGGGTCTGCGCGTTGGCAATATTTTCGGACACGATCTCGGCCGCGCGACTTGCGGCGGTTAATCCACTGATGGCGCTGTGGAAAGCGCTGGAAATACCCATGATGTCGGCTCCTGCATTTAGATCTCTGGATGCGGCCAGAAGCCAATCAACGTTTGATGTTGGTGGTTTCCTGCAACATCTCGTCCACTGTCTGGATTACCTTGGCATTCGAAGAATAGGCCCGCTGAGTTTGGATCATCGCCGTCAACTCTCCCGCCACGTCGGTCGAGGATTCTTCACGGGCATAGGCAACAACATCACCTGTCGGTCCCTCCCCCGCGTCCCAGAGAAAATAGGTGCCGCTTTCGGTGGATGGCCTATATGTCTGCTGATCAAGGGCTACCATGCCGTTAGGATTGGGCAGATCGACAAGTGGCACCTGATAGATCGTGCGTGTAATGCCGGTGTCAAAGAACGCGTGAACAAACCCGTTCGCATCAACCTCCACGCTGGTCACGTTGCCAACTGGTGTCCCGTCCTTGGAAATGGAGACCGGGGCAAACCTGTCCGAAAGCTGGGTCATTCCATCGTTTTCGCCAATCTTGCCGATACTCACCTCTATCGGTCCTCCAGCCACATTGACGATAACGGTCCCTGTCGCCGGGTCAAATGCCCCGCCGCTCACGGTCGCCACCGAAGCCAGGGTGCCGCCAGACGCACGGCTGTCGTCGAATGTCATTGTATATTCGCCGACAACAGCATCTGCCGAAGCGGTATCACGCAATATCATTGTCCATTCGTTGGACGACCCCGTTGCCGGGATTGTTGGCACAAACTCAACTTTGATGTTTTCCGATTTACCGAGATTATCGAAGTATTCGACCGACAATTCCTGGCTGATACCGTCCGCAATCGATTCTGTCTCGGTTGCTGGCAGATTGACCCCCAGACTCATTTTCGTGGTCGGCTCACCCGTGAACTGGTTCACATTGATCTGAACAGGCTCGAGACCGTCAGACGTATCGCGCGGATAGTTTGGGATTGAGCCATCAGGCAACGCCGGCCAGCCCATCAAAACCAAACCGGATTCCGTCGTCAGAAACCCGTTGCCATCGGTTCGAAACGATCCGGTCGTCGTCAACAACATCTGCGGCGAGCCATTGTCGGAATTTACCTGCGACGCCTGCGCCACAGGCAGCATTCCGCGACCGCGCACGGCCAGGTCCGTTGCGTTTGAGGTGTCGACCAGTGGCCCGCGTTCGTCGATCAGGCGTTGTGTTGTCGAACGCACGCCCCCGGCCGAATAGGTGCCGCCAGACGACGAGATGACCATCGAATGAAAATCGGTCTGTACTCTTTTATACCCGTAGGTAGACGAGTTCGCGATATTGTCGGAAATCGAAGCCAATCGGCTGGCATTTGCGGTAAGCCCCGCGATTCCGGCATTAAGCGAAGAGGAAATTGTCATGAACGCGCCTTTCTGCTGCATCAAAGAGTAGTACTTGATGCAGACCATAGCGCCCGTCAGCTTAACACCGGACTAACACTTAAAATCCTCTGCAATTTTTGGGTCAGTTTCGCAGCAAGATCACCTCAATCCGGTTGTTTCGTTTGGCCATCGGGTTTTTTACAGCGGGATTTCGATCCGCGTGCCCCGTCATTCGATGGATGCGCTCTTGGTCCATACCGGCCCCCTCCAGCAATCGGCGCATCCGGTCGGCCCGCGCCAAAGACAGATCCCACACAGGGTTGTTCGCAAGAACCACCGGTTGCGCGCGCATATGTCCGCCCAGCGCCACATCATTTACAATATTGCCGGTCACTCGGGCGATCATCCGCGCCAGATCCCGCAGCAACGGCGTAGGCCGGTCACTTTTCTCTTCGAACAGCGGCACATCATCGGTTGCGAATAATTCGATTATCAGCCCCTCGTCGGTGACGCGGGTGACAATATGTTTGAGCGCTTCAACCGATACCAGGCTTTCGCCGCCACGCCCCAAAAGCTCGGCTTCGAGAGAGGTGAATTCATCGCGGGCAGAATCGCGTTGATCCTGTTGGTCAACCCCGGTTGCACCACGCGACTGGCGTGCGTCCTGAGGGTTCTTGTCAGAGGCCCCGGATTCATCGTCCAGCATGGTATCTTCCGTGAACATGCTGGACCCACCAAACGCCCCGTCTCCGCCACCCGAATTTCGGGTGATTGGAATCGACGGCGAAAAATAATCCGACAGCCCTTTTCGTTGTTGTTCTGTCGTCGCGTTCAACAGCCACATCAGCAGGAAAAATGCCATCATCGCCGTCACAAAGTCCGCATACGCGACTTTCCAGGCGCCACCGTGGTGACCCCCGCCGGCAATGACCTTTTTCCGTTTGATGATGACCGGCGCGACATTGGTCGACGCACCCATCTCACTCACCTTTTCTTCACCCATTACCGGGATAACAGATGAGGTGTTAACCGAGGCCTAACAGGTAAAACTGTCAGCAAAACAGGGCGCGTTTGAGACCACCAGTGCCTGGGTTAGCCGGCGTCCTCAAGCAAAACGTTTCCGTATAGTTCCCGCAGTTTGTTCTTGAGTACCTTTCCCGTCGCACCCAGCGGCAATTCATCGACAAAAATCACCTTATCAGGAACCTGCCAACTGGCAATTCTGCCGTCGAAAAACGCCAGAACCTCTGCCTCGGTCAGTTCGGCACCGGCGTTCTTGACGACGCACAGAACCGGGCGCTCGTCCCATTTATTGTGTTTGGCGGCGATTGCGGCGGCATTTGCGACCCGTTCGTGGGACATGGCGATATCTTCCAACTCGACCGTGGAAATCCATTCGCCTCCGGACTTGATAATGTCCTTGGAGCGGTCGCGGATGATCAGGTATCCGTCTTCGTCGATGGTTGCCACATCGCCGGTATCAAACCAGCCATCCGCCGTCAGAGCCGATCCATCGGCGCGGAAATAGCTCTCGATGATCCAGAAACCGCGAATTTGCAGATCGCCTTGGGTCTTGCCATCTTCGGGCAGCACATTGCCATTGTCATCCACCAGGCGTACTTCAACACCAAGGGGTGGGCGTCCCTGCCCTTCGCGAATCGTGGCTTTCTCGGCGTCACTGAGCGAACCATGCTTTTGCAACAACTGGTTCAGCGTACCCAGCGGGCTGGTTTCGGTCATGCCCCAGGCATGGACCAGCTCAACCCCGTATTTGGCAAACGCCGGGATCATTACGGTGGGCAGGGCCGAACCACCAACCAAGGTCCGCTTAAGGCTTTCAATCTTGCTGCCGGTTGTCTCGAGCGCCGCCAAAAGCCCCATCCAGATCGTCGGCACGCCCAGAGCCATCGTCACCTGTTCGTTGTCAATCAGCCGCACCAGACTTTCACCATCAAGATTCGGCCCCGGTAGCACCAGCTTGCAACCAACCGACGCGGTGACATAAGGAACCCCCCAGGCATTGGCATGAAACATCGGCACCACGGCCATTACCGTGTCCTTGGCCATCAGACCGATACCGTCAGGCTGGTTACCGCCAATCGTATGCAGAACGGTTGTGCGGTGGGTATATTGTACGCCCTTCGGGTTGCCCGTGGTGCCCGAGGTATAACACATACTGGACGGCATGTTTTCATCCAGCTCTGGCCAGATATAATCTTCGCCTTCAGCTTCAATCAGCTCGTCGTAAAACAGCAACCCATCAACCAATGCGGCCAGCTCTTCATCGCGTGGCCCCAGATAGATCACGTGCTTGACCGTCTTCAGATGCTCACCCAGTTTGGCGGCAACCGGTACAAAGGTCTTGTCGAGAAACAGCACCTGATCCTCAGCGTGGTTGATGATATAGACCAGCTGTTCAGGAAACAGACGCGGATTGATTGTGTGGCAAACCATCCCGGCCCCGGCCACGCCATAATATACTTCAAGATGGCGCCGGTTGTTCCAGGCGATCGTTCCGCACCGCTCTCCCTTATTGACACCCAATCGTTCCAGCGCAGCGGCCAGTTTGCGGGCATTGGCCTCAATCTCTCGCCAGTTCGACCGGCCGATCCCACCGGTGGTTTCCACTGAAACTACCTCGGTTCCGCCGTGATACTTGCCCGCATGTTTTATGAGCGAGCTTATAGTCAGCGGTTGGTGCATCATTGTTCCGGTCAATGTCATTGTCATTCTCTCCCTTGGGCCGCAGCTTGAACTACTGGTGTTTCGCCACAGAACTGGTCAGCGGCTTTCCCGGCAATCATATACTTAGGAGAGTTGATATTGCCACAGGTAAGCGTTGAAATTGCGCACGCATCACCTGGGGCCACATCAATATGGTTTTCGGGTTTCGAATAGTGACACGCCGACAACACCCAACACGGATCATCACCCGCGCCAATACGTTGGTCGTCTGCAATTTCATTATTACCAGGAAGGGCTCAGCCTTCGTAAGCTGGCAACTCAAACATGAACGAGGTGCCTTTGCCTATCTCGCTGACATAGTCGATTGCACCGTCATGCGCGACGACAATCTGCTCGGCGATGCTCAGACCCAAACCCGACCCCTCGTGGGTCCTTTCGTCCGAAGAATCAACCTGAAGGAACTTGCCAAAGACCAGCGCGCGCGACCCGTCAGGGATGCCCATGCCATAGTCTCTGACCTCGACGCCCACGCGCCCGGCATTGGTAAACAGACGGATGTCTATACGCCCGCCCTCGTCTGAGAATTTGATCGCATTGGACATCAGATTGGTCAGAACCTGCTGGATTTTACTATAATCTGCACGCACGACTTGATTGACCGCAGGGTTGACGAACCGAATTTTAATTTCCTTGCTCTCGGCCACACCCTGAACGGATTCGATGGTTTCGTTAACAACGTCGGTCAAGTTGAATGGGACGAAATCATAGCTCATCTGCTCTGCTTCGAGCTTTTGCAGATCAAGCAGATCATCGATCAACGTTGCCAGTCTCTGGCTGTTGGTGTGGGCAATTTCCACCATTTTGCGGGCACGATCCGGGTGATCCACCAGTTTGCCGGTGTTCAGAAGACTTAGCGAACCCATGATTGAATGCAACGGCGTGCGCAATTCGTGACTGACAACCGAGACAAACTGAGACTTCAGTTCGAACGCCGCTTGGGCTTTGTCCCGTTCGATCCGCAACTCATCCAGGCGATCCAGATTTATCCGGTACAAGTGCAGAAAAATGCTCGCACAGTTGGTAACAAAGAACAGCACGAAGATTACTGTAAATAATTGCAACCAAAGGCCGGAATGCAGCGGGGGGCGCACATTCCAGATATCCCTTAGCGGAATGTACAGGAAAACTGACCCGTAAATGACCAACCGGGTATAAAGTACCATAGGCAGTTGGTGGTTGTTCATGGCAGCGAACAATCCAGCGGCCAACAGAAATACGAGGGGTGTGAAGTGCCAGGTTTCGCCTTCAATCTGAGCTATAAGTATCGCGAATGTTCCAACGGCGGCTGCGCTGAGCACACACGTTGTTAACAGTTGGTTTCGAAACCGAATGGCTCTTGCAATGCCCTTGCCATCCCACTGGATAACATTTTCGCAAACCATATTGTCCAGGAATTCAGTCAACTGACTAAGCGCAAAGCACAGCAGTGCCACCTCGACACAATAGTAATACGCCGCCAGTATGCTCGAACCGAAATACATGCTCTGGCGCATCAGGTAGAGCGGATGCCCACCGTGGGCATAGTCTTTCACCTGTCTTATGAGGCGCCCGGATCGAATATTGTTCTTGTCCGTCACCGCGGCTACAATCCTGGCAGCAAGATCAAGGATCTCACGCACGGGGATACGCGCCGGCGACTGATCTGATTGAGTGGTTTCCGACATTGCCTGACAATACCCTTGTTGCGCCACCTTGGCTTGCTCCGGCATCCAAAAGCGCCAAAGCCCTTCCGCCCCATTCTACAAAAAAAGTCAGGCGAAAAGAGGGCGCGCGCCGTTCATTTCTGCGGTTCAATCTGGGGTTGGACTGGCGAACCGGGGCGCATGCCGCGTCAGTGAATGGCTTGAGAGAGAAACAATTTACGATAGGGGCTATAATGAAGTGTCGACGAAGCCCGTTTTTGGATCAGCCGGTACCCCGACAGACAGAACGTGGTGTCGATATATGCGGCGCGATGTGGCACATATCCGACCTGCCAGAATGATCCGGTCGCCTCGATCAGATCGCCCTGCGACACCTGATCCAGCAGGTTGCTTATCAGCTTCGGATCGGTAGCAGAAAACGACGTGCGATAGGTGAAATCCGGGACTTCCTGGTCAGGGCCGGGAGGGGCCGAAATATCAATCAGCAAATGCTGGGCCGGCTCCTTGGGGCGGAGAATCTCGATCACTTCGCCCAAAATGCAAAAACTTGCGTGGTGTTTCTTCATGTCGAAATCCTGTTGGCAGCTTGCGCAAAAAACGCCTTAGTCTGGTAATGTCACTACTTAAGAAAAATGGGGTTGATGTGGTCCAGTCATGACAGATATGTGGCGATTCGTGAATTCCTGACTCAATGGAACCTGGACAGAGCACAAACGCCGCGATCACCCTGGTGCCAGCAATGGGGTTCGCAGATAGAATCGCCAAGGGCACGCCCCCATTGGTTCCGTTTTTGCAACAATGTGTCAAAAACGAGCCAAGCCTAAGATATTTCTGTGGAAACTCCCAAGCGAATGTGCGCACCCTTAGGTTGACAAGTTGAAATATCACGGGCCGAACGAAACCACTCACACGAACTAATAATACGTCAGAAAATGTTGGCACCCCAACTTTCTGTCGAGTAACGGAGACACTTATTGCCGCAATACGTTTGGTTTTTGTCAATTAGACCGACGTTCTTTTCCAATACCGAACCAACACTTTGAAGGGCAGGCATGCGGCTTGGCGTGCCTAAAGGAGTGGGCAAATTTGCCCAAAACTATCGACCCAAGACCAACCCGGACCAATTGAACAGGCAGAGAAATGGCAGCCGTAGAAGACATAAGAACGACGGCATTGTCGTTTCACAACATGCACGAACACGGAGCCCTTTTCGTCAACCTTTTAAGGGCCCGCCGGGAGTCTTTTATCGTTCGCAATCAGTGGGAGCTCCCCGAATCGGGGGGGCTGGAATATGATCAGTATGACAACCCGTCCAGCCGTTGGATTGGTGTTCACAGGGGCGAAGAGGTTCTTGCTGGTGTCCGGTTGACCCCAACAACGGCCAAATGCGGAATGTACTCCTATATGATCCGCGATGCCCAATTGGGCCTGCTCCCGACAATCCCGTCAAACTTGGTGAACTTCAAAGCGCCGGTTGATCCCGAGATATGGGAAGCGACACGAATCTTTGTAACCGCCAGTGTCCCTATGCGTCTTAGAACTCAGGTTCAGTCCATGTTGTTGAAAAGCCTGATTGATGTTGCCGCTGAGAATGGTGCAGCTCAACTCATCGCATTTGGCCCGGCTGTTTGGTCCCGTTGGATTGGCCGCCTAGGGCTAAGTGCAGAACCAGCAGGGCCGGTTTTGGAAATTGAGGGTTCGAAAGCGCAGGTTGCGCTCATGACTCTGGAAACCAAATCCGAACTTGTGGACGAGGTAAGTGACCACCACAGCGCGCAAACCGACAATGCCGGAATAATTAAGCGCGCACGCCTGCGGCGGAACTTGCCGGCGACTCAGGCGGCAGAATAGTCAGGCCAATGTCAAACCCGACCGCGCAGTTCGGCTGAATCCTCGCGCAGGTATTCCCTCAGGATATCGGCATAGTTTTCTCGTTGTGAAGCAAAGGTGTCTTCTGCTTCACTAACAGGTCTTACTGCCTGCTCGAAGACATCACCCACTTCTTTGGCACGAATGCAGCGCTTTTCGACGCTGTTAATCGCACGCTTCAAGGCGCTGGATTTATTGAGGAATTTCATTGATGCCGGCGGGCCGACAACCACGTGTGGCATTTTCTTGTCCGACTGCAGCCAACCTTCCCGACGGGCCAGGTGGGTAACCGAATCCAGAACGCGCCCTTCGAATCCAGCCAGCTGCGCCTTGTCCTGATTCTGATGCAGACATAGATAAGTGCCGCTGCCCCAATAGGTGAAAATACAGTTTTCACCCTCGACCGCAGTCGAGACAACCTGACCAATCTTGGCAATGATCCCGCGAAACTCGATAGGGGTCGCCAGCGAATAGACCTCATCAACATTGGCCACCTTGACGGCGTGAACGCTGGTACTCAGAAGACTGGTAATAGACAGCGTCAGCAAATAGTTCTGAAACGCCACATACCCTACCATGCCCTCGACATTTCCGACTTCGAAAGGTTCTTCAAGGCTTTGCGCCAGTGAATTGTTCAAAACCTTTTGAATGGAATCGAACGAAGACGCGCCAGCGTCTGCCCGTGACTTTGTAGAAGCTACCCGACAAGCGGTCTCTATCCGCGTTTCCAGTTCATTAAAGTCAAACGGCTTCATGATATAGTCAGACGCACCAGCCACAAAGGCGCGATCAATATGCGATTTTTGCGACATGGCCGTCGCCATGATGATCGGCGTTCGCTTGTACCCAGGCATTTCCCGGATACGACGGCACAATGTTGTCCCGTCGATCCCCGGCATCTGAATGTCCAACAGGAAACAGTCGAAATCCGGCCCATCCTCGGCCAGAATTTCAAGTGCGCGTTCCCCGGATATGGCCGTGCGCACATCATAATTGCCTGAAATCGACATCGCGGTATCAAGCAGCTCGAGGATCATACGATCATCATCAACAGCCAGAATTCTCATTGGTCATCACCATTTTGCAGAGGAATGTGCGCCGTGAGCCAACGCGATCACCCCTCACTTCGGTTTTATGCTCTAGAGTTAAGTTGTGAATAACAATTGTGGGAATAAGAAGGCGGATTCGTGACAATTCTATATAAACGATAGTTTACAGTGCCTTGCACGTTTCTCGATTCACTTGCCCTTCTCAGACCTTCCAGAAGCAGAAAACACCCCAGGCGATGGCGATCCCCAGCGGCCACCACAGGGGCGTGCCCATCAGCCCCAGCCAGGCCAGAAAGATATAGGCCGACCCCAACAGGGATATGAACAGCCGATCACCCCGGGTGGTGGTCAGACCAAGAATGCCAGGCCGTTCATCACCGCCCGGAAACCGGGCCTCNATCACTGCCAGCACGGCGATACAGCCGAACACAAAGATGAAGAACAGGGCCGTCGGCCAGGTCCAGGCCATCCATGACAGCATCACACCCTCCCCAGGGCAAAGCCCTTGGCTATGTAGTTGCGAACAAAATAGATGACGATGGCACCGGGGATGATGGTCAGCACACCCGCCGCCGCCAGCAACCCCAACTCATAGCCGGCACTTGAGGCGGTGCGGGTCATCACCGCCGCGATTGGCTTGGCGTGAACCGCCGTCAGGGTCTTGGCCAGCAACAGTTCGACCCAGGAGAACATGAAGCAAAAGAACGCCGCCACCCCGACCCCTGCCTTTATTGTCGGCAGGAATATCTTCACGAAGAATGCGCCAAAGCTGTAGCCGTCCACATAGGCGGTTTCGTCCAGTTCCTTGGGCACGCCGGACATGAACCCCTCAAGGATCCACACAGCCAGCGGCACGTTGAACAGGCAATGCGCCAGCGCCACGGCCAGATAGGTGTCAAACAGACCCACGGCGGAATAAAGCTGAAAGAACGGCAGGGCAAACACCGCCGCCGGGGCCATGCGGTTGGTCAGCAGCCAAAAGAACAGGTGCTTGTCGCCCATGAACCGGTAGCGTGAAAACGCATAGGCCGCAGGCAAGGCCGCCGCCAGCGAGATCACCGTGTTCAGCGACACATAAGAGATCGAGTTGATATAGCCCCAATACCAGGTCGGATCGNTGAANATCACCCGATAGCTTTCAAAGGTCAGATCCTGCGGGAACAGGGAAAACCCGCCCAGAATTTCGTTGGTGGTCTTCAGGCTCATCACCACCAGCCAATAGATCGGCACCATCAGGAACAGGATGTAGATGATCGGGATCAGTGCGCGACGTTTCATGTCTCGTCCTTCATCATGATCGTGTAGAACAGCCAGCTGACCAGCAGGGTGAAGGCGAAATATACCAGGCTCATCGCCGCTGCGTTGCCCAGATCGAACTGGCCCAGCGCCACCTTGACCAGATCAATCGACAACAAAGTGGTCGAATTGCCCGGCCCCCCGCCGGTCAGCACAAAGGGTTCAGTGTAGATGTTGAAACTGTCCATGAACCGCAAAAGGATGGCGATGGTCAGCACCTGTTTCATCTTGGGCAGCTGGATATAGCGGAACACCGACCAGTTGGACGCCCCATCAATCCTGGCCGCCTGATAATAGGGTTCCGGGATCGAGATCAGCCCGGCATAGGCCAGCAATACCACCAGCGAGGTCCAGTGCCAGACATCCATGACAATGATGGTGATCCAGGCCGCGGTCGGGCTTTGGGTCATGTTGTAATCAATGCCCAGCACATTGTTCAGCGTATATCCCAGCAGGCCGATGTCGGGCAGGGTAAAGATGTTCCACATTGCCCCGACCACATTCCACGGGATCAGCAGGGGCAGCGCCATCAGCACCAGACAGACCGACACCCACATGCCCTTACGCGGCATCGCCAGTGCAATAGCCACCCCCAGTGGAATCTCGATCGCCAGAATGATCGCGGTAAACATCACCTGACGGCCAAGCGCCGCGTGAAACCGTTCAGAACGCAGGATGTTCTCGAACCAGTCCAGCCCCTGCCAGAAGAACAGGTTGTTGCCGAATGTCTCCTGCACCGAATAGTTGACCACTGTCATCAGCGGAATAAGCGCGTTGAAGGCCACCAGCGCCAGAACCGGAAGGACAAACAGCCAGGCCCTTTGATTTTCGGTCTTCATGATGCCACCTCGGTCGCGATCCAGCCATCGGAATATACCCTTGTCTGGCTTGGCTCAAAGCTCAGATGCACCTCTGCCCCGGCCTCGGGTGGCGGCCCGTTGATGATCGCGCTGACCGCAACATCGCCGGTCATCGCCTCGACCACCGTATGGCGTCCCAAATCGGCCGCTTTGCGCACGATGGCCGGAATCCCTGTGTCGGACAGGCTTACATATTCCGGTCGGATGCCGATTTCGGTCGATTGCCCGGTTTTGGCGATCTTGCCCTCAAGCGCAATCGCCTGCCCCCGGAACATCGCGCCGCCATTCGTGACCTCGCAAGGCAGGATGTTCATGCCGGGCGAGCCGATGAAATGGCCGACGAACGTATGCTGGGGCCGCTCGAACAATTCCACCGGTGTGCCGATCTGCACGATCACCCCGTCCTGCATCACCACCACCTGATCGGCGAATGTCAGCGCCTCGGTCTGGTCGTGGGTGACGTAGATCATCGTCACGGCGATCTTCTGGTGCAGTTCTTTCAGCTTGGATCGCAGCTTCCATTTCAGAGCCGGGTCAATCACCGTCAATGGTTCGTCGAACATCACCACATTCACGTCGTCGCGCACCAACCCCCGCCCCATCGAGATCTTCTGCTTGTTGTCGGGCGTCAGGTTCGCGGCCCGCGTTTTCAACTGCTCCTCAAGCTCCAGCATGGTGGCAATCTCCATCACGCGGGCATCGACGCGGGCCGCGTCCACGCCGCGATTGCGCAACGGAAAGGCCAGATTGTCATAGACCGACATGGTGTCGTAGATCACCGGGAACTGGAAAACCTGGGCGATGTTGCGCTGATCCGGCGGCAGGCCGGTGACGTCCTTGCCATCGAACAACACCCGCCCCTCGGACGGTGTCAGCAGACCGGAAATGATGTTCAGCAGGGTCGATTTCCCGCATCCTGACGGACCCAAAAGCGCATAGGCACCGCCATCGGTCCAATCAAGATCAATCTCTTTCAGCGCATAATCATCCGGCCCGGCCGGGCTGGCGCTATAGCTGTGGCGCAGCTTATCAAGCGTGATTTTAGCCATGTGCGGCCCCTTTTGCTGCCAGAGATCCGTCCGGCGCAAAGTAAAAACACTGGCCGGGAATCATGTGGAATTCATGCGCCTTGCCCAATTGATAGGCATGCACGCCCGGCGCGGTCGATACCCAGTTCTGATCGCCCAACGACAAATGCGCCACGCTCTCTGATCCGCTCAGCTCGGTAATCTGCACCACACCACTCAGCGGCACCGAAAGCTCTGTTGGCCGGGTCGGCGTCACGTGGTGCGGACGAATGCCCAGCGTATAATCCCCGTCGGCCAATCCGCCAGCCTCGCCGGACACAGCCCATTTGAGCGAGGGGCCCAGATGCATTTCGTTTCCCCGCTTGGTCGCTGTCGCCAGATTGATCGGCGGGTCGGAAAAAACCATGGCCGCATCAATACTGGCAGGAGAGCGATAAATATCCGCCGTCGCTCCGAACTGGCTGACACGCCCTTCGTGGATCAGCGCCGTGTTGCCCCCCAAAAGCAGCGCCTCGGTCGGTTCGGACGTGGCATAGACCACCACCGTCCCACGCCCGGCCAGCAGGTCGGGCAGTTGTTCGCGCAACTCTTCGCGCAGCTTGTAATCAAGATTGGCCAGTGGTTCATCAAGGAAAATCGCGCGGCTTTCCTTGACGATCGCCCGCGCCAGCGCCGTGCGCTGTTGCTGCCCGCCCGAAAGCTCATCGGGATAGCGTTTCAGCATCGGTCCCAGTTGCAGAATGTTCGCCGCCTCTTCGACCCGCCCGGCAATTTCCGACTTGGCCATGCCTGCAACCCGCAAGGGAGAGGCGATATTTTCAAACACCGTCATATGCGGGTAATTGACAAAAAACTGATGCACCAACGATATCTGCCGCTTTTGCGGCGACAGGCCGGTGACATCCTGCCCGTCCACCCAGACTTCGCCCGTGGTTGGCTTTTCCAGCCCTGCCATCAGCTTGATCAACGTGCTTTTACCGGCACTCGTCGCCCCCAGTAGAATGTTGAAAACGCCGACGTCCAGCTTGAGAGAGGTCGCATGAATATGCGTCTCGGCACCAACCCGTTTGGTAACGTTTCTCAGTTCAAGTGACATGTTCCACCCATGAGCAAGCAACCGCGCAAATTCGCCTGCTCAACCCCTCTTGCGCTTTTTATTATGGTCACAAAGGCCGGGGCGCGCAAACACGCCCCGGCCAGGATCGCTCTTGGGATCAGTTATTGGCCCAGCGGGCAACCAGATCGTCATAGTTGACGGTCATGCCCTGTGGCTTTTCGTTGGCCAGCTTGGCCTTGGCCCCACCTTTGCCGATCCATTCCGAGGCGTCCTTTTCCTCGTTCAGGCGTGGACCACAGCCGCCATAGACATTGGCAGCCTCATCAGCGGCCTGCATCCGCGACATCACCAGATCCATTTCACTGGCAAGACGGTTCATCGCCTCTTGCGGGGTGAACGCACCAGAGTTCACATCACCGATCTGTTGCCACCATATCTGCGCCAGCTTGGGGTAATCCGGCACGTTGATGCCGGTCGGCGACCATGCCACGCGATCGGGCGAGCGATAGAACTCGACCAGACCACCCAGTTGCGGCGCGCGCTCGGAAAAGCTGGCGTGGTTGACGGTGCTGTCACGCATAAAGGTCAGACCCACGTGGCTTTTGCGCACATCAACCGTCTTGGAGGTGACGAACTGCGCGTAAAGCCAGGCGGCCTGTGCCCGGTCCAGCGGCGTGGACTTGAGGATGGTCCAGGAACCCACGTCCTGATACCCGACCTTCTGGCCTTCTTCCCAATAGGGACCATGCGGGCTGGGGGCCATGCGCCACAGCACGTTGCCGTCGCCATCAACCGTGTTGTTGCCATCAGCCTGCGACTTCACCATGTCGGCGGTGAACGCCGTGTACCAGAATATCTGCTGGGCCACGTTGCCTTGGCTAAGCGCCGGCAAAGACTGGTAAAAGTCAAAGCTGGCCGCACCAGGGGGCGCATAGGCGCGCAGCCATTCGTCCCACTTGCGGATCGCGTAAACCGCCGCCGGGCCGTTGGCCGCACCACCCCGGGTGACGGATGCGCCGGACGGGTTGCACGAACCGGCCTCCATGCGGATACCCCATTCGTCGATCGGCACGCCGTTTGGCTCGCCCTTGGAACCGGCACCGGCCATCGACAGCCAGGCGTCGGTCATGCGCCAGCCCAGGTCAGGCGCGCGCTTGCCGTAATCCATGTGGCCATAGATCGTGGTGCCGTCGATTTCCTTGACCTCGGTCGAAAAGAACTCGGCGATATCCTCGTAGGCCGACCAGTTGACCGGCACGCCCAGTTCATAGCCATACTTGGCCTTGAACGCGGCTTTCAGGTCTTCGCGGTCGAACCAGTCCTTGCGGAACCAGTAAAGGTTGGCAAACTGCTGGTCCGGCAACTGATACAGGTCACCATCCGGGCCGGTGGTGAACTGAAGGCCCATGAAGTCGTCCAGATCCAGCGTCGGCGATGTTACCGAAGAAAAATCGCCGGCCATCATGTCGGTCAGGTTATAAGCCAGTTGCAGCCTTGAATGCGTGCCAATCAGATCGGAGTCGTTGACATAGGCGTCGTACAGATTGCGCTGTGTCTGCATCTGCGTCTGCACCGCCTGAACAACCTCGCCTTCGCCCAGAATCTGGTGGTTCACCTTGATGCCGGTGATTTCCTCGAACGCTTTTGTCAGCGTTTCCGATTCATAGCTGTGGGTTGGAATGCCTTCTGACAGCACGTTGATTTCCATACCCGCATAGGGTTTGGCGGCGTTGATGAACCAGTCCATCTCGGCCTTTTGTTCATCCTTGCTCAGGACCGAGGGCTGAAACTCCTCGTCAATCCATTTCTGCGCCGCTGCCGCATCAGCATTCGCAGCATTCGTGCCCGCCATTACGGCCGAAACCGCCACGGCAGAGAGTAAAAGCCTTCGCATAGTATCCTCCCATTTTTCGTATTGCCGACTTTTGTCAGCCCGCGCATGCTGTTCCGAAAATATACGAAAGTCAAAAGAAAAGAACTATTGGTATTTTGCAGTCACAATCATTAGATTGTCCTGCTAACAGAGCTGATCAAACACGAGGCTGACCAAAGTGAATGTTGAACGCAGGCAGGATGCGATTCTTGGGCTGTTGCGCCGGCATGAGCGTGTGGAGACGGAAGAACTTGCCGCCCGGTTTGACGTCAGCATCCAGACAATTCGCAGCGATCTTCGTGACTTGTGCGAAGCCGGGCTGGTTGACCGCACCCGCGGAGGGGCGCGCCGCGTCATCTCGGCCTCGAACCGCGACTATGGCGAGCGGCGCAAGTTGAACGCCGGGCGCAAAGAGAGAATCGGCGCTTTGGCCGCATCTCTGATTCCTGACAATTGCTCACTTACTCTGAACATCGGCACCACAACTGAACAGGTGGCGAGGGCTTTGGGCAATCATCGGGATCTGGTGGTTTTGTCCAACAATATCAACATTATCAATACGTTGATGGGAACCAAATCGAAAGAGCTGATTCTCGTGGGCGGCGCGGTCCGGCAAAGCGACGGGGCGATTGTCGGCGAAGACGCGGTTGAATTCATCTCACGGTTCAAAGTGGATTTTGCCGTGATCGGTGCCTCGGCACTGGATGCGGACGGNTCGGTACTCGACTATGATGCGCGCGAGGTTTCGGTGGCCCGCGCCATCTTGCGCAATGCGCGAACCCGTCTTTTGGTCTGCGACGGATCCAAGTTTGAACGCACCGCGCCCGTGCGGATTTGCGATGTTTCCGAACTCGACTACGTCATTACCGATGTCAGCCCCCCGCAAGGTTTTGTCGAAGCCGCACGCAAATCCAAGACAGAAATCCTCACGCTGGAAGACGGTAATGACACCTGACAAATACTACCTATGACCTGTTCATCATCGGCGGTGGCATCAATGGTTGCGGCATCGCGCGCGACGCGTCCGGGCGCGGCCTTTCGGTTGGGCTGGCTGAGATGAACGACCTGGCCTCTGCCACCTCGTCCGCCTCGACCAAATTGTTCCACGGGGGCTTGCGTTATCTGGAGTATTTCAAATTCCGGCTGGTCCGCGAGGCCTTGGTCGAACGCGAAGTTCTGTTGCGGGCCATGCCGCATATCGCTTGGCCAATGCGTTTTGTGTTGCCCTATTCCAGCGAGATGCGGTTTGACAATGAGACGCCCACGTCGCGCCTGTTGTCCCTGTTCATGCCCTGGATGAAAGGGCGAAGGCCCGCATGGCTGATCCGGCTGGGATTGTTCCTTTATGACCACCTTGGAGGCCGAAAGATCCTGCCCGGCACCACGACCATTGATCTGAGCCAGGACATTGCCGGCCCTCCCCTTCAGGACCGGTTCCAGAAAGCATACGAATATTCCGACTGCTGGGTCCAGGATTCGCGGCTTGTGGTGCTGAACGCGCGGGACGCGCAGGCGCGCGGCGCGACGATCATGACACGAACCAGGGTTCTGTCGGCCACGCGCAAAGGCGAAATGTGGTCGATCATATTGCACGATCAAACCACTGATACGCAGCATGAGGTGAGCGCGCGAATGCTGGTCAACGCCGGCGGGCCTTGGGTTGGCGACATCATTCGCAATACGGTCCGAAGCAATTCGAACGAAGGGGTGCGATTGGTGCGGGGCAGTCACGTCGTGACCCGAAAACTGTTCGATCATGACAAGTGTTACTTCTTTCAGGGCCGCGACGGACGGATCATATTCGCAATTCCTTACGAAGGTGATTTCACCCTGATCGGCACCACCGATGCCGAACATCCCGATCCGTCCCTCGCACCGGAATGCACTGCGGAGGAAAAGGACTACCTTATTGAATTCGCTTCGCAATACTTCAAGGTTCCGGTAACAGGTGACGATGTGGTCTGGACCTATTCCGGGGTGCGCCCGCTTTATGACGATGGGGCGAATTCAGCCACTGCCGCCACAAGGGACTATGTCCTGTCAATGGATGATACCGGCGGCGCGCCGCTTTTGAACGTGTTTGGCGGCAAGATCACAACCTACCGAAAACTGGCCGAGGCAGCCATGGCCAGGATGTCAGGTTTCTTCCCTGAAATGTCCGGCGACTGGACCGTTTCGGCCTTTCTTCCCGGTGGGGATTTTCCCGTCGACGGGGTCGGCGAACTGGTGTCCGACCTTCTGAGGGATTTTTCCTTTCTGGATCAGCCTTGGGCAGTTCGACTGGTGCGCACCTACGGAACCCAGGCGCGCGGTTTATTGGGATCGGCCCGTTCAAAGGGCGATATGGGGCGTGAATTCGCGGCGACGGTGACGGGTGCCGAAATCGACTGGATGATACAAAATGAATGGGTCCGAACAGCCGACGATTTTCTGTGGCGGCGCACCAAACTGGGACTGAAGTTCACACCTGAACAGGCAGGTGATCTGGATGGCTACATCTCCCGATCCCTGGCGCAACAGGCTCAAAGTGGAACCGGATAAACCCAGCTATAGCCTTTCGACTTATCGTTGAAAGGCTTTAACGCGCGCGACCCGAAAGACCGAAACGGCGCAACAGGTGAAACCGCCCCTCCGCGTCTTCGCCGGTCAACGCCAGATCAGAAACTGTCAGGTCCAAGGGTAAAAGGGGCGTCAGGGTGCGTTCCAACACCTTTTGTACCGCATTCAGGTCGGGTTTTGCCAAACGGCCCGTCAGGGTGAGGTGGAACCGAAAATCCTCGAGCACGTGGGGGTAGCCCCATGCAATCAGGTTTTCCTCCTGACGGGATGTCAGATTGGCGGCGCGGCGTCGTTCCAGTTCGCCCTGCGAGGGGGGCGCGCGCAAGGGGTCAAGGTCACGGACACAGGCCGCAGCCAGTTCGGACAAGCCCGCAGACACCGAAGGGCAGAGCGCGAGAAACCGACCAAGTCGGGTCAGACGCATCGGTCCGAGGGTCACCGGAACAAAGGTCCGGCCCAGATCGGCGCAGGCGGATTCCAGATCGCCCCGTGAAACCCCGTCGGCCAGGCGAAAAGGCGGCTTTAGCGTGGCGTGCAGCCCGTATTTGCGCGGGCTTCGGGTGATGTCGGCCAATGGCATCGGCAGGTCAGGCAAATGCGGGTGCTCCGCCCCCTGCCCGACCTCCATGTCCCAGCCCAGCCAGCTTGTGGCAAAACGCGCCCATTCGGCCTTTGGCGGGGGCACATAGTAAATGGCATAGCGGTTGTACGTCATCGCCGGCTTAAGTGCGATAAAACAGATAGCGGTCCGGGGCGATGCTGGCCGGGCCGGTGATCGGTTCAAACCCCACCAATGGCTGACCGGACACGATCATCCCGCCGGGCTGCATGACTTTGGCGATCAGCGGGCTGAGCCGGGCCGCCTCGGCCACGTCCTTTTCCTTGATGCCGAAACCGAAATCGTAATGCGCCATGGAAATTTGCGCACCAGTTTCAACCAATTTGTTCAGCATCGGTTCCGCTTCGCCTTGCAAAAAATCCGCTTGCGGTGGGGTACACGAGGGATGGCATTGCAGCACCCGGTCGATCACCCAGATACGCCGGTTCGGCAGGATTTCACGCAGATGGTCATAAGTGCGGCCATTGCCAAGCCCAAGGTCCAGCACATCTCCGGTCAGTTCAGCCGTTTGTTCGGCGGCCCAGTTCAGCCCGTCGCGTTGGGCGGCAAGGCGGCGCAGCATGGAATCAAGTCGGCTCATGTGGTCTTGTCCTTTTGGGTTAGCTCAGTAAAGTTCCAGCGACGTGTCGGGCCGGCAATCAAGCGGGTTAAAAGCATAGCTGTGAAGGCCCATACTGCCTCGTCATGGACCAGATGATGGGTCAGAATACCGTAAGGTTCAGTGTTGTCAGCGGCACCGTTGCGCCGATCTGCCAACTGGCGAACCAACTGTGCAATCAATGTGCCAGGCTCCACCAACCCGCGCCCCGCCTTCCAGGCAACAGGGTCGAGGTGGGTGTTGATCTGCTCAAGTCCCGGTGCGGCAAACCGGGCAGTGCGTGGGGTAAACGTGGACAAAGCCCGAAATCCCGACACCGGCAGTTCAGCCACCAATCCAGGCGCGATGCGGTTCCATGGCGGGACAAACATCGGGACCAGTCGCGCTCCAAACAGTTTACAAAGCCGTGCAAGGCCCTGCGCAACCTCATCCTGCATGTCGNCCAACCGGCGATGGGCACCAAATTCGGCCTTCTTGTCATCCTTCTGCGCGTGGCTGAAATGCGCCCAGCCATGTACCACAGGAATCAAGTGGCGCGTGCTGTGCACAAGGTCGGCCAGCGCTTGCGTGGCCCCGTTCGGGATCACCGCCAGATGCACCGGGAAATCATGCGCCTCGGCCAGCGCCCGCAACCGATCCAGCGCAGGCCCGGGAGCCACCGCATCGTCATCACGCCACCAGATCGGCAGGATCAGCCCCGCCATGCGCCAGCGCGCCAGTTCAGCATCAAGTTCAGCCCAGTCCGGGGTCATATGCGCGCCTCTGCCATGTCACAGGCGATTGCCACGGATTGCGCGGCCCCGTCAAACCCCAGATCGGTTTCGGCGCGTGGCGGATCGGCAATCACCTGTTCCACCGCCCGGCACAAAGCGCGCGCAGTCAGATCGGCGCTGCGCAGCACAGTCATCCCCGACAAGTGATCCAGGCTTTGCGCCCTCAGCCCCTGCTCGACCTCTTGCCCGGCATCAAACGGCACCAATACCGCCTTTGTNCCGGCCTGCAGCAGGTCCAACGCCGTGTTATAGCCACACATGCTGACCGAGGCAGAAGCGTGGTACAGCATCTGGCGAAAATCCGGGCGGGCAGGTTCGATGATGGTGCCTTTTGGTGGTCTCAGACTCTGAAGAGCATCAATTCGCGCTTTGGCATCGCCCCCCCCCACCAGCAGATGCCAGCGCCTTGCGGGCATCAGGCGCGCCGCGTCAATGGCACATTCAAACAGCGATGTTCCAACGGCACCGCCCCCGGCACTGACCAGAACCTCGCGCAGACCCGATTGATCCGGATGGGGGCCAGCCGGGACCGGGGCCACATAGCCGGTATAGTGCAACCGGGCGCGCAACAGATCCGAGACCGGCCAGCTTTGCTGCAACTTGGTGCCGCGCGGGTCGGAATGGACCAGAACGCCATCATAGAACTGCGCGATGATCTCATCGGCGCGGACAGCTTTGGAGGGCTTTGAGGGCGGCGCGAGGATATCGCGGACCGAGGCAAAGGTTACCGGGCTACGAGGCAGGGTTTTGGCAGTTTCAAGAAGCGTCAGGAATTCTTCCGCCAGTATCCGGCGACCAAAGGGGAACAGTTCGGTTATAAGGATATCGGGAGCGCAGGAAAGCGCACCGCTCAGGGCGACACGCCGGGCGGCAAGCAAATCTGCGCCAACCTCCTGCCCGGTCGTATCCAGCAACCGGGTAAAGTTGGTCCCGTCCGAGCGCAGCGGCGGCAGTTGCAAAAGCGTGACGCCGCTGTGGTTCAATTGCGGCGCGGGCATCCCCCCCGATGCGATGGTGACATCGTGGCCGGCGGCGGCGAACGCCCGGCCCAATGTCAGGGCGCGGCTCAGATGTCCGGTGCCCAGAAGATGGGTGACGACGATCAGGACATTCATACGCCCGCCTCGCGCCGGATCAGGCGAAGAGGTTCGGGTTCGGCGATCATACTGCTGCCTTCGATTTGCAGGATGAACAGCCGGTTGCGTTTGATGCGAAACGGGGCGGGTCCGTCAAAANCCCAACCATATGCCCGTGCCAGAAGCACCCGCATGATGCCGATATGGCAAACCGCAACCGCATCCGCCTTCAGCCCGTTCACCCACGGGCGNAACCGTTCCCACACATCCGCCGGGCTTTCGCCCTGTGGCGCGTGATAGCCCCAGCCCCAATCCTCGATATGGCGAAAGCCGCTGGNCGGGTCGGCCAAAAGGTCGACACCGCGAAGCCCTTCCCAGTCGCCCCAGTTCATCTCGGTCAGTTCCGGGGCCGTCACCGGCGCGCGNCCGGCAACGATCTGTGCCGTCTGCGCCGCGCGTTCCAGCGGGCTGGACCAAAGGTCGCCATCATCCCATGGGGCGGGCAAGGTGAACCCGGCCAGATCGGCGCGGGCCTGATCGTCCAGCGCAATGTCGCTGCGCCCCTGTATGCGGCCCATGCGGTTCCAGTGCGTGTGGCCATGGCGCAAAAGGGCAAGACGGATCATCGACGGTTCTCCAACAGGGGGGACACGGCGGACCAGAAGGTCCGGGTGGCCGCGTCAGTCAGGTGGTTCTGCGCGATCCGGTTGCGGGCGGCGCTTCCCTGACGTTGGCGTGCGTCGCTATCGCTCAGCAAGTGGTTCAAAACCGCGGCCAATGCCTCTGGTCCGGCCTCGGGGGTCGGGTGGCTGCCGGACAGCAACACGTCGCGCACACCGGGCCGGTCCTGCGCCAGCACCGGCAGACCCGCAGCCTGCGCTTCGAGATAGACCATGCCATAGGCTTCGTTCACACCGGGCCAGAAAAACAGGGCGGCGCGCGCATAGGCCCGCGCCAGACCGGCCCGGTCAAGTTGGCCCAGAAAGGTGACCCGGGGGGCAAACGGGGCCATCAATGCCTCAACCTCGGGCCTTGCAGGGCCGTCCCCGGCAATTTCCAGATGCCAGTCGCCGGATAATGCGCCAAGCGTGTCGGCAATGATCCGGTACGAGGCGAGCTTGGCACCTTCGCGCATCATGCCAACGCTCAACATCGGGCCGGTATGACAATCGGCGGGCGCAAGCAGGGTGCCACTTGGCAGGAAGGGGCGCAGGTGGACCAGGCTCTGGTTTGCCACGCGGTCGCGGGAAATGGTTATGAGGTCCAGCTCGGTCAGGTAAAAGATCACGTTGGCGGCGTCGCTGGCAGCCTCGGCGGCGGCGGCGTATCTGGCCCAGGGGCCGCTCAGGCGGCTTCGGGCGCGGGTGGATTCGATCTGGACATAAGGAAGGCCAAGAGCGCGGCAGACGGCGGGTCCGATCAGGTCGGGGGCTTTGTAGTAATTGTGGTAGGTGACCCAGAGGCTGGTACCGCCGTCTGCCAGCGTGGCGGTCAGGCGATCAATCTCGGTCCGCGCCCGAGAGCACATTTCATCCTGATATGCGGCGTCACCGGCACGGTCATGAACCCGCAGTTCCGACACCAGATCGACCGTTGCACGGGCACCGATCACCGTCATCAGGCTGCGGGCCATTTCCCGGTCGCCGGATGGCACCGGATGGGTTGGCGGCTTCATTGGCGCATAAAAGGCAACCTGGGTCATGCGCTCAGATCCCGGCGCATAATTGGCTCAGGCGCTCGGACAACCGCCGGATACCGGGGTCCATGCCAAATTCACTTTTCAACCGCGCCATCGCGGCATCGGCCATGGCCGAAGCACTGGCCGGGTCGTCGGCCAGTGACACAATCGCCCCGGCCAAGGCCCGGGGCGTGTCCGCGCTCAGCAGCCCATGCGTACCGGATTGGATAAACTCAGGAATGGCCGAAACGGGCGTCGACAGGATCGGCAGGCCTTGCGAAGCGGCCTCCATCAGCACATTGGGTAACCCGTCGCGGTCGCCATCGGCGGCGATGCGGCTGGGCAGGACAAACAGGTCAGAGGCACGCATGGCGGCGATCACTTCGGGTTGGTCGCAGGCCCCGCGCCAGGTTATCCGCCCGGCGATGCCTGCGGCCTGCGCCTGGGCGGCCAGTTGATCGTGCAAAGCGCCGCCGCCGATATGGGTCCAATGCCAGTTCAGGCGGTCCGGCAACAGCGCCAGCGCCTCGATCAGATGGTCAAAACCCTTTTTCTCGACCAGCCGCCCGACTGATAACAGGCGCATCACATCACTGGGTTTGCGCAGATCGCGGATCGGCGGAAGGGGGAAACGGCGCAAATCCAGCCCGTGATAAATCAGGCCGATTCGCGCCGGTTCCGCCGCCAGACCGCGCAGATGTGCCGCACCGTATGCTGTGCAGGTGGCTCCGAAAGCGGCCCCTGCGCAGTCGCAGGCGAGTTTTTCACGGATTTCCCAGTCCGGCGAAGTCCAGATGTCCTTGGCATGGGCGGAAAAGCCCCAAGGCAGGCCCCGCATAACGGCCGCATAGCGGGCAACCGAAGATGGGGTGTGCAGGAAATGCGCGTAGAGCCCACGGGTTTCAGGCGGCAATTCGGCTGCCAGAACGCAAGCCTGACCAAAGCGGCGGATGCGGTTGTGGCTGGCATCACGGGCCAGATCGGCGCGCCATATGCGATAGGCTTGACGGTAACCGGGAAGGGTGCGGGCCACGTCGCGGGCGCGGCCAACCCGGTCTGGTTCCTGATACAGGTATTCCGGCAGATAGCGCACCTTCGCGCGCAGTTTTCCATGCAGCGGATGGCGCTTTTTGTCGGTGGGAAAGCGCAGCGACCAGATATCAAACCGGTGACCGGCCTCCTCAAGCGCCACCAGTTCCTGGGCGATAAAGGTCTCTGACAGGCGCGGCCAGCCTTTGACCAGCACAGCCAGTGGCGGCGGATCATGTGTCATTCGGCGGCTTGATCCGCGCGGCCCGCCAGCAGGGCTTTGACCCGGCGAGTGACGTACTCCAGGCCGTCCAACAAGCCGCCGGTTATTGCCTGCGACGGCAGCGGCTGATCGGGCAGATTGCGGATTGCGGTGATCATCGCCTCTGGTGTCATACCATCGCGGGTCTCATCCAGCATCCGAATCAGGCCCATTTCCTCGGCCCGGCTGGCACGAATCCACTGTTCCAGCCGGGGCACCGTGCGCGGGACAATCACGGCGCGTTTGTCAAATGACAGGACTTCGCAGAATGTGTTGTAGCCACCCATTGACACGACCCCCTCGGCCCCGGCGAACAGGGTTTCTATCCGGCTTTCGAAACCCGAGGCCGTGACCCGGCCATTCAGGTTTTCGACCCTTGCCTCGAAACTCTCGCGGTCGTCCCCGGTCAGGAACGGACCATAGATCAGCACCGCGCGCGGCGCGAGATCGGGGTCTTGTTCATAGGCGGTCAGAACCAGATCGACCATCGCCTTGCCATCGCCGCCCCCACCCGGCGTAATCAGGATATAAGGTTGTTCGGGCGGCTCGCCCGTCGGGCCAAGATCGCGGCGCAGGTAGCCGGTCCAGTGCATTCTGGATTGGGCGCGATCTGAAAGGTTCAGCCCGGTAGTCGGGTCGTAAACCGACGCCAGCCCATAGACCCATATTTCGTCATAATATTCTTCGGCGGCCAGAAGCGCGCCTTTGCGTTCCCATTCGGCGGCCAGAACTTCAGGCTCGTCAAGCACATCACGCAACCCCAGTACCAGGCGGGCATGTCCGCCGGATTGCAGTTCGTCCAGTGTCGGCAGCAATTCCCCGCGAAAGCCTGTTGGTTCCTTGTCGACGATCAGAATGTCGGGCTTGTACTGCCTGACCGTAGTGCGGATCAGCCCGGCGCGCAGTTCGGTGGTTTCCTCAATCGTCATGTCCATCGTCTGGCTGGCATAGCTGCCATCTGCCAGTTTGGTGACACCCGGCAGGCGCACATGGTCAACGCGGGGCGGGAAAGTGAACCGCCCGGCCACCGGAGAGCCAGTCAGGATCAGCGCCGAGGCCGTCGGATCGGCGTAGGTGATTGCGGCGGCCAAGGCACGCGAACGTCGCAAATGACCCAACCCGAACGTGTCGTGGCTGTAAAGCATCACACGCGGTGCGCGCGTGCCTGTCGTTATCTGGTTTTGCGGAGTCGCACTGCTCATATTTGCGCCCGGTTATTGCGCCTGATTGTCAGCGCTAAAAATTCAGCAAGCGCCTCGCTACTAGTAATAAATAACACACCGTTTGAAAACCCGGATTAATGTTTTCCGTTCAATCCTGTTTTCATCAACAATTGGCGGCAACTCCTTCGGAAACGCGTGGATTCCGTCAGCACCGCCTCAATTGGGGCCATCAAAGCCAATCATCCGTCAGGAAGCACATCGGCAGGCCGATCACCCTGATCGGCCCGCC
>JGI24025J20009_10000556_pt1 | contig 28868 bp, 29 predicted proteins | sample Cruoilmetagenom3_FD_20009 | JGI IMG/M metagenome (IMG submission 20009) | reverse complement strand
CTCTACGCTGAAGCTTCGGGCGATTTTAATCCCATTCATGTGGATGAATCTTTTGCTGTCCAGACACCTCTTGGTGGCACTATTGCCCATGGTATGCTTATCCTGGCTTATGTCTCGGAAATAATGATACAAAGCTTTGGCTATGGTTGGCTTGGTGGAGGTAAGCTTTCAGCGCGCTTTAAAACAGCAGCACGCCCTGGAGATACTGTTACTGTTACTGGCAAGGTTGATTCACTTGAGGAGAGAAATGGTGTATCATATGCAACTTGTAGCCTCGAGTGCTGCAATCAGAAAGGTGAAACTATAGTTACAGCTGAAGCGGTAGCTGAGGTTGTAGAAGAAAGAGAAGCACATGACCGAAAGTAAGAAAGTGAGGGTGGCACTTGATGCTATGGGTGGTGATTTTGCCCCTGAAGAGATAATCAAAGGAGCAGTTCTGGCGGCACAAAGAAATGACGTTGAGGTTATTTTGACTGGTCCTGGTGATGTATTGAAAAGGGAGTTAGGCAAATATAAGTTTTCTCAGAATTTGCCCATTCGCCGCGTCGAAGCCAAAGAAGTTATCAGTGAGGATGAGTCGCCCGCTTCGGCAGTCCGTCGCAAGCCTGATTCTTCTATAGTGATGGCAGCGAAGCTGGTGAAATCGGGTGAGGCTGATGCTTTAGTGAGTGCTGGATCCAGCGCTGCAGTAGCAGTTAGTGCTATCCAGTATATAGGCATGGTAGAAGGAATAGAGCGTCCCGCGGTTGGTGGAAATTTGGGTAGCTTCGCACCTGATATAGTGATTATGGATATGGGTGTCAATGTTGATTGTAAGCCACAGCACCTTTTGGCCTTTGCCATTGAGGGTTGTGTTTTCGCTGAAAAGTTGCTCAATGTTTCCGATCCTACGGTGGGTTTATTGAGTACGGGTGTTGAGGAGAGCAAAGGAAATGAGGCAGTGCGCGAAGCTTACTCTTTGCTTCGGAGTGGTAACTTGAATTTTATTGGTAAGATAGAGGGCAATGAAATATTAAGCGGGCGGGCTAATGTCATCGTTTGCGATGGATTTGTGGGCAATGTGCTGTTGAAATTTTATGAAAGCATCGGAGACTGTGCGAAAACCTATGTAAAGCGAAGATTAAGATTCCCTCCATTGAGAGCGGTAGCTGGCTTGTTATTTAATAGTTTGTTTCCTGTAACCAAAATATCTTATGAAGGGGAAGAAGAGGGTGGTGGTATTCTATGGGGTATCAATGGGGTTGTCAGAATAGCACATGGCAGCGGTAAAGCTCCTGATATCGCTCATGCTATAGCAAGCGCCAAGAAAGCTTTTGAAGCTGACATCGTTGGTGCCTTAAAGTCTAGATTGGCTAACTTCAAAAATGAAAGCGGATTATGAAAGTGTTTTTCACCAAGACTCAGGATCAAAGTAATAACCAAATAACGACAAAGGAGGTATTTATATGTCTGTTGAAGAGGAAATAAAGGATATCGTGGCTGGCATTGTCCATGTTGACAAGAGTCTCATTACTCCGGAGAGTACCTTTAAGGATATAAAGGCGGATTCGCTGGATATGGTACAGGCAATGGTGGCGGTGGAAGATAAATTCACTATTGAGATTCCTGATGAGGAAGCTCAGAAGTTCCAGAATTTTGGCGATTTTGTCGCTTATGTAGAAAGTCAAGTACAGGGAGGAAAATCTTAGACATGTCTTCCGAGAAGAAACTGGCTTTGGTGACCGGGAGTGGACGAGGCATAGGCCGAGCTATTGCACTCAAGCTCGCTTCACAGGGAACTGATATTATCGTCAATTTCTTTCGCCGCCGCGGGACTGCTGAACAAACAGCCAGAGATATCGAAGCTCTGGGGGTAAAAGCTGAGATTATCCGGGCTAACCTTGCTGACCCGGCTAAGATTGATGAGATGTTTGACACGATTGCCAGTAAGTTTGGATACCTTGATATTCTCATTAACAATGCTGCCTCCGGTGTTGGTCGCTCCGTTATGGATATTGATGCCAAGTCCTGGAATTGGACTATGGATATCAATGTCAAGGCTGCTTTATTTTGTGCCCAGCGGGCAGCCAAGTTGATGGAGGGTAGAAATGGCAAAATAGTGAATATCTCTAGTTTAGGCTCTTCCTTTGTATTGCCTACCTATGCCATTGTTGGTATATCTAAAGCTGCCCTGGAAGCCTTAACTCGCTACCTGGCGATAGAATTGGCTCCCAGGAATATTTGCGTCAATGCGGTCTCTGCCTCTGCTGTGGAAACAGAGGCACTCAAGTTTTACATCAAGGAAGGCTTGATAAAAGACACGCGCCAGGCAACGCCAGCCGGGAGAATGGTGGTTCCTGAAGATGTGGCTAATGCAGTGGTTTTTCTCTGTAGCGAAGAGGCTTTTATGATCAGAGGCCAGACAATCATTGTTGACGGCGGTACATCTATAGCGCCCTTTATCAACGTTGGGAGTGAAGAACAGTGAAAATGCCCCGAGTTGTCGTTACCGGAATGGGGACTGTTAATCCCCTGGGTTTAAATGTGGAAGAATTCTGGTCGGGGTTGGTTGCTGGGAAGTCGGGAATTGGTCTTATTACCCGATTTGATGCCAGCAAGTTCTATGTCAAGGTGGATGGTGAAGTGAAGGACTTTGCCCCGACGAAGTATATGGACTTGAAGATGGTGGATCGCAATCCACGCGCTGTTCAATTTGGCATTGCTGCTGCTAAAGAAGCAATAAGCTCAGCTAAGCTGGATATGTCCCAGGAAATCCCTGAACGAGTGGGAGTCAGTACTGGTTGCATGGTAGAAAGCGACTATATTGTCAGGCAAGGTGAACTGCTTGATACCAGAGGACCCAGGAGAGTTGAGCCTCTTTTCATTGCCAAATCAAGCCCCAGTGCGGCTTCAATGCGGGTGGGCATGATGCTGGGGGCTAAGGGACCCAACTCCAGTGTGAATAGCCTTTGTGCCAGCGGTGCCGACGCCATAGGCACGGCGTTGAATTTTATCAGGTTGGGTTATGCCGATGTTATGCTAGCTGGGGGAGCTGATTCCAGTTTGAGTCCTGTTGGCATAGCTGGAATTGATATGGTAGGAGCTGTATCACGCGAGGCTGATCCACTTAAGGCTTCCCGCCCCTTTGACCTTAACCGCAATGGCTTTGTCTATGGCGAAGGTGCTGGAATACTTGTCCTGGAAAGTTATGAACATGCCAGGAAGCGTGGTGCGCTGGTTTTGGCTGAGGTTGCTGGTGCTGGATGGTCTTTTGATGCCTATGACCAGACCGCTCCTGCGCCTGAAGCCGAAGCTTTTGCCGTGAGAACTGCTCTGGAAAATGCTGGCGCAAAGCCTGAAGAGGTTGACTATATCAATGCGCATGGTACCAGCACCAAGCTGAATGATGCTAATGAAACCAGGGCTATTAAAATGGTCTTCGGGAAGCAGTCTTATGAAATTCCTATAAGTTCTACCAAATCTATGATTGGTCATATAATAACGGCTGCCGGCGCTATTGAGGCTATCACCTCTATAATGATTATCAATAAAGGAATCATCCACGCTACCATAAATTATGAAACTCCTGACCCTGAATGCGATTTGAATTATGTCCCCAATGTAGCCAGGCAGGCGCAGGTAAATGTGTGTCTTAGCAATAGCTTTGGTCTGGGTGGTGAGAATTGCTGTCTCGTGCTGAAACGATTTAAGAAGTAACAGGCATCATAGTGATTTGTCGTTCTGAGGGGAAAAATCTTGAAGTGAAAGATTGAAGAAGTGAAATGGAATTAGAAGGTAAAATAGCGCTGGTGACCGGAGCTTCTCGTGGTATGGGGAGAGCTATTGCCTTGAAGCTTGCCAGCCTTGGCTCTAAAGTCGCAGTTAATTATGTGAACATAGAAGCGGGTAATGAAGCTGACGCTGATGATGTAGTTGAAACTATAATACATGGTAAGGGAGAAGCTTTGAAAATTGAAGCTGATGTTCGGAATGGTGAGGCTGTGAAAGCCATGATGGGACAGATCGTTACTCAGTGGGGTAGGATAGATATTCTGGTAAACAATGCAGGTATTACCAGGGACAACTTGCTGTTGAGAATGTCTGAAGATGCCTGGGATGATGTAATGGCAACGAATTTGCGTAGCGCTTACTTGTGTACCAAATTTGCTCTGCGGCCTATGGTAAAACAGAGATGGGGGCGTATTATCAGTGTTGCTTCCATTGCGGGGTTGATGGGGAATGCTGGGCAGACTAATTATGCAGCCTCTAAAGCGGGGTTGATTGCCTTTACCAAGAGTGTGGCTCGTGAGATGGGCTCACGCAACATCACCGCTAATGCGGTGGCACCGGGTTTTATCAAGACCAGGATGACTGAAAACCTGTCCGATGAGGTAAAAAAGTCCATTTTATCCATGATATCTCTATCTCGTTTTGGAGAACCGGAAGATGTAGCTGAGCTGGTGGCATTCTTGGCCAGTGATAGGGCCAGCTACATTACAGGGCAGGTTGTCTGTATAGATGGTGGGGTATCTATGTGAGCATTCATCCTTTCTCTGGTCATATCGCCTTGCGACATATTGACAGCGGAGCGACCTGATGATGCATAATATCTCCACATCTATGTAGAGTGGGAGTTCTTACTCACCTTAGGGGTGATATGAATGATAAAATGGTGAAAATAGCTGTTGATGCTATGGGAGGTGATTACGCTCCTCCAGAAATAGTCAAAGGAGCAATTCAGGCAGCCAGAGAACAGGAAGTGGAAATTATTCTGGTAGGTCATGAGGAAGTTATCGAGGGGGAGGTTGCTAGGTACAATACTTCGGAACTTCCCTTTAGTATCGTAAACGCCAATGATGTCATACAGGATGGCGAATCCCCAGTGACAGCCCTGCGTTTCAAGCCGGATGCTTCCATTCTGGTAGCTACCAGAATGGTGAAGGAAGGTGAAGCTGATGCTGTAGTAAGCATGGGCTCTACTGGTGCAGTTATGGTGAGCGCGATAGAAATCCTGGGAAAACTGGAAGGTATAAAGCGTCCCAGTGCCGGTGGTTTTCTCTGTGGATTTGCCCCCAATACCCTGGTGTTTGACATGGGACCAAACGCTGATTGTAAGCCACGAGATTTGTTGAATTTTGCCATTATAGGTTCCGTTGTTGCTCAAAAGATATTGCACATTGATAAACCCACAGTAGCCCTGCTGAGCAACGGTGCTGAAGAAGGAAAGGGGAATCTTCTGGTAAAGAAAGCTTATCCTTTGTTTAAGGAAAGTGACCTTAACTTTATTGGCAATGTAGAGGGAGGCGGCATTCCTTTTGGCAGGGCGAATGTTATTGTTTGCGATGGATTTACCGGGAATATTTTGTTAAAGTTCTGCGAAAGTTTGGGCGAGGCTGTGGTTGAGCGATTGAGGACCATTTTGGATAAGCAAATTCCAGAGGGGCAAATAGAGGCTATCACCAATGACTTATTTGTCCTTACTCATAGTGCAGAAGCGGGTGGTCCCATTTTTGGGGTAGATGGCGTCGTGGTGATCGGGCATGGTCGTTCTAAAGCTCCACAAGTGGCCGATGCTATACGCATGGCAAAGATGATGGTGGAAACTAATTTGGTGGAGGAACTAAAATTGGAATTGGGGGGTGAAGGGGGATGAAGAATGAAGGTTGAAATTTTGGGGGCACATGGCTCCACCTTTGAAGAGCGAAATCAGGGAAGAGGCTGAAGAATTGGCCAAGGAGCTGGATGTCCAAATCGATCTTGGCTATGAGGGAATGGAGATTGAGGTCTAAGGAATATCTTGATAAAGTAGAAGGGATTCTTGCTGAAGTGCGAACGGTAAAAAATTACAATCTGGAGGTGAATTATGACGGTAGCCGTACTTGTTGATACCAGTTCTGGTATTACCAAAGAAATTGCCGATGAATACCATCTGCGGCTGGTTCCTTTGCACCTGATGTGGGATAGAAAAGAGTATGCTGACTGGGTGGATATAGCCCCAAAGGAATTTTACGCTCGGCTGAAGACGGCAAAGACTTTGCCTACTACCGATGGCTCGGTTCAAGGGGAGTTCTATGATGCATTCGAGGAGTTGCGGGGCAAGGTTGATGGTATAGTTGCCATTACCCTCAGTCCTAATACCCCGTCAGCAGGCTACCGCTCGGCTTTAGTGGCAAAAGATATGGTCGAAGGCATCCCCATTGAGGTTGTTGACTCTCACTTTGTTATAGTGGCTGAGGGTTTGGTAGCTACTGCTGCTGCCAGGGCTACCACTGCCGGTGGCAGCCTGGAGGAAGTAATCAAGGCGGCTGAGAGCGTTATCCCTAAAATGAATGTTTTTCTTAATCCGGGCTCAATAAGTTATTTTCTACGACTTGGGCGTGTTGCTGAATCTGAGATAGATTCGAGAGAGAATAGTTGTATTATCACCATCAAGGAAGGTAAAATTACCGCATCTGGGGAGGAATATGCTACCAGAGAAGAAGCGCGCCACCGCCTCAAGGAACTGGTGAAGGAAAAAGCGAGAAAGGATACGCCGCTTCATGCTGCCGTGCTTCATGCTGCGGCGTTAGATGAAGCCGAGGAATTCAAAAAATGGATTGCATCTCAATACGACTGTGCTGAGCTCTGGATAGGAGAAGCTTCTCCAGTAATAGCAATTCATCTGAGTCCAGAATCGCTTGGGGTAGCTTTTTATAACGAATAAATGAGGAGGCGACCATGGCAGCAGTAACGGAAGTAGAGCTGGATGGGCAGGATTTGAAGAAGGCACTGGAGGGAGCGAAGGATTATATCGAGCGCCATATAGATGAAGTAAATAAGTTGAATATCTTTCCTGTTCCCGATGGAGATACCGGCATAAATATGTTTCTCACCATGAAGTCGGCGCTGGAGGCGACAGAGAAAGCAAGCTCTTCTGCGGAAGCTGTTGCTGCTTCTGCAGCTAAAGGAGCCCTCATGGGGGCTAGGGGGAATTCAGGGGTCATCCTTTCTCAGATAATGAGAGGTGTGGCTAAAGGATTGGAAGGGAAGGAGACTTTCTCCTTCGCTGACTTTGCGCATGCCCTTCATATTGGCTCAGAGCAAGCCTATAAAGTCGTTGACAAACCGGTTGAAGGTACTATTCTCACTGTTATCAGGGAAGTATCTGATGAGGCATCACGGGTGGCACAGAAGAAAGCCAGCTTTGTGCGTGCCATAAGTGCCGTTGTATTGAGAGCCAGGAAAACAGTTAAAAGAACGCCAGAGATGCTTCCCGTGCTGAAAGAAGCTGGAGTTGTAGATGCTGGAGCTAAAGGTTTGTATTATTTCTTTAGTGGCATGGAGAACGCTATCTGTCGGAAGCCTGATAAGCTTCACTCTGAGAGAAAATCCTCCGCTGCTGCCTCTATAAAGAAAGAAACAAGGGTCTACGGCTTTGACGTGCAATTTTTGCTTGCGGGCGAAGATTTGCCAGTGGGAGAAATAAAAGAGAGAGTTGTTGCTGCTGGTGAATGCCCTCTCGTGGTTGGCGATGAAGAGCTTCTGAAAGTTCATGTCCATACCATGAATCCTGAAGAGATATTAAATTATGCTCGCAGCAAAGGGTCAGTTAAGGATATCGTAGTCGAGGATATGGACTTGCAGGTGCAGAAATTCAAATAATTCTCCCTTCCCTGTGGGGGAGACATCTCTTGAAACTTCTCCTTAAAGGGAGAGGATTTTTGTAAATTGGAGGCGTTTAAGTGAATGAAGCACGAAGAAAAGTAGTTGTTACTGGTCTTGGTGCTGTTACTCCCTTGGCTACTGGCGCTGAAAAATCCTGGCAGGCACTGTGCCAGGGAAAATCGGGTGTGGCAAAAATCACCAAGTTCGATGCGTCAGGTTTCCATGTGCAAATTGCCGCTGAGCTGAAGGATTTCCATCCCGAGGATTTTCTGGATAAGAAGAAAATTCGCCGTACTGACCCTTTTATTCACTATGCTCTGGCAGCCGCACGCATGGCGCTGGAAGATTCCGGATTGATTATCAATCAAGGTAATTGCGATAGAGTGGGAACGGTGGTGGGCACATGTGCCGGTGGCATGCTTACCTATGAAAAGAATGTCCTTGCTCTTCGCGAGGAGGGACCGAACAGCATTTCCCCCTTCTTTATCCCTGGATTTATAGCTAACATGGCAGCGGGAGAAGTTTCCATCATTTTTGGTGCCAAGGGTCCCAGCAAATGTGTGGTTACTGCCTGTGCTACTGGCAGCCATTCTATTGGCGATGCTTTCCGACTGATTCAATATGGAGAGGCTGATGCCATGATTGCTGGAGGGAGCGAGGCTTACATTATCCCGGTGGGAATTGCTGGTCTGGACAGGATAAGGGCAATATCAAGGCGAAATGATGAACCTGAAAAAGCCAGTCGTCCTTTTGAAAAAAACCGTGATGGCTTTGTAGTGGGGGAAGGAGGGGGTATTGTCATTCTGGAAGAGCTTGAATCGGCCATAAAGAGAGGGGCTAAAATTTACGCTGAAATCGTGGGCTATGGCTCTAATATTGATGGTTTTCATATAACTGAGCCAGATTGGGAGAATCAGGCTCGCTGCATCAGGCTGGCTTTGCGTGATGCTGATATTTCACCTGATAGTGTTGACTATGTCAATGCTCATGGCACATCCACTATCCTCAATGACCTGGCTGAGACGAAAGCCATAAAGGCTGCTCTGGGCGAACACAGCAAAAAGATATCTGTAAGCTCCATCAAATCAATGACGGGTCACCTGTTGGCGGCAGGCGGCGCTGTGGAAGCCATTTCCACTGTTTTAACCATGAGAGATAGTATTATCCCGCCCACCATAAACTATGAGACTCCTGATCCCGAATGCGATTTGGACTATGTCCCCAATGTAGCTAGAAAGGCAGAGGTCAACATAGCTATTTCCAATTCTTTTGGCTTTGGTGGTGCTAACGCCGCGCTGGTTTTCAAGAAGTTCAGAGAAGCACGGGATTACATTTCCCAGTAAGGCAAGCAAAATTCGAGCTTCATTTAGCTTTAAGCCCTTTGTTTTTGGCGCACCGCTTGGAAACCAGCTTTATGCGCGTGGCGTGTTTTTCAAAAGGCTCTATTTTGCCATGTGTAACGATTTACCTGGGCTCAATGAGGTCACCCTTTGCCTTAACTAGGTTATGGTAATTGATGTTTGAGCTATAAGACAATGCTGCGGCAGCGAGACTCTTGGTGGCCTGTAAGGTCTTAACAAACTTGAGTCGAATAGAGTGATGGGAGTAAATACGGCGAGCGCTTTCCAGCACTGCAGTTGAAAACTCTTGTGGTGTCATTAAGGTCGGTCTGTAGGTAACTTCTGATAGGTCATAGTGTTCCCAGTCAGACGGGAAATTGGTGTAGAGCAAGCGCCCCTCATCCCATAGCTTGTTGAACAGCCGTGTCCCTGGTAACGGTGTCAAATAGCTCATCTGTACCGCATCAACCCCGCTGTGCAGGATATAATCGGTGCGGCGGCGTAGTTTTTCTGGCGTGTCATTATCCATCCCGTAGATGAAGGCACCCAATACGGCAATGCCATGGTGGTTAATGCGCCGGAAGACTTCTTTGTAGTTATCCACGCCCTTCTTCAAGTTTACCTTCTTGCCTATCTCCTTAAGCATATCGCTATCCTCTGCTTCCACCCCAAGAAAGACCATGAGGCAGCCGCTTCTGGCAGCGTATTCCAGTACTTCCTCATTGTCAGCGAAGTTCATTGATGCCTGGCACCACCAATCTTTTTTAATGCCCCGTTCGGTAATCCCCTTGAATAATGCGATAGCTCTCTTCTCAGCTTTCTTACTCCATCCAATGATATTATCGTCAACGAAGAAAACTTTTTTTTTCGGAATGGTTTCCAATTCATCCAGTACCTCATCTACTGGCCGCTGGCGGTAGTGGTGACCGTTAAAGGCAGTCACGGAGCAGAACTCGCAATTCATAGGACAGCCCCTGGAAGTCTGAATGGTGTCAAACACATACTTGGGTGAAAAGAGGTCACGCCGTGGGTGAACCATCCCCGCCAGGTCCAGCCAGTTTCCCTGATAGACATGTTGCATCTCACCAGCCATAAAATCAGTGATTACCTGAGGCCAGATACTCTCTGCTTCACCAATGACTACGGTATCCACATAGCGCAGTGCCTCTTCGGGAAGCATTGAGGCATGAATACCACCTATCACGGTGGGGATACCTTGTTCTCGGTAGATGCTGGCAATCTCATAGGCTCGAGGAGCAGCAACAGTGAAGGCAGTTAGACCAACAAGATCAGCCTCCTGATACTTGAAGGGCTCAAAGTTCTCATCAACTAAGGTTATTTCCCACTCAGCAGGTGTCAAGGCGGCTATGATTCCCAGTGCCAGTGGTGGGAAACAGGAGCTAGGATTTACAGTTAGCCCGGCGCGATGAGGATTAACAGGATTAATTAGAAGCAATTTCCGCCTGTTCATACTATATCTTAGCCTTTACTCACAAGTTGCTATACTTAGACTCAACCTCTGCCCCAGCTCTGCCTAACATCCAGATTGCACGACTTTAAGTTCAGCTAATCAGCGCATTTCTACTTTATGCTGTGTCGAGGGATATTGTAAATAGTGAATGGAGAAGTCGTGTTTCATATTTGCATTTTACCATTTTATTCGATATGAAGGACAGGTCCACAATTGCCGCGCTTCCTTGCAAAGACACAGGATAAATGTTTACGGAATATTTTTTAAATATTTGTTGTATAATACCTCGGGTAGTGATATATTACTGTAGTACTAGTAAAACAGAAATGTTGAGGGGACAGATATCTGTCTTTAGTATGCTCAGAGGAGGTAAGAAGTGAATCTGAAGGAGATGCTGAAGAGAACTGCTCGCGAAGTACCACAAAAGACAGCTATTGTTCTTGATTCCCAGAGGGTTACTTATGGGGAATTAGAGGAAACTTCTAATAGGGTGGCTAATGCGCTCATAGAGCTTGGGGTGGAGAAAAATGACCGTGTAGCTATTTTGATGTCTCATAGCCCTGAGTGGGTTATCAATTATTTCGGTGTTATTAAAGCTGGTGGGGTAGCTGTTCTGCTAAGTTCCATGCTCAAAGCGCCCGAGCTTGATTCTTTCTTGCGTGACTCTGATACTGAAATCCTGATAACGGAAAAAAGCTTCCTGCCAATTCTTCCTATGAGTTTGCCTGCTACGGTAAAGCAGGTTCTCGAGGTGGATGGAAATCATTATCAAATGATGCTAGCCAGGAGTTCTGCTATATCGCCTGATATTGATATAAAGGATGATGATGAGGCTACTATCATGTGCGTCGCTGGTGTGCTGGGAAAACAGAGGGGTGTAGTGCATACGCATGCTTCTCTCATAGGGCCGCTCGACATAGTTTCCAGAGGTATAGGGAGGGGCAGAGAAAATGTCGTCGTAGACCCCATTCCCTTTTTCTATCTTCTGGGATTAGGTGAAGTTCTTCTAGGTTCCATTAAGGAAGGATCCACTATAGTAATCGTTCCTCATTTCAGTCCGAGAGAGGTTTTGGAAGTCATCGAGAGAGAAAGAGGCAGCATCCTTTTCGGAGTTCCGGCAATATATAATACTCTGGCCATGGTGCGTGATGAGGTTATCAAGAACTATGACATCAGTTCATTACGAGTAGCTTCCAGCGCAGGCGCAAAATCGTCTCCAGACCTGATGAAGATGCTGGAAGATAAATTCAATTTAGTTTTTTGTGAGACATATGGTCTGTCTGAAAGCTTTGTTGTCTCTATGAGTACTCTTGATAACCATAAACTGGGGACGGTAGGCAAGCCAATTTGTAGCCTCAAGATAGTGGATGATGACGGAAACGAAGTTACTCAAGGCGAAATAGGGGAAGCTGTCTTCAAAGTTCCTTGGATAGTGAAGGGATATTATAAGGCGCCTGATCTCACCGCCCAGGTTATCAGAAATGGTTGGTTTCATACCGGAGATTTGGTCAGGATGGATGAAAATGGTTATCTTGAGTATATGGATAAGAAGTCATTTGTAATAGTGACTCCAAAGGGGCTGAAAATTTCTCCCTGGGAGGTTGAAGATGTGCTTTTGAGGTATCCTGCTGTATCTGAAGCAGCCTGTGTTGGGGTTAAAAACGGACGGGTTGACGAGATTCCCACAGCTTTCATAGTGCTTAGAGAAGGACAAAATGTCACTGTAGAAGAGTTAGGCAGTTTTTGTCAGCAAAATCTGGCTAATTTTAAGCAGCCAGAACAAATCAAGTTTGTGGATAGCATACCCAAGACTGGCTCAGGAGAAATTGATAGGCGGTGGCTTAAAGAGAAAGGGTAGGCTAAATCCTCATTCACATATACTGTAGCGACCAGGCTTGATTGTTCCCAATCCTTCATAGAGCTTGGCATTAGAGACTGTACTCGTTCATATGATTAGTGACACATCCTCCTTTCTCTGATTTTGTTGATAGTGCTCAAGGAATTCCTGTGGAGTAAGATAACCCAATGCTTGGTGAGGGCGGATAGTATTATACACATTCTCCCAGCTTAGCAAAGCTTGATTTAGCTCTGGTATATTGAAGTTGGCATCTGTTACCTCGTAGAACTCCTCTGTATGTGTCCTCTGTGCCCTTTCTACATGGCCATTAAGTTTGGGTGAGCGTGGAGGCAAAACAAATAGCTTAATCCCCCTTCGTTGACATTCTCTTTCAAAAGCATCTTGAAACTCTGACCCTCCATCCACCTGGATGGCCTTGATGGGGAAAGGCATCCGCTTTAACAGGGTATCAATGAATCCGGACGCGGTGTTAGAAGTTGCTCTGGTGTGAGCTTCCAGCACATCCCATCTTGATATGATATCCCTGGCAGTAAAGTGCTTGAGGATTATTCCGGGCAAAGGCCTGACATCCAGTGTATCCACCTCTACAACGTCTCCCGGCTCTTTAGCCACATATTCCTTGGGCTTCCTTACTGCATAGGGACGCTGCCTCTGCCTTTTCCTGGCCGAGATATGGTTCGGCAGTGGTTCTATTAATACACCCCTCTCTTTTAGCCTGTGCAGTATTCTGCCCACCGCAGAGGTGGAGCAGTCAAACCCATTACGATGCAATAGAACTACCAGTTTATCTTTGCCCCATCTGGGATATTCTTCTCTTAATCTGAGCACAGCATTAACCAGCTCCACTGAATAAGTGGGCTGCCTTACATGCCTGGGGCGATGGGAGCGATCCTCCAGACTCTCTAAGTGCCTGGAGTTGTAGCGCTGTTTCCAGCGGNAGAAGGTTTGAGGAGAGATATCGAAGTGGCGACAGGTAAGTCTGGCATTGTGGTCGTGAGAATTGTAGTAATCAAACCATTTGGGTCTTTGCCTGGGCTTCTTTGATAAGCTGGGGATGTTTGCCAAATATTTATATCCTGGCATCGTGCTATAAACATTTATAGTGCAGCCATTATAACACCCTTTGATAGTCTATGTGTGTCACCCATCTATCTGGACTAGCTCAGATATGAAGTAATTTGTTTACTGCATTTCGTGCCGCAGCATTCGTAGTAATAATGAGTAACGTGTTGTATTTGTAAGCGGAGAAGATAATATGTAGAATGATGCAGTTCAGTCAATAGCGATAATCTGAGAATGAGCAAGCGTGAAACGCCGAAAAGGTTAGCCTTTCAGTTTATTATACTTTTAGGGATCGTCAGTTTATTTGGCGATGTCACCTACGAAGGGGCCAGGAGTATTACCGGTCCTTATTTGGCTACTTTGGGAGCAAGTGCCAGCATTGTTGGATTGGTAGCTGGCATTGGTGAATTCGTTGGATATGCCTTGCGTCTTGCCTCCGGCTATTTAGCTGACCGCACCAAAGCGTACTGGGTCTTCACATTTCTTGGCTACGGACTGCTAATTTTCGTTCCTCTGCTTGCTTTTGCTGGCTATTGGCAACTCGCCGCCATCTTCATTATCCTGGAGCGGATGGGGAAAGCTATTAGAAGTCCGGCGAGAGATACTATACTCTCGTATGCTACCAAAGAGGTGGGGAGAGGTTGGGGATTTGGTATTCACGAGGCATTGGATCAGGTTGGCGCCATAATTGGCCCTCTTATCTTTTCCCTTGTTTTTCTTCTTAATGGAGGCTATCGCGAAGGTTTTACTATCCTGTGGATACCTGCCTTGCTCACTTTGGCTATCCTTGCGCTAGCAAAACGAAAGGTTCCAGCACCAGAGAAGCTTGAACTTCCCAGCCAAACAGACAAACAGAATCATAAAGGCAAGCTCCCCAGGGTTTTCTGGCTCTATACTTTGTTTACTTTCTTTTCCGTGGCTGGATTTGCCAACTTCCAGTTGATTTCCTACCATCTTAAAGTCCAGTCAGTTATCCCCCTTGTGCAAATTCCCATATTTTACGCCATTGCCATGGGGGTGGACGCCTTAGTTGCCCTTATCATTGGCAAAACATACGATAAAATTGGGCTGACATCGCTACTGGCTGCTCCCTTACTGGCATTGCCCATTCCTTTCCTTGCCTTTTCATATAGCTATAGTCTTGTGCTGATAGGTATCGTGCTTTGGGGCATGGTGATGGGCATTCAGGAAACTATCATGCGCGCTGCGATTGCTGATTTAACTCACATCGAGCGCAGGGGATTTGCCTATGGCATCTTCAATACGGCTTATGGGGCATCCTGGTTTTTGGGGAGTTTTATTATGGGGATGTTGTATGATTTTTCTCTGAGTTACTTAATCCTCTTTGCGATTGCGATGGAGTTGATTTCAGTGCCGGTATTAGTTCTGGTTAGAAGGGCAGCTTAGCCGTTTGTTAAGCTTTAAACAGCAAAGTTAGATGATAGTATATGTTACTTCCTATTGCGGAACGCAAGTGCTCTTATCCTCATCTGGTTGATAAAATATGACCTGGCTTTAATAGTGCCCCTCTCTTAACCAATGAGGATTTGACACATTAGTAGGAAAAATCATACAATACTGATATAATTTATTGCAGGAGGGAAAGATGGAGCAGGCAAACAAGCGCGCAGTGGGTAAATGCTTTGGCTCTACCGCGGTCGGGCCTCGCGGGCAACTGGTGATTCCAGCAGAAGCCCGAAAAGAGCTGGGCATAGATGTTGGTACCAAACTCCTGGTTTTCAGCCATTTCCAGAGCAAGGGGCTTATCTTTGTCAAGGTTGAGGCGGTGGAAGAGTTACTTAATACCATGAGCCGCNGAGTCGAAGAATTTGCCAGTTTGCTGANGAAANGTGAAACTGAGGATATNGGANCAAAGAGTGAAAGCCATCAAGGTTGATAATTTGACCAGAACCTTTGGCCATCTTGTTGCTGTGAACCATATCTCGTTTGAAGTTGAAGAAGGAGAGATTTTTGGTTTTCTGGGCGCCAATGGAGCTGGCAAAACGACTACCATGATGATGTTAGCTACGGCGCTCATTCCTACATCTGGTTCAGCTACAGTATGCGGATATGATATCCTCAAAAAGAAGAATAAAGTCAGAGAGTCTATCAGCATTGTCTTTGAAGAATTGAGCCTGGATATTAATCTTACCGGCAGAGAGAATCTCGACTTTCATGCCAGAATGTATCACCTTCCCAGGAAAGTCAGGGAAGAGAGAGTAAACCAGGCTTTGGATTTGGTGGGATTGAGAAATAAACAAAACACGCTGGCCAAACACTATTCTGGCGGCATGCAGCGCAGACTTGAGATAGCCAGGGGGATGCTCAATTATCCTGAAGTCTTGTTTCTGGATGAGCCAACTTTAGGTCTGGATGTGCAGACAAGAAGGATGTTATGGGACTATGCCAGGAAGTTAAATAGAGAGTTTGGTGTCACCATATTGTTAACTACGCATTATGTGGAAGAGGCTGATTATCTCTGTGGTAAGATAGCTATTTTAGAGCAGGGTAAGATTATAGCAACAGATACCCCTGAAGAATTAAGAAATTCTCTTGGTGATAGCCTGTTGTCTATCAAACTTTCCCATGGCTCAAGCAGTGATATGCTGAAGCTGCTTGGTCAGGTGAATTGGGTTAAAAAGGTTAGCCTGCGTGATGGCTGGCTGGATTTGGCTGTGGACTCTGAAGGGACGAAAATACCCGAAATAGTTAAATTCGCCAGAGACCATGGCTTCGCTGTTTCCTCTGTCAGTCAGCATAAGCCAAGTTTAGAGGATGCCTTTTTATATTATGCCGGGAAGAAATTAGAAAATGAGTGAAATTGTAGAAATCAAAAATCTGACCAGGGAATTTGATGGACTTATCGCGGTGGACCATATCAACTTGAGCATAAAAGAAGGGGAGATATTTGGCTTTCTTGGCCCCAATGGAGCTGGGAAGACAACTACTACCAAAGTGCTGTGCACTTTGCTTAATCCCACCTCGGGCTGGGCAAAGGTCTGTGGTTATGATGTTGTGCGAGATAGAAATAGTGTCCGGGAATGCATGGGAATTGTCTTTCAGGATTCCTGTAGCGATAAATTCCTTACTGGCAGGGAGAATCTGGATTTTCATGCTCGTATGTATCATATGGACACGAAAACCAGGGAAGAAAGGATAACGGAAGTAATGGACTTGCTGGAGCTAAAGGGGAAAGAAAATATCAAGATCAGCGATTGTTCTGGCGGCATACAACGCAGGTTTGAGGTTGCCAGGGGCTTTATGAATCATCCCAAAGTCTTGTTTTTAGATGAGCCAACCCTGGGCCTGGATATACAGACTAGAAGAAATTTATGGGAGTATATCCGAATGCTCAATCAAAAAGAAGGCACAACGATAGTTCTCACCACTCACTATATAGAAGAAGCAGAGCATCTCTGTCACCGTGTGGCGATTATTGACCATGGGAAAATAGCAGTTGTAGATAGCCCCAATAAGTTGAAGAAAGTAGTTGGTGTTAATTTGATTTCATTACAGGTCGCTGGTGGAATAAGCGATGGTTTGCTGGATTTGTTGAATGGACTTGATTGGGTAAAGAAAGTTACGATGCATGATAGTTCGCTGGAACTGAGTATTGACGGAGGCGAAGAAAGAGTTCCTCAGCTTGTTGACTTTGCCGATGAGTGTGGAATGGTCATAGCATCCATTGATTTACACGAACCCAGTTTGGAGGATGCCTTCCTGCACTATACCGGAAGAGCGATAAGGGAAGAAGAAGGAAGTGTAAAGAAGCTGCGGAAAGCAAGAAGGGCCAGGAGGAGAAGCTAACAATATGCCAGCGCTGAGAGTGACAAAATTAATTGACCCACTGCCAATTTACACCATGTGGCTGAGGCAGATGAAGAGATTCTTGAGAGTGAAGGCTCGTCTCGCCAGTTCAATATTGATGCCATTTCTCTTTCTTGCTTTTCTGGGACTGCCGTTAAGTTTTATGCCTGCCAGAGAGATACCGGGAATGCCAGCGGGCATGAGTTTCCTTGATTTTCTAGCTCCGGGAATAGTGGGTATGACTCTGTTGTTTGCTGCCACGATGTCAGGAGCCTCAGTTATCTGGGATAAGGAGTTTGGCTTTCTCAAGGAGGTGCTTGTAGCTCCAGTTAACCGTTTTTCAATCATATTGGGCAGGAGCCTGGGGGGCATGACTACAGCCATCATACAGGCTCTCATCATAATAGGGATAGCAGTGGCTATGGGGGTTAAGCTAACTGGCGTCTCGGGCTTTTTCCTGTCAATCGTCTTTATGATTCTTACTTGCACTACTTTTACCGGATTCGGCTTAATTCTTGCCACTAAGCTGGGTGATACAGAAGGTTTTATGTCTATAATGAACTTGATAGTGATGCCCATATTTTTCCTCTCTGGCGCCTTTTTCCCCTTGCAAACTATGCCGGCAGGAATCAGATACATAATGTATCTCGACCCGCTCACATATGGAGTGGATGGATTGAGGGGAACTCTTGTTGGTGGCGCTGCTTTCCCTTTATGGCTGGATTTTGTGATTCTTTTCATCTTGTCAATAATCTTGGCAGGTTTAGGTGCTTATTTCTTTTCTAGAATGGAGGCTGATTGAAAGGAGCAGTCTTTCAAAGATATTTTATCCTCCTGTTGATATTGTGGATACTTTTTGTGCTCTATCCTGATCCCATAAAACTGGGCATTAGTATTCAAAGGCTTTTTAGCCCGGATATTGATCCTGATGCTGTTGAAACTGTGCTGGATAATTTTCCCTCTGAGCCTGGAGCTATAGAAAAAATGGTTCTGGCTGAAATACCTTACCGCTATGACTGGGAAATTCATGGCATGCCCTGGTATTTCCCTACGGTTGGAGAGATATTGAAGAAAGAAGAGGGGGATTGCAAGGCCCGCGCCATAGTTCTCGCCTCCATTCTGAAAGCAAAAAACATTCCCTATCGTCTCAATTGTTCACCAATACATGTTTGGGTAGAATACGAGGATAAACCTGAGACTTCGCTGGAGAATGCCAGTGTCAAGTTTTATCAGCAGGACCCTGTGACAGGTGAAAGATGGTTCCAATTTCCTGAAATTAACCTGCATCAGGTAATGGACTCCTTCTGGCATGCTTTTTGGAATCCCATGCCTGGGGGCAGGAAAGCTCTTCTCCTCTCAGGTTTATTCGTTCTGGTGGCAGCCAGAGTGACTTTGTTTGCCAAAAAGAAATCAGCATGTTTTTCAAAAGGTGGGCTAAACAAACACTCTTATCCTGTGTTGTAAATCGAAGTTGCTGTTATAATAAGCACTTTGTCAAAAATAAAAAGGGGAAAAAGAAAAAATGAAAAAATGGCTGGCTTTAGTAATAACTGTTTGCTTGCTGAGTGCGGTGTTCACCGGCTGTGCTCGCTCTGAGGCCACTCCACAGGATACTGCTGTGGTTAGTCGTGGCGAGCTGGTGATAAGTGTTTCTGTCAGCGGTAATCTGGAAATGCCTCACAAGATGGATTTATCCTTCGGGACTATGGGTACAGTGACAGAGGCACTCGTAAGTGAAGGAGATAAGGTAAACAAGGATCAAGTGTTAGCTAAACTTGATGCACGCTCCCTGGAATTAAATGTGACGATGGCACAGGCTAGATGTGAAGCGTCCCAGGCTGAATATGAAATGGCTGAAAACAGGCTGATGCAAACAATTTATCCCTATTATACCTATACTCATACCAGCGACTTACCCGGGACATGGTTAACGCTGGAGAAAGCTCAGGCTAATTTGGAAGAAGCAGAGAAACTGCTGGAGCAGGGGAATATTGATGAGGCACAAAAGTTGCTGGGACAAGTACAGGCAGATTTGGATAAGGCGCAAAAGAAATTGCAGTCCAGAACATGGCAATTGCCTTTTTCTGTTAAATTGGTGGAATTGCAGGTAGATGAAGCCAAAGCTGGTTTGGATATAGCCAAGGCAGAGTTAGCCCGATCTGAATTAGAGCTGGACAAAGCAATAATTGTTGCTCCCTTTGATGGCGTCGTGACTGATGTCATGATAAAAGAAGGGCAGCAGCTTTCAGCTATGAATTATGTTAATCCAGCGATATCTTTGGTTGACCCTGGCGAAATAAAAATGGATGGTGTTATTGATGAGGTGGATGTCGCTAAGGTGAAATTAGGACAGAGGGCGGTTGTTACTCTGGATGCCTTGCCTGATAAAGAAGTGAATGGCATAGTAACTTTCATTTCTCAGGCGGGCACAGTCAAAGCAGGGGTGGTATCTTACAAAACGACGATAACTTTGCAAAATCCGGATAAAGAGCTTAGGGATGGCATGAGTGCCACTGCCGACATTATTATTGAGCGTCATGGAGATGTCTTGCTGATACCAAACCGGGCTATCCAGGGTAGTTGGGAAAAACCCTGGGTGGAAGTGATTGCAGATGACGGCACTGAGAAAAGAGAAATTGCCCTGGGCTTATCAGATGGCATAAATGCTGAGGTTTTGTCGGGATTAAAGGAGGGAGAGATGGTAGTATTGCCTTCTGTATCACATGTGCCCTTTGGCTCCATGTAGTTTCTTTTGTGGATGACAGATGATTCAACTCAATAATGTAACCAAGGTGTATAAAACAGGGAAAACAGAGGTTGTGGCGCTCAAAGAGATAAATTGTCGTATTGAGCAAGAAGAGATGATATCTATCACGGGGCCATCGGGCTCAGGTAAATCCACGCTGATGAATATTCTTGGTTGTCTGGATGTGCCCAGTTCAGGGCAGTACCTGCTGGATGGAACCGAAGTTGGTAAACTCAGTGATAATGAATTAGCTGAGATAAGGAATAGGAAGATAGGTTTTGTCTTTCAGAGCTTTAATTTACTGCCTAGAAACACAGCGCTGGCCAATGTGGAGATGCCGCTTATTTACAGTGGCGCTGGCAATCGGCGGCAGCGCGCCCTGCAGGCTCTGGAAGCCGTTGGGCTGGCTCATCGGGCCAAGCATATGCCCAGCGAGTTGGCTGGAGGAGAGCAACAAAGAGTGGCCATTGCCAGAGCACTGGTGAACAATCCCTCCATCATTCTGGCTGATGAGCCCACAGGCAATCTTGACACCAGGACCAGCAAAGAAATAATGCTGTTGTTCAAACAGTTGAATGAGCAGGGGATAACCATTGTTCTGGTTACTCATGAGGCAGATATTGCTGCTTATACTGAGCGCACTATCAAAATTCGGGATGGGCAGATAGAAGAATGAAATTGCGGGATTGTTTGCGTACTGCTCTGCGGACTTTGGCTGCTAACAAACTCAGGTCAGCTTTAACCATGCTGGGTATATTGATTGGCGTAGCTGCGGTTGTCTCTATGGTATCTCTGACCAGGACAGAACAGGCTATAGTTAGAGAGTCCTTTGAATCGCTGGGAGCCAATCTTATATTTATCACTTCGGGTAATCCGAATAGCGGAGGGGGAATTGGGGGTGCATTGGCTACTTCCTCAACATTAACCCTGGAAGATGCTCAAGCGATTGCCAGTGATGCTCCTTCTGTAGCTATGGTGGCACCGGTAACGCAGGACACGACGCAGATAGTGGCTGGAGGGGAGAATGTGGGATCCTTAACTCTCGGTGTAACTCCTGAGTATCAATATGTACGCAACTTTGAGGTGGAGCAGGGTAGGTTTGTCACGGAGCAAGAGTATAGGGGAAAGACAAGGGTAGTCGTCTTGGGGAGCCAGTTGGCGGAAAACCTTTTTGGGCAAATGTCTCCTGTAGGGCAGAAAATACGGATTAATGGGCGTCAGTTCACGGTTATTGGTGTTCTTAGAAGCAAGGGAGAGGCGTTTGGCGTGGAGGATCAATCAGCAATGGTTCCTTTGAGTACGGCGCAGACAATCTTATCATCACAGCGCGCAGGTAGTGGAGGGCATACCATCCAGGCTGTCGCTGTCCAGGCAAAGAGCCGAGAGACCATAGACTCAGCTCAGTGGGAAATCGGTGATATCCTTCGGCAGCGCCATCATATCAGACCAGGTGAGGATGATGATTTTACCGTGATGAGCATGGGCGAGGTATCCCGTGTGGCTGACCAGATGTATGCTATAGGAGAGCTTATTATGGGTGCCATAGCTGGCATTTCCCTGCTTGTCGGAGGCATTGGCATCATGAATATCATGCTGGTTTCGGTGACCGAGCGCACCAGGGAAATTGGCTTACGCAAGGCGCTGGGAGCAAGACGCCGTGATATTCTAACTCAGTTTCTTACTGAGTCTGCTGCTTTAAGTCTCTGTGGTGGTGCTGTAGGTATAGTTTTGGGCTGGCTTATACTTCAAGTTTCCTGCGTTGTGATATCCAATATGGGATTCCCCTTTTCACCAGTACTCTCCGGGGATGTCATTGCTGTAGCAGTAGGAGTGTCGATCTTCATTGGACTTGTCTCCGGGATTTATCCCGCAATGCGGGCCGCAAGGCTCAATCCTATTGAAGCCCTGCGCCATGAGTAAGCGGCTACTTTCCCTGAATCAAGGATAAGAACTCCGAGCGGGTAACTGACTTGCTGCGGAAAGTCCCCCTTACCGCCGAGGTTATCACATTTGTTCCCGGTTTTTTAATTCCCCGCATAATCATACACAGGTGCTCCGCCTGAATAACCACGCCTACACCCTCTGGGTTGAGAGCTTCGAAGATGGCGTCGGCAATTTGCTTGGTCATCCTTTCCTGGAGCTGGGGACGCCTGGCAAAGATTTCCACCACTCTGGCTAATTTGCTTACACCGACTATCTTGCCGCCAACCCTGGGGATGTAACCTACATGAGCCACTCCATAAAAAGGGAGGAGATGGTGTTCACACATAGAATAAAAGGGTATGTCTCTCAGAATCACCATTTCGTAGTGTCCTTCTTCAAAGCCCACGGATAGTTCAGCCTTGGGATCAGCGTCCAGTCCAGCAAAAAGCTCGGCGTACATTTCAGCCACTCGCTGTGGAGTATTCTTTATACTTTCCTGTGAAAGGGATTCGCCGAGGGCTTCAGTTATGGAAGCTATTGCCAGCTTGATTTTATCCTGATCAATCACTTAGATTCCTCGTTTTATAAAATGCGTGCTATTCTCATTCAGGGTGACATAAAAATCAGAGCCGAGATAGAGAAGAGGCTTTATCTTATCCAGGTCAAGCACCTGTTCTTCGGTAAAGGCTTCTTCAAGAAAGTGCACGGCAACAATTTTGCCTACAACCCAGACATGATCGCCATAGGGCCTGTTGTCCACAAGCTGGCATTCATAGGCGGCGTAAGCATCTTTTAGTATCGGCGCTCCTGTTTTCAAAGGGTTTTCTTTTTCAATGTTGAACTTTTCAAATTTGTCTGTTTCCTGCCCTGAAGTGCCGCCCAGAAATCCAGCGATAGCTGCTTTTTCCCAGGGGATAAAGTTAATGCCAAACTCCTTGCTCTCAGTGATGAGCTTATAAGTGAATCTCTCTGCTGCGAGAGAGACGCCGTAGAGTGGTGGTTTGATGCAAATTGAGCTGTGCCAGGCGCAAGTCATGGCATTGTCTTTACCTTTAGCGCTAGCAGTAACTATGGCTGCTATCTTGGGATAATGCTGGCTGAATTCTCCTGCATTTTCGCTAACAATCCTGGACATATTTACCTCCCTATTATCCGGAATATCATGATGAAGTCCATCCCAGTGTTTCTTCCACCTGAGCCAAATCGGCTGTAATCTCTATCGGGGGCTGGGCGTACTTTGCTGGCACACCGGGGTCTTTCAACCCTGTGCCGGTAATGATGCAAACTACTCGTTTATGGGAAAGGTTCTCTTTTTGTGTCCACTTAACGAGTCCTGCCAGGGAAGCAGCCGAAGCCGGTTCACCAAAGATACCTTCTTTGGTTGCTGCTAATCTATAGGCATTCAAAATTTCATCGTCTGTGACTGAATCAATGATGCCTCCTGAATCATCTCGGGCAGCTACCGCCTTCTGCCAGCTAGCCGGGTTGCCAATACGAATTGCTGTGGCAATGGTCTTGGGGTGTTTTATGGGTTTACCCAGCACAATGGGAGCGGCGCCTGCAGCCTGAAAACCCATCATCTTAGGTGTAAGACTTGCCTTGCCTATGTGGTGATATTCTACAAATCCTTTCCAGTAGGCGGTGATGTTTCCAGCATTGCCCACGGGTATGAAAAGATAATCGGGAGCATCACCCAATTCATCCACGATTTCAAAAGCTGCCGTTTTTTGACCTTCAATGCGATTTGGGTTCAGAGAATTGACCAGGGTGATGGGATACTTCTCTGTCAGGGCGCGCACAATTTGGAGCGCCTGGTCAAAATTACCATTTATACTTATAATCTGGGCGTTGTAGACAATAGCCTGAGCCAATTTCCCCATAGCTATGTTACCTTTGGGAATGATGACGATGGTCTTGAGTCTGAATCGGGCTCCAAAGGCTGCGGCTGAAGCGCTGGTATTGCCTGTGGAAGCACAGATAATACTGGAAGTGCCGCTTTCTACTGCTTTGGCTACCGCTACTACCATGCCTCTATCCTTGAAGGACCCGGTGGGGTTGCAGCCTTCGAGTTTGAAATAGAGTTCTCCGCAGCCGAGCTCTTTTCCCAGAGTTCGTGCTCTCACTAAAGGTGTATCTCCTTCCCCAAGCGTTATCATGGGTGTAGCTGAGGTAACCGGCAAGAGGTCACGATATCTATTCAAAACACCCTGTTTCATATTTCCTTCAATTTAATAATATTATAGTTGTGCCTGAAATAGGTAAAATCTATCTATTATTCCAGTATGTGAATAATTTCTGTCTTTGCTTTCACCACTTGCAGGTGGTCTACCTGTTGCATCGCAGCTCTCAATTCCTTTTCTCTTACCTGGTATGTAGTGATTATCACAGATACTGATTCAGCCGATACAGATTCCTTTTGAATTATAGAAGCCAGGCTAATATTGTGATCTCCCAGAATCCTGGTGATTTGCGCCAGCACTCCCGGTTGTTCAACCACCGTCAATCGGAGATAATATCGGCCTTGGATATCGCCTATATCATTTAAAGCAACAGGTATGTTGGAAGTAGGCATCATAAGAGCGGCGCCATGGGCTATATCGAGTAAATCATTGATGATTGCTACTGTAGTGGGGTAAGTTCCTGCTCCTGGCGCTATTAGCCCGGATACCACACCTAAATCGTTTTCCAGTTCGATAGCATTATTGGCATCTTCTATGGATGCCAGCATAGTTCCCTGCGGGACTAAAACAGGACGAACAAATACAGTAGCAGAGTCATTTTTCCGCTCTATAACGCCTATGAGCTTTATGGCATAGCCCAGTTCTCTGGCATACTGGATATCCTGCAGTGTTATTTCTCTTATGCCTTCGCAAGGAATATCGGATGGTATGTTATATGTATTGCTTATAACCCCCAGTAAAATTTGAATTTTGCGTGCTGTATCAATGCCATCTACATCTTCGGAGGCATCAACCTCAGCATAGCCCTTTTCCTGTGCTTCCTTTAAGGCCTGCTCAAAGGAAATCCCGGTATGAGCCATGTGGGATAAGATATAGTTACAGGTGCCGTTCAAGATGGCACGCATTCTATGAATTCTTCCGGCTGACAGGCTCAGATCATGAATTAAGGCATTACATCCTACAAATGTCCCTCGAAAACCTACTGTCCGCCCCACTTTTGTTGCCAAACTGAAAATTTCATTTCCGCGCTGTGATATAACAGCTTTGTTTGCGGTAACAACATCCTTGCCATTGTGCAAAGCAGCGAGAATCAAAGATGCGGCATCTTCTATTCCTCCCATGACTTCAACAATCACGTCTACATTGGGATCCTGCACGACCTGCGAGGAATCGGTAGTGATTAGATTAGAATCAACGCCAAAAGGGCGAGTCTTCTCAGGATGCTTTACTATTATTTTCTCTAGCTTGAGTTCTGGTATTTGTTTTTGAAGTAAAACCTCGATGACACCCTTACCAACATTACCGAAACCCGCTATTGCGACACGTTTTGTCTCCATGCTAACTCTCGTTGTCATGTATTTTACATAATATGTATTATCTTCGTTGCATCACTTTCAGTATAGCCCAGGATATTTTTTCTTGATCAAGGTAATCATTTATAGTACTGCTTTCTTTTTGTGCCAGCAACCATTGACTGAATTCTTTCTTGGCTAAGCTTTCCTTAACTTTGTCATTTAGTCCATGCTGCCCCTTGTCCAGTACTTTAATTACCCAGTAACCATCATTGGTGCTGACCGACTCGTCTTTAATTGGCTCGCTTACTTCGTCGAGCTTCAGCTTGAAGGCAATATCGTCGAAAACTTTGCTGTTCATGTCTCCCTCTTTTATCCAGCCAAGTTCACCGCCGTTATCCTTGCTTTCATGCTGGGAGTATTCTTTGGCTAACTCCGAAAAGTCTCCGCCTGCCTCTAGCTTATCTCTGACCTCTATGGCTTCTTCTTTACTGGGCAAAAGCATGGCGTAGGCAAATATTCCCTTTTCTTCATCTTCCCTAGTGACCTTTATCAGCCAGTAGCCTACATTTTTGGTTATTTCTTTGTCACGAACGTTCGTTATTTCCCCAGACTTAAGGCTCGCGAAAATATCTCCGATGGCGGAAGGCATCAATTCCGCTGGCAGCCAGCCCTGATCTCCTTTTTCATTGGGACTACAAGAGAATTCCTCCTGTAGTGCTTTAAAATCCTCGCCCGCTTCTAATTGGGATACCACGTTATGAGCTACTTCTTGGCTTTCTACCGGCATTATCTCTATATGTGCCTGCTCCATCTCAGCAGGTAGTGTGTAAGTGAAATAGTCAAGGAGTTTTTCTCTCGTCAGCTCGGAAGTTACCAGGTCTTGGTAAATTTTGCTGTTGGGCAAATCAAGTTCTTTGATTTTGGCATCTACTTCTTTCTTGCTTATTTCAATCCCCATGTCGTTGGCCCCTTGTTTTATCAATTCAATCTGTTCAATCTGGGTGGTGACGTATTGAGCATAGAACTGATTCGGCTCCATTCTTTTAGTTTGAGCATCAAGCATATCCACATAATAGCCCATATCGAAAGAAGAATCGTTCACCTGGATGACGGTTTCTCGAAAAGGCTTGATATTGCTGTGGTAATATCCCTGTCCCACATAGGCCAAAATTCCACCAAGGAAAACAGCCGCAGCGATTATTATGATGCGGCTCACCTTTTTTTGGCGCTGCCATTTCGATAACTGGTGTTTGGTAGGGGTTATTTTGGGTTCGGTTTTTTTCTGTTTCTTGCTCAAAGCTAATTAACCTTAGCTGTTATTTTTAAAATCTTTCCTCCCTGCTACTTTCAGGGAAGAATGAAGATATCTTACTTAATAATCGTTGCTAGGGCAATGAGCTTATGATAACATATTATTGAATAGTCAGGCGACGGGGTGTAGCGCAGCCTGGTAGCGCACCTGAATGGGGTTCAGGTGGTCGGAGGTTCAAATCCTCTCACCCCGACCAGATTCCTACTTCGCAAAATGCTACGCTGTATCTGGGTTACACACGAATCTATGAGAGGAACTCATGATACATCTTACCTTGGAAAGGAAGCCATTGTATGGTAGCGGCGTCCAATCGTTGGTGAAGCGGCTCAAGCAGAGGGCAGGGATAAATGGTAAAGGAAGCATTCACCGATTTCGCCATACTTTCGCTCTGAATTTTCTCAGGGCAGATCGTAATGTTTTCAACTTGCAATATTTACTGGGGCACTCAGATTTGGATATGGTAAGGAGATACACCAGTGCCCTGGGTATGGAAGACGCCCTGGAAGCTCATGTGAAGGCAAGCCCGGCAGATAACCTGGGCATCAAGTGAGAATTACGTCGATGGTTTTTCCCCGGGCCAAAATTTACACTTATACCGAATGTAATCCCGGCGCAGTAGTACTTCCTCCAGGTGCTTGTGGATTTTCTCCTCTAATGTGCAGAGGTCATAAAAAAGTCTTCTGATATGATTCATCGTATCCTCCTTGTCCACGTAGAGAATCATAACTCTTGGTGTTGACTCAGTCACTACAACTCTTTGTCCCGCTGCTACCCGAGCTGGCGTCTTTTGCCAGCTGAAGTTGAACGGTTCAGGCGTCGCTCTCACAAGCGTAGCAGCTAAATGGGCAATTATGGGCTTTTTAAATTTCTGCGTTAGCTTTGGTTCGAGGAAAGAAAATTCGCTGTATGCAACTATGGAATATGTCTGGCCACGTTTTACTTCATGCCGGTTACTTCACGGGCGATTGCCCATCTTTGCATCTCTGAGGTTCCTTCATAAATTTCCATTAACCTTTGGTCACGGTAGTAACGTTCTACTGCGAAATCCTTAATGTAGCCATAGCCGCCAAAAATTTGAATTGCCTTGTGACAAACTCTGTGAGCTGCTTCACTGGCATAAACTTTTGCCATTGCTGCCTCCTTAAGAGGAGTTTTCCCTGTTTTCTGCGTCAGCCAGGAAGCCTCATAAACCAGCAATCTGGATGTCTCGATATCTATTGCCATATCAGCAATCATCCATTGTATTGCTTGCATATGAGCCAGTTCTGTGCCAAATTGCTTTCTTTCCTTAGCATAATCAACAGCAGCCTCATAAGCTGCTTCAGCAAGACCTAATGACTGAGCCGCTATGTTAGCACGGCTCGCATCTATAGCATCCAGGGCTACTCTGAATCCCCTTCCTTCCTTGCCTATTATGTTAACGGCAGGTATTTTGCAATTATCAAAAATCAGCTCTGTTGTTGAACTGGCGTGCAGGCCCATTTTCCTTTCTCGCTTGCCTATATAAAAGCCAGGAGTATCTTTATCCACGATAAAGGCACTGATTCCACGATACCCTAAAGATGGATCCTTAGTAGCGAAGGTGATGATAAATTCAGCTTCGGCAGCGTTAGTTACGAAGAGTTTGGTGCCGTTAAGAACATAATAATCACCTTCATGTGTATATCTTGTCTGTAATGCAGCAACATCGCTGCCAGCTGCTGGCTCAGTCAAGCCAAAAGCAACTATTGCACCTTTAACTACACGCGGAATGTAGTGGCTCTTTTGTCGTTTGTTGCCATGCATGGTGATGGGATACATGCTCAGACCAACACTGCCTAAATATATGGAACCTAAAGCGGCTGAGCCGCGGGAAATTTCCTGGCAGGCTATAGTAAAAGCTATCACATCCCCGCTCCCTCCATATTCTTGAGGCAAATGAATGCCGAATAATCCGACATCAGCCATCTTTTTAACGGCTTCATGTGGGAATTTCTCGGTTTCATCCCATTCAGCAGCATAGGGCATGACTTCCTTGGCGACAAAATCACGCACCATTGTCTGGAACATCTTCTGTTCTTCAGTGAATTCAAAGTCCATCTTTGCCCCCTTGTATTGATTCAGAGTTATTTTATTTGAAAGATATTGAAAAGGGAAGCTGTTGCTGATGAAGATACTCTTGGATTTGATTCCCTCAGTGCTTTTCAACCAACTTGGGATCGAGTATGCTTGGACACTGCCGAAAGTGCGATATATACTATTTGATGGGTGG
>JGI24025J20009_10000554_pt1 | contig 28968 bp, 32 predicted proteins | sample Cruoilmetagenom3_FD_20009 | JGI IMG/M metagenome (IMG submission 20009) | reverse complement strand
GCAAATGGAACGGCTCGGCGACCAGCCGGGCCACCTTGTGTCTGGGGTTGAAGGAGCCGTAAGGATCCTGAAACACCACCTGCATTTTCCGGCGTAATTCGGCGGGCATGTGGGATCCGGCCTCGACGGGTACACCGTGCACCCTGATCTCGCCACCTTGCAGGGCTTCCAGCCCCAAAATAGCTCGGGTCAGCGTAGACTTCCCGCAACCGCTCTCGCCGACCAGCCCGAGGTTCTCGCCGTTATGGATTGCAAAACTGACATCGTTCACGGCGCGAAAATACTGCGGTTTACCGAACAGGGATGTGCGCGGCAGTCGATAGTCACGCACCGCGTTGCTGACTTCCAGCAAGGGTGCGGGTTTGGCCACGCGGGTATCGCCTTTTTCGGGCACATGACTGGAGGCCTCGAACAGCGCTTTGGTGTAGGGGTGTTTCATTTCGCGGAACAGGGCGTGGGTTTCACCTGCCTCGACGACTTCGCCGGTTTTCATGATGACAATGTGATCGGCGACTTCGGCAACGACGCCAAGATCGTGGGTGATCAGCATCAGGCACATGCCATCTTCGGCGACCAGCTTTTTCAGAAGGTCGAGAATCTGCGCCTGTGTCGTGACATCAAGCGCCGTTGTCGGCTCGTCTGCTATCAGCAGCTTGGGGCGAAGCGCGATGGCCATGGCAATGACCACACGTTGCCGCTGGCCGCCGGATAGTTCGTGCGGATAGCGCGACATGGGAAACTGTTCGGCAGGTAGGCCCACGCGATCGAGGGTATCCCGGGCAATGGCGGTGGCCTCGCTTCGCTCGGCGTCGCCATGAATCAGAACCGTTTCGGCCACTTGGTCGCCGATTGTTTTCACCGGATTGAGAGCCGTCATCGGTTCCTGAAAGATCATGCCGATGTCTTTACCGCGAATTGCACACATCTCGGCTTCGGTTTTGGACAGCAGCTCCTGACCGTCCAGCGTTATTTTGCCGCTAACCTTTGCACCCACCGGCAGCAGATTCATAACCGAAAACGCGGTCATCGACTTGCCGGAGCCGCTTTCGCCGATAACACCGATAATTTCGCTCTTCGCGGCGCTTAACGACACGCTTTTCAGGATTTCGGTACCGTGAATCGACAGGTCGAGATTTTCGATTTGCAGGAAAGCCATCAGCGCGCCCGCCGGATTTTCGGGTCTAGCAGATCGCGTAGCCCGTCGCCCATCAGGTTAAGACCAAGCACCGTTAGAACAATCGCCATACCCGGAAAAATCGCCAAATGCGGGGCAAAGCTGATCATGGTTTGACTTTCCGCGAGCATCCGGCCCCAGCTGGGGATCGGGGGTTGGGCGCCAAGACCAACGTAGGAGAGGCCCGCCTCGGCCAAAATACCCAGACTGAATTGAATGGAGCCTTGGACAATCAGCAGGTTGAGGATGTTGGGGAGGATATGTTCCAGCGAAATATGCGGGGCGCTTTTACCTGCAACACGGGCCGACAACACGAAGTCGCGGGTCCAGAGCGTTAGCGCCGCGCCGCGCGTGAGGCGGGCAAACACCGGAATATTGAAGATGCCGATGGCGATAATCGCGTTGACGGCCGACGGGCCAAAAACCGCCGTGATCATGATCGCGATTAGCAGTGCCGGAAAGGCAAAGACCAGATCGTTGGTCCGCATGATGATTTCGTCGAGCAAGCTGTCTTTACGCGCTGCGGCAGCGAGGCCAAGGGGCACGCCCAGAAGAATACCGATGCCCACCGCAAGTACTGCGACGGCGATTGAAGTGCGGGCGCCAACCATGATCATCGAGAATATGTCACGGCCGAAGTGGTCTGTGCCGAACCAGTGCAGTTCCGTGGGTTTTTGCAGTTTGTGGGCGATGTCCAGTTTAGTGACGTCAAAAGGCGTCCAGAGGAACGAAAGTAGCGCCGCTGCGACGAACACAGTCGCGAGGACCGCGCCAATCATGAAGCTTCGGTTGCGCAGGAAAGCCATCAGCTACGCCTCCGCAATCGGGGATCGACGGCGGCGTAAGCGATATCGACGATAAAGGTCACCAGCACGACGGCAAAGACCAGCAGCATGACGACGCTTTCCACCACGATCAGGTCCCGTTGCGAGATGCTTTGGAACACCAGCCGTCCGAGGCCCGGTAGGAAGAAGACGTTTTCGATGATGATCGCGCCAGCCATCAGGAAGGAAAATTGCAGACCGATGATGGTTAGAACGGGGATCATGGCATTGCGCAGGGCATGGCGCCACAGGGCTTGGCGTTTGGACAGGCCTTTGGCGCGGGCGGTGCGGATGAAATCTTCGGACATCGTGTCGATCAGCGAGGAGCGCATGACACGCGCAAGGATCGAGGCTTGGGGTAACGCCAGCGCGATGGTCGGCAAGGTCAGCGCCTTTAGTCCGACAAACAGCCCCTTGTCCCACCCCGGAAAGCCACCTGCCGAGAACCAGCGCAGGTTGATCGAAAAGACCAGAACCAGCAACATCGCGAACCAGAAGTTAGGCACCGCGACGCCCAGCTGGGTTACGCCCATTACAGACACATCCGCAACAGAACCACGGCGTGAAGCCGCAAGTATACCGGCGGGAAATGCGATTAACGTCGACAGGGTAAGGGCATAGATCGCAAGAGGTAGCGAGATCATAATCCGGTCGCTGACCATGTCCACGACAGGGGTGCGATAGGTATAGGAGGTTCCGAAATCACCGGTCATCATTCCGGTAATCCACGTAATATACCGTGTCATTGCGGATACATTCAGGCCCAGTTCTTCGCGAAGGGCGGCGACGGTGTCCGGTTGGGCGTTGATCCCCAGCATATAGGAGGCCGGGTCACCGGGGACGACCTCTATCGCCACAAATATCACGACGCTTGCCGCCAGTAAGCTCAGGCCAAGGGATAGCATTCGTTTCAGCGTATAGCGAAGCATGGGAACCGGTTTTCAAAGGAGAGGAGTGCCGAGGCGAGCGCGAGCGCCTCGGCTAATTGGATCAGTCGTTCCAGTAAACGGCCGTCAGATCAGTCGCCTGTGTTGGCGCGTTCTGCCAAAGGCCGACGATGTTGGCGTTTGCCACGGTCGTGCTGGCAAGCTGGAACAGATAACCGTTGACGTAATCGTCCGCAATCATGCGCTGTGCTGCCTTCAGGATGAAACTGCGATCTCCGGGTTCGGTTGCCGCGTTCAGGTCTTCCATCAGTTCCTGGAAGGCTGCACTGTCATACTGGAAGTAGTATTCCGGACGGGCGTAGATGCCGATGTCCATAGGCTCGGTATGCGAGACGATAGTCAGGCCGAAGTCATAGCCACGGAAAACCTGCTCTAGCCATTGCGCCCATTCCAGATTGCTGATTTCGACGTTGATGCCGACTTCGCGCAACTGTGCGGCGATAATCTCGCCACCACGACGTGCGTAGCTTGGTGGTGGCAGTTTCAGCGTGGTTTCGAACCCGTCTGGGTAGCCCGCTTCGGCCAGCAACGATTTCGCCAAGGCTGGATCGTAGTTCGACTGGCCGGTTAGGTCGATATAGTCGGGGTTGTGCGGTGCGAAGTGTGTGCCGATTGGTGTCCCCAAACCAAACATTGCGCCGTCGATGATTGCTTGACGGTCGATTGCGTGGGACATGGCCTCGCGAACCTTCACGTTGTCAAAGGGTGGCATTTTGTTGTTCGTCGAAAGGATGGTTTCCCCTTCGGTGGAACCAACGAGCACTTGGAAACGTGGGTCTGCTTCGAATTGCGGCAGGTTTTCAGGGGCGGGATACTGCGGGAAAGCATCGACATCTTCGGCCATAACGGCGGCGAATGCGGCGGTCGGGTCAGAGATGAATTTGAAGGTCGCACTGTCCAGTTTCGCAGGTGTGCCCCAATAATCGGCGTTCTTGGTGATGGTGATATTGTCACCCTGCACCCAGTTTGTGAACGTGAAGGGGCCGGTGCCGACAGGATGGGTTTTGGCGTCGTCGATGGTCTCCGGTGCCACGATAACCGCATCACCCCAAGCCATGTTGAACAAGAATGCGCCGTTTGGCGCGGACAATGTCACACGAACAGTTGTCGGGTCGAGCGCTTCGACCGTGTCGATACCTGCGAACAGCGTTTTTTGTGCGTTGGTCGATTCTTCAGCACGCGCGCGGTCCAGCGAGAACTTCACGTCCTGCGAGTCCATCGAGGTGCCATCGTGGAACTTCACACCGGAGTGGAGGCTGAAGGTATAAGTCAAACCGTCTTCCGAAATCATCCATCTTTCGGCTAGCGCCGGCATGATCGAGCCGTCAGCGGCAAAGCGCGTCAAACCCTCGAAAATATTCGCATAAACGACACTGTCGATCGCGCCAGCCGCAGCACCGGTCGGGTCGAGGTGCGGTGGCTCAAGCTGCATACCGATAGTGATATCGGTTGTTTCGGCGTAGGCCATACCGGCCGTGATCGCCAGCGCGCTGGTCAACGCCAGCTTCATTGTTGTGTGTTTCATATTTCCCTCCGGTTTATTTTGGGGCGTTCAAGGCTATGCGCCCTGATCCGTCAGTAACTCTGCCAAAGCTAACCCCATTACTTTGGCGGAGTCTATCATATCTTGCACTGCAATATATTCGTCCGGCTGGTGCGCGAGGTCTAAAATACCCGGTCCATAGGCGATGCAATTCTTCATCCGCCCAATCCGGTCGATGTGTTTTTGGTCGTAGGTGCCCGGTGAAACAACATATTCCGGCGATTTCTCAAGAACTTGCTCAATCGCACGGCTAACCGTGGCCACAACCGGCGCCTTCTTGTCGGTCATCGTCGGCAGGACCTCGTGCATGTCGCGGATATCATAGCGGAATTTCTCACGCTCCGACTGCACTTTATCCAGCACATCCAGCATTTCCTGCCGCACATCGTCGATATTTTCTTCAAGTAAGAACCGCCGGTCGATAATCATTTTGCAACTGTCCGGCACAACGGGTGAAGGTAATCCGTCGAAATCGTCGTCCTGTTCTTTCTGCCCGCCGTGGATGGAGTTGATATTCAGCGTCGACTGCTTGGCCCCCTCGGGCACAATCGGCATATCGGTACGTTTCAGTGCCAAGGCGGGGAACAGACTCGCCTCCATTTCTTCCATCACAGCGCCCATGTGCCGCACCGCGCAATCGCCCAGAAACGGCATGGAGCCGTGGGCAATATGCCCGTGCGTCTCGATCTCGGCCCACCAGACGCCGCGATGTCCCAAACAAACGCGATCTTTATTGAGCGGCTCGGGGATGATGACGTGCTGAACCCGTTCCGGCGTAAAGAACCCTTTTTCGGCCAGATAGGCGACGCCCCCGAACCCGCCGGTTTCTTCATCCGCGGTGCCGGAAATCTCGATAGCGCCGGAATAGTCCGGCCATGAGTCGATAAATGCCTCGACCGCAATGATCGAGGTGGCAAGCCCCCCCTTCATATCACAGGCCCCACGACCATAAATTTTACCGTCAGCCAGCTCGCCACCGAACGGGTCATAGGTCCAGCCCTGCCCGACATCGACCACATCGATGTGACTGTTGAAATGCACACAATCACCGGCGCGTGGGCCTTCACGTCGTGCAACAACATTCCAGCGGGGGTATTTGTCGCTGTCACCGGGGGTGCCATAAGCACGTACCATTTCAATGGCAAAACCACGACCAGCCAGTCGCCGCGCCAGATATTCACAAATCTGCAAATAGTTCTCGCCCGGCGGATTGAGCGTTGGAATTTGGATCAAATCCTGTGTCAGCGCTATCAAATCATCGCTGGCGGCGTCAATTCTAGCCAAAAATTCAGCGGTTTTCGTATCCTGACGATTCATGCAGTGACGCCCCAATATTAACTGTGTTTAACAAGCGACCAGTCTGATGATATGATCTCGCCGCAGCAATACGGTAGAAATACGGGGACACATGGACGACCTGACACAACTGACCTTCGATCACGCCCCGGTCGGTCTCGTCCTGACCGAGAACCGGATAATCAAGTCCTGCAACCAGACGTTCGCAGAGCTGTTCGGGTATAAAGTAGCGGAACTGGTTAACCAGTCGTTCCGTATGCTGTACGAAACCCGCAAGGAATTCGACGAAATACGGGATATCGGTCTGGCCCCCTTGCGCGAGACAGGAGATTACACCGACGAGAGGCTTATGCTGCATCGCGACGGCACGATGTTCTGGTGCAGGTTTCGCGCCCACACTCTAACACCGGACGATCCGCTGGGCCGGACTGTCCTGACCTTCACCGATATTTCGGAAACGCACCAGCCGTTCAGCCTGACCCCGCGCGAAAGGCAGGTTGTTCTGCTGTTACGAAAAGGCCGGACCAGTAAGGAGATAGCGCGCAGCCTTTCCATATCACCACGAACGGTAGAAGATCACCGCGCCAGACTATTGTCTAAATTCGAAGTGAAAAACGTCGCCGGATTACTTGCCCGACTGGCCGGAACAGGGCAACCATAACGGCGGGCTCCCGCCCGTCAGGGCGTCGTTTGGCACGCCAAACGAAACCCCTCCCGTTGGGGGTGGCCTCGCTTCGCTCGGCGATTGCTACTTACTGCGGGATTGTTTTTCGACGATGCCGGATATGCCTTCGCGACGCTCCAGTTCCTCCAGAACATCTTCCCATTTAACCCCGCGCGATGAAAGCATCACCAGCATGTGAAACAGTACATCGGCAGCCTCTTCGGTCAGGTTCTTGGGGTCGTCCTTGGCCGCCGCAATAATCGCCTCGACCGCCTCTTCGCCAAACTTTTCGGCGCATTTGTAGGGGCCACGCGCGAATAGTTTCGCTGCGTAGGAATTTTTATCGTCACCACCCTTGCGGGCTTCAATTTTCCGCGCGAGGCGGGTCAGGACATTTGCCATTATAATCTCACCGGCACGCCGGCCTCTTGCATGAATTCTTTAGCTTCGCGAATGGTATAATCACCAAAATGGAAAATGGAAGCCGCGAGTACCGCCGAAGCATGCCCCTCCACCACTCCGTCAACGAGGTGTTGCAGGTTTCCCACACCTCCGGAGGCGATAACCGGCACAGACACCGCATCAGCGATAGCGCGGGTCAATGGCAGATTATACCCGTCGCGCGTTCCATCACGATCCATCGAGGTCAGCAAGATTTCACCCGCCCCCTTGGACACAACAAGCTTCGCAAACTCGACCGCATCAATGCCTGTCGGCCTCGATCCGCCATGCGTAAAAATCTCCCATTTGCCGGGCGACACCGTCTTTGCGTCAATCGCCACAACGATGCACTGGTTGCCGAACTTGTTGGCACTGTCAGCAATCACATCCGGATTAGCCACCGCTGCGGAGTTGAACGAGACCTTGTCCGCCCCCGCCAACAACAGCTTGCGAACATCTTCGGGGGTGCGGACACCGCCACCGATGGTCAGGGGCATGAAGCATTGCTCGGCTGTTCGGGATACCAGATCATACATAGTGCCGCGATTTTCGACGGTTGCGGCGATGTCGAGGAAGCATAGCTCGTCGGCGCCCGCCGCATCGTATGCCTTAGCGGATTCCACGGGGTCGCCAGCATCGATCAGGTCGACGAAGTTGACGCCTTTAACGACACGACCATCTTTGACGTCTAGGCAGGGGATTATGCGGGTTTTAAGCATTGGACTTTTCCCAAAGGCAGCCACCATAACACCCCCAAACAACAGAAGCTATTTTCTGATTTGTGTTAACTGCCTCAATAAGGGAATTGCCTGTGATTATCTGAAGTTCATTAGCACCTAAACCATATATCGTTGCATTTACGGCATCGTATATTATACGCCAATCTGTATCGCTAAATTGATAAGACTCACTTGGTTGTTTAAGTTGTTTGTGAATATTCTGCGCAATAGTTTTATCTCGATTAAAAATGCGCGAGATTTCTTTTACACTTCCGCCCCCCCAGACTTCGACTAAGCACGAACGTAGAAAACTAGCTTCCTCTGGTGAAAGTTTTATTCCAATTTCATGAGACATATTCACCCCTTCAAGAATTTAGCGGCTTTGGCCACATCAATTGCGCCGTCATATAACGCACGGCCAGAGATTGCGCCATCAAGTGGAGCGCCGCAGGTTTTCAGGGCTTTCAGATCGTCCATTGAGCTAACTCCGCCGGAGGCAATCACGGGGATCGAGACTGCGTTTGCCAGCGCCGCTGTGGCTGCTACGTTCGGGCCTTGCATTGCGCCGTCGCGGTCGATGTCGGTGTAGATGATGGCGGCGACACCTGCGTCTTCGAACTTACGGGCCAAGTCCAGCGCGGTTACGTCGGTTGTTTCGGCCCAACCTTCAACCGCGACCATGCCGTCGCGTGCGTCGATGCCGACGGCGACTTTGCCGGGGAACAGGCGAGCGGCCTCTTTCACCAGTTCGGGATCACGTACCGCCACGGTTCCCAAAATCACCCGCGCCAGACCTTTGTCCAGCCAGCGTTCAATCGTTGCGATGTCGCGAATACCGCCGCCAAGTTGGGCGGGAATATCGCAAGCTTTCAAAATCGCCTCGACCGGCGCGGCGTTCACAGGCTCACCCGCAAAAGCGCCATTCAGGTCAACCAGATGCAACCACTCGCAACCGGCGTCCTGAAAGGATTTCGCCTGCGCGGCGGGGTCGTCACTAAACACCGTCGCCTGATCCATTTCGCCTTTATACAAGCGCACGCAATTGCCGTCCTTCAGGTCGATAGCTGGGTAAAGGATCATCAGAACGTCTCCAAATTCAGGTTCGCGCGTTACATATCGTGATTGCCACCTGACTTAAAGTAAATGTTGACCTGAACAAGGGTAATCGAGTGGGATCGCATTTCAAACAGGAGGATAACGTAAAAAAATTCTAATGATAATCGCTCTGGTTCTACCCGGGCTAGCGAGCGCCGAGACTTTGACGGGCGTGTTTAAAACCGAACCCGGTGATACTGGCGGATTTCTACATGTAGGAATGGCTCCCTGCACTGACGATGCTTCCCTGACATGCGGCACGATTTTACGCGCCGATCATGGTGACAGCTCGGCAAATACCGGCTATGGAAATTTAGGCAAACCGATCGTTTGGGCCATGAAGGATCGTGGAAACGGCAAGGGTTAGCTGGCACCTCGTCAAAACCATCGTGGTGGTTGTCCTTGCTGGTTCGAAAAAACGCATCAAGGAAATTTTTGCGTTGCAGGAAGACTAACCTAAACTGCGGCCTTCAATACCGGCATGGCCAGTTCAAGGGTTCTGCTGAAAATCACTTCTGCGCCGTAAGGTGCGTTGACAAGGGCGAGGCCGGAACCGGTCATGCCCTTGTTCTCTTTCAGGTCAAAGGACACTTCGTCGACCAGATGCGGCAACCGTAGCGCTGCCAACATTTCCTTGTGGCGTGCTGCTTTCAGGATTGGATACCAGATCAGGACCGTAGCTTCTGGCCATTTTGCCACCAGCTTCTTTGTAAACTCCGCCACCTGCAGATATTCGGTCTTCACCTCGTATGAGGGGTCAATCAACACCAGACCTTTGCGCGGTTTCGGTGGCGATATTGCCAGAACGCCCTCATAGCCATCACGATGCTGTACGGACACACCGGCACCTTTAATGTTGGCCTTCAGGGCCGCATATTCGGCGGGGTGCAATTCCATCAGGTGCAACTTATCAGTCGGCCTTAACAGCGCCTGTGCAATTGCTGGTGATCCGGGGTAAGCGGTCTCGCCATGGCGGCTGCGGATCGCTTTAAGCGCGTCGGTGAACGGGCAGTCAGGCAAGTCGATTTTCGCGATTCCGGCGTCCGCCTCGCCGGTTTTAGCGGTTTCGGCCGAAGCCAGATCATAGAGCCCCCGCCCCGCGTGCGTTTCCATATAGGTTAACGGCCGCGCTTTGCGGGTCAGCAGCGCCAGCAGTTCCGCCAAGGCGATATGTTTGTGCAAGTCGGCAGGGCCACCGGCATGATATGCGTGCTGATATGATAACATGTAGCGTGGCTACCGGATTGCCGCGCATGCGTCCATTGGGAAATGTCTGGATGTGGCCTTTCGTCTATTGAAAAGCAGAGCTGCCCCGATTAGAACGGTTCTAAACTGAAGCCAAGTATAAGGATTGACCAATGCAAGCTGGCGTAACACTACCGAAAATCACCTTCAAAACCCGCGTGCGTGACGAATCTGTGGACGGCGACAATCCGTTCCGTTGGCAGGATATGACCACGGACGATTACTTCGCCGATAAACGCGTTGTTCTATTCTCGCTGCCGGGAGCGTTTACGCCAACATGTTCAACATACCAGTTGCCCGGTTATGAAAACGGCGCCGCGGATTTTGCGGCTGAAGGTATCGACGAGATTTACTGTATGTCGGTAAACGACAGCTTTGTGATGAACAAATGGGCGCAATCGCAGGACCTTAAAAACGTAAAGGTTATTCCTGATGGTTCTGGCACCTTCACACGTCAAATGGGTATGCTGGTTTCCAAGGATAATCTGGGCTTTGGCATGCGCTCTTGGCGTTACGCTGCGGTCGTCAACAACGGTGTTATTGAAGCATGGTTCGAAGAACCTGGTCGCGTTGATGAACGCGAAGGTGACCCATACGGCGAATCTGCGCCAGAAACAGTTCTGGCTTGGTTGAAAGCTAACAAATAAATCTGATATCATACGCGCGAGGCACAAACCTCGCGCTTTTTCTTTGAGGCTAAAATGGTTTTCCTGATTCTTATGGTTTTGCTGCTTTATGTTGTGCAGACTTTCCTACCCTCCGCAATAATGTCGCGGGACGCCGGACCCGAGGTTATGCATTACGCCGGTGGCTCACGAGACGAACCGCTGCAACTAACTAAACACGCTGGTCGAGCCTTGCGTGCGCTACACAATATGAACGAAGCAATGTTTGTATTCTTGCCCCTATCCCTGTTGGCTGTGTTCTATAACATGGACGACGGGTTGGTCTGGTGGGGTGCGCTGGTGTTTCTGCTGGCACGTGTGGCCTATGTTCCAGCCTATATCACTGCGATTGGCATGACACGGTCCATGGTCTGGACGGTCGGGCATGTTGGCCTTGGTATGATGGCCTGGGCCATTATTGCGGCGATGTAACAGGGGGCCATTGACTCCCCTCTCCAAATCCATATAACCCCGCCATCCGGTGCCGCGAGGCTCCGGCAATTGGTGTTTGTGGCCCTCGCAAGGGGACGCCTGTCACCCGGGCCAATAATGGCAAGGGGAAGGAAAGCACCTTTCATATTGTTGAAAGGATCCAGCCGTGACTAAACGTACAGCTGCCAAATATAAAATTGATCGCCGTATGGGCGAAAACATTTGGGGTCGTCCCAAGTCGCCAGTAAACCGTCGCGAATACGCACCAGGCCAGCACGGTCAGGCTCGTAAGCAGAAACTGTCCGACTTCGGTACACAGTTGCGCGCCAAGCAGAAGCTTAAAGGTTACTACGGCGACATCACCGAGAAACAGTTCCGTCGCATCTTCGGCGAAGCCGACCGCGTAAAAGGCGATACAGGTGCTAACCTTATCGGCCTGCTAGAACGCCGTCTGGACGCCGTTGTTTACCGCGCTAAATTCGTTCCGACAATCTTCGCCGCGCGTCAGTTCGTGAACCACGGTCACGTCACTGTAAACGGCAAGAAAGTGAACATCGCTTCTTACCGTGTTAAAGAAGGCGACGTTATCGCTGTTCGTGAAAAGTCCCGTCAGATGGGTCTGGTCATGGAAGCGGTTGCTTCGGCCGAGCGTGACACACCTGAGTACCTGAACATCGACACAAACAAGCTGACTTGCGAATTCGTTCGCACACCAGGCCTGTCCGACGTTCCTTACCCGGTAATGATGGAACCGAACCTAGTGGTCGAGTTCTACGCGAAAAACTAAGCTTTTTCGCTTCCGATATTTTCAAACGGGCTGCACTTTTGGTGTGGGAGTTTGGCGATATCCGCCAATAAATACATTGAACCATAAAATGGGGCCTGCACTTAGTTGTGTGGGCCCTAATATTTTGGAAGACAATCCAATACCAGAATTCCAAAGCAGGCAACTAGCCGTGATCTCGTGAATGTCGGCTCCGAGCCCTTTGTGGTCGTTGCTTTTTTTCAAAAACCCCTTACACCCTCAGCAAGGAGAGGTCGTTTCTGTGCCTCGATTTTGAGGAAACTCTAATGTGGCGATTGACATCCTGCGTACTCTTGGTGTTTTCAACAGGCCCTGCTTTTGCTGAGGTCTGCGACAAGGTACGGCCAAATTGGGACCCATCAAGCGAGCCAGTAGATCAGCTTCAAGAACTCTACTACATTTTCAGCAGCCCGCTTGGTATCATCCTTATTGCATTGTGGGTTCTGGCCCTGTTCTTCAAGAGAACGATGCTATCCGTTTTTGCGGCGTTTGTTTTGATCGCTGTCAGCGGCCTGATTGCAGCGAACTGGTTTTGGCCTGACGATGGGGTCACCTACGGGGCGCATCTAGAAGGATGTACAGGTAATCCACTAGCCACCTGTCTAGTATTGGTCGTTATGGCCGGTATGTCATTCATAGGCGGCAAGACCCGAAAATCCTAATGTGTCTTGGCGTTCGCTTCGTCCGCATAGGCGACGTTGACAGTTTAGCATCAAATGCCTGCTCTGAGCCCACACTAACGGATGTTTTAATGCGTAACTCTCTTTGGAATGTTACAATTTTAATATGCAAAACAACGACCGAATATCAATCAGTAGAAAAACACTTTTCGTGATTTCGCCGGTGATTGGCATTTCTGTAGTCTTGATCGCGAAAGACAAGGCGCCGGAAGTGCTGCTGTTTCTAATTGGCGTTTTTGCCGGTGTCTTAATCGGGAAGCATTTCTTTGGTCAAAATGAAACAAAGCCAGACGGAGATTAAGGCCAGGACGTTGTGCTGACGACAAAATCAGATGCCGGCGTTGAGCCCATTTTGCCGATCTTCTGCAACACGGCGAATGGCTTCTATCACGGGAGAGGAAAAAACCGTTCAACAACGGCTTTGGTTTTGAACAAGGATTGTGGTGGTACAAAACAAGGCAGTTACGTCACACTCCGTAAGCGAGCGTTTGATGCGCGGCCCCTAGGTCTGGCATGCGAACAATGTACTGTCGCCGCCCGTGTAACCCGCGTTATCCTTCTCGTCCGGGTTCGTCCGGATCGTTGGAGAACAGTGCGATCTTGTTGCCTTGAGGGTCGCGAAGGTAGCCAACATAAAAATGCGGTCCATACGAAGCGCGGAAGCCCGGCTGGCCCTCGTCAAAGCCACCTGCGGCAAGCGCGGCGGAGTGAAGGTCACGAACCTGCTTTTGACTGCGAGCCTCAAATGCGATCATAACACCGTTCCCAGCCGAGGCCGGATGTCCATCGAAGGTTGGTTTAATGTAGAAATCCGGCGGAGCGGCAGACTGACCAGGTTGTTCGGGCAGCGCGTAGCTCAGACCCTCAGGACCCTCCTCCAGCCCGTACTCAAGGGCTGGCAGGAACGCAGAGTAAAACTGTTTCGCGCGAGCGATGTCATCAGCACCGACGGTGACGTAGGCAATCATGCTTCGTGTTCCTTTCCGGAAGTTTGGTTATTTCAACGAGTTTACTGCATAATGGTAGACCAACACACTATTCGGCTCAATAACCGCTACACGAAACGACGCATGATCGAACATTTAGGCATATTGCAACTAAGGGCTCAAAGTAGTCATTCGTTCGCTGGCAAAATCACACCGAAAACGACCGTTTGTTGAACAGCTCCCCCAAAGCCGACATTGGTGCAATTGCAGCGAAAGCTCACTTTGTCCGCTTAGTTGCCGTTAAACACTAATATCAAAATGCATGAATTTACGAAAATTCAAGCAATACAGTCCGGTCTAGCTATAGTCCGCTGGTTCTGGTCGTGTTGAACATCGTTTGCTCAGCAACTTCCTACCCGATCGGTGTGTTTTCTGACCGAACCGACAGGAGAGTAATTCTGATCGGGCGGTAGCACCGGCGGACGGAGCCTTCAAAGCGGTAGCGGCCGCTGCTCCTCAATCGCTTCCATCGCGAAATAGGATGTGACGGAGTCCAGTTCGACCTTCGAGATCAGGCGTTGGTACACACGGTCNTAGCTCGCCATATCCTCGGTCACGACCTTCAGCATGTANTCGTAATCGCCACCNATCCGGAAAAAGTCGATAACTTCGGGAATGGTGGAGACATGGGTGCGGAAGCTCTTCAGCCANTCNGCGGAATGGTGGCGGGTTCGCAGCATTACAAACACCACCAATCCTAGTCCAAGCTGCTGCCGGTCCAGCTGGATGGTCGAGCCGGTGATAATTCCACTGGCGTTTAACGCCTGCAACCGACGCCAACAGGCATTCTGCGACAGACCGACTTTTTCCGCGAGTTCACGTTGCGAAAGCGTGGAGTCGATTTGCAATGCAGCCAAAATGGATTGGTCAATTTGATCTGGTTTATCATCTTTCATTCGATCATTTGACACACCACTACGGCGTTATGCAAGTATAATGATAATGATTATTGCATGAAACTAGGGTCAAATACACACAACAAGGAGCCCCTTATGACCCTACAATCATTTCGCGAAACACTGAACGTAACGAATCCGACCGAATACCTGCGTGCCGGCTTGATCGGCGAGGGCATGATGATCCCCGGAGAAACCGGTGACAATCCGCTGGTCTACGCTGATTACGTCGCATCGGGCCGCGCGTTGATGCAGGTGGAGGACTTCATAACCCACAAAGTGTTGCCGTTTTATGCCAACAGTCACACCGATACGTCCTATACCGGCGCCTACATAACCAAATTGCGCGAGGATGCGCGTGCCGAAATTGCGCGCCTGACCAATGCCGTCGACGACTGTTCGGTCATCTTTGCAGGCTCGGGAGCGACGGCAGGGCTGAATCGTCTCGTTGCTTTGACAGGTATTGAGGCCGCGCAAAATCCGGTAGTATTTCTTGGACCTTACGAGCACCACTCGAACATATTGCCGTGGCGCGAAAGCAAAGCCAAAGTCGTCGAGATTCCCGAGGCGGAGGATGGTGGTCCTGATCTGGAAGCTTTGGAACGCGCGTTATTGGAGCATCAGGATGCCGATCTGAAGATCGGAACGTTTTCAGCGGCGTCCAACGTCACGGGTGTTATAACCGATACGGTTCCTGTGACCCGCATCCTGAAATCCCGCGGCGCAGTGTCGATATGGGACTACGCTGGTGGCGCGCCCTATTTGTCGATCGACATGGGAACCGGCACCGATGCGGAAAAAGACGCCGTCATTCTATCGGCACATAAATTCCCCGGTGGTCCGGGTGCTTCGGGAGTTTTGATCGTTCGCGACAGCGCCGTGAAACTGGACATTCCCAGCTGGCCCGGCGGCGGCACGGTTGAGTTCGTTTCGCCTTGGGAGCAGGACTACACCGCTGATATCGCCACCCGCGAAGAAGCCGGTACGCCAAACGTGATCGGCGACATTCGGGCCGCGTTGGTGTTTATGGTTAAGGACGCGATTGGTCAGGACGCCATCACAGCACGAGAGCACGAGTTGAACGCCTTGGCTTTCGACGCGTGGTCCGGCAATCCGCATCTGACTTTGTTAGGGGTCGAGAAACCCAGCCGCTTGCCTATTTTCTCGTTTTTAGTGAAAGACGCGGCTGGCCAGCAGGTTGACCCGCAGTTCTTCACCCGCTTGTTAAGTGACCGATATGGCATTCAGGCCCGCGGTGGTTGTGCGTGCGCCGGTCCTTACGGGCATCGATTGCTTGGCATTGACCGGGCGACTTCGGACCGTTTAAGGGCCGAAATTCTGGCGGGTAACGAGTTGGCGAAGCCGGGCTGGGTGCGCCTGAACTTCAGCTACCTGATGGACAATGCGACGGCGATGTTCATCATCGACAGCGTAAACGAATTGTCGGCAACACTGGCGGCAGAAATCAACGCGTTTGGTTCGCAGCAGGCACAAGGNTAATCAGGCTGGCAAGGCTTGCGGNGTACGATTGTCCACCAGCCGGTCTGTTATAGCGGCGCCAATCCAGAAGAAGGTCAGGGCGATCCACGCGGTTAAGGCGAAAGCCGAGCCGCCGGTCACCCCTGCACCAATCGCGCAACCACCGGCCAACATGCCGCCAAACCCCATCATCGCGGCACCAGTCAGATACCGACGCATGGATGCGCCGCTTTCAAAACCCTGCAACTTCAATTCGTGCGACCATGCGGCTGCCAGAAACGCCCCGAGGAATACGCCGGGCACCAAGCCAACATCAAAATCAAGCGCCGCGTTGCGGCTTAGGAAAAACATAAGCGTGTCGGCGGATGGGCCGGTGAAGGTTGCGCTTTCGATCTGGACGGGGTCGAAACTTACGGACGAGAGCGAATAGGTCAGGAACCAGCCCAACGCGACCGCAAAGCCAACGCCTGATGCCATGAACAATATTCGTTTTCCGACACGGTTTTTGTAGGCCACGTAGAGAGCGTAAACAGCGAACCCCAGACCAATCACAGCACCAAACCAGCCGGGTAAACCGAGGCTGTCCAAAATCTGGACATTTGCGCCGTTCGGGGTGATCCACAGGCCAGCCAACCAGTCGCGCAGGGGTGACAACAAGCCATGCAAGCTCATTTGTGCGACAACTGCGAAAACAAGGCCCGAAATGACGGCCCTCAAGTTTCCTGTGGCGGCCAAAACCAGCAGCCTTCCCGAACAACCACGCGCCAGCACCATGCCTGCGCCAAAGATCAAACCACCGATGATAGCGCCGGAGATTGAACCGGGAGCGGCCAGCATGCGGGCTTGGTCGAGGGAGATAACATCGAAGAAAATCGCGCCTTGGGTCCAGAAAAGCGCGGTGGCGAAGGTCAGCAGCCAGATCGCGGTTTTGGGTCCGATGTTACCGCGTGCGAACTCGACCGCTGCGGCGCGTAGACAAAACTGCGAGCGTTGCGCGGCGATTCCGAAGACCACGCCCACTAGTAATCCTGCCAATGCGACAGCGCGATCCTCGCCAATAGTTTCAAGTAGCCAGACTAAATCCATGATGCGTTCCGGTTTTCTATATTAGAACACACGCATATATAACTCGCGGCATGCGCCCTTGATCTATGTCATGTCCAATGCACATTGTTCTGGTCATTCGGGGGAAAGGGCCGTAATCCTGCCGAATGTCCATATTCCGCGCCAAAAGAATAGTTACGCTGACCGAGGCCAAGTCCTTGCCACGATGGCAACAGCCGGTGACTCTGCTGATCGTCATGGCAGCCGCCTTGCCGTTGGCGTTTTCGACTTGGTTGGCATTGCTGAACAATTTTGTCATCGAAGTGGCGAATTTCGACGGAGTCGACATCGGTTGGCTTCAATCGGTTCGCGAGATTCCCGGTTTTCTGGCCGTTGGTGTTATCGTGATAATCATGTTTATGCGAGAACAAGTATTGGCTTTGGTGAGCCTGCTTGTGCTTGGTCTGGCGGTGATGGTCACCGGCTTTTTCCCGACCATCGGCGGTTTGCTGGTTACGACCATGATCAGTTCAATCGGGTTCCACTATTACGCCACCGTCAGTCAGTCGTTGCAGTTGCAATGGCTGGACAAAGACAAAGCCCCGCAGATGCTGGGATGGATCGTTTCCGCTGGTTCAGCGGCATCGCTTGTGGCGTACGGATTGCTGGTTTTGGGGTGGAAGACACTCGGGTTGTCCTACAATTTTGTTTACATGGTCGGAGGCGGAGCAACGGTTCTGATCGCGATTATCTGTTGGTTCGCCTATCCGCAGTTTGAATCGCCTGAAACGCAGCACACCAAAATGATCCTGCGCAAACGGTATTGGCTATATTACGCGCTGGAATTTATGGCCGGTGCGCGCCGCCAGATTTTTGTTGTTTTTGCGGCCTTCATGATGGTTGAACGATTTGGATTCGAGGTCCACGAAGTGACCGCCCTGTTCCTGATTAACTTTGTCGCAAACATGCTTTTTGCGCCGTTGATGGGTCACATGGTGGCGCGGATTGGCGAGCGTAAGGCGCTGGCTTTCGAGTACGTCGGCCTGACGCTGGTATTCCTTGCCTATGGCGGCATTTTCTTTTTCGGCTGGGGCGTCGTGCTGGCCGCCGCGCTGTACGTCATCGACCATCTGTTCTTCGCACTGGCTTTTGCGCTGAAAACCTACTTCCAGAAAATTGCCGATCCCAAAGATATTGCCCCAACGGCGGCGGTTTCTTTTACCATCAACCATATCGCGGCGGTGTTCCTGCCCGCCGCGCTTGGCTACTTGTGGATCACCTCGCCCAGCATGGTGTTTGTGCTGGCGGCGGGTATGGCGGTCACTTCGCTGTTGCTGGCGCTGATGATCCCACGGCATCCCGAAGCAGGGAACGAGACAATATTCTCGCNCCGTCGCTCGGCNGTTTCGCCCTAAACTTCGGGGCGGTCACCCATCAAATATCTCGGCCCAACACCGTTTTTCGCCGCACGGTCCTGCGGATTGTAGAGCGCACATTTTCGCAAAGACAGGCACCCGCACCCGATACAGCCATCGAGGTTGTTTCGTAGTTTGGTCAGGGTTTCGATCCGCTGATCCAACTCGTCGCGGAAACCGCGGCTAATTCTGGTCCAATCCTGTTTGGTCGGAGTACGCCCATCCGGCAACGCCGCGAACTGCTCGCGAATTTGGCCGATCGTGAATCCGAACTGCTGGGCGATCTGCACAAACGACAGCCGCCGGATATCGGAGCGCAAGTACCGCCGCTGGCCACCGGCGTTCCGTTCCGGATGGACCAACCCTTGCGTCTCGTAATAGCGGATTGCGGACACGGCCAAACCTGTGCGTTCTGCAAGTTGCCCGATGCTAAGATTTCCTGTCGGAATATTTTTCATGGAACCCTCTAAATAATACCTTGACCTAAAGTTAGGTTTAGTAATTACAAGGTAAAAATCAAACGGTCAATACTTATGGAGAAGAAAATGAAAAGTGCAATTTTGGAACATGTGAACGTGACGGTCAGCAACCCGAGCAAAACGGCGGCGATGCTGTGTGATCTATTCGGCTGGCACGTCCGCTGGCAAGGGGACGCGATTATGGGGGGTCGGACGATACACGTCGGCACCGAGGATTCTTATGTCGCGGTATACGCGCCAAAAGGCGAGACAAGCGCCACAGACAGTAGCTATGGCATCCGCGGCGGGTTGAACCACATTGCCGTGGTGGTCGAGGATATCGCAGTCACCGAAAACCTCGTTAAGGCGGCGGGGTTTATGCCCGTTAATCATGGCGATTACGAACCCGGCCTGCGGTTCTATTTCCGGGACCATGACAACATTGAGTTCGAGGTGGTCAGCTACCCGTAAACTTCGCCTTTCCCGCGCTTCGTCTGGTGGTATAGTCTACGATCAGACGAAACCGGAAATGGACCCTCGATATGTTCGGAATGACCAAAAAACTCGATATACCTTCCAAGGCGGACGCTCTACCCGGGCGACCCGAGGCAATTCTGACTGACGAGAAGCATTTCGTGAACGGCAACCCGCTAAAGCCACCCTTTCCTTCGGGCATGGAGGTGGCCGTTTTCGGGATGGGATGTTTCTGGGGCGTAGAGCGCATATTCTGGGGGCTGGAAGGTGTCTGGGTTACGTCTGTCGGGTATCTCGGCGGCCATACACCCAATGCAACATACGAAGAAGTATGCACCGGCCGGACGGGGCACAACGAGGTGGTGCAGGTGGTCTTTGATCCAGCAATTCTGCCTTACGATAAGCTGCTGCAGGTATTCTGGGAGGGGCATGACCCGACGCAGGGCATGAAACAGGGGAATGATCGCGGCACGCAGTACCGCTCGGGCATTTATTGTTTTGACGATGCGCAGATCAAAGCAGCCGAGGCATCGCGGGACGTATTTCAAGCACAGTTGACGAAAAGCGGATTCGGGGAAGTCACCACTGAAATCCTTTCCGCTGGCCCGTATTATTACGCCGAAGGGTATCACCAGCAGTATCTGGCCAAGAATCCCGCCGGATACTGTGGAATTGGCGGCACCGGTGTGACCTGCCCTATCGGCCTGACTTGACCTTTGTGCGACGCGGGCCTATCGCCCTACGTCAAAGGAGAACCGCATGCCCACTTTCACAGCCCTGACCACACTTCGCGACAAAGCCAAAGCCGAAGCACTTGCCGAGGCGGTGGAGCGCTTGATTCCCGAGCCAACCGGTGTCGGGGTTTTCGAGGTCGAGGACGGATCTGGCACGTGGGAAGTCGGCGGGTATTTCATTGAACAACCGGATGAGGTTGGTCTGGCGTTGTTGGCTGCAGTACACGGCGCGCGGCCATTTGCGGTTTCNNAACTGGAAGACCGTGACTGGGTCGCACANGTACGGCGCGAACTGACGCCGGTTTACGCCGGACGTTTTGCGGTGTTTGGCGCGCATGATCGCGATGAAATCCCCAAAAACCTCATCCGCCTTGAAATCGAAGCGGCGATGGCCTTCGGGACAGGGCATCACGGCACGACGCAAGGGTGCCTGCTCTCGCTCGACAAACTGGTGACGCAGGGAATGGTGGCAACGAACGTCGCCGATATCGGTAGCGGTACCGGCGTGCTGGCGATGGCGGCGGCCTCGGTTTGGCCCTGTGCGACGCTGGCCTCGGACATCGATCCGATTGCGACGGAAACCGCCAAGGCGAACATCGCGGCGAACGGTTTGAAGAACCGCATCAACTGCCACACCGCTGTAGGGTTCCGCAGCGCAGAAATCCGTAAGGCAGCGCCCTTCGATCTGGTTTTTGCAAATATTCTGGCGGGACCGCTGAAACGTCTTGCACCCGATATGGCCAAGCATACGGCATCAGGTTCGGTCATCATCCTGTCCGGCATTCTCAACACCCAGGCATTGGGCCTCGAGGCGGTCTATAAAGGGTGGGGTTTCTCGCGCCGTGACAAGCGGGTCATCGGCGAATGGACAACGCTGACGCTGGAGCGCAACTAGGCCGCGCACTCTTGGATTTAACGGCCACAATCTGAACCAGACACAAAAAAGCCGCCCTCGGACTGACGGCGGCTTTCTCTTACACTACGCGGGCGGCGTTAGTTTTAGCGACGTGTCGCAAGAACGAAAGATGTGGACTGAACGTTGCCGTATAGACCGATGTCTTCAAGCTGTTGGCGAGACAGGCCGTTCAGGATTTTCGCTGTTTTGCGCGCGTCGTTCCATGCGCGGAAATTAAAAATAACCTCGTCAAAAAAGTTCACAACGTTTAGCGTTGTGGTGGCCCCGAAGGGAACTGGGCGGGATGTATCATAAATAGCCATTAGGTTACTCTCCGTATTCTTGTTGGGCCGACGTTCTTGTCGGGGTATAAGAGCCACCTATGCCTCTATCTTCAAACGCACAATTGACAAGGTTGCATGACCCATATGCATTTCCCGCATGGCGCGTCGGATTCAGTCCAAAGAGCGTCGAATCCGGCTTTTCCAATCTGTGCTTGGAAGATGTTCCCGTTTCGTGCTAACTGTTCGACAACGAATAATTCGAAGGATACAGGCAAAAAATGCGCGTTATCGGAATTGACCCGGGTTTGCGCCGGATGGGATGGGGGATTGTGGATGTCGCGGGCTCCAAACTTTCCCACGTAGCCAATGGTACATGCGAGTCAGCTGGAGAAGATTTGGCCTATCGGCTAAGCAGCTTGTTTGACCAGTTGCGGGCGGTGTTTACCGAATTCACCCCGGAAACGGCAGCGGTCGAGAAAACCTTCGTGAATAAGGACGGGGCTGGCACATTGAAGCTGGGCCAAGCGCGCGGGATCGCGATGTTGGTGCCCGCGCAGGCCGGACTGGTGGTGGCGGAATACGCGCCGAACTCGGTCAAGAAAGTTGTGGTGGGCGTGGGCCATGCGGATAAACAGCAGGTCGAACATATGGTGCGGATGCAAATGCCCGGAATCAAGATCAACGGACCGGACGCGTCGGACGCTTTAGCGATTGCTTTATGCCACGCTCATCACGCAAGATTTGCAGGACGGCTTGAAGCTGCACTAGCAAAGGCGGAAGCATGATTGGTAAAGTGACAGGCCGGATGGATTACCGCAATGCGGACCACGTGCTAATTGATACTGGCGGTGTTGGATATATCGTTTACTGCTCCGAACGGACGCTGGCGATGATGCCTTTACCGGGCGGTATGGTCTCGCTTTATACCGAGATGGTCGTGCGACAGGATTTCATGCAGCTTTACGGATTTCCAACCTTGGCGGAGCGCGAATGGCACCGGTTGCTGACCTCCGTGCAAGGGGTCGGCGCGAAGGCGGCGCTGGCGATTTTGGGTACACTTGGGACGGACGGAACGGGGCGTGCGATTACGCTTGGTGACGTCGGGGCGATCAAAGCCGCGCCGGGGATCGGGCCAAAGATCGCGCAGCGCGTTGCGAATGAACTGAAAGACAAGGCACCCGCGATTATGGCGCTTGGGGCGTCTGGCGCGCAGACCGCAGTGGCGGACGACGATGTGGTGATTGAACCCGTGAAGCCGAAGGTTGTAGCCGCGAAGCCTGCTGCGGCGGACGGATCTGCGGCCGCACAGGCCGACGCGCTTTCGGCGCTGGTCAATCTGGGATATGGCGCGGGGGATGCGGCGTCGGCCGTGGCGGAGGCTTCGGGGGGGGATCCGGAGGCTGACTCCTCGGATTTGATCCGCGCGGCCTTGCGCTTGTTGGCACCGAAGGGGTAATCGATGGAACCGGATCAGGATTTGCGCCCACAAGAGCGCCCCGGTGATGCAGATCGGGCATTGCGGCCACAAACGTTGGACGAATTTGTCGGACAGCGCGAGGCACGGGCGAATTTGAGGGTGTTTATCGAAAGCGCCAAGATGCGGGCGCAGGCGATGGATCACACGTTGTTTTATGGTCCGCCGGGATTGGGGAAGACGACGCTCGCGCAGATAATGGCGCGGGAGTTGGGAGTGAACTTCCGTATGACCTCCGGTCCTGTGCTTGCGAAGGCCGGCGATTTGGCGGCAATCCTGACGAATCTGGATGAACGCGACGTGCTGTTCATCGACGAAATTCACCGGATGAATCCGGCCGTTGAGGAAATCCTGTATCCGGCGCTGGAAGACTTCGAGCTGGATCTGGTGATCGGCGAAGGGCCTGCCGCGCGGACGGTACGAATTGATTTGCAGCCCTTCACATTGGTCGGCGCAACGACGCGTTTGGGGCTTTTGACAACACCTTTGCGCGATCGGTTCGGTATTCCGACACGGTTGGAGTTTTACGACGTCGACGAACTGGTGAGCATAGTTGATCGCGGCGCGCGATTGATGCAAGCCGATGCCGATGCCGGTGGTGCTATGGAAATCGCGCGGCGCTCCCGCGGGACACCACGGATCGCGGGTCGCCTTTTACGGCGTGTCGTGGATTTCGCGTTGGTCGAGGGCGACGGCAAGGTCACGGCAGATTTGGCCGATATGGCGTTGACCCGTTTAGGGGTCGACCATCTGGGGTTGGACAATGCCGACCGCCGATACCTGCGCCTTCTGGCCGAGAATTACGGCGGCGGTCCGGTCGGTGTCGAGACCATCGCTGCTGCCCTTTCGGAGGCGCGCGATGCGATTGAGGAGGTCATCGAACCTTTTCTCTTGCAGCAAGGGCTGATACAGCGGACTCCACGCGGGCGGATGCTGGCGGCAAAGGCTTGGAAACATCTGGGGCTGGATGCCCCACGCTCCCCCGATCAAGTAGATTTATTCGAGGACTAGAACGAATGTAGATCAAACCCTTTGTTTTATTGGACTTTATGTCAATTTATCACTTACAAACTGCTTACAAACCAATTCTAACCCATTGATTTCTAGTTCGCCGAAAACTACTTCTTACTAACGAGTTACAAACCACATGCATTCTGAGGTTGTTCATGGCTTACGAAACGGCGCATAAAAAAATACGCAGCGACAAAATCACTATGTGCCAAATATACAAGCACAAGGGCGACAAGCAGACCACGGGACTCTGGCATTATCGCTTTCGCTTTGACAACAAAACCATGCGCAGAAGCAGCAAAGAAAGAGACTTTGCCAAGGCCTGTATTGTTGCAGAAGACCACTATGACGACTTGCGGCATAAGGCAAAATACAACTTACCGACCAGCGAGAAGACGTTCAAAGAGGTTTATGATCTATGGTGGCAGGCGATTGGAAAACATTTATCTTCGCATCGTCAAACCTCCTTCAAAACTGCCAGTAGCAATTACTTCCTCAAGTACTTTGGGAAAATGAAGATAGACAGCTTAACATCTGCAAAAATGCCCGCCTATATTACATGGCGCGTGGCCAATTACAAAAAAAACCTCCGTCAGCGCAGACGCTAAAGATGGAGAAACAGCAGTTATTGCAAATTTTGGACTGGGCTGTTGAAAACAAGTTTTTGGATCAGGCGCCAAAAATAGTTGTGCCTGCGTCTGTTGGAACAAGAGCTAACAAACGTATGTCTTTTTCTGACTCCGATTTGATCACCATCACAAACAAGGCCCATGCATTCGTCCAAGACGGAAACAATGATATGAACATCAGGCGTAGAGCGATATTCATTTCATTCTTGATGTTTTCGCTCAACAGCGGAATGCGTATTGGCGAAGTAAGACATTTAAAATGGAAACACGTTCGAACCAAAGATGGGCATGTAACTATTGACCTACCTGAATTTAAAGAAGTTAACGGCAAGCAAGTACGGCACAAGACGGGCAAGCGCACAATCGTTTGTTTGCCAGAAATCACGCAGTGGATACAACTTAGAAAACAAGAAGTGAAAAAGTTCCAAGGATGTGATGATTATTTATTCCCAAAAGAAAATGGTGGTACTGCGAAGTTTGATGTGCTGTTCAATACCTTCATGAAATATTGCGGTACAGTTACACATCCAAACGGATCTAAATACACAATGTATTCTACGCGTCATACCTATGCCACTGGCCGCGTCATGAACGGTGCTGGAATGTTGCAGATAGCAGAAAATATGGGCACGGGCTTTGATATTATACAAAATCACTACGCACATGTGTTGACGGAGAAAAGCCGCGCTGAACTGACGAAAGGCTCTAAAACTGATGCTGAAATTAAGCAGGACGTTGCAGCCATTGCGGCGCAATATGTAGGCAAACCATCCGACTATCCTGATCTAAAATGACAACCGGCATCGCTACAACAAAGTGTGCAGCTTTCGCTGCACTCCCTCGTTATGTTTCGTCTTCGTCATCCTCCTTTTTTTTGAATTTTTCCAAGTCCGTCGCGATAATTCCACTAATTTTGACATTTGAATATTTTCTCTCAATTTCGGCTAAATCCAAGTCGTTCATTTTCGCGTAAGTGTCTAAATCCATTACAATAATTATCATTTTTTACTCCTTAAAATTTTGCAACAGACTGATCTACGTTATGGATTCCCCAAAATCAAACGATTGGAGGAATTAATTTATAACCCACTGATAATGTTAGACATTATTTTTATACCTTCGCTTGATTGGCAAGAAAGTTGGAGGATTTCATATTTGCATCCAGTTAATTATAACCGCACCGCATTAGTCGATCTAACTCGTTCTGGGGCAGATCAGTGCAGCCCCCTAACTATAAGAGGGGCGATTCATAGTGGGTGGATAGGTTGGCTTTTAAATTAAAAAGGCCCCTAAAGGCCTTTTCGTTAGAAATTTAGGTATGTATTGTACTTGCTATGTATGAGCTTCCTCGGTGCTATAATCCAAGTGCTAGTTTGTAATTATTTTCGTATTTCAAAATCAATTTGTCCAACACGAGTTGATCCAAAATTGTAAATTGGCTCCATGTGTGAAAATTGTACTCTTTACCAAACAGCCACCACTCAATCTTGTCATTTGCGCGTTCAACGGCTGGCCCATCAAAGCGATGTAATTTGCCATCGACCCACCATTCCTTTGCTGCGTCAGTAATACGAGCAGGTCCATCTGTACGGTGTAAAACACCCTCGACCCGCCATTCTTCTATTAATGGTCTATATTGGATTATTGCGGGTTGATTATTATCTCGGTGCAATATTCCAGACTTTTCAAATGTTACGCCGTGATAACTGTGGGTCTTGCAATAAACGCCGCTGCGCTTTGTAAATTTGCCGTGATCTATATTCATGGTATCTCCATAATTGTTAAGGTTAGCACCGCTGAGGTGACAGCTATTAACATTCCATTCTTCTGGAAATTGGCAGTCACCTAATCAGGGTAAACTTATCTACATTATGAGAGTGCAAAAATCAAATTTTCCTGTGTCTTTTCTGAAAAAAATCGGGCGCAAATTTTGGCAGTTGAACACTATTGCGGCCTGCCCACACAGTTGGAATTATGCTTGATTCCGGTGAAGGGGTTCAAAAGAATGAATCCGAAGCTTACAAATGGTTTTTACTGGCCGAAGCGAATGGTTTGAAAATGCCCCCTAAATATAACCGCATTTCTTCGGAAAGTTCATTTGGTGTCTGACGTCAGCACCTATGGAACAGATTTGCAGCGCATACGTAGCTGTAATTCGACAGGCACTAAGTATGCGAAACCAAGGAATTCCAATCGATACTGCAACAAGAATGGCGGAAAGTGCATATAGGATTAATCCAACATTAGGTGGTGTCGTTGGCCGATCACTTACTCTTCTTTATTTAGCCAAGCAGCTTGACTCTTCGTGGCGTAAGTCGCGGCACACTGTTCCGAGCTGCAAACGTCATGAACAGTATTGAGGTCAAGCAATCCCTGACCGTGCAAACGTGCATACGTGCTTAACAATTCTCTTATTGGCAGTGAGGACTGAGCAGATCTAAAGTACGCTTGGCGGAGCTGTGGAAAATCGCGAAGAATAATCTCACGCTCTTCGTCAGAAATGTCGAATGCACCCATGATCACAACATCAATTGCCGCTCTAAGCTGCGCGCGCTTCCCAAGCCAGACAGCAGGGGAGTCGTAAGGCGATTGACGTTTGCTCAACTTGGCCGCAGCTGATTTAATAAATGCCCTATCAGCGTCGTTTAAATCCTTAGGCCAAGGGATATTCTCCCAGTAAAAATGATTAATCGTCGTAGACACCCAACGTCTCATAATCCAATCTACCAGAAGTGAATTGGCGTAGGCCAACCAAAGCAAACTATCGTCGAGTGTTAAGTGCTTGATAACCGAGACTTTATTGCCACAAATCGCGTGCTCTGGAATTAGTGCGGCCAGGACGGTCCTCGCATTAGCATGGCCGCTGATTTCACAGTAACCAACCCGCTCCTTTGGTTTCCAACCAGTACTTAAAGCAAAACACTCTGTTACGAAAAAGTGAGGAATAATTTCACCCCGCCCCGGTATTGGAGTAGACCATTTTGCCGATCGGCCTTGGCCGCTTTGATACTCCTTAGCTGCGTGATCGTATTGGTGAACCATACGGCCCTCATACAATGGCAAGAGAATGTCCTGTGATGTCGGTGAGATCCATCGTCCATCCACGCTCGGTTCAAACCCTTGCTTAATTGCAAAATCATTTTCAATAAAGTGTTTGGAATGGTTCGTCATATCCAATTCCCGATTGAAAGTGGGCCGATCAGTTGAATCCTTTTTAGGAGGAGAATGGCGGCGGTATATCTTCCATAGAATATTTTTTTCCTCGGTCGTGCACACTTCAGGTATGAGGCCATATTCACCCCCAACGACGTTTAGGAACCTAGATTCGAGACGAACGCTTGGCGCAGAAGATGACACCGTGAGCTCAGTCTGGCGAAACCGAGCCAAAATTTTCGCACCCCCAGGCTTCTTTTCTAGAAAAATTATTGTAAACCGATACATACTATGTATGTCGAAAATTTTCTTCCGGTTAATGTACTCCGATATTTCAGTAACTTTAACGTTCTCGCGAAGCAATTTTCGGAGAGCAGTCGAACCTTTGGCGCGTAGAATGCCCGAAGGTAGAAGAAGAGCTGCAGTTCCATTTTTGGCCAACAAAGCGATTGAGCGTTCGATGAAAAACTTATATAAATCTGGATCTCCAAATGCTTTTTGGTTCACAGAGTATTCGGTCGAGGCTCGTAGCTTGCTGGAAAGCTCAATAGTGCGCTGCGCGTAATCGCTCCAATCGCTCCAATCGCTATGAAGCAGATTACTAATATTTTTATTTAAGTATTGACCTAGCGCTTTGCCCTGAAGTTGGCGAACGCTCGAATCAATATGCTCAAAAAATTCGTGCCTAAGCGGGCGAAGTTTGCTCCAAGGAGGGTTGGTAATTACAACAGTGAAGCCAAGTCTCGCGCGATCTGGAAACCAGTTTTCCCAGTCTTTCAGGCTTGAAGATATTGCATCTCCAATATGTAAGTGTTTGTCAAGTTTGTCGAAGGTAAGCGAGGGACAAGCGACTTCGGCTACAAGTAGAGCTCGAGTAGTGGCTACTGCGACAGGATCGATATCTACGCCGTAGATGCAATAGTTCGCTATTTCGTAACGTAATTTGGCGATATCAAAATCGGAAAAACTTGATTTTTTACTTAGTATTTCGGCTGCTGTATTCATTGCGGAAAGCAAGAACGCCCCACACCCGACCGCTGGATCAAGTATAGCCACATCACGCAAGTCTTCGACACTTTCAACATTGCGCAGAGCACTCTTCAGAGCTGTACGCACCATATTGTCTGCAAGTTCAGGAGGCGTAAAGTACACGCCGCGGCTACGTTGATCTGCTGATGTGGCAACAATAAGTTGGTCTTGTTTGTCTAAGGCCAGAGATAGCCCACGTAAGCGCTCGAGTGTTGTGCCAACTTGCGACGCAAGAATTTTGCCATCAGAGTATTGAAATAACTCAGCAGCAAGCGAGATCTCAACATCATTTTGTTCCCTGGATTCGGTAGGCAAGCCCTTTGCGTTGTGCAACGCATCAACTGCCGCATTCATAGTCAAAGTGACTGCGCGACCGTGTAATTCGTGTCTGACGTCAGCGCCTATGGGTCCAAATAGCTACATTTGCTAAGAGAGTGTTTCTGGCTCATCGTAACCACCAAGGAGTGGAACATGACA